>Ga0126378_10000307_pt1 | contig 37388 bp, 37 predicted proteins | sample PanSoiMetPlot_23_FD_92587 | JGI IMG/M metagenome (GOLD analysis project Ga0126378, IMG submission 92587) | Tropical forest soil microbial communities from Panama - MetaG Plot_23 | ecosystem: Environmental > Terrestrial > Soil > Tropical forest > Bulk soil | place: Panama | collected 2016-02-17 | reverse complement strand
TGCGCGGGTGGACGCCACCCATGAGGAGCAAGGACCAAGGTGCCTATGACGAGCTCGCGTCCAGGCCGCTCGGCGAGCTTCAGAAAGCTAGTTCTCGTAGCGAGGTGGATGATCGGTTCATCGGGCGGCGGGTTCAGTATATTTGCGCTTGTGGAACGACCGAAGCGACGAATCCGGACAAGCGTTTTGAAAAAGAGTATTTCGTCGGCAGTCACGGATTGGATCGCCCCATAGGCCTTATCGCATTGGGCAGGCACGCCGGTTGAGTGAAGTTCATGGAACTGATATACCGGCACGAACTCGTCCAGGCGCGCCCGGAACTCAGAAACGTGCGTCTCTGGAGTCGGCAGCAGCCAGCCTCCGCAAATGATGATGAAACCGAGCAGCACCATGCACAGTGCGCGTAGACGATTCCTAACAAGGAAGATCTGAGGAGGCTTGATAACGCTGATCGCGCCTAATAGAGCGACGCCCAGGCCTAAGTAGACAAGGATGGCGCCGTACATGTCGCCATCCTAATCTTGGGCTCTTCTCTTGCGAAGATCGGACAAAATAAAAAGGGGCCATTCCGAGATAACTCGGAATGGCCCTTCCGGGGCTTCCTCGGGGTGTCGAGGAAGTCTTACCGGCTGTTGGGGGCAGCCGGTGTAACGTTTTGCGCAGCCGTATTTTCCTGCACGTTCGTCATGAGCTGCACGTCCACGCGCCGATTCTGGGCGCGGCCTTTGGAAGTATTGTTGGACGCAACTTCCTTATCCTTACCCAATCCTGCCAGGTAAATCTTGTAAGCCGGCACGTTGTACTGGCTGGCGAGATATTGAACCACGGCCGAGGCGCGCATCTGGCTCAACTTGTAGTTGTACTGCGCACCGCCCACCGAGTCACATCCGCCGATCAACTGAATTACATATCCCTTGGTATTCGGAATGTCGTTCGCGAGCTGATCGAGAGCCGTTTTAGCTTTCTTGCTCAAAACTGCGCTATCGAACGCGAAGTGCACGGAGGTCTCTGCCACCGAACGATAGTTATCAAGGTTCGCTACGGTGTTGCTGAGGGCGTCTACTTTACCCGAGGTCTGGGTTGCTGCCTGATTAGCCTGATCGGCCGCCTGGCCCGCTGCCAGCGCCTTCTGATCGACCGACGAGATCCGGTCGTTTACACCCTGAATTCCCTGCTGAGAGCGCGCGTCAACATCGCGAATATCGCGAGTGTTCTTCGCGGTCAGGTCGTCGAGTTCGTTGGTCTTGTTGATGACAGGCGCAGTTTCGTTGCGCACATACTTCTTGGTGCTGCAGCCGGCGTTGAACACTATGGCAGCGCCTGCCACAAGAACTAGCAATGAGCGATTGACAATCATTTTCTTGGCTCCTTAACCCCTCACCCCTACACCCCGGAACTTCCAAGCGTGGGAAAAGACGGTGGCCAGCAAGCCCGCTGGCGATATTTCTTGACTTCACCATAAGCAATGCCGCTGCCAAGTTCGATGCAAAGTTAAATTCAGCGCGGCCTCCTGTTTTCATCAGGTTACAGACATAAAGGCGTTTTGGAATTCGGCAGCTCTGGCAGGAGAAGAGCGGAATTGGCTTTTGCCATAAAATTTTTACCGGGCGGCTCGGGCGATTAGGTTATTCAGTTGCCCTTCTGTCGACCCCGAATCGTCGGTTGGCCTATTTCAGTCCGCGACACACGAGCTGCTGGAGGCGCCTGAACCACTCGCAGTTCTTTCGCGGGCTTTAGCCCTCCCGAGATTCCCATCCCGCATCTTTGAGAATGCACCGCTGGGAGACTCTCCCAGGTGACGCAGCTCTGGAAGGCAGTCCGCTTACCGGATTGCGCAACTCAAAAGGAAATCAGTTTCGGGAGGAGAAACCCCATGCGAATTAACAGACTTCTAGCTCTACTTACTTTGCTGGCAGCCGTGTTCACGATCGCCTGTTCACAGCAAAAAGCGAACACACCGGATGTCACCGATCAGGTCAAGGACTCGCTCAAGGCCAACAACCTTGGCGATGTAAAGGTCAGCGAAGATAAGGACAAAGGTGTTGTAACACTCTCTGGCGACGTAAAGTCGGACGAGGAAAAAGCCCAGGCTGAAGACATCGCCAAGAAGAGCGCCGGTGGCCTAATTGTTGCGAACGAGATCGGTGTGCGCCCACAGGGTGCCGAAGGCGATGCCAAGAAGGTCGATCAGAATCTGGATAAGGGCATCGAAGACAACTTCCGCGCAGCGCTAACCGAAAACAGAATGGACGGCCAACACATCCAGTTCGATTCGAAGAACGGCGTTATCACGCTGAAGGGCGATGTAGACACGCCGGCCCAGCGCGAATCCGCCGAGAAAATGGCCGCAAAAATTCCCAACGTGAATCAGGTTGTGAATGAATTGCAGGTCAAGGGCGCCAAGAAAGCCCGCCGCGCAGCCGGCGAATAGTGGTTCGCATAAAAGCAGTTAAGCCGTGCCAGAAAGGCACGGCTTTTCTGTCTTTACGACGGGTTACCTATTGAGAAGGCGGGAAGAAGAAGGCGCGGACGAACTTCACTCCCAGTACGGTGCAGCGCTAGGAATTCTGAGAGGCGGAATGATTGTCTGTAGCCGCCGCCATCCAGAGAATGTCAGGGGCGCTTCCGCCAGACAAGTTCTCTGCGGGTTTCGAAGCAGCCATCACCTCCGCCGCGACCAAACCGGCGAGTAGCGAGCAAAAAATCAACATCCCTTTGACCGTGATTCTCACGACAACCACTCCTGACCATTAAAGTGCAATCAAATGTCCACTACACATTCCATATAAAATGCGGCAAAACCATACTGAAACTGGGAAGCTCTCGGCAGTTAATCGAGATGCGCCGTGTCAAAACGCCTGCAAAACATTGCAGCCGCAGAGACACATGACTTCCACTGCGAGAAATGCCAGCCCCGTGGCGGCCCAATCGGCGGGCCTCCTTCGGTAATTTGCCTGCCTTGCCAAACCAGCTCACTATCCGCAACAAGGCTTTGTTTAGATGCGCGCTTTAGGGCGCTGACAACAGCTTTTTTAGAAGTCGAGATTTCTGGGGATTGTCTTTATTAAAGACTTAAAGGAGGAAACAGTCGTGAAAGCCTTCCGGCCTGTTTCCGGGCTCTTTGTGGCATCGTTGCTTGTTGTGTGTTCCTCGGTGATGTCTCTCGCCGATGACGAGCGTGCCGGCTACCAGGGCATCCCCGTGCGCAACGGCTTGAATCGAGGACTAGTCCAGCAAGACGACAGCTCCGCTATCAGGCGATATCCGCGTCTGGCGCGTCGTCCAAATGAAACCGATATCGTCCAACCGGCCTCGGAGGGGTTTCAGACCCGTGATCATGCCGGATACGGAGGCATTCCGCAGCGCTCAAGTACTGACCAAACGCGGCGCGAGAAGAAGGTGGCTGTGTTGAATGCTGAGAGCGCTGGCTACCGGGGAATTCCCCAGACCGTAGCAAAGAATCGTAAAGAACGACAGCCAAGGAACACTTTCGCAGCCCTGGTAAACCCGAAATAGGCCAAACAAGGTTGGTCGAGGTCAAGAAAGTATCCATTTCTGTACGTCCCGGTTGGTGACCTCCTTCCGTAATTTGCCTCCCTTTGGCCAACCGGGTAACTATCCGCATAAGGGCTCTTGTTTCAAGTTCATCCCCATTAGGCACTAATACCAGGCTGCTCCCCCGACAATCGGCCCAAGTGGCAGTTAGGCAAAAGTCGCAAGCGACTGGCTGATCGCCATGACTTAGGTAATCGTGTTCGTCCCGAAGACCCTCCGCAACCAGACGGGTGCCTCGAGGGTTGTCACCATCAGCAGGGCAAAAAAAATCCAGTCCAGGAGAAGTGATAGGACTGGGACTTTGAGGAGCTTGGGGCAAATGCAAACATTCCGGAAATTCGCCTTTGGAACGATCGCAGTATCGTTGTTCCTCGCATCGTCGGCAGTGATGTCGTTTGCCGACATCGACCCACCTTCGCGTGTCGCTCGCCTGAAGTTCATGAGCGGCGACGTGTCCATGCAGCCCGGCGGAGTTAATGATTGGGCAGCCGCGACCATCAATCGTCCCATGACGACCGCTGATCGCCTTTGGACTGACAAAGATTCCCGTGCCGAACTCCATCTTGGCAGTGCGGCGATGCGTATGAACAGCGAAACCAGTCTCACTCTCACCAATCTGAGCGACAACACGGTGCAACTTGAGCTCGATCAGGGCACGTTGAACCTGCATGTTGCGCGCCTCTACGAGCACGAAATCTACGAAGTGGATACGCCCAATATGGCGTTCACATTATTGAAGCCGGGCGATTACCGCTTCGATGTCGATACGCAGGGTGACGTAACGCTGGTTACGGTCTGGAGGGGTAAGGGAGTTGCTACCGGCGATGGCGACGCAGTGCGCGTCGATTCGAACCATCAGATTCGTTTCTTTGGCGGAATGTCTCTGGCTCACCAAAGTTATCACGCTCCTCGCCTCGATGGTTTCGACGAGTGGTGCCGCATCCGCTCCTACCGTGAAGACCGTTCCGTTTCGGTACGCTACGTTTCCCCCGATGTAATCGGATATGAAGATCTCGATGAATACGGCGCATGGAGGGTTGTGGGCAGCTATGGCGGCGTGTGGTTCCCAACACAAGTCGAAGTGGGATGGGCGCCTTATCGCTATGGTCACTGGGCATGGGTCGAGCCCTGGGGTTGGACCTGGATCGATGATGCTTCCTGGGGCTTTGCTCCATTCCACTATGGACGCTGGGTATTCGTTACAGGACGCTGGGGCTGGGTGCCCGGACCGGTTGCTGTCCGTCCGTGCTATGCGCCGGCTCTCGTCGCCTGGATCGGCGGAGGCAGCGCGGGTGTGGGCTGGTTCCCGCTTGGGTACGGCGAACCTTACATCCCCAACTACCACGCAAGCAGAACGTACTTCCAAACGGTGAACGTGAGCAACACGCGGATCACGAACATCACCTACGTCACCAATAACTATTACAACGTCAACAACGTTCGCATTAACAACGTTCGTTACGTAAACCAAACAACCGCGACCACGATCGTGAACAACGACGTGATCATCAATTCGCGCCGGATCGATCACAACGTCTTCACCGATCACGACCATGACCGTTACGACTCGCATGATCGCTGGGTGACGAATGGGCCGCAAGTGCCTCCGTCACACGACTCGGTACTCGCAGGTCGCCGCGATGACCACGAGCCACCAGAACGGATTATGAACAGGCGTGTGGTTATGAAGATGCCACCGCCGGAGCGTCCTGTTCCCTTCGACACAAAACGTGCCGACCTTGAAGATCATCAAGGACGCCCGCTCGACAGAGACGAAGAAGACCGTCTGCGCAGGCGCATGCCCCCCGGACCGATGGACCGCGACGATCACGGGCGCTCAGCTTCGGCTAGCGACGGACGATATCCTGCTCCGAATCAACGCGACGAAAATCCTGGCTATCACAACGGCGAGCGCGCCGACAATCATGGAAATCCGAATCGTGACTCAAACCGTGACGACGCCAGGCAGAACGATGACTCTGCGGCCCGGAAACACGATCCGCGGATGTCTCGGCCGACAAACGACGGCGATGATAACCACGGACAATCCGCTTCTGACCGTGGCAACTATCCGGCTCCGAGACAGCGCGACGAAAATCCTGGGGTAGGCGGAGATCGCGCCAACAGCAACAACGGTCAGCATAACGGACCTGACTCACAAGGCAGTCAGGGCGATGATCGAGCTGCCAGATGGAGAGTGCCGCGCCCGCCCAGCCGTGACAACGGAAATAACAACGGCAACAACCCCAACAATGGCAATAACAACGCCGGAAATGACCACGGACAGCCGACCTCCGCAGGAGGCTACAGCCCTGCTCCGAAACAGCGCGACGAGAATCCGGGCGTAGGCGGCGATCGCGCCAACAGCAACCACGGTCAGCATAACGGACCTGACTCGCAAGGCAGTCAGGGCGACGATCGAGCTGCCAGATGGAGAGTGCCGCGTCCACCTGGACATGACAACGGAAACGGGAACAACTACGGCAACGGTAACGGCAACAACAACGCCGGAAACGATCATGGACAGCCTACTTCCGCCGGAGGCTACAACCACCCTGCTCCGAAGCAACGCGACGAGAACCCTGGCGTGGCCGATGGCGACCGAAGCGGCAATGGAAGGGGACCGCAGCGCAGCAATCCAGCTCCTGACGCGGGACTGCGGGACGACGACGCCTCTAACGGACGGCAGGTTCCGCATCCGCCAAGCCGTTACGACAATGGCAACTCCGGCAACAATGGCAATAACAACGCCGGCGACAATCGCAGCCAGCCATCCTCAGGCGGGAGCTACTATCCAGCGCCAAAGCAACGCGATCAGAACCCACGCGGAAACGATGGCGAGCGGCCGGGCACGCAGATAGACGCTATGCGGGACCGAAGACCGAACCCGGCACCGGAACGGCCAGCTCCATCGCCGGCCCCGTCAAGTAACGATCGCGGCGCTGGATCGCCCTCGCCGCAACAGGACCACACCATGATGCGGCAAGCGCAAGTCGATCACAGCAACGATTCGCATCCATCCCAGCCGCCACCACGGATGGCCCAACCGCAGAGAGCTCCCGAATCTGCGCACGCTGCGCAGCCTGAGTCTCACCCAGCACCAAGCAAAGATTCAGGTTCCAACAACAATTCCCGTGGCGCCTCACAATTTCAGGATCGTGGCCACGGAAAACCTCAGGATCCCGATCCAAAATAGGAATCGCGATACCTGTTAGAAAGGGCGCGGCAAACCAGCCGCGCCTTTTTTTGTGAGAATGAGAATTACGCAGTCAATCGTCCGGGCCCAGCACCGGCTCCGTTGGCGAGAACCTCACGCTGCGCCTCGATCTGGACTCTCTCGGACTTCGCACCCGAGGAAGACTTTGAAAGCTGATAGACAATCATGTCATCGCGGCGTAGGTGATTTGATTCTGTCGCTTCCACCAGCGACTTCAACAGCGTCTCACTATGTGTAGTGATAACGAGTTGCAGTCCATGAGCAACGGCATCGCACAGCATGTTCGCGAGATCCCGCTGCGCGTGTGGATGCAGTCCGGCTTCGGGTTCCTCAACCAGAATCACGCTGTTCGTGGGGGCTGCAAAAACCTGCGTGATGATGGGAAGAATCTGTTGTGCCCCGCAGCCGGCCGACTCAAAGCCTAGCGGCGTTTCAAATTCGGAATCCAAATAGCCTGCGTGCAGCAGCTCTTCCATTACCCATCCGCTGGTCAGCGAGCCCAATCCGAAGACCTCCGCCCATTGCTGAATCTTTCTGGATTGCGTCAGGTGACGAGGACTGGCAAACATCGCCGATAGCACGGTAATGGTGCGCTCCCCACGTCTCCCCACGTTCAGGGGAGCCGAGTCGGCTCGCGGCGCTTCGCGCGTTGGCACGCGGTTCGGTCCAACCATGAACACGCGCCGCCTGAGATAGCCGGCAACGTATGAGGTGAACAAGCCAAAAGTGAGGAAGCGATGGTGCATGGCCTCGTTCACCGCCTGGCCGCCGATGGCCTGCGTGCCCATAAAAAGCTTGGGTGACAGCACTGACTGTCCGCTTGCCACCGGCTCAAACATGCGCTCCGAGAAGTGCGTCGGCGTGCACTCCAGAATCGCCCCGTGTCCCCTCTTCATAAGACCGCGCCCTAGTGGCATTGTCGAGTTGGTCGCGATCGGCTCGCCATTCACCATCAGTTCGTGCTTCCACTCCTGGCTGCCCCGGCGATGTCCTACGCTGTAACCGAGAGTCGCTGCCTCGGCATCGGTGTCGTGGTTATGTTTTTGCAGCCAATTGCGGAAATAATCGCCGGCTTCGAGCTCGAGCGACAGCGAAAGATGAAGATCATGATCAGGCTTGTGGAACGCCGAGCTGCCCGTCGTTCCCAGATCAACGTGCTGGTCCTTCCACTTGAACTCCGGATTGCCCTCAGGTGGAGTCGCATTCTGCGAGAGGAGTCCTATCGCCTCCAGAACCGAGCTTTTGCCGCTCCCGTTCGCGCCGATCAGAACAGTCAGCGGACGCAGGTCGAAGCTGACCCGCTCCCCAAAAGCCTTAAAGTTCTGTGTCTCCAGCTTCGTTAGCATGTAGCCCCTCGCAGACCCGACAGTTATCGGCCCGACATCATAGCCGAAATACGCTTAATCGAAGACCGATATTTAATTGTCCGTCGCAACCCGCAAAAGGGGCAACAAAGGAAAGTAGTGACAAGCCATAATTCCGTGCGAGGGATGCGCATTTCTTTTCACACTGAATGGACAACCTCCAACGCTCGAGTCCGGATTGAGTGGCTCCTTCCGGGCGCGGAGACATCCTCCCAACGAGATCGTCAAATCTGCGACGCTGCCAACGGACGCAAAATGAGATTCGTCACATTCGACACCGCGTCCTTGTATTCATCTTCCTTCGATAGCCGCTTCCATTCCGGATCGTTGCGGAAGGTATCCCACGCCTTCTTCTGCGTCTCCTCATTCGGGAAACCGAGCATGTAAGTCAAATTGGGAAGCTTTGATCCAATCAGTGTTTGGCCAAAGAAAACTCCAGTCATACCCGTACGGCTGAAGATGGCCAGCTCCCCTCCCTGATTGAACATCTGGATCTTCTTTCTCGCCCTCTCGTTCGTATGGCTCTCGTAGATTCGCAGTTGCAGCAGACGCGCCGCCGCCTGCGTCGGAACTTTGAGTTGCGGAAAGTCGTCGAAGGCAAGCATCAGGCCGCTCTCGTAACGCACGAAGGCGGGATCTGATTTCGGAGCATGAATCACCGCCGCTCCTGCCTGTTGAAACGTCTTGTCTTCTCCAAGTACCGCAGAGAAGGCCGCTAGTGACTCCGCCGACGTGTGGGGCAACAGTACATAGAGGTCGGTACTGTCGCCCGTGAGCTTCAAGTCGGGATTGTCAGACATTTGCAGCTTGAAGACTCCAACCGGACGAGCTCCTGCCCGGTTGAAAGCCGGTACCGCAGCGTTCTGCAGAAAATCCGCGAATGCCTGCTGTTTCTCCGGTGAAGCGAAGTGATAAATGCGGAGCTCGATGAACTGTTTGCTCTGCTTTTTATCGCGAGCGCTGCCGACCGCCGGAAGCGCAAGCCCGCCAGCGGCCATAGCTGATCCGGCAATGAAATCGCGTCGTCGCATAAGTGCGGATTACATTATCACTTGGACGCTATTCTTGTTTTTGCCCTTGCTTTTGGCAATTGTTTTGGTTCTGATTCAGATTCAACACTTCGTTAGTCCATCTCAATGTCAATTGTGCCAACAGACAACTTGCGCTCCCCTGGCCGACTGGGGAGGCTGGGAATCTTCATAGCCGGATTCTTCACGGCTGTACTGTTGCTGTTCGCGCTCACTCATCCGAGTTCCACGGGCTTTGCGCGCTGGCTGCAACGAACGCTCGACCTTGGCATCGATCAGCTCGCGATTGTGCAGCGTATCCAACGGCTGCAGCGGCTGGAGTCGGTAAAGTACACGCTCGAGAAGGTAGTCACAGGAGAGAGGCCGAGCCGCTTCCTGCCGCAATCCCTCGCCGGTGAGCGTTTGCTGCTGATTGTGCGCGGCGAGGTCTTCGCCGGAGTCGATCTAGGCAAGCTGCAGTCCAGTGACGTGCAGGTAAATGGCAAGCAGGTGAAGATCACGCTCCCCCACGCCGAAATCTTCTCTACCCGTCTCGACAACAACCAGACGCGAGTCTATTCCCGCGAGACCGGACTACTCGTGCCCGCCGATCCCAATTTGGAATCCGAGGTAAGGGCCGAAGCCGAACGCCAGCTTCTGCAAGCCGCTCTGACTGATGGCATCCTAAACAATGCCTCCACGAACGCGCGCGGGACAGTCACAGCTTTGGTCCAGGCCCTCGGCTTTACCGATGTTGACGTGAATTGACAGCTACATCAGCGCACCGATCAGCAGAAAGCCGTAAACTTTCGCGAATCTGGAAAGATTGGTATGGAGGATGGCTTAACGGGCTGCGGAGAAAAGCTGTGAATGCCCAAACCACTGTCATCCTGAAACTCCGATCCCGCAACTCTGCTTTTTTCAAACTATTTGCGTGTCTCACCCTGCCTTCTATCATTATCCTTATGGTTTGACCATTTTTTGGGAGGTGGATTGATGAAGACCACTGCGATCAGACAAATACAGGGCCACAGCAACGATGTAGCTCGCCTACCGGTTAAGGTCGTCGAAGAACTTCGCCGCACGGTGGATTCTGCTTATGCAGACGTGTCCCGCGGCATGAAGCGTGCGAAGCACACAGCCACAGACGTAATCTATGACAGCCGGCACCAGATCAAAAGCCATCCACTGACCGCAGTAGGGTCCGCGGCCTTGGCCGGAATAGCGCTTGGTTTCACCCTGGGCTGGCTCGCCGGATCCAAGCATCGCCGGGGATAAAAGCTCGCAGCAGGAAGAAAAGTAAAAGGCAACCGCATGGTTGCCTTTTTTCTTGCCGCCGAGTAATATGCAACCCGGAGGTTGCATGGCATGAACGATCGTATTGAGAAGCGGATTGAACTGAAAGCGCCACTCTCACGCGTATGGCGGGCGCTCACTGACTACCGTGAGTTCGGCGAGTGGTTTCGCGTGAAAATCGACGGCCCATTCAAACCTGGCGAGGTCTCCCGCGGACAGGTTACATATCCCGGCTACGAGCATCTCAAGTGGGAAGCCCTAGTGCAGACAATGGAACCGGAGCGGCTCTTCTCTTTGACTTGGCATCCTGCCGGAATCGATCCCAAAAAGGACTACTCGAAGGAGACGCCCACGCTCGTCGAATTCAAACTGGAGAAGACCGCAAACGGCACACTGCTCGTCGTAACAGAATCAGGTTTCGACAAAATTCCCAGCGACCGTCGTCTTGAAGCATTCCGCATGAACGAGCACGGATGGGAGATACAGATGAAGAACATCGAGAGCTATGTCGCAAGCAAGCCGTAACAGCGTCGCCGCCCGGCGGCAGACCCGCGCACCCGTATTCGCCGCGCTGGGCGACGAGACGCGCCTGCTGCTCGTAGCCAAGCTCTGCCGCGGACAGCCATCATCGATCTCTGAGCTAACCGAGGGCTCGAAACTCACGCGCCAGGCGATCACCAAGCATCTGCGTGTGCTGGAACGTGTAGGACTGGTACGCTGCATCCGCCAGGGCCGCGAAAGCCGCTTCAAATTCGATCCCGAACCGATCGAAGAGATTAAACAATACTTGGAGCTCGTCTCGGAGCAGTGGGATCAGGCGCTGGCCCGTCTGAAGTCGTTCGTCGAGGAATGACTCCTATACGAGAGGCTGAGCAGCGCCTCGAACGGCTGGGGGTTCCCAGCAAGCGCAGGTGCTGCTTTGCCTGCTTTAACCACGCCCTTGCAAATACCCGTGGGACACCCAGATCTTAGAAGTCAGATGCCCGAGCCGACACGGGAAAGGCTGGGTGATCCCGTCTCATATCAGGAATTCGCTGTTCCCCGGACTCAAGAGTTCATCTCGATCCTTGAGAAGTTCACGTGTCGTCATTTATACCCGCAGAAGAGCGTACGTTTTCTCGTGTGACATTCATCACATCCCTCGGCAAATAAGGCACGCTAAATTCTCTACAGTGGAGATTCATGCACCGAACGTACAAGAGCTGACTGCAGCTACAAGTCAGTAGAATTTGAGTGCTGTCTCCTACATCGTTCGCCGCTGCGGAAACGGCGGATCATCTAGGCTGTACTTTATTCTCGGGGACTTGGCCGATGCAGGCGCCGATTCAATTGGAGCGTGGGACGCGTAGGGAACGCTTTGCGCAACAACTCCGGACGTTTCCTCCAGTTTATTTTTCTATGATTATGGCGACCGGCGTTGTGTCGATCGCTTTGCATCTGGCAGACCTGCGAAGCGGCGGAGCGGTTCTGATGTGGTTGAATGCTGCGCTGTACGTGATTTTTTCCGCACTTCTCATTGCTCGACTAGCTTTGGCGCCGCGCGGACTCCTTGAGGAGCTGATCAACTTCAAGCTGGCTCCTGCCTTCTTCACAATTGTGGCGGGAACCAGTGTTTTAGCGCGAGAACTTCTGATCATTGACGCTCGCTCTCAGTTAGCTACGACCATGCTTTGGATTTCGCTCCCGCTCTGGGCAGGGCTGATCTACTCGGTTTTCACGGCCTTCACGGTCAAAACAGAGAAGCCTACCCTCGCGCAAGGAATTCATGGAGGCTGGTTGCTCTCCGTCGTAGCTACTCAGGCGATATCGGTACTTTCCTCGCTTGTGGCTCGGTCTGTTCCCTCGCTCCAGCAACCCTTACTCTTCTTAGCGCTGGGGTTGTGGCTCTTCGGAGGGATGCTCTACATCTGGATCATCTCCCTTATTTTTTATCGCTACACCTTTTTTCCCTTTGCTCCTTCAGACTTGATGCCGCCCTACTGGATTAACATGGGAGCGATGGCGATCTCGACGCTGGCCGGAGCGTCGCTCATTCAGAGCGTCTCTCTCGCGACGTTCCTTCAGGAGATCGCACCCTTCCTGAAGGGCTTGACACTCCTGTTCTGGGCGACGGCAACATGGTGGATTCCCATGTTGCTCATTCTCGGATTCTGGCGACACGTCTATAAACGTTTCGCGCTGAAGTATGACCCGCTCTACTGGGGCGCTGTGTTCCCGCTGGGAATGTACAGCGTAAGCACGCGCCAGCTTTGCGACGCTTTTCATTTGTCATTCCTTTTATGGCTGCCGCAAACATTCGCTTACATTGCCCTCGCCGCGTGGTTCGCGGCGTTTGTCGGCTTTCTCTTAACCACAACGCATGGACTTCAGAATTTGCTCAGAACTCAAGCTCCCGCACAATGGGAAGGGTTGAGGAGGTCGTGAGGTGAATGCCAAGCCACGTCCTTTGGCGTCAGGATTCGAGTCTGACCAGTCTCGCGCCGACCTAACTCGCGCGACAACATGGGGGATCGTCGTTGCAGCCGTTCTGATTGTTTTGATTTACGTCGGCAGCAATCATTTTCGCCACTTCGATGCGGCCTTGATTCCTTACGCTGGCGCGTCAGTGTTTGCCGCATTCGGGATCGGATATCGGTATGCGATGTGGCTGCGACGGCCGCCAACGAGGAAATACTGGTTCCGCGGATGGCAACTTTTCTTTCGACCAAAGAAGCTTGTCGGCAACGTTGTACGTCTCATTCAGCTCTTTCTGTCTGACTTTTTCGCGCAGCACTTTATCGAGAAGCGGTCGCATCTGCGCTGGGCCGCGCACTGGCTGATCGCCTGGGGCTGCATTCTCGCCGCAGCTGTCACGTTTCCTCTGTCGTTCGGGTGGGTTCATTTTGAAAGTGCTCGGGCCGACCAGAACATCTATCGTGCATTTGTATTTGGAGTGCAGGTTGGCCAATTCCATGTTGGAACGCTGATGGCTACGATCAGCTTCAACATTCTCGACATTTCGGCAGTGATGGTGCTCTCCGGAGTTGCACTCGCACTGTTTCGCCGGGCGCGCGACCGCGGAGCCATTGCCGTGCAGCAGTTCGCCCAGGACATGATGCCGTTGCTGCTGCTGTTTGCAATTTCCATTACAGGACTATTTCTCACAGCGTCCACGCATCTATTGCACGGATTGAATTACGGGTTCCTGTCCATGTTGCATGCGGTCACTGTGATCTTCACGCTTCTGTATCTGCCGTTCGGCAAGTTCTTCCACGTATTCCAACGTCCTGCCCAAATCGGGGTGCAGTTCTACAAGGATGCCGGCAAGGTTGGTCCGCCGGCTAAGTGTCTCCGCTGCGGACAGGAGTTCGCCTCGCAAATGCACATTGATGACCTGAAGGATGTGGAGCGAGCGCTCGAGATTCGTTACGAGCTGCCGAATGGCGCTCATTACCAGGACGTCTGCCCGGCTTGTCGTCGCAAGTCCCTCGCCATGGCACAGGATGGAAAGTGGCGTGAGCAGGGTTCGCGCCCAGGAGGGGACGCCGTACCTTTATGGCCAAATTACCTGTAGAGGTCACAGATCTCGTTCGTCAGTTCGGACCTTCGCTGAACAGAGTGCCCGCGACCGGGTGGAGCTCCGACGTCGAGCCGGATCGCATGGTCAAAACTCACTGCTGCTTCTGCGGCCAGCAGTGCGGCATTCAACTCAAAGTCAAAGACAATCGCGTAATCGGATTTGAACCTTGGGAGGACTTCCCTTTCAATCAGGGCCGGCTCTGTCCTAAGGGTGTCAAGCGCTACATGCAGGATGAGCATCCTGACCGGCTTAAAGCTCCGCTCATGCGGAAAGAAGGCGCTGGCTTCGTGCCGGTGTCGTGGAGTGAGGCGCTGGACAAAGTCGCGAGCGAGATACGCCGCATTCAGAGCGCCTATGGCAATGATGCATTCGCGCTCATCGGCGGCGCTTCACTCACAAACGAGAAGGCCTATCTGATGGGCAAGTTCGTGAGAGTCGCGGTGCGCACAGCCAACATTGATTACAACGGACGGCTCTGCATGGTATCGGCCGGGGTCGCCTCTAAAAAAGTCTTTGGCCTCGACCGTTCTGCGAGTCCCTGGAGCGATATCCCGAAGGCGAAGGCAATCATTGCAGCCGGCTCCAACGTCGCCGAGTGTGCCCCTATCACGACACACTATCTGTGGCAGGCGCGCGAAAACGGAGCGAAGTTGATCGTGCTCGACCCGCGCATGACGCCGATTGCGCGCAACGCCGATCTCTACATTCCAGTGAGATCAGGCGGCGACATCGGCGTCTTTAACGGCATGCTCCACGTCATGATCGAGCGCGGCTGGATCGATCGCGACTTCCTCACGCAACACACCACAGGCTGGGAGCACGTCGAGGAAAGCCTGAGTAAATACACGCCGGAATACGCGGCGAAGATTGCCGGTGTACCCGCGAGCATGATCGTTCGTGCCGCGGAGATCTGGGGACCGGCAGAGACAAGCTTTCTCCTGCATGCGCGTGGTATTGAGCACCATTCAAAAGGCGTGCAGAACTGCATGGCTGCCATGAATCTCGTGCTCGCTACCGGCCGCATCGGCCGTGAAGGCTGTGGATACGCGATGATCACCGGCCAGGGCAACGGACAAGGTGGACGCGAACACGGTCAGAAGTGCGATCAGCTTCCCGGCGGACGCGACATCGAGAACCCTGAGCATCGCAAATACATCGCAGGCGTCTGGGGCGTTACTGAAGAAAGCATTCCTCGCAAAGGCCTCACATTCGTTCCCATTCTGGAAGCGATCCATGCAGGCAAGATCAAGGGAATGTTGTCCATTTGTTGTAATCCAATGGTCTCGCTGCCGAATAACTCCTGGGTGCGCGAGGCATTGGAGAAGCTTGAGTTCTTCAGCACCATCGACTTCTTCCTGTCTGAATCAGGACGCTATGCCGATGTCGTCCTTGCGGGCTCTCTGATGGAAGAAGATGAGGGCACGACAACCAACGTCGAAGGTCGCGTGATTCATCATCGGAAGGCCGTCGATCCGCCCGCCGATGCGCGCGTGGATTGGAAGATCATCTGCGATCTTGCTTCGCGCCTTGGCGCAGGCGACAAATTCTCTTATGACTCTCCAGCGCAGATCTTCGAAGAGCTTCGCGTCGCCTCGAAAGGCGGCCCAAACGACTACTTCGGAATCACCTGGGATCGTGTCGATCGTGAACAGGGCGTCTTCTGGCCGTGTCCATCGCTCGATCATCCAGGCACACCGCGGCTCTACGAAGGCGGCAAGTTTGCACACCCAGACGGCAAAGCACATCTGCAGGCAGTGGAATGGCGTCCGGCAGCCGAAGAGCCGGACTCTGAGTACCCCATTATTCTCACCACCGGCCGCGTTGTCTCACAGTACTTGTCGGGCTCGCAGACCAGGCGAATCGGAGCGCTGGTGGACCAGTATCCTCAGCCGATGTGCGAGATTCACCCGCTGCTCGCCGGAAAACTTGGCATTGCAGAAGGCGATTTTGTGACCGTCGAGAGCCGGCGCGGCTCGGTCACTGTTCGTGCCAATGTTGTAAAGACGATTCGCCCAGACACGGTCTTCGTGCCTTACCACTGGCCTCTGGAACGCGCCGCCAACAACATGACCGTGCGGAACATCGATCCCGTGTCGAACATCCCTGAATACAAGATTTGCGCTGTGAGGGTGAAGAAGGCTGCTCAGCCACACGATCCCATTTCAGAACTCGAAGTGCAGGCCGGAGGAATCCGGTGAATGGGATGGAATTCTTCATCGACCACTCGCGGTGCATCGGCTGCAAAGCCTGCATGCAGGCTTGCGAGGAATGCGACACGCATCGCGGCGTCTCGATGATTCATCTGGAGACGATCATGCGCGCCGACAGCGTACAAACTGCGCCTCAAGTGTGCATGCACTGTGATGATCCGATTTGCGCCCAGGTCTGCCCGGCCGACGCAATCAAAAAGTCCCCAGACGGCATCGTGCAAAGTTCGTTGAAGCCGCGCTGCATCGGGTGTTCCAACTGCGTGCTCGCCTGTCCTTTTGGCGTCCCAAAGTATCGCGTCGAGATCAATCAGATGATGAAGTGCGACATGTGCTACGACCGCACCAGCGTGGGCAAGCGTCCCATGTGCGCGACCGTCTGCCCGTCCGGGGCGTTGACTTACACGACGCGCGAGAACATCGAACGAACACGGCAGGGGCTTGCGATTAACGAATGGCAGTTCGGGGGCGAGGTTGTGCGGACTAAAGTCAACGTCCTTGTTCCGCGGAACGTCGAGCGCATCGACGTCGGTGTAGGACAACTCGAAATCAAGCAGACCAACGAATACGACGTGGCTGCGCTGCTGGCCGGAGATTGATCATGGCAAACGAGAAATGCAAAGACTGCGAAGGCTGCAATAAAAAGGAAGCGCGCTGGCGCGAGGACTTCCCCGTGCAATGGGACAGAGACGAGTACGTCACTCGGCGCGAGATGGTCAAATTTCTCGGGCTGGGATCGCTGTTGATCGCAGGCGGAAATTTCATTGCAGCCTCAGTGCCGCGGCTAAGACGGCCCGCAGAGCTTCCTCGATTGAAAATCGCTTCCACCAACCTCATTCCTGCCGAAGGCTCGCTCCTCTTTCGCTATCCAACCGATGAAGATCCATGCATCCTGGTGCGTGATCGGGCGGGAGAATTGGTCGCGTACTCGCAGGTGTGCACGCATTTATCCTGCGCAGTTGTACATAGGCCGGAAGAAAACACGTTGTTCTGCCCCTGTCATCACGGATATTTCACGGTAGAAGAGGGCCGGCCAACTGCAGGTCCGCCTACGCGACCTCTACCTCGCATCAAGCTTGAGCAAAGTGGGAATGACGTGTTTGCAGTAGGAGTCGAAGTGTAATGAATCGGCAAGAGCAGGGTACGACACTTTTCAGCGCGCTCCTCGCATTGGTCGGCGTGGGCGTCGTCGTGCAACTGTGGCTTTTGTCGGCCAGCGTTGACGCTGTTTTCCGCGGCGACGCGACCACACCGCTGCACGCGGCCATCGGCTCAGCAGTGCTCTTCGTCATAAACGCGGGGCTGCTCCTGTATGTCTTTGCTTTCGACAAACGATTACGAGGTCTTTGACGAAGGCCTTCGTCCTCCAGCGCTGCTTTAGGATTGGGGCAAAACGATCGTCAGCAGGAACACCGAATCCTCAATAGCCTGGACATCGTGCGGCACCGTGCGATCAAGTGCGAGCACGTCGTCGGCTGCCAGCTCTTTGGCTTCGGTTGGGAGCTGCAGACGGATAGCGCCGCGTAAGCAGTGCACCGCGATTCTGCCTTCCGACAGATGCTCCCGCATTCTGGATCCTGCTTGCATTACAAAGAGCACCAGTCTCAGATCGGAGGTCTTGAGCAGAACCTTCGAAACAAATCCTTTTGATCCGGGTTGGGTTGATGCCAACTGCTCAATTTCATTGGTCAGCTGAAATGAGCACGCAAAGCCTACCTCCACATCCTCAGTACAAGGCAAAATACTGACCTCCATGCTTCCAGTCTGAGCCCTAAGAGAGCCGCTTGCAGTGACTCTAGTCACAGCCAACGATCTCTGTTCTCTGCCCGTAAAATAGATGTTCGTCTGTGAAGCCTCATGGCCATCCGTAACGCCCCTGCGACAGCCGTTTCCGATTCCCTTTTAAGAACGCAGCTGTTCTCCGGACTAACTCCGGCCGAGCGTGATTCGCTTAGCAAACGGGCCGCACGCAAGAAGTATTCTGACGGGGAGCGCCTTTTCACGGAAGGCGATCAGTGTGAGGGACTCTTTGTGGTTTCAAAAGGGGCCGTTCGCATTTTCAAATCGTCGCCGAGCGGACGCGAGCACGTTCTCGCCGTCGAAGGTCCAGGTAGCTCGATCGCCGAACTTCCTGTGTTCGACGGAGGAGATTATCCGGCGTCAGCAAACGCCGTAGGGGAAACTGAAACGGTATTCATCTCGCGCCAGGCTTTTCAGGCATTCTGCCTGGAACATCCCCAGGTAGCTCTGAAAGTGCTTGCAGTCGTTGGATCGCGCCTGCGCCGGCTGGTCGGCATTGTGGAAGAGCTTTCATTCACTACCGTGCGCCAACGAATCATTGCGCTGTTGCTGCGGCTCGCTGAAACAGAGGGCAAACAAACAGCGCGCGGGGTTCAGTTCTCTTTAAAAGCCGGACACCAGGAGATCGCGTTCGAAATCGGGACCGTGCGCGAGCTTGTCTCCCGCAATCTCGCGCGCCTTCAAGCTGAAGGTCTCATTGAAATGGATGGCCGCGAGATTCTGGTGAAAGATTTCTCCGCCCTCGCGGCTCAGCAAAAAGTCTCCTAGCTCTTGTCCCCCATCCTGGACAACTTCCAAGCCGATTCGTCTTGCTGTGACAGAAGTCACTGAATGACCGCCTGGCGCTCAATAGATTGAAAAAGGGAGCGAGGCATGACACTCACGGTTACAAGCACGATCGGCGAGATCGTTCAGCAATTACCATCCTCGATTCGTGTGTTTGAGGATCTCGGCATCGACTACTGTTGCGGTGGCGGCAAATCCATTGCTCAGGCTTCTCACAAAGCCGGCGTGCCTTTGGAATTGTTGTTGGAAAGGCTGGGTGAACTGAGCGAGCAGGTTCCCGAACTCGACTTCACTCCCTGGCAACGGACCTCCCTCGCAAGCCTCGCACGACATATTGTCGAAATCCATCACGCATTTGTGCGCAAGGAAGTTCCACGGCTCAACGCGCTTCTTCAGAAGGTTCAAGCCAAGCACAGAGCCATTCGTCCGGAACTCACGGCAATGATGCTTTCCTTCGCTTTCGTCGGCCAGGACATGTTGAACCACATGCAAAAAGAGGAGCAGGTTCTCTTCCCCTATATCGAGCGATTGGAGCAAGCCAGTCTTAGTGGAGCGCTCCTTCCTGTGGCGGCGTTCGGAAGCGTGGCTCGGCCTGTCGAATGCATGATGCGCGATCACGAAAGGACTGGACAGGCGATGCAGCAGATTCGGCAATTGAGCAACGGCTTCACTTTGCCGGAAAGTGCTTGCCTTAGCTATCGCGCACTTTATGACGGGCTCAAAGACTTCGAGCAAGATCTGCATCGGCACGTCCATCTGGAGAACAACATTCTTTTCCCAAGAGCGATCGAACTCGAAGCGAAAGCATGCAGACCGGCATGAGCGCAGCAACACTGTTGCAGATCGAAAGCGCTCAACGACCAGGCAATGCACAGAGCGCAATCGCACGAGAGCGGGGCGCGCAGAGACTGGTCACAGCGTTCGTGCTGACTGGTCTTGCATTCATGCTGCTCCCCGGCACGTTTTTAGGCGTCTGGAATCTAATCTCAATCAGCGAGTCACGATCCGTGACCACACTCTCGGCCGCCTGGATTCAGGCGCACGGCCACGCGCAAATCTTCGGCTGGATCGGCACCTTCATACTCGGCATTGGCCTGTATTCGCTGCACAAGATGCAGCGCAGCGCCCCGTTTCCATTAAGTCGCGGCTGGACTTGTTGGACTCTTTGGAGCGCAGGTGTCCTGCTTCGCTGGGCCACAAACATCTACGCATGGCACTGGCGTGTGCTGCTGACGGCGTCCGCACTGCTTGAACTCACCGCGTTTGTTCTATTTCAGCGTTCAGTCCGGCGGCATCGAAAGCCAGAGCCAGGCGCTAAATCGGAAGCCTGGATGATCTTGGTCTTCGCGTCGACCTTCGGCTTCCTGGCAGCACTGATCGGCAACGGTGCGCTTTGCCTGGTTGTCGCTCTGGACAACTCCGGTCCAGCATTTCCTCACGACCTGGATCAGCGTTTGCTGGTGCTCTCTACCTGGGGCTTCCTCGTGCCGGCGATCTGGGGCTTCAATGCCAAGTGGCTGCCCGTGTTCATTGGATTGAAGCCCTCATCACAGACCGGACTGATCGGCGGATTGGCGCTGAATGTCGCAGGAGTGATTGCCGCCCTATGCGGACTGTTCAAACTCTCATCTCTCCTGCTTCTAAGCGGATCGATTGTCATCATCCTCGCTCTTCGCATTTGGGAGAGGGCACAAAATCTGCCAAAGATCCTCAACGTGCACGCATCGTTCCCCACCTTCGTTCGCATAGCCTACGTCTGGCTGGGAGTCGCAGCGATATTGACAGTGTGGGCAACCGGCGCAGATCGCGCCGGCGGAATCTGGGGAGCATCGCGCCATGCTCTTACAGTAGGCTTCATCGCCATGATGGTGTTCGCGATTGGACAAAGAGTGCTGCCGGCGTTTTGCGGCATGAAGATCCTCTTCAGTCCGGCACTCATGCTGTGGTGCCTGATGCTCCTCAATCTCGGCTGCCTGCTACGAGTCGCGTCAGAGATCCCTGCGTATGAAGGCTACTGGAAACCAGCCTGGCACACTCTGCCCGTCTCGGCAGTGACCGAGCTTCTAGCGGTGACCTTATTCGCAGTCAATATTGCAGTTTCGATTTTGCAGCCGATGAAGAGGACTTAATCAGTACCGTCGGCGGTCGGGTACTGAAAAGGAGATTTCAACACTCCTCAGTTCGCCACACTGGCAATAGTGGAATGCGTCTTTGTCAACAAGCTGACCCTGTTTTGTACGAGGTTGTATGTGTCGAAGGCCGAGTTCTGTTCTGGTTTTTCAACGCGGTTGTAATCGGCCATCGCAGCGTCTTCCTGCCCGTAGAGTTCCGCGAGCCGACCGAAGCCGTACCATAGTGCCGAATCGGGTTCAGATAAGTGCGAACTCACAAGGGCGCGAACCAGTAAGTCTCTTGCCTCATTCGTCTTCCCTACTTCGGCATAGAGACACGCAAGTGTATGCAGAATACCGAAATTGTTGTTTTGAGTAAGGCTGTTTCCCCGCTGAGCAGCTTCCAGAGCGTCGGGTGGAATCGATTTAACGAATAAAGCAGACCAGGCAAACCCGTTCAGGTCGGAGGCTGTGGCCCGACCGTCTGTTGCGACTTTGCGGAACTGCTCAATGGCTTTATCGAACTCGGCCTTTGCCCCGAGCAATTGAGCCAGCAATCGATAAGGTTCGAGACTGTCGGGCTCGAGGGCCAGGCGCTGATTGATTGCCATTTGACCTTCATCCCATTGCTTTAATTCAATGCACGCACGCGCGTACGTAGAGAGAGCGCGGTCGGACCGCGGATAGCTCTTAAGCAGCCGCTGAGCAGTCGCCTTCATATCCTGCCATCTCTTCAGCTTCTGGTAGGCAATGGCAAGCGCCAAATCGAAGTTCGCGCGCTGGGCTTCTGAGGCCTTCTGACTTGCTGCTTCAAGAACAGAGATATTGCGGCCAGTGGAGTCTGTGGCAATCAGAAGTGACACTGCGGCAACTCGCATCCCTTCTTCATCTGTCGTTTGACCCTTTGTCCAGAATCGGGGAAAAACGTTGCCGGCGAGAGGATCTTCGCCGCCGCCAAGCTGCTGTCGATCTCGGGCGAAGTCCAGCATAGCCTTCGCGGAAGTGGTGTCGCCGCGCGACAACCGATCGAGAACTTCGCGTCCAATCTCGCTTCCTGTGCCGATGAGCAGCTTGTATCCAGCGCCTTCCCTGACCACATACATATGTTGGGTGGGCGCACCGGGGCTTTGCAGTGCCATGCGATAACCGTGTTGGTCGTCGCCTTCTTTTGTGACCGTCATGTTGGAGAGAACGAAGTCGAGGAAGACATCTGGGAGCATGCCGGAATCGATGACGACGGTCCTCACTACCGGGAGCGCTTTTTTCGCCTCTTTCAGTTCGTCCGCTTGACTTCCTTCTAAGGCATTCTTGCTCAACAGGGCCAGGTAGTCCTCCGGATTCGCATCCAACGTAAACCAGGCACGAACGAGCTTTTGAACTACGCTCGTCGGATCACTGCTGTCGATATGCAGTTCTTCGCTCTTTCGGGTTTTACTGAACATCGCAATCTGCTGCTGGTTCACCGGGGAATCGGAAAGTCCCTGTGTGCCCGCGCTCAATAGGGCACATGCGCGCTCGTACATCCGAACATTAAGCAGAAGTCGCCCGGCAGCAACCAGCGACTTGCCGCGAGCCGTATCGTCAGTCGATAGCTCTGAAGCTTTTTTCTCAGCCGCCTCTGTGCCCTTCAAGGCCGCAGTCGCCGCGATGATCAAATGCCGGCGAGAATCGGTCATGGAGAGTCCATTCGTCTCGTTCAACAACTCCTGGTAGCTTCCTGAATAGAAGAGGTCGTAGAGCAGATTGTCCTGATACTCTTTGAATTTCGACTCGTCATCCTTTCTTATTTTGCGGAACTCCTCGACCGCTTCCTTGAGACGTGCACCGCGTGTATAGCGGATTCCCCACTTGTCATATTCGTAAGTGATAGCCAAGTTGGTACGGGCGTGGAAGTCCTTCGGATCCAGTTCAATGGCCTTCTTGTAGGCGGCGATGGAACCGTCATAATCGAACCCCGACTTCAAGTGACGGCCAATCAGGTCGTGCTGAAGAATCCAGCCGAGAATCGAATACGACGGTTCCGAATTGGGGTCAAGCTTTACGGCCTCGCGCGCCACCTTACGCGCTTTCTCCGCCAGTCCCGCCGTAAGCAAAGCATCGGCGAATCGTGTCTTCTCGAGTGCTGAAGCCGGGCTGTGTGAGACCGAGTCCTGATACAGGGCCAGCCCGTCAGCGATCTTTCCGCGCGCCAGCAGAGCATGACCCACGTGATCGAAGCTTAGTTCGAGCGCATCTTCGTCTCGGAATTTCACGGACGCAGCGCGAAGGGCTTCCGCTTCTTCGGCGGTAAACCTCGACTTAACCGTGTCGAAACGCAGGATAGCCGTCACGATTCCATTCGAATCTTCGACAAAGGTTTCCTTGAAGAGGGCTGGACCAACTTTCCTTTCCACGTTGGAGGGGAGGCTGCGAACCTTGAATCCGGCCGGGGGATATATACGGTAGCGCCATTCCGTCACAAATGGAGTCATGGCGTAGTCCACAGATCGCTTCTTGTCCGCCTCATCCGCTGGTTTTTCCTGCCTCAGCAACACTGGAAGGCGATCATTCAAGTATCCGTGCTGAATTACTACCAGCGCGTCCTCCAGACCCGTAAAGCCCCGCCGCCCGCGTTTCACCTCGAGTTTCATCTGAAAGGGCTTGAGCAAGTCAGCATTGTCGCCGTTTTCGAGCTTGGAGAGCGATTCCGCCAGATACACCGACTTAACGTATTTCTCCAGTTCCTTCTTGCGCTGCTCGTTGCGATCCGGAGTGTAGTAAGAGCGGTACTCAGCTTCGATGTTTCCATGCGGCTCCCAGCTTTCAGTGATCTGCGCCGGCCCATATTCGGAGAGATGCACCTCCCGGTTTTCAACCAGCAGATTGTCTTCTGCTTTTGCTTCCGGTGTCTTCGTCAAGGCAGCGGTATCGTCGGCAATGATTAGCGCCAAACGTCCTTGATCGTCAACAGGAAGTGCGTTCATGGGATTGTGCTCCGCCGTCGCGTCGATCCACAGGCCGGGATTTCCCGGAATGTAAACGATCGCGTGATCAAACTCTCCCATTCCGGGAAGATCGGCATCGATATCCTGGCCTGGGCCGGCTTGAAGGAGGGCAAGGTGTGCGGGGATTCCTGCCGCCCGAAGCATTGAGACGAGCAGCGCCGATTTGTCCTTACAGTCGCCGTAACCGCGCTTCAGAGTTTCGCTTGGTACCTGCGGGATGAGCGCCGCTTCCCCGAACTCAACTCCGGTGTAGCGCACTCGCTTGTGGAGGAACGCCACGAGGATACGAACTTTGTCCGGCGCCGACGCATTGTTTGGCATCTGCGGAGGCAGACTCTTTTCAAGTGCTCCCGGGGCGATTTTGGGCTCCGCCAACTGTGAGTAAGACGAAGCAATGTCGTGCCACGACTTCCCGGTGCCGAAGACAACTTGCGGGTAGAGCACGACATCGGCGGGTACATTTGAGAGCTCTTCGTAAGGATCGGACGATCCATTCTCGATGACGATCTCTTCAATGCCGCCAGACGCGTGCTTCCCTACCACGGCTTTTGGCAGCAGCTTGAGCGAATAATTCAGGTGTACCGACTCTGGATGCCGCAATACCAATCGCGTTTTCACAACGGGAACAGATTGCACAAAGTAGACTCTATCGGTGATGCCGGCGGCAAAGAATGGCGAGGTGTCGCGGATGGTTATCTGCTCTTCCACGACTGCGCCCGGAGTCACTGCCGGAATGGGGCCCGCAAGCACTCGGTCGTCGGTGTAAATGGTGGATTCCTCGTGCACTGGACGGTCGGTCAGCGTCTTGACATCAAGATTGTGTACGGCGCCGTCGGGCGTGATGACCCGCGTCTTGATCTCGGGCCGCGCCTGGTGCCAGGGCTCCCAACGAGTCCGGCTCTCTGACCAATTTGCGACTCCCTCAGCAGTGTTGACCCGATAGACGGCGCGAACCGTCTCAGTCTGGTTGGCTTTCGAATCGAACTCAACGATGTGCTCGCTCAACAGGACGGTGGCGGGCGAGGGTTTCTCCTGTTGAATGTTGCTGGCTGCCTGGAGCAACTCCTGAGGGTCCGCCGAGAATGCCGGATCGCTCAAATTCTGGGCAGCAACAGAAAAACTTAGAAGGACAACACACAGGCATGACTGCAACCAACGATTCCTAGGCAACGAGCGGCTCCTGAGTGCTTGGTGGAAACTATCTTTTACCCCAATAGTCTCCTAGGGGCAAGAAGAGAATCAATATGGAAACTGTGCCAGAGTGGGAACTAGTCGATCCTCGATAGAGTCAGTTCGTAGTGACGTTTGCCTCGGTCGGCAGTGACGGCAACCGAGTCCGGGACGTTGAAGGTTCGCCCCTGGTCGCTCTGCGTCGGTTCCACCAGATCAACGGCCCGGTGATTGCCAAGACCGGCAACATCAGGCTGAAGAATGCGGCGAGGATCCGCGTTGGTAAGTTGAAGATGTCGCCGGTGTGGAGTTCGCGGTTCCACATTCGGGCGTACTTTACTGCCGCTGACATGTCGCGGGAACTTTGTGCGTGGAGTACTTTGCCACTGTAGGCGTCGATGTTCATGCGGCTTCGGCCGAGTGGGGTGTGGTCTTCGGGAAATTTCAGGGCTACAGTTGCGGATTGTTTGGCGTTCCGGGGGAGGTCGATGGCCATGATCCTGGCTTCGGGAAGTGTGTTGTGGGCGATCTCGATGAGGCGATCTGGGGATAGTGGTGTGCTTCCCGGAAGGGGAATCTGCGGAGATGCCAAGCGGACCTCTGGTAGTGATGACATCCGCTGGGCCAGCTTGCCTACCTCCCTCTCCCAGTGAATGCAGATGGCGGTCCAGGCGAAGATAAGTAAGACAATCGAGGAAAGGATCCCTACGAAGTTATGCAACTCGAAATTGAAGCGTTTTGTCGATCCTCCGTTCTCTTCGGAGAAATTCCAACGCAGGCGAAACAGTTTTCTTGGCCACCATAGAATGATTCCTGTTATGGAAAGCACAAAGAGAAAGACGGCGCTCCAGCCGGTGACTTCGTCGGCGATCTCGCCGATGAGTAAGTGCGTGTGAAACTGGTGAACCTTGCTGGCGAAGTGATTGGCTTGATCTGCCGACCCGAGTACTTCGCCGATATAAGGGTTGACGAACAAGCGCAGGTTCTTGCCCGACGTATCCTTCAGCGCGACAAATAGTGAGAAGTCAGAGCGCTGCGGCAATCCGAACTCTTCGATCTTTGCTCCAGGATACGCAGTTAGGAGTTTCTTGCTGATCGCATCGAGCGTGAGCGGTTGCGCATGCGGTTGAACGTAAGACAGCCCGGGGTTCAGCGCGCGATCGATTTCGTCTTCGAAGGCGACCAGGGCGCCGCTGACTCCTAATATAAGGAGGAAGAGCGCGGCTATGAGTCCGGCCCAGAGGTGGAGGTTGAGAAGAAGTTTTCGCATCGGTTACCGGGCTTAGTGTGCCCGAAAGTGTCGCCTAACGGCTCCAAACCCTGCTTCCAGAACCCCAAATTGTGCGCGGAGTGCCTTGAAATCGCGATTCTTGCGCCTCAAACTGGCGCTTTATCATGCCCTATAGACGTGAATCAGCGTCGAAAGTTCACTCATAACGAGCGATTTAATGCCGCTTGCTCCGCCTACAACGATGCTTAACCGTGAAGAATCGCGTCTTTGAAAGCTGTGATTGTGCAGTTTAAGGTCAACTTCGCAGTACATAGCGGCACAAAAACCCGCGCCTGGGTGGCCGCAAGTCCTGACAACACGAGGTTTTTGAGTCTCAGTCCCCTGAGATAATCGTCGTTAGTGAGCCTTGAAAATCGATCTGGAACGTCCATATCCGACGCGCTAGCAGGTTTACTGGCGCTATTTACGGAACTTACCGATGCCGAATCGGAACTGGATAGTGTTCAAACCGGGGTTGGGAACAGACAATCCGGCGTTAGAAATGTGCACATACTTGAGCGCTAAGGTAGCGTGAAGACCGCGATCGCCGAACGGGAGGTGCACTCCAACGCCCAATTGCGGGGTGAAATTGACCGCATTTGTGCCCGAAGGGACATCGTGATTGGTGATAAGAACACCGCCACCAAGTTCCACAAAGGGAATAGCGCGTGCCGCATTGCGTCGAAAATTGTACGTAACGTCGAACGGAGTGAAGCTTACCCCGTAGGCATTTTGGATCGGTTGGCGCACAAAGTAGATCGGGATCGCCTCTAATTCGTACTGGAATGATCCGCGACCGAGGTCAAAGAGCCCGAATCCCCAGCGCCCACCGGCGTTAAAGATGGTTGTATCACTGCGTCCGCCGGCCACACTGTGTCCGCCTTGCGCGAAAAACTCGATTTCCCGACTGCCGTTTGTGACCTCCTGGGCCCAAAGATTCGTGCAAAACAACGCGAAACACAGCCATAGCAGCTTCCGCATGCGTCGATTTCCCTCGATTTGTTGGTCAAAAAATTGAATGTATCACGGCGCGTCATTGTGAATTTGTGTCTCGATTCCTTGCCGGAAGGCTTCGCCGTGGAGTGATCGCAGCGAATAGGGATGCATGATGGAGGTTTTTCCGTGACGAAAATCCGCATTTTTTTTCGCGGCCGAGAGGATGTTGATTATTTTGCCGGAACGGCGCGTCCATACTCTGAGGATCGGCCCAGGCGATCGAAATATTGATACGCGGCGAGCGCGATTTCGCTGATGGCGCGCTGGCCTGCGCGTTCATCGTGCAGATATGTCGTCATAACACAGAGAATAAATGGCCGATTGGGCACGAAAATGATGCCGGAATCGTTCCTTACTGCCTCCAGTTCGCCTGGTTTGTTGGCGATCGTGATGTCGCCGGGAAGAAGCTTCGGGATACTGCTGTCCTTGGGCGTGGATAAGACCTTGAAGAAGTCGGCGGTAAGTTCCTTGTCGAAGAGCTTGTTGCGATAGATCGCATCCAGCAAAGTCATCATTTCGCGCGGCGTAGAGATGTTCTCGCGGCCTTGCCGAGCGGCCGCGATATCCATCATCTTGCGCTGCAAATGAGTGTTCTTGAGTCCTAAAGACGTCAGCATGCGCTCAACATTCGGCATTGCGACATGGTCGATGAGGACATTCGTTGCGGAATTGTCGCTCACTGCGACCATCATGGTCGCTAAGTCGCGATTCGTGACGCGCGTAACTCCTGGAGTAAGTCCTCCCATAATGAAACTGTCGGGGACGAGGTCCTCGCTGCGCATCGTGTAGAGGTCAGCGAGCCGAGCTACGCCAGTCTCGCCACGGCGTGCGCGCTGTTCCTGATCGTAAAGTTCGGCCAAAACCGCGATCTTGATCGAGCTTGCTTGGGGAAAAATATCGTCTCCGTGAAGGAGAAAGGTCTCGCCGGTGCCCAGATCGCGCACCGCGACGCCCATAACGCCGTCAAGATCGCGGTCCACATCGGCGATTTTGTCTTGAAGCTTCTTCCAGAGCGCTTGTTGTTTTTCCTTGGTGGGAGTTTGCGGGCAGCAATTTGGCGCGCTAGTCTGCGCCCAAGCGCAGGAAAAGCTCAGAAGCAAGAGAAAGATTGTCGTTTTTGTCTTTATCCTGCGCGCAGAAGTGGTCAACGCGTCAACAGGTCCTCAGATATGGTCAACTAAACGTCCTCTTAGGCGCTTTCTCTGCGCGACATAGTCGCAACCGACCCTTGCGGAGATGCGTGGAACGCCTTCACAGCCTTGTGCTCGTCATCGTAGCTTTCGAAGACTGTGATCAGCTTCGTGATCTGCAGCAGATCGCCGACCCGTTTCGTGAGATTGGCTAGCTTGATATCTCCACCGGCATTGCGCGCTGTGGTGAAAAGGCTCACCAGAGTCCCGATGCCACCGCTGTCGATGTAGCTAACGTCGCCAAGGTTGAGCACAAGACGATTGTTCTCAGCGAGTTCCCTCTTAACCGTCTCCCGCAATTGACTGGCCTCGTCGCCGAACACGATGCGGCCGACGCAGTCGATTACCTTCACACCATCTATGGTGCGAGAACTGAGTTTTAACGCCATAGAGCCCCCGTGGAAATGTAGGCCGAAAGCCTACTCCCAAGCCCCTGACATTGCAAGCAATAAGGCGCAAAACGGCGCAGTTGATTGTGTTGGCGAAATGAAAAACTGAGCGTTCAGCGGGCCAAAAATCGTGCTTCAGCACCCTGGCTGAGATTAGTGGGCCTTTTCCAGCTCCGGCTCAGGCTTTACCTGACGGAGCTTGCCGCCGGGAATGGGCGCCAGCAGCTGTTCTTTTCGATAGACAAGGCTGGTGGCGTTGAAGGTGGCCAGCTCAAACCCATGCCCGTGGGTGATGGCGTCAGTCGGACAAGCCTCGACGCAGTAACCGCAGAAAATACAGCGGTTATAGTCGATATTGTATACCGCGGCGTAGCGTTCAGCGCCGCTGATCCGGTTCTCTGCGGTGTTCTCGGCCGCCTCTATGTATATGCAATTGGAAGGACACGCAGCCGCGCAGAGAAAGCAAGCAACGCACTTCTCCAGGCCGTTTTCGTCGCGCTGAAGGACGTGAAGACCACGAAAGCGCTCTTGAAAAACGGCGCCGCGGAGTGGGCCGGGGCCGTCGGGGTAATTCTCCACGATCGTCGGCTGAAACATCTCCTTGAAAGTGATCGCCATACCTTTGGCGATAGCTCCGATGTTCTTCACAATCGACATATCTCGAATTATACCTGCGGCAATTTTGGTCAGGGGAGTTGTGAAATCGTTAGTCGGCTACTTTATCAACGAATTGCATTCCAAGAATGTTTCCTTCGAGTCGACGCACTACAACGTCAACTACATTCGTCTCACCCGAGCTTGACTCAACTATGCTGATCCGCATTTTGCTGCCTGGCTTAAGCGACTGCGCGAGCTGAATCGATTTCACCTCGATATTCATTCCATTCCCGCTCACCTGTGACAGCAGACCAAGCTCCCGCCCATTCTCGTCGTAGACGCGCGCCTCTTCAGGTACAACCAGACGCGGGAACCTGCGGCGACTGCTGCTCGATTTCACTTCGAAAGCACCAGCTTGGCAATGGTTTGGAGTTGCATGTTGGATGTGCCCTCGTAGATCTTGCCGATCTTGGAATCGCGGAAGAATTTCTCGACGGGATACTCCTTCACGAATCCGTTGCCGCCGTAGATTTCAACTGCCAGAGAGCTCACTCGCTCAGCTACCTGCGACGTGAATAGCTTGGTCATTGCAGCTTCTTTCACGAAGTTCTGTGCCGCGTCTTTCATACGCGCTGCGTTGTAGACCATGAGTCGGGCGGCCTGAATGTCGGTAGCCATCTGCGCCAACTGGAATTGGATTCCCTGGAAGTCCGAAATGGGCTTCCCGAATTGCTTTCGCTCCTGCGAGTACTTTGCTGCAGCATCCCATGCGCCTTGCGCAAGTCCAAGCATCTGAGCGCCGATGCCAATGCGTCCTTCGTTCAGGGTCTCGATTGCGATCTTGTAGCCCTTGCCTGCTTCGCCAAGGACATTAGCTTTGGGGACGCGCGTGTCCTCCATGACCAACTCGCAAGTACTCGAGGCGCGAATACCCAGCTTGTCTTCTTTCTTGCCGACGGAGAATCCTGGAAATTCTTTCTCGACGATGAACGCAGTGATACCCCGATAGCCAGCGGAGGGATCAACGTTCGCGAACAAAATAAAAATGCCGGCTTCCTTGCCGTTTGTGATCCAGAGCTTCCGACCATTGATGATGTACTCATTGCCATTCAATTCCGCACGTGTCTGCATGGCAAAGGCATCTGACCCCGAGCCCGCTTCGCTCAGCGCATACGCGCCGACCGTATTGGCGGCCATGCGTGGAAGATAGCGACGCTTCTGTTCTTCATTACCCCAGCGCAGAAGGGCATTGTTCACCAGTGTGTTTTGTACATCGACTAGCACGCCTGCCGAGGGATCCACGCGCGAGATCTCCTCCACCGCGAGGATTGCCTCGAAGAAGCTGCCGGCACCACCACCGTACTGCTCAGGAATCTCGATGCCCATCAGGCCGAGTTGGAAGAACTGCTCGATCAATCCATGATCGAACACCTGCTTCTCATCCATCTCACGCACTAGCGGACGCAGCTTGTCTTCCGCAAACTGGCGCACGTTGTCGCGAAAGAGGGTTTCGTCCTCCGTGAGGTTGGTGAGCGGCGCGGACCGGGCCGCCGCCTCGATAACTGCTTCAGACATTTCGATGACTCCGAAAAAAGGTCAGAAACAGGTGATTTTAGCACTGCGTGGAGCAGCCTTAGCTTCCGGGAAACAACGTGGATCAACTTGATGCACGCAATGCGACAACCGAAAAACCAGCTTAGGACGGCCCAGATCCACGCTATCCGAAGATAGGCTATTTCTGGCGGGGACGGGGGCTGGGATTACGCCAGACGATCCGCAGCTTCTCGTTATCGAGGATCTTCTGCATCTGACCGCGTGCGTAGTTAGACCAGGCGCCGACTGGATCCATGCGGACATACGCTCGCCAGTACGTTAAAGCCTTGCGCGGCTTACGAATGCGCTCGTACGCGAGCGCGAGGTTGTAGTGCGCGTCTGCGTAATTAGGGGCGATTGCGATAGCGGAACGATATGCTTCGACCGCTTCGCTGAGCCTGCCGGTCTCGTCGAGCACATTGCCGAGATCGAAGAAGCCCAGCGCGTATCGTGGATCGATCTGCACCGCCCGACGATAATGACTTTCGGCTTCGCGATAGTTTTGCTGGTTGTAGTAAATCGTTCCCAAATTGATACACGCGGCGGCATGCTTGGGATCAAGTTCCAAAACTCGACGATACGCTGCGAGAGCCTCCTGCTGACGCGCAGGATTCTCCTCAATCGCAACCGCTGCAACGAAGAGCTCAGCGGCCGTTTGTGCCACACGCGGTTGCGCTGCCCGGGCCTCAACGATCTTGGGACGATCAAAGGCGAGAAGAAATTGCCCGGCAAGCGGATCAAGCTCACGTCCTTGGTGGCGAAATGTGAGCCGCGAACCGTGTGAAAAGACCCCTGCCTCAAGCAGCGGGTTCTGCATCCCGGAAACCTGTTGCTGCATCGCGTCGAGCGAGGCACGAATTACCGCTGGTCGTACTTTCTTGGCACGCAGTTCGCTCAGTTTTTTTATTTGAAGTAGATCGTAGAAGGAGTAGCTTTCGGAGACGGCGATGAGTCCGGCGCGCTCCCATCCCGCCAACTGGCGCGGGCTGATGCGCAGCATGCGAATTACCTCAGCTCGAAGATATCTTTCCACGGCTCCCGATTTGCCCGGTTCTCTGGATGGTTCAAGGTTAGTTTCACGGCAACGTTCCGCTTGGACGATTCGCCTTCTTTTCCCTCCGATTATGAGAAGGCCAATATTAAATATCAAGTGAAAAATCAGAGGGTTACCCGGAAAGTATGAGGAAAACCGGGTCGCAATGTTAGCGAAGGCTGCCCGGACGGATCGGAACCACAGACGTTGGCGAGGCGAGCAACTCGGATGTAGCTCATGCCTACCGCCCAGTAGTTCACCTCAGGTTCAGCCGAATCCCTTCTCCTTGAACTGGAAACGCCTTTCTCACTTCTGGACGAAACATCACCGCGATCAACAGACAATCGAGCAGGATTCGAGCGGAGGCAAGCACATGGATTCCGGAAAGTTTCGAGAGAAAGGCTAAGGTAACGAGGAGATGCAACAGTGCGAATACAATGCTGCCGATGCGCGCTGCGCCGTCCAGCGTCCATAACCCAAGCGCCACTACCCCGGGAATAATCGCCAGGACAAAGCAGAAGGCAACGGGAAAGACCGCGTCGGTCCAGTGCTCATGGATTCCGCCGCTGGCGATCTGCCAGAGCAGGATGCTTATCAACACGACGGAAAAGCCGGCGTAATAAATCGAACTGAGTGTTACGTCGAGAGGACGCTTCATGGCGTCATTGACACCAATCTTCCCGACGAAGTTCCTGCCACGTTGAGGATCCGCGTCAGAAACCCCTTCTCAAATCTTCATCTTCAGTGTGCTGCTTGCAGTCTGACTATTTCGCTCCGTACCAGGTCTGCTCTCTTGCCCTCCGGCTCTTCGCGCAGAAATGCCTGGAGTTCGCCAAGAGCATTTTCCCGCTGGCTCTTGAAGGCGAATGCTCGTGCCGCCACGAAGTGAACAAGTGCAGAGTGCTGTGGGCCGTGTTCGTGAGCAGCACGCACGGTCTCTATTGCAGCGTCGTAATGCTTGTTTACCAGCTCTGCCTGAGAGAGCAAGGCAAGAACTTCGCTATTTCGAGGATCCACCGATTCTGCGCGTTTCATAAGCGTCTCGGCTTCTTCAAATTTCTGCTCGTGGTAACTGAGAAGAGCCAGATTTATGAATGCTTGCGTAAAGTGATCGTTGATCGCGATAGCCTTCTCCAGGGCTTCCCGCTCGTGCCGAGTGTCGCTGAGATGACCGTAAACGACGCCCATATTGTTGTAGGCAATCGCGTACTTCGGATAAATCGCGATCGCTTTCCTTAGCCGCTCCAAAGCTTTGGACCATTCCTGGCGGGCGCTCGCTTCAGAAGCCTTCTGCACTTGTTTCCGCGCGCTTTCTGGAGCGCTGAGATCGGCTGCGGAGACGGTTCCGGCTACGCTGGAACGCGATCTCCGAATCGTAAGATATACGTCCTGACTCAAACGCTGCGAATCGATCTCAATCGAACCGCTGTCCACCTGTTGCATCCCTTGCCCGGTGATTACGGCGCGGTAGACCCCGCTGCCTAGTCCAACGAAGTCCGCTGTCCCCTCAGGATCGGTGTAGAGCTGGCCGACCGGAATGCCATTGCTCTGGACGAGACAGACCAGAATGCCGCCCGCTCCATGACCATCGTCGTAACTGACTCTTACGGTGACACGACCAGACTGAGAGAACCCTCCAGAACATGCGCAGAAGGGAGCCGCCGCGACAAGACACAGAGCGAGCACAACCGCATTGCGGATGAGCATAGGAGCCTCTGGGACTAAACGCCGGATCTAGGGGATAAAATGCGGAGATTTTATGTCAAGATGCGAACAGGTCAAGGAAAAAATGATCTGCGGTCGAGTCAGGCGATCTTGGCACGGCGCTTAAGCCGCTTCTGACGACGTATGTCTTCCTCGGAATACATGGTTCCACGGCAATTCTTCGATCCGCAGAAACAGGGAGCGGGATCATCCTCGGATCCGTCGTAGAGCATGTAGTCGTAGGTAAGTTCTTCGCCAGCTTCTATGTCGCGGATAGCTATGATCCAAACATGCCCCTCGATCTCATCGGTCTCGCAATTGGGATCGCAGGAGTGGTTGACGAACATCGCCGTGCCATGTCCGTCGATAATTCGCTTTCCGTCTCTCAATCCAAACAGGTAAGTGGTGGACCGTCCATCGTAAATTTCATCAGCTTGCTCTGGCGAGATCAGCGGACCGGTGTACTCCACCACAAACGTTCCCTTGCGGATTCTCGTAGTCGTGTAGCAGCCTGCGGCGTGAATGTCAGAGGAGCGAATGATGAGTCCCATGCAGAGTGTGCTTGCGCGCGGTGTGGCGGAGACCGCAGTATAACCAACGCTGCAATTACCGCAGGTTTAAGAGGATGCAACATGAAGGCTGCCGGGTACTCGGGCACCCCACTGTACAAGAAGCTCGGTATTAAGCCAGGACAGAGGGCTTGGTTCGCCGGACATCCGTCGGGTTATGACGACGAGCTGCACAATATCGGTAAGTTTGAGAGAGTGCAGAAACTCGCCAAAGAATTGGACTTCCTCCACTTCTTTACTGCGAGCAGGAGAGCGCTCACCACGGAAATGCCTAAGCTGCGCGATGCGATGAATGCGAATGGCATGCTTTGGATCTCCTGGCCGAAGAAAGCATCCGGCGTTCCAACGGATCTTGATGAGAACATCGTTCGCGAAATTGGACTCAAGGCTGGACTCGTCGATGTGAAGGTCTGCGCAGTCGACGAAACCTGGTCAGGGTTGAAGTTCGTGTTTCGGTTGAAGGACAGATGAATCTAGTCGTTAGCAGGAGCCTAATGGAGCGCCCGGCGCACCAGGAACTTAAGAGGAACCATAAGCATCGAATACCTATCAGTTCGCCGGGCGGGGGCGCCCGGGCGCTCCGTTTTTGGATTGTTGTTCCACTAAAATCAACTTAGGAGTCAGCCATGGAAACCGCAACCTTTGGCGCTGGGTGTTTTTGGGGGGTTGAAGAGACCTTCCGGCAAATACCGGGCGTTCTCGATACCGCCGTGGGCTATCTAGGCGGCCACACAGCAAATCCGACCTACCAAGACGTTTGTACTGACGAAACCGGTCACGCGGAGGTGGTTCAGGTGAGTTACGATCCGGCCAAGGTTAGCTATGACCAGTTGCTGAATACATTTTGGGAGTCGCACGATCCCACAACCATGAATCGACAAGGACCTGACATTGGAACTCAGTATCGCTCCGCCATCTTCTTCCACTCGCAGGACCAAGAGCGCCTCGCTCGCGCGTCAAAGGAAAAGATGCAATTGTCCGGCAAGTTTCGCCGGCCGATTGTGACTGAGATTACGCCTGCTTCCAGCTTCTATCGTGCTGAGGATTATCACCAGAAATACCTGGCCAAGCGCGGCTTGAGCCACTGCCACATTTAGCTTTCAAGCTGCTAAGCTTCTTAACTTTAGGGAAGTATCTTAGAGGCTTAGCGGCTATCCATGAAGCTCTACACTCCCCGCGACGCTGCCCAGGTCCTGGGCATTAGCTACCCTGCGATCAAGCAGTGGATTTACCGCCGCAAGTTGAAGACGGTGCTTACTCCCGGCGGGCATCATCGTGTGCCCGAATCGGAACTCGACAAATTCCTTGCTTCAATTCGTAAACACGGGGCCATACCCAAACGGCGTCAGACCTTTCGTCGGATCAGCGGACGCAATCAGCTCATCGGCAGAATCCTGGATTTAAAGATTGAAGGACTGCTGGCACAGGTGACGCTCGGCATCGGCGACCAGAAGATTATTTCCATCATCACTGCTGACGCCGCGCGTGAGATGCGCCTTGCCAAGGGCATGGTAGCCGCGGCCCTCGTCAAATCCACTGAGGTAATGATTGTTCTGCCCGATTGAGGCTTTCGCAGACTGATCTGACTCGTATTGACGAATTGAATTAAATCGTCTGAAATCATACATAAGGGCCGTTCGGCACGACGATTGAGACTCCTACTCAGCTTTGCATTTTTACTTTCTGCCTCCCTGAGCGTCTGGGCACAGGAAGAGTTAATCGTCGCCGCTGCTGCCGATTTGCAGCCATTGATGAAGGAGATCGCCGGTCGGTTCGAGAAACAAACCGGCAACAAAGTGAAGCTTGTCTTTGGATCGTCGGGCAATTTCTTCGCGCAGCTTCAGAACGGCGCGCCTTTTGATGTCTTCCTGTCTGCCGATGTGGAGTATCCAAAGAAGCTCGAGTCTGAGGGATTGACCGAGCCTGGATCCTTGTACGAGTACGCTAGGGGCAAGATTGTGCTCTGGGTACCGGGCAATTCCCAGATCGACGTGAACAAGGGCCTCAGGGCGGTGGCCGATCCACGAGTCCGCCGCCTGGCAGTAGCAAATCCTGCTCACGCTCCTTACGGGCGCGCTGCCGAGGCTGCGCTCAAGAACTCCGGGGTATGGCAAGAAGTCTCGAACAAACTTGTACTTGGGGAAAACATCTCACAGACCGCGCAGTTCGCAAATTCCGGCAACGCAGACGCTGCCATACTCGCGCTCTCCCTTGTGCTGGGTCCGGCGATGAAAGACAAGGGCAAATACTTCCTAGTTCCGCAGGAAATGTACCCTCCCCTTCAGCAAGCCGCGGTTATCGTCAAGACCTCAGAGCATAAGAGTTTGGCATCACAGTTCATCCAATTCCTCAAGCTTCCTGAAACGCGATCTCTCTTCGCACAGTACGGATTTCAGGAGCCGGAGAAAGCGCGATGAACTGGCCCGCTATTCTCCTCAGCCTGCGCCTGGCAACTAGCGTCTGCCTTGTGCTGCTGGTCGTCGGAGCTCCTCTGGCCTACTGGATCGCGTTCTCGCGCTGGCGCTGGAAGTTCTTACTGGAAGCAGTGGTCGCCTTACCGTTGGTTCTGCCACCCACCGTGCTCGGCTACTACATGCTCGTAGCGCTTGGCCCGAGAAGTCTGCTGGGCAGGTTTGCGGAATCGGCGCTGTCTACACGGCTCACCTTTTCCTTTCCCGGATTGGTAATCGCATCCGTGCTCTACAGCTTGCCTTTTGCCGTACAGCCAATGGCGAATGCATTCAGCTCTGTCGATCCCAAGCTTCTCGACGCGGCTGCCGTCCTTGGCGCATCGCGATGGCGCAGATTCCGAACCATCACGCTGCCTCTCGCTAAAGCCGGAGTACTCACAGGCGCGGTGCTCAGCTTCGCACACACGATCGGCGAATTCGGAGTCGTGCTCCTGGTCGGCGGCAACATCCCGGGCGTGACCAGCACGGTGTCGATTTCCATCTACGATCAGGTGCAGGCACTGGAGTACGCGGCCGCGAG
>Ga0126378_10000306_pt1 | contig 37428 bp, 43 predicted proteins | sample PanSoiMetPlot_23_FD_92587 | JGI IMG/M metagenome (GOLD analysis project Ga0126378, IMG submission 92587) | Tropical forest soil microbial communities from Panama - MetaG Plot_23 | ecosystem: Environmental > Terrestrial > Soil > Tropical forest > Bulk soil | place: Panama | collected 2016-02-17 | reverse complement strand
GCTCGGGCAGGAATACGCCGGATTATTCGCCAACGATGAAAGGCTCGCGGAACGACTTGTCAGGGTCGGCAACGAAATCGGGGAGCGGGTGTGGCGAATGCCGCTCGGGCCGGAATACGACAAAATGATCGACTCGAAATTCGCCGACATGAAAAATACCGGTGGCAGGTATGGAGGTGCTATTACTGCGGCGCAGCTGCTGCAACGCTTTGTCGACAAGACTCCCTGGGCACATCTCGATATTGCCGGAACTGCGATGGGCTCCCCGCAAAGCGAGATCAACCGGAGCTGGGGCTCCGGCTTCGGCGTGCGGCTGTTGGACGGACTTGTTGCCGAGTATTACGAGAAATAATGTCCAGTCGCGCGGCGCGGTTCCCCGCATCGCGTACCGGTGGCGCAACCATCATGACGGAAATCCTGATCTATCAGCTGCAACGCCAACCGCTTGAGCGAGTGCTTCCCTTCCTCGTCGAAAAGTCGCTCGAACGCGGCTGGCGCGTGATCGTACAGGCAGCTTCAGAGGAACGGCTCGAGGCGCTCGACGCTCACCTATGGACTTTTCGCGACGACAGTTTTCTTCCGCACGGCATCTGGCGCGAGACGGAGGCGGGTGAACAACCGGTCCTGCTCACGCTCGATGGTGGTAATCCCAACGGCGCCGAAGTGCGATTTCTGATCGATGGCGTACCGATGCCCCCTGACGCGGAGAATTATCAGCGCCTCGTGCTACTGGTTGACGGAGAGGATCCCGATGCGGTTGCCGCGGCCCTCACACACCAGAACGAAGGCAAGGCGAAAGGTTTCGACGTCACCTATTGGCGGCCTGATGAGGATGGCCGGTGGCGGCGCCTTGGCGAACCTTCCGGTGTTGGAGCTGTAGATTAAGGTATTGAGAATACAGGGATCTTGCGCCCAGCCATTGCGAACAAAGTACAAAAATGTTGGAATGCTGCCGCCGCCTGGCCGTAGAGGAAACGAGCCATGTTCCTGCTCATCGTCTACGTTGTGTTGGTGATCACGGGGAATCTCGTTGCTTATGCCCTCGGGCTGGTAATTGAACGGAATCTACCTGGAGCGAGCCTGCCGTCCTTTCTGGCGTTGTATTTTCTATTCCTCTGGGTTGCCTGGGTCATCGCCGTGCGCATCACTCAGCCGCGGGCGCGACCGCAATAAGCGCAACGTCATGGCTCGTGGCCTTGCCGGCGGTGCTGCCAGTTGCCTAAGGAAAACAACTGAAGATGAGAGCGAGGGTACTGACGCAAAATCTCGGCCGGCATGCGCGCCGGTCCAGACCGACTGTCGGAGTCAGAGCGGCTGCAATGCAACGAGGCAACCAAATCTTGCGCGTGCTCGCTATGACCGCGCTTGGCTCTGCTGTGGCTGCATGCTCCTCGGATCTCAGCCTCAACAATGTCACGCTTGTGCCCAAACCTGAAACGCTGCTGCGGAAGCCCGACTGGGCAACCTTTTCCGGCGGCAAAAACGATTTCGTTCTGCGACCAGTAACGGCGGCGGATCTCGTCAACGCGGCGGGCCAGTGTGCCGGCGAAACTGACCAAGCGGGGAACGATTCGACGACGGCAGGGGCCGCGCCCGCTACAGGTGGGATCGCGCTGCAGATGACGGAGTGCGACGTGGTGCGGCGCGCAGGGCCTGTTGAAAAGATCGATTTCGGCTCTGATGATCGCGGTGAACGGGTTGTGACGCTCACCTATCTCCGCGGCCCTTTGCCCGGGATTTACCGCTTCGCCGGTGGCCGTCTCGTTTCGATCGAGCGCGCGCCCACGCCGCCGCCTGCGCCGCCAAAAGCGCAGAAGGCGCCAGCGAAGAAGCCGGCCGGCACGTGATCCGGTCGGGATATCGGGTCAAGCTCCGCCACCCCACATCGATTTCCCGTTACTCGCGGCCAATTTGGCAAACGCCAGAACTGCGCTGCCCGATTGCGCGTCACCCTCGCCAGCGGCATTGTTGCACTCGGCGAGGTGGGGCGGCGATTAGATGGAGGTTGGCATGTGCGTTCCCGGATGCCAGGACGCAGTCCGACACGCGCTCTCGCGGCGGCGTTTTGTCAAGGCGGGCCTCGCGGCCTCCTTCGCCGCTACGGCGGCTGTGCCGGACATGGCCGGCGCGGCGTCCGCGCGCAGCTTCACCTCAGCGGTCGATCTCACTCACACCATGTCTCCCGACTTTCCGACCTTTTTCGGTGTGCCGGGCATCGAGATGGAGAAGAAATTCGACCTCAAGAAGGATGGCTTCAATCTCTATTGGTGGCGGCTCATCGAACATGCGGGCACGCATTTGGATGCACCGATCCATTTCTCGGAATCCGGCGCCACGGTCGACAAAATTCCAGCGGCCACGCTTGTCGTGCCGCTCGCGGTGATCGATGTGGCCGCCAGGGCGGCGCAGAATCCTGATTACTTGCTCACGCGTGAGGATCTCGCAGCCTGGGAGAAGAAGCACCGTCGACTGCCTGAGCATTGTTGCGTCGCCATGCAATCCGGCTGGGCGCAGTACGTGAGCAACCCCGCCAAGTTCACCGGCAAGGATGGATCCGGCGTGTTCCATTTTCCCGGCTTCAGCCCTGAAGCGGCCGAGTGGCTGATGAGGGAGCGCAGTGCGGTGGGTTTAGCGGTAGACACGCTGTCGCTCGACCACGGCCCTTCGAAGGATTTCAAAGTTCATCGCGCTTGGTTGCCGTCTGGTCGGTGGGGATTGGAAAATGTAGCCAATCTCGACAAGGTGCCGGTCTCTGGCGCGACGTTAGTCGTGGGTTTGGCGAAGGTGAAGGACGCAACCGGGGGGCCCGCGCGTCTCCTCGCGCTCATGTGACAAGTGGCGCGGGTGCGGCGCTTCGGGCCGCGCAATGTTTGATTGCCATCCCAGGGATGCTAGCGTTTCCGCGCTCTGACGAGCAGACACGTTCTCTATCGTTCATCGCGACCCCGGTTCCGCAACGCGAGACCGGGGCCGCTTGCATTTGCTTATGGCAGTCGACGTGGATCAGTAGCACACGTAGACCCTGCCGAGTCCCGGGACCCAGCGCCAACAACTCGCTGCGACCAGCACGATGCCGCCGAAACCGCCCCAGTAGCCATGGCCGCCGCCCCCCATTCCACCACCCTTGCCGCCGCCACCTGCAGAGGCTGCGGTCGGAATGAGTGCGGCGCCAGCGATAGCGACTACCGTCGCGAAAGTGAAAATCGTCTTGCGGATCATGGGTCTCGCTCCTGCTTTTGTGGGATGTGCTCGCACATCCTGCCCGTCAGTCGGGCGAACGATCCATCCGGTTCAACGCCGCCAAGATAAAAGCTGGACCTGCAATCGCACGGATACCCGACCGGCCAGTCGGCAGAAGCCGAGGCCGGACCGGCAACGTTATCGGCCGCTGAGCTTGACCCCTGCAACATCGCGCTTCGGTCGCAGTTGCCGCACTACGGCACGCTCGGTATAAGCCGCCGCGATCCGACCTTTCCGTCCTTCTTTCCCCTAGAACAAAGCAATGGCGATCGAACGCACTTTTTCAATCATTAAACCAGATGCCACCGCGCGCAATTTGACCGGTGCGATCAACGATATGATCGAGCGCGCAGGGCTGCGTATCGTTGCGCAGAAACGCACGTGCATCAGCCGTGAACAGGCCGAAAGGTTCTATGCAGTTCACCGCGAACGGCCCTTCTTTCGCGATCTCGTCGATTTCATGATCTCCGGGCCGGTCGTCGTGCAAGTGCTCGAAGGCGAGAGTGCTATCGCGAGGTATCGAGAGGTCATGGGCGCCACTGACCCCGCAAAGGCGGCGGCCGGGACAATCCGCAAAACGTACGCAAAATCGATCAGCGAGAATTCAGTACACGGCTCGGACGCAGTCGATACAGCGCATCAGGAAATCGCTCAATTCTTTTCCGGCAACGAAATCGTCGGATGACGCGGAGATGGCCTCACGTGGCGTTTTGGCGCGCTGGTCACGCGTGGGGTTCCCCCTGTAAATTAGTTTGACCAACGGGCCGACATCGAGAATTCCTGCCGGCGCGCGCAAGGCCAGAAAGGGACGTTCAGTGGGTTCGATCGCACAAATGGCGGATTCGACCACGTGGCTCGGCATGGTGACGAGCGGCTGGAGCGAGGTCGGCCAGGCCGCCTTTTGGGTCGCTCTGCTGCAGATCATGTGGATTAACATCCTGCTTTCCGGCGACAACGCGGTTGTCATCGCGATGGCGTGCCGCGGGTTGCGTCCGCGGCAGCGGCTGTGGGGCATGATTTTGGGCGCGGGCGTCGCGGTGCTGCTGCGGGTCGTCTTTACCGTTTTCGTGGCGGCCTTGATGCTGCTGCCGTGGCTCAAGATCGTGGGCGGCCTGGCCTTGTTCTATATTGCCGCCAAGCTGCTGGTGCCGGAGGAGGCGGACGAGAACGAGACCGAGGCAACAGAGCATCTCTGGCGGGCGGTGAAGATCGTCGCCATCGCCGACATCATCATGAGCCTCGACAACGTGATCGCGATTGCGGCCGCCGCCAAAGGCAACATGGCACTGCTCGTGATCGGTCTTGCCGTTAGCATTCCGCTGATTGTAGCCGGCGCCGCGCTGATCATGGCGATGCTCGATCGCTTTCCGATTCTGGTTTGGGCGGGCGCCGCTCTGCTCGGCTGGATTGTCGGCGAGGTCATCGCGACCGATCCGGTGATCCAGAGTTATCTCGAGCCTCGGCTTGGCGTCGAAGGATTCCACTACGTCGTGCTGTTTGCCGCGCTTCTCGGCGCGATCCTGGTTCTACTCGTGGGCGCGCTGTGGCGGCGCTCGAAGCAGACCGCGCCTGCGCACAAGCCGGGCGCAGCAGAATAGCGCCCGGCAATCGCATGTTCGCCGATTACAGCTCCCAACCGAGCTTGCGATCGAGCGAATAAGGGCCGCCGCCACGTAGCGCAATAGCGAACAGGATGAGTCCCCAGAACAGCGGGTATTCCCACCCTCCTCTCGACCACGCGAAGCCCACCGGCCAGTGCGCAAGGAACGTGATAACGGCGAACTCGATAGCCGCCGCCGCCGCTATGAACCGGGTGAATAGCCCGAGAATGATCAGCACCGCGCCGATCGTCTCGATGAAGAACACCGCATAGGCGAAATAGAGTGCAGGCTCGATTCCGCGGCGCGCCAAGCTGCCCGCGGCGAAGGCCTCGATGACCGCCGCAAACCCCCTTTCCGACATGGGCATGATTTTCATGATGCCGTGGACCAGCAGCATTCCACCGGCCGTGAGACGCACGACGAGCCACCCGAGATCGCGGGCATGCCAGTAAAACGAGGCAAGAGGCGGAATAATCGGCTTCGGTTCGCCTGCCGGAACAGCACCTGCGTTCGACGTTATTGTGCTCATGCGCTTCCCCCAGAGTTGGCGTTGAAGATATGGATAATAACACAAATCAACGCGGGAAATTTCCGCGCCGATGACGGATGTTAGCCGCCGGACCCGGCGAGACTATTCGCGCGTACTGGCGTCCCGCCTCGGCGAGGAAATCGATGTGGGCGTGGCTTGCGCCAAGCAGCGCGGCTCGCAAGCCTTGCTAAGGCCGCATTTTTCGTATTTGCTATTGCCAATTCGGATTTTGGCCGCTCCGGCCGCTGCGTCCCGAGAGGCCGCATTCGTTTCGGATCTTCCCAAAACCCGGGTTGTGGCGCGGTCCGCAGCGATGCGGTCGCGTTTTCGTTCACTCGAGACTTCACTGACTAGGAGACAGACGATGCAGAAGGGCACCGTCAAATGGTTCAACCCCACTAAAGGCTACGGGTTCATTCGGCCTTCGAGCGGAGACAAGGATGTGTTCGTCCACATCTCCGCGGTCGAGCGCGCTGGCCTCAGCACGCTCAACGAAGGTCAGACTGTCGAATACGAGCTCGTGACCAATCGCGGCAAGACATCAGCGGAGAATCTCAAGGTGTCCTGACGTGGCGGGAAGGCCGGTCGCCCGGCCAACGAGTTTTCCCGTAGCCCCCGGCCCTGCGCCGGGGGTTTGTTTTTCGAAGCGGTGTCGCAGGGGGGGGCGAAAAACCGGGCCGCTTCTATTCTCTTCCGACCTGCGGAGCCGGACGCACCTCCCTTGGAACGACCAACGCATCTGCGGTGGGATAAATTCCCGCGACGTGACACCGATTGCCGATCAGTTTCACTCGCCCTTCCGCCAAAAGCCCGAGCGCGAGCGGGTATATGCGATGCTCAACTTCGAGGACACGGGCAGCGAGGGTTTCGGGGGTATCATCGTCACGCACCGGCACAGCAGCTTGTGCGACAATCGGTCCGGCGTCTGCGTCAGGAGTGACGAAATGAACGGTCGCGCCTGAGATTTTCACCCCCGCCTTGAGAGCTTGGCCGTGCGCATCGAGACCGGGAAATGAGGGTAAAAGGGCCGGGTGGATGTTGAGCATCCGGCCTTGCCACCGCAACACGAAATCTCGTGTCAACAACCGCATGAAACCGGTCAAGCAAACCAGTTCCACCCGATGCTCCTCCAGGACAGCTTCGAGCGCCCGCTCAAAGGCCGCACGATCTTTCCCGTGTGGGCGATGATCGATCACGGCCGCTGGGATTGCATGCGCCGCAGTGTGCGCAAGCCCCGGCGCTTGCGGATTGTTTGAGACGACGAGCACGATCTCGGCGGGATACGAGGGCTCCTTCGCCGCCTCCACCAGCGATGCCATATTGGAACCACGGCCGGATATCAGGACGGCGACACGCTTCTTGGCCATGCAAGCACCAGAAACGTCGAAGCATTCCACGGTTGGCCGTAGCAGGCGCCCGCCCGCGCGGGCTTGATCGCGGCCAGCATCCGATCACCCGAGTTAATCCCGCGGCTTCGCCGAGGTTGTATTTGCCTCGCTCCTTCGCGCGCGCTTGCGTACTTGGGAATCCGCGCCTGTGCAATGGCTTGATCGCGGCTATACTGACCGTCGGATGGCCGCATGCGACGACCGGCGGTGAGGACGGGGGCGCGCGGACCGAGCCGGGGCGCAGATTTGAGCATTCCGAATCTCATTACGCTGGGCCGTATCCTGTTGGTGCCGGTCGTGGTCTGGACGATCATGGCCGGCGAGATGCGCATCGCATTCGTGTTGTTTCTTGCAGCCGGCATTAGCGATGCGGTTGACGGATATCTTGCTAAGCGGTTTGGCATGGCAACGGAGCTAGGTGCCTACCTCGATCCGCTTGCCGATAAGGCGATGCTGGTCTCCATCTATGTGGCACTCGGCATCGCGGAGGCTGTTCCAGGGTGGCTGGTCATCCTCGTCGTTTCGCGCGACATTATGATCGTGAGCGCAGTGATTTTGTCGTGGTTGGTTGACAAGCCGGTGACGCTCAAGCCGCTTCCCGTCTCCAAGTTCAATACCGTTGCGCAAATTGCGCTCGCTTGCGTGGTTATGGCCGCACGCGGATTCGAGTTCGATGCGGCCGTCGCTGTGATGTTGCTGACGGCGTTAGTTACGGCCTTAACGTTGATTTCTATTGCCTTCTACCTCGCCGAGTGGGTGCGGCACATGAACGCGGCTGAAATGGGCCCGTGAGGGCGCGACGATTTCCGGGGTGAGCGAACCCGATGATCAATGGCCGTCAACTCGCATTCTGGCTCGTAACCTTTGTCGTGCTCGGGACGGCGCTCTGGATTCTACACGACATTCTGCTTCCCTTCGTCACTGGTATCGCGCTGGCTTACGTGCTCGCCCCTCTGGCCGACCGTGCGCAAGGGCTTGGCATGAACCGCACGATTGCTTCGCTGCTAATCGTCGGCGTATTGGTAGTATCGTTGATCATCCTCATGTTGCTGCTCGTTCCGCTCCTGCTGCAGCAGGGTGTGGCTTTGATCTCCCACATTCCTGATTATTTCAAGCGTGTGAAAGAGCTTATCGTCGATACGAACCTTCCTTGGTTGAGCTGGCTCGGCGGCGCCGAGTCGAATAAGACGTTTTCCGATCTCGTCAGCCAGGTGGCCACCTGGCTCCTCAGCTTCTCCTATTCGTTGTGGACCGGCGGGAAGGCGCTGGTCTCATTCGCATCCGTGCTCATCGTCATGCCCGTCGTGACTTTTTACTTAATTCGCGACTGGCACCCGATGATCAACAAGGTGGACAGCTGGGTTCCACTGCACCACCGCGAGACCGTCCGACGGCTTGCCCGAGAGATCGATGCGGCAATCGGAGGCTTTCTCCGGGGGCAACTCGGCGTCTGTCTCGTGCTCGGCTGTTATTACGCTGTTGGATTGATGCTCGTCGGCCTGGAATTCGGGCTGCTTATCGGCCTTGTCGCCGGCGTGATCACCTTCGTTCCCTATATCGGCTCAATGACCGGACTGATGATCGCGGCAAGCGTCGCGATGGCGCAGTTTTGGCCGGACTGGAAGCGGATCGTGCTGGTCGTAGCCATTTTTTTGGTCGGTCAGTTCATCGAGGGCAACATCGTCTCGCCTAAATTCGTGGGCGAGCGTGTGGGGTTGCATCCGGTTTGGTTGATTTTCGCCATGTTTGCCTTCGGTTATCTGTTCGGCTTCGTCGGCCTTCTGATCGCGGTGCCGCTTGGCGCGGCGATTGCAGTGCTGTTGCGTTTCGCCTTGCGGCAGTATTTCGCGAGCCCCGTCTATACCGGAAACAAACCTCGGTGATGTCCGCTCGTCCGCGTCAACTCGCCCTTGCGCTGTGTCATGCGGAGAGTTTTGCGCGCGAGGATTTTTTGAGCGGGCCCTCGAACGCGGTGGCCCTTGCCCTCATCGACGCATGGCCGGACTGGTCCCACCGAACTGTCATGCTCACCGGCCCGGAAGGTTCAGGCAAGAGTCACCTTGCAGCCATCTGGGCGCACGCTGCGGGCGCGCGTCTCGTCGCGGCGCGCGCGCTGGAGGAAGCGAGCGTACCGGCGGCGCTCACGACCGGCGCATTGGTGGTGGAGGACCTCGCTGCGGGGTCATTCGAGGAAAGGGCGCTTTTCCACCTTCTGAATTTGGCCCGCGAACAGGAGGCGTTCGTCCTGCTCACGGCGCGAAGCGCGTTGGCGACGCTTGGGATTGCCGACCTCACTTCCCGCCTCAAGGCGCTCCCCGTTGTGACTATGGCGCCGCCTGACGACACGCTCTTGCGCGCGGTGCTGCTCAAGTTGTTTTGCGACCGGCAAGTCGTGGTGGATGATGGCCTGATAGGCTACGTGGCGACACGCATCGAACGGTCTTTTGCCGCGGCGCGCGCGCTAGTAGCGCTGCTCGATGCCGAAGCCATGCGCCGCAAGCGGCCGTTAACCAGGGCATTGGCCGCCGAAATTCTGCGCGCGGGCGAGCCTTGACGGCTCGTTGACGGCGGGGCCTTATGTCACATCGTCGTCACCGATGACGGCGAGATTGCGCCCCTCATCAAAACTGCTCTGCCATGGCTGACCGCAGCCAAGTCATTGTTATGAAAGAAGAAGCCGGCATCGGCCCCAGCGCGGTCGAGCCGATTCCGGCCATTGATATCGTCGCCAGCCCGGAGCGCTTCATCAATCGGGAGTTGTCATGGCTCCAGTTCAACCGGCGCGTCCTCGAAGAGGCGGCAAACGAAGCCCATCCTCTGCTTGAACGCGTACGATTCCTGTCAATTTCCGCCAACAATCTCGATGAGTTCTTCATGGTTCGCGTTGCCGGCCTGAAGGCTCAGTTGCGCGCCGGTCTCACGGTCAAGAGCCCGGACGGGCTCACTCCAGCTGAACAGTTGACCCGGATCGGCGAGGCCGTCGGCGCGCTCGCGAGCGATCAGCAGAAGCGCTGGCGCGAGCTTCGGCAGATGTTGGCCGAACACGGCATAGTGCTTGCCGAAGGCCCGGAGGTGACGAAGAAAGAGAAGGTATGGCTCGAAGATCATTTCCTTCGGCAGATCTTCCCTTTACTCACACCGCTCGCCATCGATCCCGCGCATCCCTTCCCCTTCATTCCTAATCTCGGCTTCACCATTGCGCTGCAGCTCGCGCGGGCGAGCGACGGCAAGGCGATGAACGCGCTCATTCGAACGCCGAACAAGCTCGACCGCTTTGTCCGCCTGCCGAGCGCAGAAGGTGCATCCGCCGCCCGCGTGATTACGCTTGAGCAGGTGATCGGTCTTTTCATCGGCCGTCTCTTCCCAGGCTACTCGGTAAAAGGGCAGGGTGCTTTTCGCGTCATTCGCGACTCCGAGGTCGAGATCGAGGAGGAGGCCGAAGATCTTGTGCGTGAATTCGAGACGGTGCTCAAGCGCAGGCGGCGCGGATCAGTCATTCGTCTCGAGATTGAAGCCGCCATGCCAGTGGAGCTGCGCCGATTCGTACAGCGGGCCCTGGCGTGCGCTGACGACGAGATCTTCCTGGTCGATGGCGTTTTGGCGCTCAATGAACTGTCGCAACTCATGGCTGTGGATCGTCCCGATCTCGAATTTGTGCCATACAATCCACGCTATCCCGAGCGCATCCGCGATCACGCGGGAGACTGTTTCGCGGCCATCCGTCAAAAAGACCTCGTAGTTCACCATCCTTACGAGTCCTTTGACGTCGTTGTGCAGTTTCTGCAGCAGGCCGCGCGCGACCCCGATGTGGTCGCAATAAAGCAGACTCTCTATCGGACATCGGCCGAATCTCCCATCGTGCGCGCGCTCGTCGAGGCGGCGGAAGCGGGAAAATCGGTCACCGCGCTGATCGAGCTTAAGGCGCGGTTCGACGAGGAAGCCAATATCCGCTGGTCGCGCGCACTCGAACGTGCTGGCGCGCAGGTCGTGTATGGTTTTATCGAGCTCAAAACCCACGCCAAATTGTCGATGGTCGTGCGGCGCGAGGGTGGGGCGCTGGCGTCTTATGTGCACGTCGGGACGGGCAACTATCATCCCGTTACCGCCCGGATATATACCGATCTCTCGTTTTTCACGTCCGATCCGGTTATCGCGCGCGATGTCGCGCACATTTTCAACTATGTGACCGGTTACGCGGAGCCGGCCGCGCTCGAGCGAATGGCGGTTTCTCCGCTCACTCTGCGCGACCGCATCTGCGAGCACATCGAGCAGGAAATCGCCCATGCCCGGGCGGGTCGCCCGGCTGCGATCTGGATCAAGGACAATGCACTGGTTGATCCCGAGATAATCGACCTGCTCTATGAAGCGTCGCGGGCGGGCGTTGCCGTCGACCTCGTGGTGCGCGGTATTTGCTGCTTGCGGCCCGGCCTGTCGGGGTTGTCAGAGAACATCCGCGTCAAATCGATCATCGGTCGTTTTCTCGAGCACAGCCGGATCTATTGCTTCGGCGCCGGGCACGGACTGCCGCACCCCAAGGCGGCGGTGTACATCTCCTCCGCTGACATGATGCCGCGCAATCTGGACCGCCGCGTGGAGGTATTGTGCCCAATCCTCAATCCTACCGTGCACGAGCAAGTGCTCGATCAAATCATGGTGGCGAATCTCAAGGACAATGAACAAAGTTGGAAATTGCTACCCAACGGCACGTCGAATCGCATAAAACCAGCCGAGGGCGAGGAGCCTTTCAACGCTCATAAGTACTTCATGACCAATCCGAGTCTGTCGGGCCGTGGCAAATCGCTCAAGGAATCATCCCCGCGAAGCCTTATACGCCGTCTCGACCGCTCGTAAGCGGCGTCGCCTCTCTATGAATATTGCGCAAGGTCGTCTCGATTATGGGCCGCCGGTCGCGGTGATCGACATTGGCTCAAACTCCGTGCGGCTGGTTGTGTACGAAGGGCTCACTCGCAGTCCGACCCCGATCTTCAACGAAAAAGTTCTGGCTGGGCTTGGCCGCGAGGTGCAAACGACCGGCCTTCTCGCCCCCGATGCAGTCGAGAAGGCACTCGCTGCGTTGCGGCGCTTTCGTGCCTTATGCGAGCGCATGGAAGTCGCCCAACTGTGGGCGATCGCTACGGCCGCGTGCCGAGAGGCCAAAAATGGAAGAGCGTTCGTGGCCAAGGCCGAAGACATTTGCGCCAGCAAAATTGATGTGCTCTCCGGTAAGCGCGAGGCGGAGTTGTCCGCTCTTGGCGTCGTGTCCGGCTTTCACAAGCCGGACGGCATCGTCGGCGATCTGGGCGGCGGCTCGCTCGAGCTGACCGAAGTGCAGGGTCAACGCATCAAGGCCGGTTTGACGCTGCCGCTGGGAGGGCTTGCGCTCCAGGATGTTTCGTCGAAGTCGATCAAGAAGGCGGAAAAGATCGTGCGGGCGGCGCTCGATGACGCCCGCCTGCTCGAAAGCGGCAAAGGCCGCACTTTCTATGCGATCGGAGGAACTTGGCGCGCCTTGGCTCGGCTGCACATGTGGCAGACGGGTTATCCGCTGCACGTCATGCACGGCTACGTGATGCCTGCGCGGGAGGCATTTGAGTTCTCCAGTCTCGTACACCGGGTGGATCCCGAGATGCTTTCGCAAATCGAGGTGGTCACCGATGCGCGGCGGCCGTTGCTGGCCTACGCCGCGCTGGTGCTCGAAAATCTGGTGCGGATTGCGCGGCCCAAGGACATCGTCATCTCGGCGCTCGGCGTGCGCGAGGGGTTGCTGTATTCGAGACTCGGCGCCAAGGAGCGCGACAAGGATCCGTTGATCGCTGCGGCAAGCGAGCTCAATGTGCTGCGCTCGCGGTCGCCCGCCCATGGCGAGGAATTGATCACGTGGACAGATCGCTTCATGGCGTCTTCCGGACTTGAAGAGACTGCGGAGGAGCGGCGATTGCGTCACGTAGCCTGTCTGCTCGCCGACATAGGCTGGCGAGCGCACCCCGATTACCGCGGCGAGCAATCGCTTAATATCATCGCCAACGCCGCTTTTGTCGCGGTGGATCACCCCGGACGCACTTTTATTGCCCTCGCCGTATTTTTCAGACACGTCGGTCTCGTTGACGAGGAACTCTCGCCTCGGCTGCGCGAGCTCGCCTCGACTCGCGAGCTCGATCGTGCGCGGGTGCTCGGCGCGGCGCTTCGCGTCGCATATCTTGTCTCTGCCTCGACCACCGGCGTGCTGCCGAGGACACCGATGGTGGTCGAGCGCGGTCGATTGATGCTGCGCTTCGACATTGGATTAGATGCGCTCGCTGGGGAGCGGGTCTTCGTGCGGCTGCGCCAGCTCGCGCGGCTTATCGGCCGCGAGCCCGTGATGGAGGCGGCGTGACCAGCCTGTCCGGCTCGTCGCGTTAGCTGGTCAGGTGCGACGGGTCGCTCGAGTGTGATAAGGCGGTCCGGCGTTACGCCTCATCGCCGGCCCTAAACCAGGCACAGCGGGATTAGAAGGAGGAAGATGCCGTGCCGATCTGGCAACGATTGCTGATCACGTTGGCAGTCATGCTGCTGACCAGCTACCTAGTCGGGCTATTCTGGCATTGGGTTTTCAGCTCGGATATTCCGAGTTACCTCAGCGGTGCTGTCGGCGGGCTGAGTGCGGTTCCGACTTGGGAGTTTCTGCAGCGGATCCATCCGAAGCGGTAAAGTGGCCGGATTGCTGAGCCCCGCGTCTCCCGGGCCTATTGCACTCATCCAGCTTTGCTACGCTCAATATACCACGACACTCCTGATGCTCTCGCCCTTATGCATCAGCTCGAACCCCTTGTTGATGTCCGCGAGCGTCATCGTGTGGGTGATCATCGGATCGATTTCGATCTTGCCGTCCATGTACCAATCGACAATTTTGGGCACGTCGGTGCGGCCGCGGGCGCCTCCAAATGCGGTGCCTTTCCAGACCTGCCCGGTGACCAGTTGGAACGGTCGGGCGGCGATTTCTGCGCCCGCAGGCGCGACGCCAATGATAATGGACTGACCCCACCCGCGATGGCACGCCTCCAGGGCCTGCCGCATGACGCTGATATTGCCGGTGCAGTCGAACGTATAATCGGCGCCGCCGATCTGATCCGAACCGCGCTTTGTGATATTGATGAGATGCGCGACTAAGTCGCCGCCGAGCTCTTTCGGATTGACGAAATGGGTCATCCCGAAGCGCTCGCCCCATTGCTTCTTTGCAGGGTTGATATCGACGCCGATGATCATGTCAGCGCCGGCAAGACGCAGGCCCTGGATGACATTGAGCCCAATGCCGCCGAGCCCGAAAACGACACTGGTAGAGCCGGGCTCCACCTTGGCCGCGTTGAGAACGGCGCCGATCCCCGTAGTGACGCCGCAGCCGATGTAGCAGACCTTATCGAAGGGAGCGTCCTCGCGAATCTTGGCGACCGCGATCTCGGGCAGCACGGTGAAATTCGAGAAAGTGGATGTGCCCATATAGTGGTGCAACTTCTTGCCATCGAGCGAGAAGCGCGAAGTGCCGTCCGGCATCACGCCCTGTCCCTGTGTGGCCCGGATGGCAGTACATAAATTGGTCTTGCGTGACAAACATGACGGGCATTGCCGGCATTCCGGTGTGTAGAGCGGAATGACGTGGTCTCCTTTCCTGACGCTTGCTACGCCCGGCCCCACATCAACGACTATACCGGCGCCTTCATGGCCCAGAATGGCCGGGAACAGACCTTCCGGATCGGCGCCGGTAAAGCGTGAAGTCGTCGGTGTGACAGATGCCGGTGGCTTTCACCTCGATAAGGACTTCGCCGGCTTTCGGCCCGTCGAGATCCACGTCCAGGACCGTCAGTGGCTTGCCTTTTTCGAGTGCAACGGCGGCGCGCGTTTTCATAGCGACTTCCTCGCAATGGAATTAGTCACGCTCTACCGCGACGACTCGGCCTTTCTCGATTGCGAGCGAAAGCCGCCCCTGCTTGAGTGCGAGCGCCTTGTTGCCGAACAGCTCCCGCCGCCAACCGGAGAGAGCCGGGACGTCAGCGCTATTGTCGGCGGCGATGCGGTCGAGGTCGTCAACGGTGGCGATTACCTTCGCGGCAACCCCATGACGTTCCGCGGTCATGCGCAGCAACACTTTGAGCAGCTCGACCGTAGCTTGTCCGTTGATGGGCGGCCTGGGACGCTCGAGCCGCGGCAGCATTTTTGGATCGCGCGCGAGGCCGCGCTGGACCGCCTCGACGATTGCTTCACCCCATTTCGAGCGCTCGAACCCCCTGGGTAGCGAGCGCAGGCCTGCGAGGCGTTCGGTAGTCGTGGGCGCCTGGACGGCGATGTCGCTGATGACGTCGTCCTTGAGCACGCGCCCGCGCGGCACGTCCCGCTCCTGGGCCTCGCGCTCGCGCCAAGCGGCGACCTCGATGAGCACGGCAAGCTCTTTCGGCTTACGTACCCGTGTTTTCAGGCGTTCCCAAGCATGCTCGGGCTCGAAGCGATAGGTATTAGGCGAGGTGAGCACCTTCATCTCCTCGCGCATCCACTCCGTGCGTCCGCGCTTTTCCAGATCAGCGGAGAGCTTGAGATAGACATCGCGCAGGTGTGTGACGTCGGAGGTCGCATAGGCGAGTTGTGCCTCGCTGAGCGGCCGGCGCGTCCAGTCGGTGAAGCGATGCGATTTGTCCAGGGTGTCCCCGGTGATGCGCTGTACCAGTTGGTCGTAAGAGATCGAATCGCCATAGCCCAGCACCATCGCGGCGACCTGCGTGTCGACGATAGGCGAAGGGATGATGCCGGCTTCGTGCCAGCAAATTTCGATGTCCTGACGGGCGGCATGAAACACCTTAACGACGTTCGCGTTCGCCATCAGCGCGAAAAGGGGAGCCAAATCGATGCCCACGGCGAGCGCGTCGATAACGACCGCCTCTTCGGGGCTTGCCATCTGCGCGACGCAGAGGCGCGGGTAATAGGTGCTTTCGCGCAAGAACTCGGTATCGACCGTGACGAAGGGATGCCGCGCCAGACGCGCGCAGGCGTCCGCGAGCTTCTTGGCCGTCGTGATCGGCTGCATGGGGGCTAGATAGCGCAGAGCGCCCGTTTTGTCAGGGGCGCAGGCACCGTCTTTGGGGATAGGGGTCGATGTTGCCGCGCCCGCTGCGCATGCTGTCCCGCCGGCCGATCCGGCCGCAGAGTTCGGACGGGTTCGCCCACTATCCTCGTACTCGCGGCATATGGATGAATTCCCAGGGTGAGGGCATTTGCGGGACCGGCACTTCGATCAGGGTGGGTCCGTCGCGGCGCTTGAATGCCCGCTTGAGTGCTGCCCGCAGCTCTTGTGGACTGCGCGCACGTTCCGCCTCAGCACCGAAGCTCCGGGCATAGCGCACGAAATCGGGGTTGGTGAGATCGCTGGCGATCACCCGGTTGCCGAACTGCTCCTCTTGAGTGCGCCGCACGTTCCCGAAGGCACCATCGTTGAACACGACGATGCTCAACGGAATGCGATGGTGCACCGCGGTCGCAATCTCGTTCGAGGTGAAGAGAAAGCCGCCGTCACCCGCGATCGACAGGACCGGTACATCGCGCCGCGCGTGCTGTGCACCGAGTGCGGTGGCGTAGCCCCAGCCGAGGTTGTCCTGATAGCCGGGTGAAAGGAAGGTCCTCGGTTTGTAGACCGGAAGCAGGAGCCGGGCCGCAAAACCGAGTTGGGTGACTTCGTCAACGAAAATGCCATCTTCGGGAAGCTCTGCGCGGATCGCCTCGAGAAAAGCGAGCTGCGGGGCGAGCTTTTCAAGGCGCTGGCGCATCTTGGCTTGGCGCTCCTCCATTTCTGCGCGGCGAGAAGGCCGCCGATGCTCGGTGGCGAGCGCATCGATCAGATGACGTAAGATCGGTTTGGCATCGCCGATAAGTGCCGCCGCGGGCGGCGCAAATCTTTCCGGCTCGTCCGCATCGGCATCAATGCGGATGACGGCGAGATCGGGATCGATACCCCATTGCGTATAGCCGTAGAAAAGCCGTGTCCCCACACCGAGCACCACGTCGGCTTCCCCCCACAATTCGCGGCCGAGCGGCAGCGTGACGCTTAAGGGATCGCGGCTGTCGAGCACGCCGCGTCCGCGCCGGTAGGCGAGCACTGGTGCTTGCAACAGCTGCGATAACTGGGTGACTTCGGCGGCCGCATCTTGCGCGCCGCCCCCGGCAACGATCAGCGGGCGTTTGGCGGCAGCCAAGCGCTTGGCGGCGTCGCGAATGGCATCCTTATCGATTGCCTCGCGCGGCACGGGTAGAACAGGCGCAGCCACCGGGACAAGCGCGCTGCGGCCCCAAACGTCGATCGCGCATTCCAGCACCGCCGGGCCGGGCCGGGCTGTGCGCATCGCTTGCATGGCTCGTGCGACGAGCTCTGCGGCCTCCGTGGGAGCACAAATGCGCGCAGAGAAATCGACCAGACGGGCGATGATGCCCGCCTGGTCGCGAATCTCGTGCAGGTGTCCAAGTCCCCGGCCGATCGCGGATTGCGGGATTTGCCCGACGAGCGCGAGCACCGGTGCGTTCATTCCGTAAGCGGTGAGCAATGCAGCCGCGGAATTGAGCAAGCCTGGCCCAGGCACGACCGAGTAGACCTGCGGCTTGCCGGTCGCCAGCGCTGCGCCGAGGGCAAGATAGGCTGCGCCTTGTTCATGCCGTGTGTGGACGACTCGCATATGGTCGGCGGCCTTGAACAGCGCATCGAAGAAAAAGTCATTGTGCACGCCCGGCAGGGCGTAGATCGTGTCAACGCCGTGGGTGATGAGCGCCGCCACGGTCGCTTCGGCCGTCGTCATGTGCGCGTTTGCATCGGTGGAAGGCGTCTGAGCCTGCTTCGCCTTGGCCATGATCTCCGAAGCTCGCAACTGGGCGGGCCGAGTGTGCAGATCGCCGGTTCGGTGTCGAGACCTCCGGGCCATGCGTCACGCGGGATAACGCATCGAGCGAGTTTGAACTGTGCCGTCAAGCCCCGGGCTCGTTCTTGACAATCGAGCCCGCGCATGTGCCTTTCCGCGCGCATCGAGGGACATCAGCATGCACCGCTATCGCACCCATACCTGCGGCGCGCTTCGCGCAAGCGACATCGGCAAGGAGGTGCGGCTTTCTGGTTGGTGCCACCGCATCCGCGACCACGGCGGCGTGCTGTTCATCGACCTGCGCGATCACTATGGCATCACCCAAGTCGTGGCAGACCCCGACTCGCCCGCCTTCAAGACGGCCGAGAAGCTGCGCTCGGAATGGGTGGTGCGGATCGACGGCAAGGTGCGCCCGCGTCCCGCCGGCACCGAAAATCCGGAACTGCCGACCGGTGCCGTTGAAGTCTACATCCGCGAGATCGAGGTGCTCGGGCCGGCCGATGAGCTGCCGATGCCGGTATTCGGCGAGCAGGAATATCCAGAAGAGATCCGGCTGAAGTATCGATTTCTCGATCTGCGCCGCGAGCGGCTGCACCGAAACATTATGATGCGCGGCAAGGTGATCGATTCGATCAGGCGACGCATGAAGGAGCAGGGTTTCTTCGAGTTCCAGACACCGATCCTGACCGCATCATCCCCCGAGGGCGCGCGCGACTACCTTGTTCCGTCGCGGCTTCACCTAGGGAAATTCTACGCCTTGCCGCAGGCACCGCAGCAGTTCAAGCAGCTAACCATGATGGCGGGCTTCGACCGCTACTTCCAAATCGCGCCTTGCTTTCGCGATGAGGACGCGCGCGCGGATCGTTCTCCTGGCGAATTTTATCAGCTCGACCTGGAGATGAGTTTCGTCACCCAGCAAGACGTATTCGATGCCGTCGAACCGGTGATGCGCGGCGTGTTCGAGGAATTTTCCGGCGGCAAGGCGGTGTCGCAGAAATTTCCGCTCATTCCCTATCAGGAGGCGATGGTCAAATACGGCTCGGACAAGCCGGATCTGCGCAACCCGCTAGTGGTCGCCGACTTAACCGATGAGTTCAACGAGGCAAGTGTCACGTTCAATGCTTTCAGGAACGTGATCAAAGCGGGAGGTGTCGTGCGCGGGATTCCGGCACCCGGCGCGGCGACTCAGCCGCGCTCTTGGTTTGACAAGCTCAACGAGTGGGCGCGCTCCGAGATGGGCGGAGCCGGGCTTGGATATATCGTGTGGGAAGGAGAGGACGGCAAAGGCCCAATCGCCAAATTCGTGCCCGCAGATATTCAGAAAAGGCTGCGAAACAAGACCGGCGTCGGGTCAGGCGATTGCGTGTTCTTCGTCGCCGACAAGCCGACGGCCGCTGCCAAGCTCGCCGGCGCCGCGCGCAGCAAGATCGGCGAGGAGCTTGGAGTCATCGCCAAGGATCGCTTCGAGTTCTGCTGGATCGTCGATTTCCCAATGTATGAATGGAACGAAGAGGAGAAGCGAATCGACTTCTCGCACAATCCGTTCTCCATGCCGAACATGGCGGCCGAAGAGTTTCTGGGGCTTGACCCCACCGACCGCGAGACGATCTTGTCCATCAAAGCGATCCAGTACGATATCGTCTGCAACGGCGTGGAGCTCTCCTCGGGCGCAATCCGTAACCACCGCCCCGACGTCATGCGCAAAGCGTTTGCGATCGCCGGCTACGGCGAGAATACCCTCGAGCAGAAATTCGGGGGCATGCTGCGCGCGCTGTCACTCGGCGCACCGCCGCACGGCGGGATTGCGCCCGGCATCGACCGCATCGTGATGCTGCTGTGCGGAGAAGAGAACCTGCGCGAGGTGGTGCTCTTTCCCATGAACCAGCGCGCCGAGGACTTGATGATGGGCGCACCCTCCGAGGTCACGCCGAAGCAGCTGCGCGAGCTGCACATCAGGTTGGCGCTGCCGGACAAGCGCGGTTGAGCGCAGTCGCACGAAGCGCTGCTATTCCCGGCCAAGTGCTCCCGCAGTTCTGCAACATGCAGTAAGATCGGGCCGTCGCTCATCATCTGAGCGGGTCGAGAGGCTTGCCATGCGGCCGTCTGGTATGATCGCATGCGCGATCGCTGCAGCGGTCATTGCCATCACATACCTGTTGCGGGGGGTGCGCAGCAAACGTTCAAAATCTTCGACGCGCATCTGCACTACAATCAGGAGCCCAATCCGTATTATCCGCTCGAGCGCGTGCTCGATGTCTTTCGCCGCAACAACGTCGCCGGTATCTTGGCGAATAGCCGTCCGAACAAGGGCACCCATCAACTCGTCGATGCCAAGGCCCTCGGACTTTGGGTGGTGCCGTTCATCCGCCCTTATCGTACGCGCGACGACATACAGAATTGGCCGACCGATCCCGAGATCTACGATTTGATCGAGGCCGAATACAAGCGCGGCTATTTTCGTGGCGTCGGCGAGTTTCATATTTATGGTGACGCCGCACAGCGACCTCTCGTCAAGCAGGTCGTCGACTTTGCTGCTGGGCGCAATCTCTATCTTCTTGCCCATTGCGACGAGGCGGCGCTCCTAATTTTGCTGGCGCACAATCGGAACGCCAAGATCATCTGGGCACATACCGGATTCTCGACGCCGGCGGAGCGAGTAAGGGAGCTCTTGGAGAAATATCCCGCGCTGATGGGCGAGCTCTCCTATCGCGGCGCCATTACCGACAGCAACGGCAGACTCGCCAGCGAATGGCGCGAGCTCTTCGCCCGTCATTCGTATCGATTCTTGCTCGGCTCCGATACTTGGATCAACGAGCGCTGGTTCGGCTACGACACCATCATGCAGACCTACCGCGGCTGGCTCGCCCAGATTCCCGAGGAGCAGGCCAAGCCTATCGCCCACGGCAATGCCGAACGGCTGTTCGGCGGCAAGGTCGAGTAAGCCTCGCGCCGATGCGAGGCAAAGCCGCTTGATTCGGTCCCGAAATCGGCATTGAATTTTTGATTATTCCAGAAGACAGCGGCCGCCCCCGGTCTCTTCGCCGACGGACTGCTGCCAAGAGCGCCCAATCGGGTGCCGGGACGAGGACCTCATGCACGATATCGAACGACGCGGCTTCATGAAGGGCGCGGCAATCGGCGCGCTCGCCTTCACGGTTGGCGGCACCGAGGTTCTGCTCACGCCGCGCGCTGCGCGGACGCAAGGCGTTGTGCTACGGACGCTGACAACCGCGCAGGCGGCGATGCTCGACGCGCTTGGCGAGACGCTCGTCCCGGGCGCGCGCCAAGCGGGGATATCCCACTTCGTCGATCAGCAGATCTCGATTCCGGCGGAGCAAGCGCTGCTCGAAGCACGCATCCTCAACGTGCGCCCGCCCTATGCGAATTTCTATCGCGCGGCGCTCGGTGCGATCGATCGCGCCAGTCAGGCGCTTAATAACGGCCGGCCGTTTGTTGAGCTCAGCGAAGTGGAGCAGCGAAGCCTGATCGACAATATACGCCAGAACAAGGTCGAGGGCTGGCAAGGTCCGGCTGGACCATTCGTCTACCTGGTGCTGCGCAGCGATGCCGTCGACGTCGTGTACGGCACCATGGATGGCTATGCTGCCCTCGGCATTCCCTATAGGCCCCACATCGCACCGACCAAGAGGTGGTGACATGGCGAACGAAAAAGTCGACGCCGTCATCATCGGTGCCGGGGCGTCGGGCTCGGTCTTCGCTGCGGTGCTGGCGAAAGCCGGCAAGAAGGTCGTCATCCTAGAGCAGGGGCCAGACTGGCAACTGGCCGATCTGATCAGCTCCGATTTCTGGGGACGGCGGATCAAGCCCGCAAGCGGCCCCTTCCTGCTCGAAGGCAAGAATCCATTCGGCTACGTCTACCAGGCGGGCTGGGGAGTCGGCGGGGCGGCGCTGCACTACTTTGCCAACTTCCCGCGGCTGCTGCCGAACGATTTCAAGATCAAGAGCGAGCACGGCCGCGCGCTCGACTGGCCGATCTCCTATGACGATGTTGCGCCGTATTACGACAAGGTCGCGCAGGACGTCGGCGTGTCGGGGGACGCCAAGGCGGAGGAAATCTGGCGGCCGGCGGGCACGCCCTATCCGATGCCGCCGATGAAAACCTTCCGGAACGGCGAAGTCTGGCTCAAGGGTTTCGAGGCGGCCGGCATCCGCATGGTGCCGGCGGCAGTTGCTATGAACTCGGCCGATTACAAGGGTCGGCCGGCTTGCATTTATGATGGCTGGTGCCACGTCGGCTGCCCGACCGGGGCACTGGCCAATCCGCTGGTCACCTATCTTGGCGATGCCAAGAAAGCCGGCGCCGAGGTGCGCGCGCTCTCCACCGTCACGCGGCTTATAAGCAACGCACAGGGGACGAAGGTCACCGGCGTCGAGTATTACGACGCCAAGAAAGAGCGGCAGCTGCAGGAGGCGAGCGTCGTGGTGCTTGCCGCCTGGTCGGCGCAGAACCCGCGCCTGCTGCTCAACTCCGCAACCGACAGGCACCCCAAGGGATTCGCTAATTCAAGCGGCCTCGTGGGCAAATACATGATGGCACATTTCGCCTCGGGGACCTGGGCGTTGTTCGATGAGGACATCCAGAATCATATGGGCACCACCGGCGCGCAATTCATGTCTTATGACCGCTACGGCAAGACGAGCCATAAAGGGGCCTTCGGCAGCTCGTTCATCGTCGCGGGCTCCGCGCTCAAGACGAGCGACCTCGGCGGATTCGCCAATGCCCGCCTCGACCTGTTCGGACCTGATCTCGCCGCGTTCATGAAACGCGCGGCGCGAGGATTGACCCGCATCAATGCGTTCGGCGAGGAATTGCCGAACATCGAGAACCGCATCGAGCTCGCGAGCGGCAGGGACGAGTTCGGGATGCCGCTCGCGAAGATCGTGCATAGCTACGACCCGGATGCCGCCGCGCTGTGGAACGCCAATTTCGAGGAGGGCCTCAAGATCGCGAAAGCGACCGCTGCCAAGGAGGTTTGGTCGGGGCGGGGCAATATGCCCACCATCCACTTGATGGGTGGAACCATCATGGGCACGAATGCCGACGATTCGGTCACCAACAGCTACGGCCAGACCCACGAGATCCCAAACCTCTACGTCGCGGGGCCGGGCATCTTTGCGACTGCAGGCGCGTCCAATCCGACTTACACGATTCTGGCGCTCTCGCTGCGCGGCGCCGAGCAGTTGGCGGCAAATTGGAGCATGGTGGCCGGATGAACCGGTAAGGTGGGCAACGGCGGCTTCGCGGTTGCCCACACGAAAGTGTGGCTCAGCCGGCCTTGAGACCCGGCAACAGTCGCAGCGCGTTCCCGCGTTCGATGGCGCGCTGATCGGCCGCTGTGAATCCCCACTCAGCGATGCCCCGGTTGACCTCCGCGCCGTCGCGGAACGGATAATCCGTGCCGTAGAGCACCTGCGAAATTGACACCATTTTCAGCAGCGCGGCGATCTGGCCTGGTGTGTTGCCCTGCGCCAGCTCGTAATAAAACTTTCCGAACTCCGGTAGCGGACCATCGGGCAGATTCGCCGGCTTGCGCTCGTTGGCGAGGCGGATGAAACGGCCGGTCAGAAACGGCAGCGTGCCGCCGCTGTGAGAGAAGATCCAGCGAATGTCCGGAAACTTCATCGCCGTTCCGCTAAACACCAGGTTCGCGATGGTGCGCGTGGAATCGGTCGCGTATTCGATCGATGATGGCGGTATGCCCGGAATAAGGCCTCGGCAGCAATCTGGCGTGGTCGGGTGCACATAGATAACGGCCTTGCGCCGGTTGAGCTCTTCATAGACCGGGGCAAACGAAGGATCGCCAAGATATTTGCTCTGGTAGCTGGTCAGCAGACCGATGCCGTCCGCCTTGAGCGTATCGAAGGCGTATTCGATCTCCTTGAGGCTTCCCTGCACGTCAGGCGGCGCGATGACGGCAAATAGGCCGAACCGGCCGCGATAATCTCTCACGAGCTTGGCGCCATACTCGTTGAGCTGGCGCGCAAGACCGCGCGCCTCCTCGACATTGTCTCCGTACCACACGCCGGGCTGGGCAATCGACAGGATCGCGTCGCAATGCCGCTCTTGTCCATTTCTTCGAGCGACAGGGTGGGCGACCATTTCGGCGGCGGGCCCGTGGCCCGCCGTCCCGGTGCCGTCATGGCATCGACGTGGAATTGCGGAATGAAATGGTGATGCACGTCGATCCGCGTCTTGGCGTCTTGCGCGGCCGCGCGTGTCGGGCGGCCAATGGCCGGCATCGCCAAGCTCAGAGCGGCGATGCCAGCCAAGAAGTCTCTGCGCGCGGGTCTCGCCGGCGCACACAAGCCCTCGCAACACATGCAGCGCGACAACTTGCGTCGTGTCGGACTGGCGCTCATCCCTGCCTCGCGATTGTCGGACCTTAGCGGCTGTTGGAGTCTTCTTCTAGGCTCATCGTCGATGCATCGGCCGATCGGCGAGCGAGCCGGCCGGGAGTGCAACGTGGCGATTCGCGATCAGGGTACTTGAGGCGTGATTCGTTTAGAGCTGACCACCGGGCACCACCCGCGGCAAGGCACGCCGCGTATGCGACGTCGTATGCCCGCTGCTAGGAGTTTCTAAACCTCTGCTCTGCAGAATCTTCTTGACTCCAGGGGTTTGAGCCTTATGTGGGGGCAGGCCGCTATGATCTGTCCCCGCGTGCGGGCTGATCGGCGGCATTCGTTTGCCTGACGCCGCTTATCGGCACTCGGGTTGGATCACTCGGTTGGGGAGGACGGCAAATGCGTCAGAACGCCCTCTTGCGATCGGGGAAGGGCTTGGCGGCGCCAAGCACCGTCCGAAAGAGCGTCGCTCACGTGGCGGTGGTCAAAGCTGCATCCACGGAGGGCCGCGAAGGGCATTTCGCCGTGCGCAACGGCGTGCGCTGTGCCGGCGTACATTTGATCGTCGATCTGCATGGAGCCGAGGGCCTCGACGACCTCGACTTGATCGACGCGACGCTGCGCCGCTGCGTGGAGGCGGCACAGGCGACACTGCTGCACATCCATCTGCACCATTTCCATCCGAACGGTGTATCGGGCGTGGCGGTGCTGGCCGAGAGTCACATTTCGGTCCACACCTGGCCTGATATCGGCTATGCCGCCCTCGACTTGTTCATGTGCGGGAAGGCCATTCCTGACGCGTGCATCCCCGTGCTGCGGAGGGCCTTCAAAGCGAAGCGCGTCGAAGTCAACGAAATCCTGCGCGGGCGGGACACCTGATCAGGGGCATGGCGCGGATCGGCCGCTTGCGCGCTTTCCCATCCCGCAGCTTTCATCTGTCGCCCGACCATGGCTGAAAGACGCCGGATTCCCGAAACGTTGTTCGACGACCTCGGTTTCCGCATGACCTATGAAGTCAAGCGGGTGCTCTACGAGGTACAGACCGAGCACCATCATCTCGTTTTGTTCGAGCATCCTTTCTTCGGAAAGATGCTGATGCTCGATGGCGCAACTCAGGTTACGACCGCGGACGAGTTCGTCTATCACGAGATGATGAGCCATGTGCCCATCTTAGCGCATGGTCATGCCGAGGAGGTGCTGATTGTCGGCGGCGGAGATTGCGGTGTCGCCGAGGAGGTACTCAAGCACAAATCGGTCAAGCGGCTTACGCAGGTTGAGATCGACGCGTCGGTGATCGAGTTTTCCAAACGTCACTTCCCGGAATTCACGAAACCGGTATTCGCCGACAAGCGCTTCGATCCTATCATCGGCGATGGCATGAAGTACGTCGCCAAAACGGACCGTCGTTTCGACATCATCATCGTTGATTCGACGGACCCCCTCGGACCGGGAAAAGTCCTCTTCAGTCAAAAATTCTACGCAGCTTGCAGCCGTCGCATGACGAAGGGCGCGGTGATGGTGACGCAGCGAGGTGTACCGATGCTCCAATCGGACGAACTTACCGTGGCCATTGCCAACTTTCTCAAGCTGTTCGCGGACGGCTATTGCTATGTCGCGGCGATCCCGACCTACGTCGGCGGGCATTTGGCTATGGGATGGGCCACGGACAACCTCAAATTACGCCACGTTTCGGTCGAGACGATCGCGAGTCGCTACGACAGGGCCGGCCGATTTCCAACGAAGTACTGGACGCCCGAAGTGCACGTGGCAGCATTCGCGCTGCCGCGTTTTATTGCCGAGAAGGTGGCGAAAGCGAAGCAACGCCGGTCCACGGCTGCGCCGGTCGCCGCGGACGGACTGTTCAGCGGGAAGGCGTCTCCTTCGCGACGTCGAAGTTGAGCTCGATCAACACGTTGTTCGGGTCGGTCACGAAAATCTGCCGCCGTGTGCTGTTCGGCACCTCATTGACGCGAAACGGCACACCTTTGCGCGCGAGATGCTGCTTGAGCGCCTCGAAGCCGCGGCTGCCAAACGCGATATGATCGATTACGCCGGAATCCGGCCGCTGCGGCTTGTCCGTGGGCGAGATGTCGTTGAGATGCAGCACCGGATGCCCTTCGCTGTAGAGCCAAGCGCCGGGAAAATCGAACGGCGGCCGTGGCCCGTTCGTTAAACCGAGCACATCCTCGTAAAAGCGCACCGTATCTCGCAGGTTGCGGGTCGAGACGTTGTAGTGGTCGAGCACACCGACGCTCATGCTCATCTCACTCCTCCTTCTGGCCTCCACGTCTGGCGGAAAGTTCGATCAGCTTAGCTTGGAACGCCGGTCGTGGCGAGCCACGAACTTCGATGGCTTAGAACACCGCAAGATACTTCAGCAGCGAAATCACCCCGAGAATGATCACGATCACGCGAACGATCTGTCGGGCGCGACCGTCGAGCGGCAGCATATTGACCAGATAGAGTACCAGAATGACGACAAGGAACGTGATGAGTACGCCAATGAGGACGTCCATGCGTGCCCCCTTCGCTTGAGCCTTTAGCGTCAGAATCGACGCAGCATGAAAATCATACCGGGATTCGGCGACCCTGGCATCCCGGTTGAAGCCAGCGCGGCCCGGGCAGATCGATGATCGCTCACCTGAAAACCGTGACCGCCGGCGCTGACTCGCCTGGCGTGCTATGGCTTGCGGCGACGCACGGGCGGCCACTCTTCCGCAATCGCGCCCATGCGCGCGGACACCTCGTGCGGTACGTGGTAATCGAGGAGCACGTGGCGCAGGTCGCGCAATCCGCAGGCCTCCCGTTGCACGACGAAATGCCACAGTGCAATGCTAGCCTTCGCGATGAGCGAGGCGCGCAACTGCCGCCATTCAGCAGCCGAACTCGCCTGGGAATGGCCGGCGTCGAACGCGGCCAATGCAGCGAGGCTTGCTTCAAGTGCGCGCCCTAGCCGGCCGAGTGCCGAAACCTTCTCCTGGAGGAACTCGTCCGCAAGCAGGTCTGCCGGTGCGTGCCTGGTCTTGAATCGTGTCATTGGTCGTTGGCGCGTGCTGAAGCGGGATCATCTGCCGGCAAGGACCGCCCTGTCGAGCCCCTCCAACGATGTGGCTTGATGCGCTTGCGGCGAGGTTCATATGATCGCCGTCGGCGGCAGCATTCGCACGACTAGAGGAGGAACGACAATGAACTGGCGCAGGTTGAGCACGGTGCTTGCCGCACTCGCGCTGGCCGTGGGGGCTAGTCGCGCCGCGTGGTCGCAGGAGATGCTGAAGGTCGCGATCCCGCAGCGCGGGGCGTGGGACGCCGGCGTCGCTGAGCTCGGCCAACGCGGCGGTATTTTCAAGAAGCACGGCCTGGATCTCGAAATCCTTTATGTCCAGGCCGGTCCCGAATCGATCCAGGCCGTCATTGGCGGCAGCATGGATATTGCAACCGCGGCCGGCGTGTCAGCCGCCGTGGGCACTTTCGCCAAAGGCGCGCCCATTCGCATCATCGGCAGCGAAATGATCGGCGCACCCGATCTTTACTGGTATGTCCCGGCGAGTTCACCGATCAAGAAAGTCGAGGATTTCAACGGCAAGACCGTTGCGTTCTCATTGACTGGCTCGTCGAGCCACGCCGGGCTGCTCGCGCTCATTGCACAACACAGGCTTACCGCCATACCGACATCGACCGGCACTATCGCCGCGACCATCACCCAGACAATGACTGGGCAGGTCGATGTCGGCTTCGGCGCGGCACCATTCGGACTTGATCTCGTGGAGGACGGCAAGATCCGGATCATCGCCACCGGCAATGACGTCGCCTCGCTGCGCAGCCGCACGGTGCGCGTGAATTTGACCAACGTGAACACGTTGCAGAAGCGTCGCGACGCGATCGTTCGTTTCAACCGGGCTTATCAGGAGACGGTCGCATGGATGTATTCCGACCCCGCCGCACTCAAGCACTACGGCGAGTATTCCAATTTGCCGGAGAAGATCGTGCTGCGGGTGCGCGAGCTTATTCCGAAGGAAAGCATGGCCACTGATCGGGTCGAGGGCATTGACCAGATCATGGCCGACGCGGTGGCGGGGAAGTTTATTTCCGCGGCGCTGACCGGTGACCAGATCAAGGAGTTGTTGCAGATCGCGAAGTGAAGAGCCCTGCCCAAGTCCGGGTTGATATGCAGTGACCGCGCGGGAAGGGGCCTGCGTCGCATGGCCGGTATCACATTCTATCCTGCGGTTGAGCAGTGGGCTCATCTCCGGGACCGAACCCGCATACCTTCGCTTTCGGTATTGATTACTCACAGGAATTCCGAGGAAGCGTACATCGAGTGAGCACGGTCGCGCGGCCAAGCCGATGCCGGAGTGCCCGCCGCACGGGACCTCACTCGCTGCCTTTGACCAAACGAGGAACCGGTTAGTCATTGCCGCGTTCTTCGCTCACCTCCCTGGCAGCCGAAGGAGGGAGATGGATGCGGCTCGAATCAGTCGCGAGCGGTCGGGATCTCGTGCTGATGAGACCTCTCCCCGCGAGGCGATGACATGGCGGTAATGCGGGAAGTCGGTACGCCGACGACCCGACCGCTACCACGACCTCTGGCGGCTTGGCTGAGGAGCATTCTGGCTTTCACAGGAAAAGGAGTTCCTTCGATGTGTGACTATAGTCTGCACCACGTTGCGACCCGGCCTGCCAGAGTTGGGGACAAGCTGGTAGCGACCAGATTCCCCAATTCGATCACGCGCGGTTTCGCAGCGACCGGAGAGCGGCATGTTGCGGTCTGCCTGATGCCCGGGACGGAGATTGCGTTTGACCAGAACGTCGAATGCGAGCCGTCATTCGGCATCGGCATCCTCCCGAACAAGAAGATCGGGCAGCGACTTGCTCGTTTCAGGCAAATCAATATGGACAATGCCGTGACGCATCACGACGCGTTGGAATTCCCGGACGGGCAGGTGGTGCTGGTCACGCGCCTGTGCGAGGGTCAGTGCGCAACCGTGTTGCAGTTGCCGGCCGGGGTGCGTCCGGAGACCTCGGAGAAAGCGGAGCCGGAAACTCGCGAAGTTTCCGTTTCGCTCTGATCGACCGCTTGTGGGTGGCTGACGCTGTCGCGTCCGCAAGGGCCGGCGGTATCAGATAGGCCGAGGTGGGGCCGATTTCGGGTGCATCCGATCTCGGCGCCGTGCCAAAGTCGCTTGCCTGCTGAACGGCAGAGCCCCCAGTGCCAATCGGGGGCTCTCCTTGTATCAGCTAGAACGCGTGCGCGAGACGAATGCTAGCGGTCCGGAAATGTGACCAGCGTCTCGAACTTATATCCGCACGCTTCGCACTCCCAGAGATGCCGAACACGGTGTCGGTCCAGGTACTCGGACCATTCAGGCAGGAAGATTGCTTCCCCGCACTGGGCGCAGTGGTTCAGCAGCCTAGTCTGACTGAACTTTCGGGGGTTCGCGGTTCGGAGCTCCATGGAGGTATCCTCCCCACCATGACTCCCCCTCCCACTCTGCGGGATGCTAGCTCAACTGGCGTTGAGGTGAAGCAGGAGCGCTGACCTAAACACGACCCGCGCTGTGCCATGCGCTCAGCATGTGCCGTAAGCCGTCCCGCGCTCCGCAGAGCACGTCTTCCTATGTTTGGCACACTCGCTATAGTGGCTGGGTGCGACGCACAAACAGGGAGACCGCCATGCCTGAAGTCTACGTCCACGCCGTCAAGGGCCGCTCGCTCGATCAGAAGCGCGCGCTGATCAAGGACATCACCGAAGCGGTGGTGAAAAATTTCTCAGTTCCGGCCGAAGCTGTGATGGTGGAAATCGTGGAATCCGAGCCGACCGCCAAGGCAAAAGGCGGCGTTTTGTTCAGCGAGATGCGTCGCTGAGCCGGCGGCGCGGCCGGCAGTTTCGCCCGGCAACGTCCGGGCGAAACTTTTTTCGGAGCCAAGCATGGGCGATCTTGACGGCAAGACCGCATTGGTGACGGGCGCAGCGTCGGGTATTGGGCTCGCCACGGTCGAGCTGTTCGCTCGACGCGGCGCCAAGGTCGCCCTCAATCACTTGCCGGATGATCCCCGCGGCCCCGCGGCCGTTGAGCGCTTGCGCGCCGCAGGCTTTGCTGTGATCGGCGCGCCGGGCGACGTCTCCAAACCGGGCGCTGCGGAAAAGATGGTCGCCGCGGCGATCGACGCGCTGGGTCGGCTCGACTTCCTCGCCAACAACGCCGGCACCTCGGCAACGATCGCGCCGATCCCGCCGGCGGAGCTCGACCGGCTCACCGAGGAATTTTGGGCCACCATACTTGCCACCAACCTGCTCGGCCCGTTCCGCTGCACGCGCGCCGCGGCGGCGGCGCTCAAGGCAGCACGCGGCGCGGTTTGCAACACTGCGTCGGTCGCCGGTCGAAATATGGCGGGGTCAAGCATGGCCTACGGTGCGAGCAAGGCCGGCCTCATCAATCTGACCCAAAACTTGGCGCGGGCGCTGGCGCCTGAGGCGCGCGCCAACGCCGTGGCGCCTGGATTTGTGGAGACCGACTGGACCCGGCCTTGGCCGGCAGCGCGCAAGCAGGCGGCAGTCGAGCGCTCGTTGCTCAAGCGCGCCTGCACGCCGGCCGACATCGCCGCCGCGATCGTATTTCTTTGCGCCGATACCAGCATGGTGACGGCGCAGACGCTGGTGGTCGACGGCGGGTACTCGCTCTAACGCCGCGTCCTCAGTTTTGCGCGCGCATCGGCGCGCTCGCGCTAGAGCGGACTTATTTGAGCAGCAGATTGGGGAGCCAAAGCGACAGAGCCGGCACGTAGGTCACCAGTGCGAGCACGATCAGCATCGGAACATAGAAGATCAGGATGCTGCGTGACACCGCCTCCATGCTGACGCGGCCGATGGCACATCCGACCACCATGGTCGGCCCGACCGGCGGCGTGAGCAGGCCGATGCCGAGATTGAGGATCATGATGATGCCGAAGTGCACGGGGTCGATGCCGAAGGTCTTGATCACGGGGAGGAAGATGGGCGTGCAGATCAGCAGCATCGGCGCCAGATCCATGAACGTGCCGAGCAACAGCAGCAGAACATTGACGTAGAGTAGGAACGTGTATTTGTCGCTCGAAATCGCGACAAAAAACTCCGTGACCTTCGCCGGTATGCGCATGATCGCCATCATGTAGCCGAAGGCGATCGAGAAGCCGATCATGATCATGACCATGCCGACGGTGCGCACCACACGTGCGATCAGCTTCGGCACTTCGCTCCACTTGACGTCGCGGTAGACGAACATCGTGACGAGGAAGGCGTAGATACAGGCGACCGCTCCGGATTCGGTCGGCGTGAAGACGCCAGTCAAGATGCCGCCCAGGATAATTCCGACTGTGATCATGCCCCAGATCGCGTCGATGGCGATCTTCACTGCCTGACGCAACGGCACGATCTCGCCTCTCGGGAATTGGTCCCGGTACGCGATGATCAAAACAAGAATGATCAGCGATAGGCCAAGCAGCAAGGCGGGGATTATGCCGCCCATGAACAGGTGAGCTACGGAGATCGTCCCGCCCGCGGCGATCGAATAAATGATCATATTGTGCGAGGGCGGGACGAGAAGCGGCTGCAACGAGCCCGAGATCGTGACATTGACGGCGAACAGGCGCGGATAGCCGCTCTTGATCATCTGCGGAATCATCACCGAGCCGACCGCCGCGGTGTCGGCGACGGACGATCCCGAGATGCAGCCGAACATCGTGGACGCGACAATGTTGACGAGCGCCATTCCGCCACGAATGAAGCCGACGAAGACCTTGGCGAGGTTGACGAGGCGCTCGGCCATGCCGCCGACCGCCATGATCGCGCCAGTGAGGATGAAGAACGGGATTGCCAGCAGCGAGAAACCGCTCATGCCGCCCGCGACCTTGAGCATCACCGCCTCAAGCGGGATCCCGGCGTAGAGCGCGGCGGCAATGGCGGCAATGCCGAGCGCATAGGCGACCGGCATGCCCATCAGACAGACGATCGTGAAACCGCCGACGAGGATGAAGATATCCACGATCTAAATCCGTCTTCGGTCCTATTCGGTGGTGAGCTGGCTAACCGTCTCGGGCTCCGGCTCGGAGAAGAACTTCTGCGTCAGGAAGCGCTCGATCACGAACAAAACGGTGAGCGCGCCGCCGACCGGGATCGGCAGATAGGAAAGGCCGACGGTAACGATGGGAAATTCGGGGATGTCCTGGTGCCAGGTCGCCTGGCAGAGCTTGATGCCCCACACGAGCATGAACAGGTTCGTCGCCAGCATCAGCACTTCGAGGATCCGGCCGAGGTACGATTTGGCCGGCTCGTAGAGAAACGTGGGCAATACCCCAACGCCGATGTGTAGGTACTCGCGATAGCACACCACGGCCGAGAGAAAGGAGACCACGATCATCAACAGCGTCGCCAACGGCTCCGGCCACGATGCCGCACTGTTGAGCACATAACGGGTGAACACGCCGTAAGGAATGATCAGCACGATGATGACGAGAAATCCGCCGGCCACGAACAGGCAGGCGTTATGGATCGCATCCATCGCCCGGAAATACCGCTCCTTCATGGAAGCCCCTTTCCTGAGAAACAATAGGAGAGCCGGCGCGATCCATCGATCGGCCGGCTTTTTCGGCAAGGGATCAGGCGATCATTGCACGTCTTGAATGCGCTTGATCAGCTCGGCGTTCTGTTTGCCGTATTTCTCCCACACTGGCTTGACCGCTTCCTGGAAAGGCTTTTTGTCGTCGATGTTGGAGATTTCGACGCCCGCTTTCTCCATCTCGCTACGAGACTTCTGCTCCATCGCATACCAAAGGGTGCGCTCCTCTTGTTGCGCTTCCTTGGCAAACTTGGCGATCAGCGCCTGATCGTCCTTCGAGAGCGTGTCCCAGGTTTTCTTGGAGAATACAAGGATTTCCGGGATCATCAGATGCCCGGTGAGCGAGTAGTACTTGGCGTAGCGGTAATGCTGCCCAGTGGCGTAGGTCGGATAATTGTTCTCGGCCCCGTCGACCACACCCGTTTGCATCGCATTGACGAGCTGATCAAAGCCCATGGCCACGCCGTTGCCGCCCAGCGAGTTCATGGTATCGACGAAGACCGGATTCCCCATCATCCGGATCTTGAGCCCTTTGAGATCGTCGATCGATTTGATCGGTTTCTTGCTGTTGTAGACATTGCGCGTGCCGGCGTTCATCCAGCAAAGCCCGATCAATGCCGCGGTCGGATGGTCGGACAGCTTCTTCAATAATTCATCGCCGATCGGACCATCGATCACCTTCTCCATGTGAGCGTCGTCGCGAAACATGAAGGGCAGATTGAACACGTTAAGCTCGGGAACAAGCGGGCCCATTGGGCCGACGCTGATGCGCGCGATGGCAAGCGCCCCAACCTGGGCCTGCTCGATCATCTCCTTTTCGCCGCCGAGCTGCATCGACGGGTACATCTGGATGCTGATCCGCCCACCAGTCGCCGCCTCGAGCTTCTTGCCCATGGCCACGACCGCCTCGACTGTCGGATAGCCGAGCGGATGCACATCGGTAGCCTTGAGGACGAGCTTCGATTGCGCCGATGCAGGGCCGATGAGATCGGTTGCCAAGGTACCAAGGGCGGAAAATGCGCCAAGACGGAGCAGGGTACGGCGATCCATGGGGTTCTCCTCAATCTGGTTGTTGCGTTGTTGTTGCGCGGTCCGGACGGCACACTGTGCCACGCGTTGATCAAGCGGTGTGTCCGTGCTATGGCTTGTCATATCATATGATGACTGACGCCTCGGGGAGTCAAGTGCGAACGGGTCGACCGAGTCCAAGCCTATCGATGATCCGGCCGCTTCCGCCTCCCCGATCCTTGACCGGCGAGCTCGTCGCCCGGCTCACCGACGATATCATTAGCGGCAAGATCGCGCCTGGTTCCCAATTGCCGACCGAGCAGGAATTGATCGCCGCCACCGGGGTGAGCCGAACCGTGGTGCGCGAAGCGGTCGCCGCGCTGCGTGCCGAGGGGCTCGTCGTCACCCGGCAGGGCGTCGGCGCCTTCGTTCCCGAGAACGCCCGGCGGCCGTTGCGCATCGACTTCGACCAGTTGTCGCCCCTGCGCGCGGTGCTGGACATCATGGAGTTGCGCACCGGGATCGAGATCGAAGCCGCGGGCCTTGCGGCGGCGCGGGCGTCCACGCCCCAGATTCGCAAGATCGTGCAGTGCCTCGATGCTATCGACGGCGCGCTCAAGCGCGGCGAGGATGCAATCACCCAAGACTTTGCCCTGCATTGCACTATCGCCGACGCTACCGGGAACCCGCAGTTCAGGCGCTTTTTGGAACATCTCGGACGTTTCATTATCCCTCGGCAGACCATTCGCGGTGGGCCGGGAATGCCGAAACGTGCCTATGGCGAGACGTTCCAACGCGAGCACCGCGCCATCGTGCAGGCCATCCGCAGCGGCGGCGTGTTGCAGGCGCGGGCGGCGATGCGCCGGCATCTCGTGAACAGCCGCAAGCGGTATCAGCGCCTCGCCGCCAAGCTCGGCAGTAGGTAGGTCATGCAAACGATTTTGATTACGGGGGCGGCGGGCGGAATCGGCACGCGCCTGCGCCAACTGCTCAAAGGCATCTATCCCAACATCCGGCTGAGCGACGTCAGGCGGCCCGCTGATTTGACATCGGACGAGACCTTTGTAGAAGCCGATCTCGCCAACATGGCGCAGGTCGAGACCGCGGTCGCCGGCGTCCAAGCCATCGTGCATCTCGGCGGCTTCTCAGTGGAGGGATCATGGGACACGATCCTGCAATCCAACATCATCGGTTGCTACCATCTGTTCGAGGCGGCGCGTCGCCACCGCGTCGAGCGGGTGGTATTCGCCTCGTCGAACCATGCGGTCGGCTTTTATCCGCGCCAGCGGCGCATCGGAATTGACGCCGCGGTGCGTCCGGATTCCCGCTACGGCGTCAGCAAGGCGTTCGGCGAGGCGCTCGGCGCGCTTTATGCATACAAGCACGGACTGCGCGTTACTTGCATCCGCATCGGCAACTTCGGCGATGTGCCGGTCGACCGGCGCCGACTCTCGATCTGGATCGCGCCGCAGGACCTTGTACAGCTCATCCGCATCGGCCTCGAGCATCCCGACGTTCGCCACGAAATATTTTATGGCGTCTCCGACAACGTGCGTGGCTGGTGGGATAACAGCGCGGCGTTCCGCCTCGGCTATCGGCCGCAGGGCCGCTCCGAGGAACACAGCGCCGCCGCGCTTGCGGCGCAGGCGAAACTTCCGCCCGATCCGATCGGCGACTGGTACCAAGGCGGGCCCTTTTGCAGCGACGAATTCAGCGACGGGATAGAGCGGGCGCCGCTGTGAGTGCGGCCGCTGGCGATCGGCTAGAGGCTGCGGCCGTCGAAGGGGGCCGGCTTGAGCGCCACGAGATCCACTTCGTCGAGGCAGCGCACATTGACCGCGACCATCTCGTCGCCCTTCGGATTCGTTCCACGCGAGAAAGCGCCCACGCCGCAGTGGGGACAGAAAAGGTGATGGAGGGACTTTTTGCCGAACTGGTAATCCTTGAGGGCGTCCGCCCCCGCACGCAGCGCGAAGTGTGCGGACGGCACGAATGACCATAGTGCGCCGCGCTTCTGGCAGATCGAGCAGTTGCAGGCTACGACGTTAGCGAGGTCGGTCGTCACCTCGAACCGCACCTCTCCGCAATGGCATCCGCCGGTGTAAGTCTTGGTTCCGGACATTTCTCCTCGCTAGTCCCCCTGAAACTCAATCCGCTTGTCCGGCTCCTCGAGGTCGATGTGCAGGGCCTCGCATAGTCGGTTCGAATAGTTCCACATACCGCAGAACACCGTCAGTTCCACGATCTGTTTCTCGCTGAAATGCCGTCGCATCTCTTCGAAAGCATCATCGTCATCTCGCGCGGTGAGCAGCGTAACGGCCTCGGCCCAGCGGATCGCCGCCTTCTGGCGCTCGTCGAGATCGGGCGAGCGCATGTAAGCGCTGCCTTGCGCTGCTTTGATCTGCGCCTCCGTCAATCCAATCTTTCTACCCAACGGCACGTTGTGGGACATGCAATAGCCGCTCCGGTTGAGCGCCGAAACCTTGACGATGACGAGTTGCTGGATCTTCACATAGTCCGGGTCAGATTTCACGTTATCGAGGCGGATGGCCGTGTTGGGCAGCATCCAGCCTGCCAGCGCGGCGGGCTGGTGCGCCAGCACCTGCGAAAAATTGCTGATGCGTCCCCACTGCTTCAGGACAGCGTCGTAAAGGCTGCGCGTCTCTGCGTCGGCCTCCTTCGCCGTGATCATCCGCACGCGTGCCACGGGAGCCTCCTCTAGTGTCGTGAACCTAGCGCAGGCGCCGCGCCGGCGCGAGCCGGCGGTGAAGGCTTGAGTCGGAGCCGTGACTCTACGGCAGGTTCACGCGTCCACGTCTGATCAATGCGGGTTGGTCTTCGAAACGGCGGCTTTAAGCTTCACGCGCGGAGAGCCTTCGCACGCCTGCATGCGCACGCGCTGGCATCATCCATGTTCAAATTGAATATTACAGTTCTTTTCAATCGATACCTGCTCCAACGCCTCCATTGTCCCTTTTAGGAGTCCGATCTCGGTGGCATAGGCCGTCTTACCGGCCTGATCGGCTACGGCTTCGTTGCGCGCGACGCGCTTTGCCTCTTCGCCGATTTGGCGACAGGTCATGTGTTCGAAGCTCGAGGGCGAAACGTAGGTTGGTGCGATGTAGTCGGACTGACTCGCGCACGCGGTGACGAGGGCAGCAATGCCTAAGGCAACGTAGGTGCCAAAGCCCATGATTCCGCCGCAATACGGGTTGGTGCGGAGCGACATTTGCATGCTGCAAGTTGCCGCGCAAGTTGGCGGACTAAGGGCAGTGCTTGGCGCAGCGATTGCGTGGTCCACAGGGAATCAGTGTCTATGCTACCCATACTTTTTGTATTTGGTACCGGCCGCTAACACGATTTGAAAGCCGACCCGATGCGCTCGGGTGCCCAATCCCGACATGGGGTTTTTCTGCGAGCCCGGGCATGAGCTCGCGGGCCGTGGTCGGAAGGACCTGGGCTTTGCGGTCGTGACAGAGGTTCGCCGCCGGGCAATGCTCAGTGTCGATCATACGAGACGGCGAGAGGTCCCGCGGATTGCTGCCGGTGCGGCACCCGCGGGAGCCGCGATTTTCGAGCAGATCCAAAGATATAATTTGTGCGATGCGCCCTTCCGGTTGGTAACCGTAACTCTCAGGCACGGGGACCTGCTGGAAATACCGGCGACAAATCGTGCTACATTCGAAAAAAATAATGCCATCCCGGCTGGAGGGTCCATGACGCTTTATCGCGAGACGCCATGATGGCGCGCGGTTGTGCGGCGGCTTGGCCGCGGGCGGCCCAGGCGCGCAGCGCCGCCCCACCACAAAACGGCTGCAAGCGTACGTTCGAGCTGATCTG
>Ga0126378_10000304_pt1 | contig 37525 bp, 22 predicted proteins | sample PanSoiMetPlot_23_FD_92587 | JGI IMG/M metagenome (GOLD analysis project Ga0126378, IMG submission 92587) | Tropical forest soil microbial communities from Panama - MetaG Plot_23 | ecosystem: Environmental > Terrestrial > Soil > Tropical forest > Bulk soil | place: Panama | collected 2016-02-17 | reverse complement strand
TATTTCGACGCCCGGATTGGATGGTCTGCCACGTCCGCGTTTCACAAACACCTTTCACGGGCAATACACGGGCAGATAGTTGTCCAAGGGGTTCCAGACTAGGCTAAGCGGTGCCACGCGCGTTCGCTAAGTCCATGAAATTGCGTGGGTGTGTCGATTCGATTCCCATCACCCACCCCAACAATCAGTAACTTACAAACGCTTTCCGTCCAATTCAAGCTGGACGAGCTATCTGGACTACTTTGCCGTGAGCCTCGCGTGGTCTCTGGATCGGATCGGCGTGTTGATCATGGGTTAGTCACTCGAACGACGCTGGATTCCCGTACTCCGTATATTCAAAGCCTTAGAAAGCCACGGTAATTTCAGTCTCACTCAGTTCGCAGCGCTTGGATCACGTCGACGCGAGCTGCGCGGAGTGCGGGAATCATGGACGCTGTCACGGCGGCAATCAGCAGCACGAGCGCGGAACCAACTAACGGCAGAACTCCCGGCAACTTCACGCCGCCGATGAACGAGCCCGCTAGCTTTGCCAGCCAAAATCCTCCCGCCAGCCCGAGGGCAAGCCCGCCTGCCGCCATCACTGCGCCCTCTGAAACCACACGCACGAGGAGATCTTGCGGCGCGGCTCCGACTGCCAGGCGGATTCCAAATTCTCTCGTGCGTCCGCTGACCGAGAATGCGAGCACGCCGGCCACGCCGACAATCGCGATGAGCAGAGCCACGCCGGCGAAGACCGTGGAGATCAAGACGTTGAGCCGCTCTGGCGAGAGTACCTCGGTGCGGATGTCTTCAAGAGTCTTCGCGCGCTCGACAGGTCGGTTAGCGGACAGATTATGTATGATCCGCGTGATCGGCTGAACCAGAGTGTACGGATCGGAGCGCACGTCGATCAGAAGACGGCTCGGCATAAATGTCTGCTCCTGGCCCGCTGGATGATAGATGGACATGATCGGCCGGGGAACAAAATCGTCGTTGTCGATATCTGGGATAATGCCAACGATGCGCCGCGGAGCCGCTGAAAACCCAGGGGCGAACTTCAGGTTGGCTTCGGTCCACGTTACAAAATGGTTCAGGGCATTCCCGTCTGGGAACATCTCTTCCGCCAGGCTCTGGCTGACAATAGCGACGGGCTCGCTATCGATGCGATCCGCATCGGTGAAGTCTCGCCCGGCAATCTGTGGCAGGCCGAGTGTCGTAAAGAATCCCGGTGAGACGCTTCGCAGGTATGCGCGCGGATATTTTTGGTCTGCACCCGGAGGGTGGTTGTCGGTCGCAAACTCTAACAAGAATTCGCCGCGATCCCGCCACGGAACATCGCTGGTGAGGGCAATGTTCAAAACGCCCGGCAATTCGTGGATCTGACGCATCGCCTCGCGATAGTAATCCATGATCTGGCCTGCCGTTTTTCCGTCGCGGATCACCGGCACGTTTACCGCAAGAATGTGGCGCGTCTCAAAAGCCGCGCGGACAGACTCGAGCGAAAGCAGAGTATTGACCGTCGCTGCGGATGCCGCGACGAGCACGAAGCACGCCGCTACCTGTACCAAAACGAAAACCTTCAGCCTTCGATTTGTGGTGCCCGTGATTCGCAAGGTCCCGGCGGCAATCCCAAGTCCCTGAGGGACTCGCGAAGATGGCAGCCGCGGGACCAATGCAAGCAGTGCTGCTGCGAGTACAGCCAGTCCCGCACCGACCCACAGCAGGCTGGAATCGATCGTGAGATCGAGCGCTCGCACCGAAAAACGGGACGCGTATTCCGCAAGGACTCCAACCAGCGGCTGCGCGATGAAAATGCCGAGGGCTGCGCCAGCTACACACAGCACCAGGCTCTCGGCCAGAAGAAGACGGCGCAGGTCAAGCGTGCTGGCTCCCAGCGCTGCGCGCATAGCAAGTTCATTCTCGCGGCGCACGGTGCGCGCCAGAATCAGGTTCGCGGCATTCGAGCAGGCGATGATGAAGACCAGTACCGATGCCGCCATGAGCACAAGCAATATCGTCCGGGCTCCAGAGGTGAGCTGATCGCGTAATCGCGTGGCGCTGATTTGAAAGTCTCTTCTGCTCGGATAAGCCTCGGGGTGCTCTTGCTTCATGCTCTTGTACACGGAATCCAACTCTGCACGAGCCTGTTCCAAAGTGGCGCCCGGTTTCAGCCGCCCAAAAAGTTCAGTCATGCGATGGATTCGTCCAGTGACCATCGTCGCCGAAAGGTGATGAGCACTGGTGACGATGTTGCCGATGATCTCAGTCTCCTCTGGATAAGGAACGCAGGGCTCTAGAACGCCGACGACTGTGGCGCTACGCGAATCAATGAACGAGCTAAGCCGGATGGTCTTTCCGATTACGGAAGGATCGCGATTCAGGGCTGTCGACCAAAAACGATATGTAAGTACAACGACGCCGGCAGCGTTCGGCCCATCGTCGCTCTTGTCCACAAGTCGGCCCAGGATCGGACGTAATCCCATCGCCTGGAAATACGATCCTCCAACTACTCCAGCTCGAACTGTGCGAGGCTCTCCGAGCCCAACAAGGGTGAACCCGATCGTGGAGAAATCGCCGAAGGAATGCAGCATCTTGACGCGCGAAGTCAGATCGTCGATTTCCGGAACCGAGAACCAGGAGTTTTTCCCGTCTACGGTCTGCCGGATATAAATGAGGCTGCTTTCGTCACGGTTGACGAGGGGCCGCAGCAGGATGCCACGCAACAGAGTAAACATCGCGGCATTTGCGCCGATTCCCAGCGCCAGGGTCAGAACCACGGAAACCGTCAGGCCCTTCGCGTGTCCCAGGGAACGCGCGGCTAACTTCAGATCGCGGAGAAAGTTCACAACGCTCTGAACCATGCCAGACTCTCCTGGTCATAGATTCAGGCAAGCCTGTCACCGCCGCTATGGGTTTGGAAACAAAGGGGATTTCCTCGCACTTTGCCTAGTGCATGTCCACTTCCGGAATCGCGCGTTCAGAACCGAACGCCCTGAGCCAGCGTCGATTCAGGCAATCAACTCCCATGCACTGCCGGAAATAACTCATCGGAGGGGCAGCCGAGGCGAGTCCAAGGTTGCCGTCGATACTCAAACAGTTGGTGATGCTGATCAGGTTCTGATGCTTGTAGATCGTCGAGCTTTGGAAGCGACCTTCACATCTGGACCGCGGGAGGCATCTACTTTGGACACCTAACCGAACAGCGTGTTCATTAACCGATCGGTTTGTGCCCAACGTCTCCTTCGTTTCTATTCTTTCGCGAGCCGGAGGGTCTGAATCTATTCGGAATTCTTTTATCTTCATGAGCTTCGGCATGAAGCGGACGGCAGCTTCAAACCTTGCCTATGTCCACCCGCGAGTGATTCGGTTTGGCAGCTCGCTTGCAGTTTGTGCGCAGCGTTAAGGAGCACGACAGCAGGTCGTGTATTTGATTATGGACGGTTCCGGTTTTATCCAAGGGGTTTGGTGCGGAGCGATTTTCGGGGCTGCGGTAATGATGTTGATCGTCTCGCTGATATTCGAAGGTTCTCAGCGCAAGCAAGAACGGCAAATGCGTCACGTTCACAGAGTGTGGAGTGAAAACTTAACGGCCGCGACCATACCGGGGCGACGATCGGGCCAACGGATGTCACCACATGTGCCATAATTGCTTGCCCGCTTCGAATATGTCCAACGTTTGTTCCCGCGAATTTCGAAGTCGCTCAAGATGTTATAAAGACTTGATCAACGCGGACCTTTTGTCCTTCTTTCAACGCGCTGGTCAAGATGCTGCCTAACGCGCTCGTGTTGCCGACTTTCGCAGAATCGCGAGAGCCGCGCAAATTCCTCTCACATAAAAGTATGAGGCACAAAGCGGCTCAGGTTGTTCGTAATCATTTTGTCTGATTCGCGGATGCCGATGCCGGCAGATTCACCATCAATCACCCAGCTTCCAATGACTGGGTAGTTGCCGTCTAGATTCGGAATTGAAGCGAGGGCTTGATAAACGAATCCCTCCTCGCCATACTCGCCGCTGCTCTACTCTTGGCCATTTGGAGTTACGACGGTCACGTTGTTTCCTTCACGCGAAAGCAATGGTTTCTTTGCATAGTACTGCATACTGCGCGGCGAGTGCTGATAGGCCTCCAGAAGCAATGGGTGATTTGGATACAGCTCCCACAGGATCGGTAGGATCCCTTTATTGGACCACATCATCTTCCAAGCCGGCTCAACCCAGAGTGTATCCGCGGCTTCGACAAGTGTGCCGTACTCCTCGTGCATCATCCACTCCCAGGGATACAGTTTGAAACAACTGCGCAGGTGGTCGTCTTGCGCATCGATAAACTGGCCGTTGCTGTAACCAATGTCCTTCATCAGCATGTTCGCCGTTTTGAATCCTGCCTGAGCTGCAGTGTCTTGGAGATACGTAATCGTCGACCAGTCCTCCGCATCATCCATGTGAGCGAAGACCAGCGTGCCCGGCAGATAGTCCAGCAACTCTTTCCACTTTGCAATAAGGCGTTCGTGTATGGAATTGAATTGGTCGCGATGCGGGAAGACATCCTGCAGCCAGTACCACTGGATTACTGCAGCCTCGAGCAGGGCAGTTGGAGTGTCCGCGTTGTATTCCAGAAGTTTGATTTCGCCGCCGTCGTAGGCCAGGTCCATCCGTCCGTAGATGGCGTGGGGCTCGCTTTCCCAAGTCACGCGAATCAATCGCTCAGCGTGCGGCGGGATATGCAGCTCGGCAAAACGGTTCTTGTCAATTACATGCTGTCCTGCGGCCAGGAACATTTCCTGCAATTGATTCGTTGCGGCTTCGATCTTGTCGATCTCAAACGACGTGAACTCATAGAAGGCGCTCTCGTCCCAATAGCGATTCCCATTCGGGGAGTGGTAGATAAGGCCATACGATTCAACTGTTTCCTGCCATCCCGGGCGCGGAGTGCGCGTCGAGCGCCTCACGATCTGCCCCCTCCGCTGTGACCTTCGCCGGTCGATCCGAATCCGCCGCGGGAGCTTGGTGCCGCAAAGCCACCCGATTGTGTGATGCCCACGCGCGCTCCGCCAACGGAGTATCCGCGTGACACGAGCGACGAAGCCGTAACGTGCTCGACGTTCGCCGTCGGGACTTCGCTGTAACCTGTAACGCGGCTACCTGGTATGTACCCGCCGTTGCCCCCGTAAACCCAGCGGTACGCAGGATGGTAAACACCGTACGGTCCGGTTTGCGGACGAGTCCGTGCATCGCGACAGTTTTGTTCGTCGGCCATTTGCGCGCTCTCGTCGATGCATCGCTGCACTTCGGCTTCGCGCATTCGGTTGCATCCGGCCATCGCGGCAGCTAACAGCGTCAATGTGAGCACACGAGTCTTTTTCACTCCGCCATCCCCTGCACTAGAAGTCAAAACGCAAGGTCGCCCGAGTGAATCCTAGAGCACCTTGACAGCGGCTGCTACGCGAATGGATCGTGAAGCCCGTATCCAAATTGAGTCCTGGATATACTCAAGTGCATCGAAAGTGAGGCCATGACTACCCCACCGGTTATTCCCCCTGAACGTCGCGAACAGCTTTTCCCAACGCTTACGCCCTCGCAGATTGCGCGCATTGCTGCGGTTGGAAAGCGGCATCCGATAGAGGCGGACACGCTGTTGATCAAACAGGGCGAGGTAGCCAGCGGGCTCTTCGTGGTCGTCTCTGGGGAAATTGAGATTATCCAGCCCACCCTGCATGGGAACGTCGTAGTCGCGACTCACACTGCAGGAAGCTTCACTGGAGAGCTCAACATGCTCTCAGGACGCCGTGCACTTGTCTGCGGAAAGATGAGCAAGGCCGGCGAGGTGATCGAATTTGATCGTCAGGCTCTGCAGCAACTTGTGCAAACCGATGTTGAACTGAGCGAGATCATCATGCGCGCATTCATCTTTCGGCGTCTTGAGTTGATCGCTCATGGCATTGGAGACGCAGTGCTGGTCGGTTCTTCGCATTCGCCGGGAACACTGCGCATCAAGGAATTCCTGACACGAAACGGCCATCCTTATTCTTATATCGATCTTGACCGCGATGAAGGCGTTCAGGACTTGCTTGATAAATTTCACGTCAAGATCGAGGAAATTCCCGTGCTGATCTGCCGCGGTACTCTCGTATTGCGCAATCCGAGTAACCGGCAAGTCGCCGATTGTCTTGGCCTTAATCCAGACATCGATGAAAGCCACCTACGCGACGTAGTCGTCATCGGAGCCGGCCCCTCAGGTCTCGCCGCGGCAGTCTATGCGGCGTCAGAAGGCCTGGACGTACTTGTCCTTGAGACCAATGCCCCTGGTGGGCAGGCAGGATCAAGTTCCAAAATTGAAAATTATTTGGGATTCCCGACGGGAATCTCCGGACAAGATCTCGCCAGCAGAGCCTACACGCAGGCGCAGAAGTTCGGCGCTGAGATGATCATCGCGCGTAGCGCGGTGAAGCTCACCTGTACCAAGCGTCCGTATGCGATCGAAATTGAAGGTGGGAGGCAGATTCCAGCGCGGGCAATCGTAATCGCCACGGGCGCCCAATACCGCAGGCTCCCGCTTGAAAATATCTCTAACTTCGAGGGTGTTGGCGTGTATTACGGGGCCACGTATATCGAAGCGCAGCTGTGCGGTAACGAAGAGGTAATCGTTGTAGGCGGAGGTAATTCGGCTGGACAAGCTGCTGTCTTCCTGTCTGATACCGCTAAGCACGTACATATCCTAGTTCGCTCCGAAGGTCTCGTGGATACCATGTCGCGTTATCTAATTCGACGAATCGAGGAGAGTCCCAAAATCAGTCTGCACCCCTTCACGGAGATCGATGGTCTTGAAGGCGACGGAAAGCTTGAATGCGTGCGGTGGCGCAATAATCGAACCGGCGCGACGGAAGTTCATCGCATCCATCATGTATTTCTGATGACCGGAGCCAGTCCCAATACGGGATGGCTCGATGGATGCGTCGCTCTGGACGAAAAGGGATTTATCAAGACCGGTCCAGAGCTGCTTCCTGAAGACTTGCGCAATGCTCAGTGGCCGCTCTCACGATCTCCGTATCTCCTCGAAACCAGCCTGCCCGGAGTCTTTGCTGTAGGCGATGCTCGCGCAAACAACGTGAAGCGTGTTGCCTCGGCTGTGGGAGAGGGCTCCATCTCCATTCATCTTGTCCATCGCGTCTTGGCGGAGTAATTCGGCACGTTTGTGAGCCCCACCAAATCGAACGGCTATGGCTCCGACGGCGTCCTGTGCGAGAACACCCAGAACTTATATCCGATGAAGTTGAAGCCCAGCGAGAACGCTGTTCCCACCAAGGCCGCGAACGACGGCCACGCCTTCATGTGTATTCCCCATCGTGGATGCATGTAGGTCGCTACGTACGATGACGTCCCCACATTCACTACTGCACCCAACAGGCTGATAAACAAGAACTGCGCGCCTTCTACGATGTGGTGTTTGTCCGCGGCGCGGCGGAAGGTCCAGGAGCGATTCATAAGGTAGCTGTTCAGCACAGCGGCAGCGAACGCCACCGTCTTGAAGACCGCGAACATGGTTCCCGTTTGTCCAGTATGAGTAACGAAGATAAGAATATTTAGAACTGAGAGGTCGACGACCGTATTAATGATCCCGACCACTCCGAAGCGAAAGATCTGAATGACATGAGATTTTCGCCGTGCAGGAAATGGAGTAGGAGAATCCAGCAGAGTAATCGTGCCGTTGGATGAACGATTCACGTGGTCTCCCTGTGCTCGTCCGTGTTCAAAAAGTGCATCGATTCCATTCTAGCCAATAACTCATTGGCCTTTCGGCTGCGGTGTTACGCCGGTTTGTTGTGGCTGAAATTCAGGTACAGGCCGCGTGATCACGTCGGTCCCTGGCACCGCATAAGGCGCGTGAGGCATTTGAGATACGTTGCCGCTCTCCGCGTCCGCGATGTTGATTGCGTGCGTTTCCAGCAATCGTCCGGTAACCACATCGAGGTTCAGCTTCGATTGTTCGTAGGCTGCCATTGCGTTCACCAGGTTCGACTCTGTGCTCGAGACATTCGTCAGCTCCGTGAGGACGTTGTACGTCGTGCTTAAACCCTGGGTGAGCTTCTTCTGTTCAGCCTCGAGACTCTGCGTTGCATAATCGCGCGCCTTCAGCGCAGCATCTACCGCGGCGCGGTTTTGTTGCACCGAGAATTGCGCGTTTCGCACGGCGATAGCAATGGTGTTCTGCACCTGCTGCAGTCGCACCTGCGCCTGGCGATATTCCAGTTCAGACCGGATCTGATCTGCCTGGGCAGAGCGATTGAGGATCGGAATGTTCAGATTGAATCCAACAAAGTACGTAGGATGATCCACGGTGGCGCTGAGGGCATCAGGATAGCCCCCGTTTGCCGGCGCACCGGTTGGGGAAGTTGAGCTGAAATTGGGGTTCAGAACTCCCGCCAGTCCGTTCCCACCATAGTTGGCAACCAGATCGACTGTCGGCAACAGCGCATTCCGAGCCGAACGCTTGCTGATGCTTCGATTCGTAAGATCGATGCGCGCTTGTGCCAATTCGGGCCGCCTGGTGAGCGCGTCGTTGATGAGGTCTTGAGTCGGCAGCACCGGTTCACTAGCCGGCAATTGCATCCTGTCCGTCGGAATGACCCCGGCAACCGCCACGACAGGATCGTTCTCATTGCGCGTGATCGCATTTTTCATCAATAGCTGCTGGAGCTGGAGGTTCGTCTGCGATGTGATCAGGGCCTCCTGGCTCGCGGCAACTTGCGCCTGCGCATTCACAATCTCGATTTGAGCGATTGTTCCGGCTTGTACTTGCTTGCGGTTGTTGGCCTCCAATTGCTGGGCCGAAGCGACCGCGCGTTCCTTCGCTTTCACATCTTCGTACGCGGTGACTAATTCCCAGTAAAGCGTCTCTATCTGCGTAACGGTAAAAATCACTTGCTGACGGAAGGCCTCGTCGGCGATTTCGCGATTGTTTTTCGCGATGGTCATGAAGCGACGATTGGAAGCGAGTCCAAATCCCTGGAGGACATGCTGCCGCAATTGAAACAGGAAGTTGGAATTGAGTTGAGGAACCAGGAAGGTACGCGTACTGTTCGTGGTCACTCGCGAATTGTTGAAGATGACTGTAAACAGCGTGCCCGTTGGGAATCCTTGCTGATATCCGAAATTTGCGGTTCCACTGTTCTGAAGCAGCGCTGGGACGCCGCTGGTTACGGTATTCGATTGGGGGATGTCGCTGTGCTGTATCCCCAGACTTGAGGTGAGCTGCGGATCGAAAGAATCGATCGGGGGACCTACTCCGAGTGTCGAAGATACGATCCCGGCTGTTCCCGTTCCTGCACCGCCAGCTGCAGTGACAGTGCCTCCAGCGCCGCCGCCAGTAGCCCCACCTCCGAGTCCGCCAATGCCTGCTCCCGGAGTTCCTTGCACAATTCCCGTGTTCACACCTCGAACATTGGCACCCGACTTCGTACGCAAAATGTCAGTATCGGCGATCGGAAGGTTATATCGCGCAATGACCAGATCCAGATTGTTCTCAAGAGCAAGCGCGATGGCATCGTCCAGTGACAGCATGATGTTCCCATTTTGAAGCAGGCTGTTGAGGCGAACCGAATTGGTCAAATTAGGCTCGGGCACGCCATGCGCTTTGTAAGGCGCCAGTACGGTGGGGAATATCGACGCTCCTTTGGTCAGGTCATCGGGCATCGGCTCTTCGGCCCAGACTTGAGACCCAGACACAAGCGCGAATCCGAGCAGTAAAAGAAGACCCCGCTGAAAAAAATGAAGGCTTTGGAACATCTGTTGTCCTCCGAAAGGCTTTTAGGGCGCCGAACTGCGCATGAGAACACCCTGTGGCATTCTGCAATGCCAGGCCTGAAGCGATCAAACCAGGGCTCAAGGAAACGATACAAAACGCGTAGCAAGAATTATGTAAAGCTTTGTAGCAAGCTGCCGAGTGTGGATGTGTCGGAGCCTTTGTAGAAAAGCCGCAGCGCTGCGTCTCTGTGAATCTGATAGAAAAGCGGCCGAAGATGGGCGCGTAATCCGATCCAACCGTGTGGAACTATTGCGGAGGAATTCCGGGACCGGAAGGCGGTTTCGACGGCGGCGTCGAATTGTGCTGCGAGTTGGCGACGGCGACGCCGGCCGCAGCTCCGGCGGCGACTGAGCCAACCGCGATCAACACGGTTCGCAGTATGCTTGTGCCCGCCTGGACACCAACATTCGCTCCAGCTGCCAGCCCCGCACGGCTGACGGCTGTCTGCTGAATGAATTGCTGAATCGCTTGTTGGGTTACGGGACCGACCTGCCCGACTCCAGTCGCCGTCACCTCGACTTGCTGACCGGCATTTACATTCACTGACTGCGATTGGTTTGGCGCGCCTCCAGCTCCGTTCAGTGGTGTGATTTGCACGACTCCGCTGAATACCACCAGCGTTGTGCGATCAGCAGTTGCGATCAAAAGAAAATCCGTTCCGATAACACCCGCGACCGAAGTTGGTGTCCGCACTTCAAACTTTGAGTTGGGTTGCGTAAGCTTAACGACCTGGCTGCGCAGGCGGCCGAACAATAGTTCGAGTGTCGTCTGTTGCGCAGCCGCATTTTGCTGCACTACGCGCATCTGACTGTTTGCGCCCAAGCTCAGGATCGAACCGTCGCGAAGGTTCAACCGTAGGCGTCCTGAGTTGTTGGTTTGGAGTTGATCGTTCCACTGCACTTGATCACGAACGTTGAGTCCCGCCCCGTTGCGGGTTGCGAGCTGGTCAAGGGCTGTGACGGTACCAGCAAGCTCTCCCGAGGTTCCGGTCTGGCAGATTCCCGGTAAAGGAGAGAGCAAGAAACACAACACTACAGCTACAAAGCGACAAAGATTATTTCTTAGCTGCATGCCATTGATCATCAATCTAGCCTCGTTGCCCTGCGCTACTGAACGGTCAAATTAACGGTTGTGGAAGCCTGCATCCCGCCTGAGTTGCCAACCACGATGATTGTGTAGGTACCTTGGGGGGTTGGGGCTGGAGTGGTTGATTTGCTCATGCCACCACCTCCTCCGCAACTCGCCCAGATTCCAGTACAGGCAACGACAATCCCGAGCCACATCATTGAGCGGCGTCGACGACGAGGAGACCGGACTCCAACCAGCACGACCGCCGGCAGCACCCCCATCCAGGTCGCCAACATCCAATGCATAGTCGGATGCTGCAGGGCTGCCGTGGTCGTTCGAGAGATCGTAAGCGTTGACGTTGTTGTAGTTCCCGCCGCACCGAGAGTAATGGTTGGTGGATTGAATGAGCACGAAAGTCCGGCAGGCAAACCAGCGCATGAGAGCGTCAAAGTATGCCCGGCCGTCGCCGCGTTCGGACTGAACGAGACGGTGAATGTTGCCGACTGTCCCGTTGCCAGCGAGGCACTCGATGGTGATGTACTGATATTTCCTGCATTACCCAATCCGGCGACGTTTAGACCGGAGCCTGAGATTGCCAAGCCGAATACCGTTCCACTTGGCGTTCCCGAATTGAACTTCGTAAGCTGCTTACCTGAATTGATATCGAAGCGATAGATGTTCGAGCTGCAGTAATCGCCCGCCCAGAATGAGGTGCCGTCCTGATCAAGTGTGACCGAGTACAAGCACTGCTCTCCAGGCGCCGTGTACGTCATAACCTGCTGACCCGAAGCATTGAGGCGAACGATATCGGTCAAGTCACCGACGATGACGCCTCCATCGGGAAGAATACGCAACACCAGAGCCTTCTTCAGTCCCGTAGCAAATGGAGTCATCTGCTGATTGCGGCAAACGTCGTAACGCAAAATCGACGGACCTTCCGACGTGTAGAGCAGAGTGCAGTTATCAGCGGAAAGATCGATGTCATCGCTTCCCTGCTCCTCGGTTGCAACCGTGAAAGTCGTCAGCAGCTTGCCGGCTGGATCCAATTTCAGGATGTTATGGGAGCAGCCTTGTTCTCCGACGTAAGCATTGCCGGCGCCGTCAAACACAATTGTCTCCGGCTGGCAATTGAAACCACTGCCGAATGTTCCGAGCAGCGTACCGGCCTTCGGATCGAACTTGCTGACGTTGCCTGCAGTGAAATCCGTAGCGTAGAGGTTCCCCGCTTTGTCGAAGCCCATACCAGAAACGGTTCCATTGAGGCCAGTCGTGAGTGTCTGCAGGAGCGTCCCGTCCGGAGCGAACCGCTTGATGGTGCCCGGACTGATTCCGACGAACAGGCCTTGCGGGAAGTTGTTCAATGTGACGGTTACCGTTTGCGACGCGGAACCGGAAAGTCCCAGAGCGTCAGTTGCCGTGACTTTCACAGTAAAGGTGCCGGTCGCGTTGTACGTGTGCGTGCCGCTGGCAGCGTTGACGGTCGTGCCATCGCCAAAGTCGAGGACGATCGTCTTGATATTGTTCTCCGCGTCGACGCAATTTCCTGTCGCAGTTATAGGCAGCGGAAGAACGCCTGTAGTCGGAGTTACCGTGAGCGTACAGGTCGGCGCGGTATTGATTGCAACGGTTACGGTCTGCGTCGCTGTAGCTTTTTGGCCAACATTATCGGTTCCAGTGAGCTTTACGGTAAACGTTCCCGCATTGGTATACGTATGTGTTCCACTCGGAGCCGCCTGCGTGCTGCCGTCACCAAAGTCGAGCAAGGTGCTCGACAAGGCATTCTCAGGATCAGTGCAGCTTCCTGTTACGGTAACGGTGAGCGGGGCAAATCCAGTCGTTGGAGCCACAGTCAACGTGCAACTCGGCGGTTGATTCACCGACACGGTGACCGCCTGCGAGGCGGTTCCAGTGAGCTGGAGATTATCGGTTGCTGTAACCGTGACAGTAAACGTTCCGGCGGCAGAGTAGGTGTGCGAGGCAGCGGCGCCATTAACGACAGGAGTTCCATCGCCGAAGCTTAGCGTAGTGGTAGCGATGGTCCCCGCCGCGTCCGAGCAGGTAGCCTTCGCGGTGGTTGGGAAACCGGCCACCACCGGATTAGGCGTAACGGAAAGTGTGCAGGCCGGGCCGGTTGACGTGGTCACTGTCGCCGTGTTGTTGGCCAGGTTCGGATCCGACTCATTACCGGCAACGTTCGCCGTCGCGGTGATCGTCCCCGGGCTGCTGGGCAACATTGTGAACGTGGCGGCCACGGCTGGACTATTCGCAGCCAGATTGCCGATCGGGCAGCTGATGTTTGTGGTACTGCCTGCGCTCGTCGATTTGCATGTGTTAGGAGACAAGCTCACAACTGTGCTGTTCGGAATCGAGGCCGTCAGCGTGACGCCGGTGGCATTGAGTGGCCCCGAGTTGCTGACGTTAAGCGAATAGGTAACGTTCGCGCCAACTTGAACCGCGGAAGGCGCAGTCATAGTTACGCCCAAATCGGCTCCGCCAGCAAGCGCCTGTCCGAAGACGGCAATGCCGCCGATACCTTGCGTGAACAGTCCGGAAACTCCCAAGCCCAGTCCGGTGCTATAGCCATTTCCATTCATTACCGCGCCGGTCTGGATATTGATTCGGTAAAGAGTCCCTGTGAGCTCATCGTTGGTCCAGAAGCTTTGGCCGTCTGGGTCGAGATTCAGGTTGCGGAAGAATGCTCCGGTGCTGGGAATCGTATATGTCTGTTTGATATTTCCGCTCTGATCAATTCTCACGATGCGGTCTGAGTCAGCAATGAGAAGAGTGTCGTCGGGCAATTCCCGTAGAGCGAACGCGCCATGCAGAGTCGTAATCATGTCTGGGTGTTGCGTTAGCTCGCCTAGATCGAAAACTCCGACCCTCTCTGTTCCAGTCGTGTAGGCGATAATGTCGCCCACGTCGAGCAGCTCAATCCAGTAGGCTTGGGTGAAAAGGTCCAGGAAAGCCGGGAAAAAGGTAGTACTCGGTGGCGTAGTGGCCCCTGCCCCTTGCGGAAGCTGAACGACCGTCGGTAGTCCGCTCGTGTCCCCTGCCTGTCCGGTTTGCCCGACCAGTAGGTTTCCTGAAGGTTGAACCAGCGGCGACCAAGGGCCTTGGTAGCCAGTCCCAAAGTTGATCGGTCCAGTGCCATTGATCGCAAATTGCTCGACACGATTCGCCTGCGAGTTGGCCATATACAGACTCCCGGCAGTGTCGAACGTGAGCCCCTTGCCTTCGCCTCCCGTGTTGCCGGAGCTGAGCACTTGCACCACATTGCCAGTGGCTGGATCGAGCACGAACACCATGCCGAAGTCCGTACTCAAGAAGACTTGTCCCTTAGTGAATATTTGTGCCGGTAATGTGAACACACTTCCGAGAACGACCGTTGCCGCCTGCGGAAAGACCGAACATGTATTTGTGTTGTAGGGACTGCAGAATTGGCCTAGCCATCCAACAAAGATCGATCCGTTGCCTGCAGTGGGAGTCGCCGTCAACATCACGGCAGTTGTTCCCGTGCCTGGGAACTGTGCAGAGCAGGTTCCAGAAGCAGCGCCGTTTGTAATCGTGCAGTTAATTGCGTTGGTGGTATCGGTAATCACACCGCTTCCCCTGCCAAACCCGACGATGTTGATGGTCATCTGCGGCGCAGGGCTAATGGGTGTGAACGTAGCAGTAACATTCTGGGCCTGATTCATGAGGACCTGACATGATGCCGTCCCGGAGCAGGCGCCGCCCCAGCCAGTGAAGTTGAAGCCAGAACTGGGGGACGCCGTCAATGTCACTGTTGATCCTGCGGCAAAGTTTGCGGCGCAAGTTCCCGCAAACTGGGTGAAGCAAGAGATTCCGAATGGACTGCTCACGACGTCTCCGCCAGCGGCGCCTGAGCCTGCTGCCGGAGTCAGCGTGACCGAGAGCGGGAATGTTGTTTGCGCGGCCGTTCCCGAGAGAGCGTACGTAAGGTTAGGATTTGCAGGGTCGTTGGTAGAAAACGTCAAGGTTGCTGTGATCAGACCGTTCGCATTTGGGCCGGGAGTAAAGTTAACGTTAAGACTACAGAAATTCAGTTGACCTCCCGGCGGTGCGACGATAGGAGGATTTGCTCCAAAACAACCGGAGGACGGCTTGACGTTGAAGTCGATCGGGTCGGAAACTCTGAGATTACTGATAACGAGATCGTCCAGGCCGACGTTTCCCAGTTCGATAGGTTGCGTGTTTGTCTGACCAACCAATGTAATGGGAAACGTGAGAGTGGTTCCCGAAGCGGGAAGAATGGAGCTAACCGGTGACAGATTGACCTTGCGGATCCGGTTACTGCCGGAGTCGGCGATAAAGAGATCGTGCGTGCCCTGTTGAGTGTTGAACACAGCAAGTCCGGTATTCTCGATCATCGCTTGTGTGGAAGATCCGCCATCTCCGGAAAATCCTCCATTGAGATTGTTGACATCGCCCGCCACAGTGCTGACACGTCCATTGAATGCGTCCACCCGCCGAACCACATTGTTGGGGCCGCCGCCGATGTAGAGGTTCTCGAAGTTGTCCACGGCAATGAATGCAGGCGCATTCATTGAAGCTGCTGTAGAAGATCCTCCATCTCCACCGAACGTAGCTATTCCATTGAATGCCGCCCGCGAGATTGTCTCAATCAAGGCAATTCCGCTAACAATACTCACTCGCCGGATCACATTGTCGCCGCTGTCCGCGATGAACACGTCAGTTGCGCCAGGTTGCGGAACGCCCTGTTGCAGCTCGGCGGAAACCGCCAATCCAGCGGGATCGTTCAGCAGTGCCGCAGTTGGCACGCCGTTATCGCCACAATTAGTCGGATACGTCGTGCATGCCTTCCCAGGAGTACCGGCGAACGTGTTTATGAATCCGGTCGCTTGAGAAACGACCCGAACTGTATTGAGGCCCTGATCAGAGATGTAGATATTCCCAACCGCATCCAACGCGACGCCAATGGGAACGTCCAGACTCGCGCTTGTCGCTGCACTTCCATCACCGCATGTCGGATATGAGGCTGATCCCAGCGCACAAGGAGTTCCATTTCCGGCCACCGTTGCGATTTGCCCAGGTTGAATCAGAACGCCTGCTATCGTGATCGCAGCCGCCTGGTTGTTGATCGCGCGAACGACAGCCGCTTTCGAGTCGACGATCAAGAAGTTCCCCTGCGCGTCTGCGGCTACTCCGGTTGGGCTGACAAATCGCGCCGACGTCGCCGGGCCTCCGTCACCATTGCAGCCGGGCTGCGGACAATTCGTCGTAGCGCCGCCGAAGCCCGCGCCCGCGACGGTGCTGATATTCCCTTTCGTGTCGATTTGCCGTAGGCGCTCTCCCGCAGTTTCAAGCGCGAATACGTTCTCGCTCGCATCCAGCACCAGAGTTTGCGCCAAACCAAGCACCGCACTGGTGGCCGCTCCGCCGTCTCCTCCCGAGCCACTGCCCGCGAGATTGGCGATCGTCGCGTTCGCAGCGCTGACGACGCGTACTCGCATATTGAAGGTATCGGCGATAACGATGTTGTTGTTCGCGTCAACGAAAACACCTTTGGGAAAATCCAGCGAGGCTCTTGTAGCGGGTCCACCATCACCGCATCCTGGCTCATTGCTGCAGATGGTTCCGAGTCCCGCTACCGTGGTGATGATGTGGTTCGCCGAAGTGTCAACCTTGCGAATGCTTGGATTGCCGGAATCGGTGATGTAGAGGTTGCCGTTGGCATCGGTCGCAACCCCGGAGGGTCGGTCGATCTGTGCCGATGTGGCTGGACCTCCATCTCCGTTCTGTCCCGGCACACCCGGAGTATTGAGCGTACCGGCGTAGGTGCTGACATTTTGAGATGCATCTACCTTGCAGACGACGTCGAGGGACGTATCGGATACGAAAAGATTCCCGGAGCCATCAACGGCGACGCCGGTTGGCTTCGTCAGAATTGCATTCGTTGCGACACCACTGTTACAGCCAGCCGCCACGCCCACGGGCGGAGAATTCGTTGCGACATGGGTGGTAATCACCTGCGTAGTCGCATCAACGCGCCGCACGACGGCGTTGCCGGTATCGGCGATAAATAAATTACCGTTGCCATCGATGGCGACGCCAGTAGGAGTATTCAACCGGGCGTTGGTTGCTGCTCCGCCATCACCGCCATAAGCACCAAAATAAGGGTCCTCACTGCCGGCGACTGTGGCGATGTTGTGCGATGACGCATCGACGCGGCGAATTCTCTCGTTGTTCTGGTCGGAGATAAAAAGGTTGTTGTTCTTATCGATCGCGAGGCCAGTGGGGAAATTGAGCTGTGCCTTGGTTGCTGCTCCGCCATCTCCGGAGAATCCCGCTATGCCAGCTCCCGCATAGGCGCTTATCGCGCCACTGGTGTTCACGAGGAACACAGTGTTGAGGGATGGGACAGCGATGTAGGTGTTTCCAGCGCTGTCTCTCACCGCAGAGGTTGGTTGCGGCAAAAAAGCGCTTGTCGCCAGGTTAGGCTGTGGGCCGCCTCCCGCGATGGTGTTGATCGCATTTACAGTCACTTGTCCCGCGGCCCTGAGCGCGGCCAGCGACATGACAACGAGAAGGCTGAGCGTACGTCGCATTCGTATTTCCCCGGATTTTCAATCTCGGCATCGCAAATTCCCCGGCCACGGAATCCTCGCCGACAACGCAACAACGTCTCCAGAGTTCCACAGTTCCCCCGCCCGGGTTCATACACACCCGTCGCGAAGCCTGCCTGTGAATTGGCGAGGGCTGGGGGTGTGAACCCTGTGCTTGGGATGATCCAGAGACTCGGGTTGGAATAGTACGACAACTCAGCCCTAAAGAGATGTTGAAAACGTGTATACGTTTACAAATCTGTTTCTTATGCGCCCAACATTAGTTGCTGTCGCGCAGTATGGGTGAGTTGTTCTTGCAAAGAGCCGTTTGAAAACGTACGTAGGTCATTCGGGAAGGATCAATTTCAGGCGCGAGAGACCTGCAGCAGAGGCAATATCGGGAAGTATCGCGAACGCAATGAGGAAACCTTTTAGAAACCTGCGATGTCCACAAGCTCCCCTCGAAGGGTGCGCCGCAGAGTGATGAACTAGCTAACGGGATCTAGGTCTAATAGCCCCGACGGTGTCTAAATTCCGAACGCCCTTGCAAAAATCGAACAGCAATTGCGTTATTGGTCATCGACTTGGTCTACAATGGGTCGCCCAAAACCAGCGCCTTACGCCTCGACGCCACGGTTAGTGGACGGATTGTATCCCATCAAAGCGTCATGCAGTGCAGAAACGGGAACACGAAGCAGGCTAAAAGGTTAATAACCCTCCCGATCTGTGCACTCGTCCTCAGCCTGTCGACAGTCGCTGTAGATCTGTGCGCAGAGTCGAATCAGGCTAGTCCAAGGCAGGCGGTGTTACATATAAATGTGGTTGTAATGCCGGTGGTTCAAGCGATCAACCTAGCGCCACCACTGCCTCGAGATGGAACAGTCGTCTATAGCCTGCAGACCGCTCCCCTCGAAAAGAAATATGAAATGCGCCCTCTTCCCCGAGATAAGACCGCGCAAGATAATAAGCAGGGCACGGCGATTCTGAAGACTCTGTTGATAGTCCCCGAATAGCACTCCCCGCCTACGGAAAGCTTGCTGCTGTTTTTCGGGTTTTACTTTGTGATATAAAGTACACTGCACATACAAGGAGCATGGCGTGTTCAAGCGAATCTCAGCAATTGCTTTGATTTGGGTATGCACGACAGTTGCCTGGATGATCCTCGGTGGCACGATCTTCTGGAGAACATATTCTTCGGACCACAAACTACAGTCCAAAGTTGGATCCACCTGGGGCACAAAGCAACAGCAGCTTCCTCCAAATGCCTGCTATTGGACGACAGAGGAAAAGACTGTGGAGCGCGAAGTCGAGGGCAAGAAGGTCCTGCGCACAGAGCCGCTGACATATGCGCATGAGCTGTCGCTCGACGGCAGTCGCATCAATGTCGATCTCGATCTTGCGCATCGTCAAAAGGGCTTGCTCTGGTACGGCACCTACGCTGTGAAGTTCGCGGGCGATTACCAGTTCATGAATCCGGGTTCCGAAACGCAACTTGTTAGCTTTCGCCTTCCCTTTCCAGCGCAGCAGGCGATCTATGACGACCTGGTGATGGAGGTAAATGGCCATCCGATCGCGTTCACCACGGACACGTCTGCCGCCTCGGGCAAGGCGGACGTGAAAGCAGGAGAGACCGCGGTGCTTCACGTCGGTTATCGTTCACAGGGCATGGACAGTTGGGAATACAAGCTTGGACAAGATGTGGCGCAGGCAAAAAACTTCACACTCAATATGCGAACGAACTTTAAAGACATTGATTTTGCTGAGAACACGCTTTCACCCACCGAGAAGCACGCAATCTCTGGCGGATGGGAGCTAACCTGGAAGTACGTGAATTTAATTTCGGGCTTCGTGATCGGAACTTCGATGCCAGAAAAGCTGCAGCCCGGCCCGTTGGCTGGCCAGATCAGTTACTTTGCTCCGGTCTCACTGTTTTTCTTCTTCTTCCTGATGTTCATCATCACAACGGCACGGAATATCGAGCTGCATCCGATGAACTACTTCTTTCTTGCGTCTGCATTCTTCGCCTTCCATCTGCTGCTCGCGTACCTTGTCGATCACATCTCCATTCACGTGGCCTTTGCCGTGTGCTCTATTGTCTCAGTGTTTCTGGTAGTGAGTTACCTGCGCCTAGTAGTGGGAATGCGCTTCGCAGCCGTGGAGGCGGGATCCGCTCAGCTTGTATACCTTGTGCTCTTTTCGTACGCGTTCTTCTTTAAGGGCTTCACCGGGTTGGCAATCACGATTGGAGCTATCATCACCCTGTTTGTAGTAATGCAGGCAACAGGCAGGATCAACTGGGCCGAGAAGTTCGCGGCTTACACCGCGCCTGGGATACCACCGAGCCCGCTGCAGCCATCGAGGTGAGCGGACAGGAAAGCAAGTGTTCGAGCAGCCTGTTTCGCAGTTGCGTTACACTCGCCCGACATGTCTTCGAAAGTCTTCTCGAAGCTGGCGGATCTGAAGTGTGCAGCGGCGATCGTATTTTTGGCTACGCTCGCAACTCCACTTGGACTCGCCGCGCAGGTACGCGCGAAGGCGCCGCACTCGAAACTCGAGCTACTGGTGCTGGGATCAGGTGGTCCGCGGTCGTTCGGACGCGCATCGACTAGTTATCTTGTTCTGATCGACGGCATGCCAAGAATTCTTGTGGACGCCGGTCCGGGCGCATTTCTCGAAGTGGGAAAGCTTGGCATTGCTCTGGCACACGTCGATATCGTGCTATTGACTCATCTTCACATTGACCACAGCAGCGATCTCCCCGCCATGTTTCTCGATCGCGCTTTGACCTCTGATCAACCAATTCATTTCAAAGTTTTTGGCCCTCAAGGTGGAGGGGTCTTTCCGAGTACGAAGCGGTTTCTAGAGTTGCTGTTCGAATCGGGAGGTGCGTTTGAGTATGAAAAAACCTTCGGAGCCTATGAAACCATCGAAAGCGTAGACTTGCCGATCGCCCTGGATTCGCCTGAAAGCGAAATCGTCTCGGAAGGCGATCTCCAGGTGAAAGCAATCGCAACCCATCACGGGGATTGTCCTGCAGTGGCCTATCGTGTTGACTACCAGGACAGGAGCATCACTTTTTCGGGCGACATGGACGCCTCAGCTCTTCCTAATCTCGAACGCCTGGCGCACGATTCGGATCTGCTTGTCTTTCACGTTGGAGTGCTTGACCCTCCGGGCTCGCCGGAAATCCTTTACACGCTCCATACTGCGCCGAAGCAGATCGGGGAGGCTGCTCGAGACGGACGAGTGAAACACCTCCTGCTTAGCCATATTTCCCCAGCTATTGAGGAGAGTCGCCGGCAGGTTCTGCGGTCTATCAGTGGCTCTTATAAGCAGGGGATCGAGTTCGCCCATGATGGCATGCAAATTCCCGTGGTGACATCCCATGAGACGTCGGCTCATCCACAGCGTTTGTGGCCTCCCCGGTCCTCTGCGCTTCCGAATAAACGATCACACCCTTAAGTCTGGGTGCGTCCGCTTCCGAACAGGTCCTCACATCCATGAACGGTCGTTAACTTTCGCGCGAATTGTAAGTCCTTGAATCATCAACGTGTGTCAGGGGTAAGGAACTTGCTTCCAAACCCAGACGTACCCCAGGAAATTAGGAGTTCGCCGATGGCTTTCCTCCATGGAGTGTCTGAAGAGATTCGCTACGCACTGCGGCTTCTGGTCCGCAATCCCGGGTTTACCGCTGTCGCAACACTCTCACTCGCGCTGGGAATCGGGGCCAACAGCGCCATCTTCAGTCTGGCCGACGCGCTGCTCCTGCGTCCGCTGGCGATCTCTCACCCCGATTCAGTCGTAGCCATCAGCACTGATCCAGCAACGGAGTCCGGAGCAATGGGTGGCGTCTCCTATCCGGATTATCGCGACTTTCGCGACAAGGCCCAGTCTTTCGATGGGCTGGTGGCGATGAACCTCGCCAGGGTAGGTGTGGCCAAGTCGGCGAAGGACAGCGCTCACTTGCGGGGCGCATTGTTGGTGAGCGGCAACTTCTTTCAGGTGCTTGGAGTTGAGCCCACAATCGGCCGCGGTTTTCTCGCTGAAGAAGACGCCGTTAGCGGGCGGAATCCCGTCACGGTGCTCGCCTATGATTTCTGGCGCACTGAGTTCTCTGCCGATCCCGCGATTATCGGCTCCACGATTCGGATCAATGGCATTGATTTCAACGTCGTTGGCGTCGCTCCCAAAAGGTTCACTGGAGTCGATCAATATGTGCGCCCTCATCTTTATCTGCCGGCGGCGATGTCGCAGCGGTTGAGCGCGAGCACCGAAAATCCCATTGAAGATCGAAAGAATCACGAGTTCGATGTGAAGGGCCGGCTCAAGCCTGGTGTCACCCGCGAACATGCGCAGGCAGAGCTGGCAACGATCTGGAAAGGACTCGAGCCGCTGCACTCCCCTACTGACCAGAAGCGCATCGTTCGGGTGCGCACGGAACTTCAGGCGCGAGTGGTCCAGGATCCGCCCGACGCTTATCTGATTACGCTACTGATGGTGCTGGTCGGCGTCGTGTTGATCATCGCCTGTGCGAACGTCGCCAATCTGCTGCTGGGACGCGCCCGCGGGCGAAGTCGTGAGATCGCGATCCGTCTGGCGCTCGGGGTAACGCGTGCACGACTCGTCCGCCAGTTGCTTACCGAGAGCGTGCTGCTCGCCATTCTGGGAGCGATCGTCGGACTTGCCTTTGCCTACGGAGGCATTCGCTTTCTGCAGACGATCCAGATACCGACGGATCTGCCGATCATGATCGTTCCGCAACTCGATGAACGTGTACTCGTCTTCAGTCTCCTCTGCGCCATAGTTAGCGCGGTGACTTTTGGTCTGGCGCCGGCACTGCAGAGCTCGAAACCGGAACTAGTACCAGCGTTAAAGAGTACCGAATCGGGAGAGTCGTCCAGGCTTCGCCTCACTGGACGCAACACCCTGGTGATTGGTCAAGTGGCGATGGCGATGATCCTTCTGATCGCCACCGGCATGCTGCTGGATGGGTTCCGCAAGGCGATCGTCTTCAGTCCGGGATTTCGCGTTGACCACGTGGTCACCATGCAGTTTGATACCTCGCTGATGCGATACACCGACGCCCAGAGCCACGATTTCTACCGCAATCTGGTGGAGAAAGGGCGTGCATTGCCTGGCGTGCGCGAGCTAACGCTCTCAAATACGGTCCCACTCTCGCCAGCGCAGGAGTTGGAGAACGTTGTTCCGGAGGGCTATGACTTTCCTAAAGGCCAGTCGACGGCTTCGACTTTCACCAGCGTGGTAGACGAAAACTACTTCGATGTTATGCAGGTTGCGCTTGTTCGAGGACGCAGCTTCAAGCCCACAGATAAGGAAGGTGCACCGGCCGTTGCCATTGTGAACGAGCAGTTTGCAAAGACGTATTGGCCCGGACAGGACTCTATCGGCAAGCGGCTGCGTATCGACAGAAACAAAAATGAATGGTTCCAGGTGGTTGGTGTCGCCAAGACCGGCAAATACACCTTCGCCGCTGAGCCGCCGATGTCTTTTCTGTATTTGGCCTACGCGCAGAATCCGCGCAAGAGCATGTACCTGCTTACGAACAGCTACGCTGATCCGGCAGCACTTACTGCGCCGCTTCGGGAACTTGTGCACACGCTCGATCCCGACCTGCCGGTCTTCAACGTTCGCACGATGGAGGATTTCTATCAAATCCGAACGATCGCGATCATGCGCATCCTCGTGGAGACGGTGGGCACGATGGGTGCCGTTGGACTATCGCTCGCGCTAATCGGGCTCTACGGACTGATCGCCTTTTCCGTCGCGCGACGCACACGCGAAATCGGGATTCGCATGGCCATCGGAGCGGCGCGTTCTGACGTCCTGAATATGATCCTGCGACAAGGATTTAAACTGTCGGTCTCGGGAATCTGCATTGGCGGACTGATCAGCGTGGCGGTATCGCGCGCCCTGACCGCGGGGCTGGTTGGCCTCGGCCATCCAAATTCCGCCACATATCTCGTTGTGCCGATACTCTTGTTCTCGGTGACCATGGGCTCATGTTACCTGCCTGCCCTGCGCGCGTCGCGTACGGATCCGATGGTTGCTCTAAGGTACGAGTAGAGAACGAGAAAAAAATGGTCGTGCAAGGCGATGCAACTTGATCGCGTTTCTCCTATTTCACATTCTGTACTAAGTTGCTTATCTTGACCCGAAGTGGGGGTGGCAATTCTGAATACCCGGCATTAGCTGCGATCTGCTGGCCATCGGAGAACACCCAATCGAGGAATTCCCTCAGAGCTGCTGCTCGTCTCACGTCGTCCATACTTGTGCGCAGGTAAAACCAGTCGTAACTGCTGATAGGAAACGAGCGCGCACCTGGAGCATCTGTAAGGGAAGCGGAAAATTTGTCGAAGGCTGGGGCTTCGACAGCGCGACATGCTTCGGTGAGGGTCTCCGGTGAAGCCTTGACGAAGTGTCCGGAAGCATTGAGAACAAGCCCGTAAGGGATTTTGGACTCGATCGCATACTGCGCTTCTACGTAGCCGATCGTGCCTGATTCGGAACTAACAGCCTCTACCATTTCGGAACTGCGCTCAGCAGGCTTGCCTGTAGGCCACTTAGGAGAGGCGCTAACACCAACCTGGCTTCGAAACGTTGGGCTTACTTTCGAAAGAAATTCGGTAAAAATGTAATTCGATCCCTTTCCCGCCGGCCGATTTATTACCCTGATCGGCACATCGGGCAGACTGACTCCAGGATTAAGCTTTACCAAAGCTGGAGAGTTCCAGCGCTTGATCTTGCCCAAAAAGATGTCCGCTAAAACCTCGCCTGAGAATCGCAATTCGGTTCGAACGCCGGGAACGTTGTAAATAGGAACGATACCGATCACCACAGCTGGAAGCTCGATCAGTCCGCCTTTAGAACGTTGCTTGTCTGTTAATGGCACTTCGCCGAGGGCAAAGTCGCCACTGCCATGAGAAATAGCAGCAATGCCTTCATCGGCTCCGATCGCAACATACCTCATCTGCACTTTACGGTTGTGTTGGTTGTAGGCTTCGGTCCACTTGTTGACGAGTGGGGCTGGAACCGTGGATCCCGAACCCACAAGGACAATAGCCTGCTGGCAGGTACCCATTGACGTACAACAGCTAAGTAGGAGAACTATTCCAAGGCTACTCGGCAAAAAACGTCTCATTTGGCACTCATGCTTACGTCTCGCAGCGGATTCGTCAAGTATCAGTATTTGGGCGCACCAATTGTCCCATCAAGCACAGATTTCCGATGCGTGCCAACCCTCGCGCCGTTCATACCACGTGGGTACTAGACGCATCGATTTCGGCATCCGCTTGAGCGCTTCAGAGGCTCTTTAACTTCAACCTACGTCCTTGATGTGAGTAGCGATGTACCACTGGTTGCCGAAAGCATCTTTGACACCTCCACTGCGATCGCCATAGGGATGGTCGGTTAGCTCCGCGATTGATGTGGCTCCTGCTGCCAAAGCGCGGTGATACACGGTGTCGCAATCCGGAACGTACAGATAGAACATGCCGGGCATTGGTTGATATATGCCGTGGGCCTCACCCATCTCCAAATGCGAGCTGCCGATCTTCATCGTCACATGATGGATCACTCCATCGGGTGACGCGTGGCGACCAAGTTCTTCGGCACTGAAGGCACGTTTCATGAAGTCGATCACGGGTAGCGCCCGCAATGGATGCAAACACGGCTGCACATCGGGCGCCCCCTCCCACTTGTAGTTCTCACCTTTATATGTGGCGATATACCAGAAGTTGCCTGCCGGATCTTTCACACCTCCAGAACGTTCACCATAAAACTGATCTACGGGCTCCGCAATCGACGTTCCCCCCGCCTCGAGTGCGCGCTTGTAAGTCGCATCGCAGTTGGGGACATACATGTGGAAGGCCATTGGGATCGATTCACCGCGCCACGAAAGTTCCCGGCCGCCGCCCCCCATCATCAGCATGGAGTCTCCCATGCGGATCTCTGCGTGAATACCTCCGGCCGACCCAATGGCGCGGAATTGCTCTTCGGCTCCGAAAGCGTGCTTCACGAATTCGATGAGCGCGTCCGCGTCCTGCGCGACAGGATAGGGTGTCACGGTGCGATACCCTTTCGGGACTGGATCCACCTTCGGTTTCTTCGGCTCCTCGCTCTGCATGGCGCGGAAACGGCGATGCATCTCCTCGACCGACATGTGTTCTTTTATGGTGGAGACACCCCAGAGGTATCCGAAGGGATCGCGCAGAGTGCCTTGCCGGTAGCCATAGAACTCATCCGTCACGGGTTTAACCACTGTTGCGCCGGCATCGACCGCATGCTGCACAAAGGCGTCGACGTCGGGAACGTTGAGCTCGATACTGATGGGCGTATTGCCAAGGGTCTCTGCGCTGAAGCGTCCACCTTGCGGCCACTCTTCGCCTAGCATGATGACCGAGTCCCCGATCATGAGTTCGGCATGTCCGATGCCTCCTTCGGTCTCGAAGCGCATGGTCTCCTTAGCACCGAAGGCGCGCTTGTAGAACTCGATCGCGGGACCCGCCTTCTTGAACCGCAATGCTGGCGCCGCATGTGTGCGAACAGCGGCGATAGACTCAACTTTGGCTGCCATGGAAGTACTCCTTTCCAAATCGGATCTGAGTCTTTGAATAAACTCTTCGCGCGGCATGCCACGCAATTTCTCTGCGAGGCGCACCAAGGGAGCGATTTCAGGGTCGGCTCGTGGAGGAATTGCATCGCTGCGGGAGAAAACCTTATTGACTGCCTGATCTAGTCGTTCGAAGCGCGAGAGCTTAGCCATTGCTGCCCTCCACGCTTGCTCGAAGCTTTTCCAAAGCGCGGAACTGAAGTTGCTTCACTGCTCCCTCACTCCGGCCGAGCTCCTGCGCAATCTCCCGAATGCTCTTCTCCTCCACGAAACGCAACACGACTACGCGTCGCTGATCCTCAGGAAGACGCTTCACCAACTGGAAGAGAGCAGCGCGTTGTTCAATCTCTTCCATGCGCATATCCTTCGGATCATCGGTAATTGGATTTCCCGCCTCCCGGGCTGTGCTTCGCCAGCGGTCGATAATGCGATGTGCTGCAATACGAATGAGCCAGGCGGCAAACGGCGCCCCGCGCCACTCAAACGCTCCCAAGTTCTCCAGTGCGTGATGAAAAACGTCGGAGGTAATATCTTCCGCCTCTTCGCGCGTGCCGACGCGACGCGAAACGTAGGCATACACCTGATAGACGTTGCGCTGATAGAGATCCCCAAAGCGCGCAGGGTCACGCTTAGCAGCCTCAATCAAAAGCCGCTCGTTCGCGTCGTTCTTCAGGGCCTTCAACCGGCACTCCGCATGTCGCGCTCATTAAGATAAACGGACCGGGAGGGGAAAAGGTTACGCGGCGTGGCTTGGCATCGCCGCATGACATGCCCCTAACCGTTTGGCTGGGAAAGAGTTCGCTTTGACTATTGACTCAGGCCCGCGACTTCCGCCTTACGCAGCGCTCGTGGATTGGGCTGAGAGGGCGAATGTGAGTTGCGTAATCAGAACTGACAAGGAAAACACAATAGATTCGATCCAAATGTTGAATCAGTTCATCTGTTCGCAGGTAAGAACGCTTTGTCTTACAACCTAGCCTGAAAACGATTACGTTTGAGGAAAACTGAGGATCAATATGCGCAAGGACTTCCATCCGGCTCTAGAGGTCGGCATGCGTCACGCACTCGAGTACCTGCGAACCGTAAACGAGCGACCGGTCGGTCCGACGGCTTCGATCGAGACTCTGCGGCAGCGACTCTGCAAAGAGTGGAATCGGCATCCCATGCCGGCAGAATCCGTCGTCAACGACCTTGTGAGGGACATTGAAGGTGGCCTTAACAACTCTGTAAACGCTCGTTTCTACGCATGGGTAATCGGCGGTTCCCTGCCATCGGCGCTCGCCGCTGACTGGCTGACATCAACCTGGGATCAGAATGCAGGCATGTACGCCGTCAGTCCTGCATCGGCGATCGTTGAAGAAGCCGTGGGTTCGTGGCTGAAGGATTTATTTCGGTTGCCGGCGTCATCATCCTTTGCGCTTGTCACCGGTTGTCAGATGGCCCACACCACGTGCCTGGCAGCAGCTCGAACATGGTTGCTGAAAAAGGAAGGCTGGGATGTGGAACGAGAGGGCATGAGCGGCTCGCCGCGGATCCGCGTCTTCTGTGGCCTCCGCCACGCAACCATCGACCGCACACTGCGTCTGCTTGGCTTCGGCGATGAATCGATCAACAGGCTGCGCGTCGATAACGCTGGCGCACTCGATCCTGGCGCCCTCGAAACAGCATTGCGCGAGATCCACGGAGAACCAGCGGTTGTTTTGCTGCAAGCAGGCGACGTGAATACCGGCAGCTTCGACGATTTCGCGACGCTCATCCCCATCGCCCGTAAATACGGAGCCTGGACGCACGTGGATGGCGCCTTCGGCATGTGGGCCGCTGCCAGCCAACGCTACGAACGTCTCGTTAGAGGAATGGAGCACGCACACTCCTGGGCAACCGATGGCCATAAGTGGTTGAACGTTCCCTATGACTGTGGCTACGCGTTCGTTGCCGAACCGGATGCGCACCGCGCATCGATGAGCTATCAGGCGAGTTATCTCACACACCAGGAAGTTGCACGCGATCCGCTCGATTGGAATCCGGAGTTCTCGCGCCGCGCTCGAGGATTCGCCAGCTACGCCGCGCTGCGCGAACTCGGCCGCATAGGGGTGCAAGAGCTTGTCGAACGCTGCTGCGACTGTGCTGAAGAATTGGTTGCCGGCCTTGGAAGGCTGGAAGGGGTCAAGGTGCTTGCCAGTCCCATTATCAATCAGGGATTAGTGACGTTTGCCGATCCATCCGGAGCACTCTCAAACGTCTGGAATGACGAAGCCATTGCTGCGATCGCGGCCGAGGGCACCTCATTCTTCTCTGGGACGACAACCTTGAATGGCTTTCGCGCCATGCGAGTCAGCGTCTCTAACTGGCAGATATCACAAGAAGATGTAATTAAGACCATTGCCGCTGTTAACCGCGTTCTTACACAAATGCGAGAAAGCAATCGGACGAAACAAGAATCGAGCAGAGCTTTACAAGCTACGTAGCTACCGTGGAGTATTCAGAGCTTTTTTATGGGACAGGTCGGAACGAACTGCTGTGATAATTGCAGAACTGGGGAGTAGAATCTTTTCGTATGAGGCGGGTGCTGGCAGCGACGTTTCTGCTGGCGGCGTTAGCAACTCCGGGCGCTGCACAAATGCGCGCGATGCGGTCTTCAGCGCCGATGAGGCCCTTTGGTCGACCTTCCATGGGCTTGTCCAGGCCGATGGGCATGCGGCCTGTGTTCGGCTCAAGACCAGCGTTTACGCCGCTTGGACCGCGCACATCATTTCGCCGAGAAGGCTTCGCAAGCTTCAGCCATCATGGCCCGATTTTTGTCCACCGACCATTCTTTCCCCGACATCATCGAGTCTTCTTTTCAACATTCCCATTTGGGTCCCCGTACCTGCTGGGGGCTTCTATTTATCCGTATCCATCGGATTACCCGTATCTGGCGGACTATCCGGGTGTCTACGCCAGCGACACGAGCGCTTATCAACAAAGCAGTGATGATAGTTACAACCGGCTGAGCAGCCAGCTCGACCAACTCAACTCGCAAATGCAACTGCTTCGTGACCAGAATGAGTCCTTGCGTTCAGACATGGAGCGACAGCAACAAAGGACGAGAGAGCAGGCAAGCACTCCACCGGAAGCTCCCACAGTCTTGGTTTTTCGCGATGGCCATCGCACGGAAACGCAGAACTACGCTGTTGTGGGACAAACTGTTTGGATTCTCAGCGCCAACCATGCCACAAAAGTTCCTGTTGCGAATCTGGATCTGGACCAGACCATCAAGGTAAATCAGGATCGTGGAACGACATTCCTCATCGGTAAACCCACTAACTGAGCAAATGCGCCGGAACCCGATCGGGAGTGAGCGCAGCGACGAACAGATCTGAGTTCCATCCGAAATCCCGCTTTGGGATCAAACCTTAGGGCGCTGAACCAACTGCAGGCGGATGCATCTGATACTCATGGGGCGGCTCAGCGCCTAGCAAATAACGCACGAAGTAATCCCAGCGGCGGCGCATCATATAGTTGCTGGCATTGCCATATCCATGACGTTGATTAGGAAGCATCAGGAGATCGAAATCCTTGTTTGCCTTGATCAATTCATCGACGACGAGCAGCGTGTTGTAAGGCGGCACGTTGTCATCCATGGTGCCATGGGCCAGCAGCAGATGCCCTTTTAGGTTTTTCGCCAGTGGCTGATTCGCCTGGCTAGAGTAGTTTGACGTTCCGTCGGCATTCTTCGTTAAAAGGCCCATCCACTTCTCAGCCCAGTCATCTTCGTATTCACGATTGTCATGATTTCCCGATTCAGAAATGCCCACCTTGAAAAAGTCAGGATAGCGGAACATAGCGTCGGCAGCGGCGTATCCGCCACCGGAGTGGCCGTAGATGCCAGCGCGATCGAGATCAATCCATGGGTATCGTTCTGCAAGCTGCTTCATGCCCGCGACCTGGTCGGGCAGTGTATTGTCGCCCAAGTCCTTGGCGTAGAAGTCGTGGAAGCTTTTCGATCTCAATGGATTCCCCATACCGTCGAGCTCGATTACTACAAAGCCAAGCTCCGCCAGGGCCTGCACATCGCCTCGCGCTACAGAAAAGGAGCGACTCCCCACGCTGCCTCCCTGCGGGCCCGGATAAATATGGTTCACGATTGGGTACTTCCGACCCGGATCGAAATTTGTTGGTTTGAACAGCAGTCCATACAAATCGGTCTTTCCATCGCGCGCCTTCACCGTGAACGGGGTCGGTGGCTTCCATCCTGATGCCAAGAGTTTCGAAATATCGGCTTTGCCGAGAGTCGCGACAACCTTGGCATTGCTATCCCGCAAGACAGCTATTGGCGGCACATCGGGTTGCGAATAGTTATCAACGAAAAACCTTCCCGAAGGGGAAAACGACACTTCGTGATTTCCGGGTTCAGGAGTTAACAGTGAAATCTTTTTGCCATCGAACCCGGCCCGGTAGAGATACGCGAAATACGGATCGCTTCCCTTCTCACGTCCAACACCCAGGAAAAAAACTTCTCGATTCTTCTCGTCGACATGGAGCAACTGCGTCACGGCCCATTCGCCGCTGGTGATCGTGTTCTTCAACATTCCCGTGGCAAGATCGTAGAGATAAAGGTGTCCCCAGTTGTCGCGCTCCGAATACCAAATGAGTTCGTTGGAAGACGGAAGGTAGCGCCAACTGACCCGGCCTGCGCCGGATTCGTAATAGGTAGGTGCCGTCTCCTGCAGCACATCGCGTACAGCTCCTGTGTCGGCATCGGCCACACGAAGTTCTTCCTGTTTGTGATCGCGTGAGGTCGAGACAAATGCCACATGCTTGCTGTCGGGACTCCACTGCACATCACTCCATTCACCACCTCGGCAAACGAGATGATCGCAGAGCGATCCCCGATGCTGGTCCGGGGACATCTGCAGACGGACGACTCGTGGAGTGTCCACATCGATGATCACGCGCTGAATCATCGTCACAACATCATCCCCTGGCAGCGGATACTTCCATGTCTGTAATACCGGATGTCCTACTTTGGTCTGAACTAAGTACATCTCCCCGACGTTGCGTTGATCCTGCTGGAACGTGGCAATGTGCTTCGAATCCGGCGACCAGACCAGGATGGCACGATTGCTGTGCGTCCAGCCGGCATTGTCAGTCGCGTAGCCAAAGTCCTTTAGGCCGTCGGTAGTGAGTTGTGTCTCCTTCCCAATGGTGAGATCGCGAACCCAGAGGTTCCAATTGCGAATGAAGGCAGTGAGCTTACCGTTGGGCGCCGGCACATCGAGACGTAGCGGGAGGGCTCCCGGTACTGGCGGAAGGGCAGGCTGCTCGCCCTCAGCTTCGCGTCCTCCTTCCGCAGCGCATTGCGAACCCTGCACGTCGCATTTCCAGCGGCGTCCCTTGAGATTGAACTCGACCATCTGCTCGTCAGGTGAAAGTTCGACCTGCTCGAACGGAAGGTGCCCGGCTTGATAGCTCGCATTCGCTGCCGAGGAGAGCGCAGCCGCGAGCTTGGAGTGTTCAAACAGCGTAGAGCGCTTGCCAGTAGCCGCGTCTACCACGACGAACTCGCTGCCTTCGGAGGTAGCGTCACGGAACCAGAATCTATCGCCCTTCAACCAAGACGGACGCACTGTTCCAAATACCAGGCGACTTGTGTTGTACGTCGCGAACTTCTCAGCCCGCGCGTAATCAGCCGCTGTGATTTTAGAAACCGAGTTCGAAGTCTGTGCGAAAGAAATTCCTATCGCAAGAAAGTAAAAGAGGTTTATGTATGCAACTTGGATGGTCCGAAGCATGCCACATAGTCGCACACGAGATCAGAATTTGAGAACCTGACACTTTCGTCTCGCAATAGCCAGTTGGTTTTGCTGTTGCTCTTATTTGAAAAGAAGAAGCCCCACGTCTGTGGGGCTTCCTAAACAAACGAGCCTACGCAGCTCGGGCATGAACATTGATGGTCTTTGCCAGACCGGTGAGAGTCTTGTCTGCTTCCTTCTCCTCCTCCAGCGTTTGTTGCAGCAGGTTGGCGAATTCCTTTTCACCGAGCAGTTCGGCGTAGCTACGAACCGTTCCATATCCCGCCATTTCATAGTGCTCCACGCGCTGAACGGCGCTGATGATCGCCGCGTCGATTACGCTCGGGACGCCGTCACGAGTTGACATGTCGTCGCCCTCCTTTATCAAGCCCTTCATTCCCTTGCAGCTCTCGCCGGTGGGTTTTTCTTCTAAGCGTTTAAAGATGCTCTCGAGTCGCCGAATCTGTCCGCGCGTAACTTCGAGATGCTCCTGAAGTGCGCTCTTAAGCTGCGGATACTGCGCTTTCTCGATCAGCTTAGGCAACGCCTCGGTGATCTGATTCTCGGCGTCATACAAATCGCGCAGCTCGTCCACGAAAAGATCTTTCAGACTATCCAGGTCCATCGAAAACAAAGCCATACAAATGCCTCCATGCTGATACGAAGATGAAGTCCACCACCGATGGGTGGCCTTTACACTGAGCTGCTCATTATTTTTCCAGACGCTCCGGCGGGAGTTGCAATCAGGGGAAGACTGTCACTATTTTTCGGTCGTGATTCTGGCCCTTCAAACTCTCGAGCTATCGAGGAGTGGCGAGGGAGCTACTTTTTACTTTGGAAGCAGAGTGAAGGCGTGTGAGGATGTCCTTCATGTAAACCGTCACCGCACGCAGTTCTTGCGGATCCTTCAATCGCGTTTGCAGCCGCGCTTCGGGATTCTGGCTCCTTGCCAAGCGCTCGACAAGCGTTGTGCCGTCGGGCAATTTCTTGCTGCCATCCTCATCGTGGCACTTCGCACACCGAGTCACGAAAACACTCTTGCCTTGTGCGCGAAGCGCAATCTCGGCTGAGCTTGACTGCAAGGCGCCTTTATCGGAGGCCATCGCGTAGCTTGAGGTTAATGCGAATATCAAAACGAGAGTTGAGCGCTTCAAGATCCAACTCCGGTTTACCACCACAATGTTACATCGTCAGACCACTCCAAAGGGACAAAAGGAGATTAATAAAAACTCGTGTCAGACCAACGGATTTGGTCAGCTACAACTTATCAGACTGGATGACCTTGAAAGTCGACGATCGAAGTCCCTAAAGGAACAACTCGTCCCTCATTGTCCCGTGTAGATATTCTTGATCTTCGTAGGGCTGTAGTGAATCTCCGAAAACGTAGCGTCCGCTCCTGCGCCGGCTGGAGACTGGGCTTCAAATCCGACCATCTGTTTCAAAGTGGTATCGAGGCTGAACGTACGCAGAATCCTCCAGTCGTGTCCGTCAAGCGAAGAGTAGAAGACATAAGTGCTGCCGCTTTTAGCAACTTGAAGGAAAACTTCATTGCCCGTAATGGGAAACGAATTGCAATCGTCAGATAGGCCGCGGGTTACGACCGTAACCATCGTAGGCTGGTTGTCTGGGGATAGTTCGAACGAAAGTTTTGCCCAGTGATGGTCGTCGGCCCAAATCATAAAGGCCCCTGCATCCCACTTGGAATGGAAGGCAACACGTACTTTCGAGTTAAGCACATAGTCAACGCCAGGCGCGAAAAGGAGAATCGGCGCTGAGTTATCTACCTTTCCGTCGAATGGATCGACAAACCAATCGGTTTTTTTGCCTGCCGAGATCTGCAGCTCACGGCCGCCTTCAACATGCCATGTAGCAGGCGCATTCTTCCATGAGAGTTTGTTCGGGAGACCGGACAGCGTCTGCTCCTGGCAAGCCGCCTCAACTGAAAGAGATATGGCGAAACACAGGACTACTAGTCGAGCGCAACCAATACTTCGGAGCGACGCTGGCCGGTTCATTGACGTGGTTCGTCATGGTACAGCTTCAGAAGCTGAGGAGGAAGACTTTTTCAAATCTCGGAACTTCGTTTAGCTTAATTTTGCTCTCGCTCAAGTAATCTGTTGTTTATGAAGATTTTCGGAAAGCCAGCCACACCTACGCTGGTTACCAGCGGCCGCTTTGAAATCGAGCAGGATGGCGCAGTAGCTTTCCTGGAGTATTCGCTAGCCGGCAAGGTTCTGGAGCTGATCCATACTGAGGTACCTCTGAAAATGAAGGGCACGGGCGCAGGATCAACTCTTGTCCAGTCCGCTTTGCAGTGGGCCCGGGAGCATCACGTGAAAGTGGATGTGATCTGTCCCTTTGCGACCGAGTACATCCGACGACATCCCGAATTTTCCGATCTCCTCTTACGCTAGCCGTACCAATCTCGGCGTTGTTCCCGCGATGGATCACCGCGCCATAACAATTCTCATTGAATGCGGGGTCGATCCCACACTGGGTCGCGCGAGATGTGCTAACGAATCGTCCATCATCCACTGGTGGCTCGCAGTTTCCCTTATGCCGACTGCGTCAGGTGTGTCCTGTGGCTGGCCTGGTAGTGCTGATGCAGTAGATCCTCGCCAAAGTCGCCGCTGAAGTCACGCCACACAGAATGAATGTGGTTGGCATCGTCCTGCGTGTCGTCGAGTTCAATGAGGAATGAGGATGTCTGGATGCGGTAGTAGTGCGGGTCGCCGCGATTGATTCCGCCCGACCAAGCAAAGTAGACATTCCGACCAGCCTGGTTAATCTGGGCGATCCGGTTAAGGGCGAGTTCGTCGGGCAAATTCTTTGCGTATTCCTCCATGAGCGCCTTCAGCGCGTCGAATTGCCGGGTATTCATACTGGAAGCCGCAAGACCAGAGGGTTGTCCACGAAGCGCTGCCTTTCGGCTGGCCGCAGTCAGGATGTCGGTGTATGCAGTCGGATTCACAATCGCAATTTTCAGCAGTGGTTCTTCAAGAGAGCGGACCATCTCGATGCCAAGGTCATCTTCGCCGGCCAGCGCGCGCAGCCCCTTACGCTGTCCCTGCCGTACTTCCGCAGGATTGGCCCCGAAAAAGCTCGGGCCATCGACGACCTTGCCATCCACCACGGTATAGTTCTGGCTCAGATGGTGGCCTTCGATGCGATAGCCCCATGCACCATGATCGGCGGGCGTGCCAAAGATAGAGAAATAGTACTTCTCCGGGTTTCGATATTCGCCACTGGCGTTCTCGATGATCCTGAGCACGTCTTCCAGGCTCATGATCGTGACGGCTTTGATGTAGCCTCGTTGGCTCAGACCAGCGGCGAGCAGTGCACTGGCAAGATGCTTTTGGTAGGGCGTCATTTCACGCAGAGATAAGCCCTTGCGGTCCCTGGGAATGAAATGCCAGTTCAAGCGTTCATTGCTGTCGAACGGGAACGTCGCTTTGCCGCGCTGATTGTTGTCCAGAGCTGAGACCAACCGATTCGCACATTCAGCCATTAGCGACGCTGCATTCCCACCGTGGGGATGTGTTTGTTCCGCCTGACTGTGGATAGAACCAACCACGCCGGCTGCCAAGAGTCCCCCAGACGAATAGAGGAATGAACGTCGATTCATCTTGTTTCCTCCAGTAGCATCAGATAAAGTCTGTAATTCCGCGCTTCTCGTGCGAAAACGGCGAGATTGTACACCTGTATTTGTTTCTGCGATTGCCGCAGTGGATTCGATCTGCAACGGTACGTGCCCTCATCACAAGGGTTAATGTTTTCGAGCCTACGCCGAACCGCTCGTTGATCCCCAATTTCTGAATCGGAACTATCGCGCTTATCATCTACGCCGCTTGCTCAGATCGAGCGAGGAGAAATAACTGCATGGCGCGAAAAGTCATTTATTGGGTAACAACCGGTTTGCTGGCTGCGATGTCAGCCTTTGCCGCAGTTAGCTACTTGACGGGGAATTCCCAGGCGGTGGAAGGGTTTACTCATGTGGGATATCCGCAGCAGTTGCGGATCCTTCTCGGTATCGCCAAGCTCCTGGGAGCAATTACGCTCGTCGCGCCTCGCCTGCCCAAGCTCAAGGAGTGGGCCTACGCCGGGTTTACGTTCGCGTGGATCGCGGCCTTCGTCGCACATTACCTCGCTAAGGATGGTCCAAAGGCCTTCACTCCCGTTGTCTTACTCGTGTTCCTGGCTATCTCGTACGTCACACGTCCTGCGAGTCGACAGTGGTTGGCGAAGACTGTGGCATAGGGATAAGCGATGTCGTGCATGCTCCGTTGGAATCTTGGAGAGAAAAAACTAGCGTCCGCCTGAAGTATTCTGCACCGCACTTCGAGTCGGTAGATATTTTTCGAACCAATCCAGCGTGCGCTTGATGGCGTCGATCTGATTTTCGCGTTTGGCAAAGCCGTGTCCCTCCGCCGGGTAGTAATGGACATCGACTACGTTGCCGCGCTTCTTGAGCATGTCGACCACCTGATCGGTTTCTTCTTTCGGGACGCGCGGATCATTGTCTCCTTGCAGCACCAGCAGCGGAGCCTTGATATTGCCAATGTATTTACTCGGTGAAGTGTCTTCATAAATAGACCGATTCTTCTCGGGATCGCCCAGCAGGCTGACAATGTACTGCTGCAGGAGAGGATCTGAGTTCTTCATCATGCTGAACCAGTCGAGCGGCCCAAAAAGGTCAACGGCCACCGCAAATGTTTCTGGGTATTTGCCGACAGCCATCAACGTCGTATAGCCGCCATAGGATCCGCCCGTGACGCCGATCTTCTTTGGATCTGCGTAGCCAGTATCGAGAACAAATTGAACGGCAGCCATGTCGTCTTTCAAATCCCCATTTCCCAAATCCTGATAGTTCGCTCTCTGAAATTCAATTCCATATCCACTGGAACCCCGTGGATTCGGAGCGATCACGATATAGCCGCCTGAGACTAACGCGTTGATGGTTCGATTGAAACCATCTTCCGTTTGCCCTGTTGGACCGCCGTGTGGATACAAAACCATCGCGTTCGATCCATCACGTTTCAAATTAAACGGCATGTACAGGAAGGCACTAATAGTTTTCCCATCGAAACTCTTGTAATGCACGATTTGGGATTGTGGAAAGTTCTCGGGAGTCAGGCTGGCCAACGCCGAATGCGTGAGCTGCCGCGCCTGATTGGTAGTAATGTCGTAGATCCAGAGGTCAGTTGGGGTATTCGATCCCGCGTGACCCAACATCAGGCTCTTGCCGTCGGGTGAGAAGTGTTGCGGGCCATAGAAGGCGTTGATACCTTCCGGCATCCTGAGCTTGCGCGACTGCCCATTGCGATCGCCGAGGTATACGTCTGTGCGTCCATCCAGATTTATGTCGTAACTGAAATGCGAACCGTCGGGCGAGAATTCCCCCGGAGTCGCCTCCCATTGCGTGTCGGTCACCCAAGTCACCTTTCTGCTGGCAACATCGAGCAACGCAATGTTCTCGAATCCGCCTTTCTCGTTCGATGCAAGCAGAATGTCACGGCCATCGCGAGAGACTGAGCTGCCGTTGTGCGATGACTTTCCGGAGTGGACTGTGAGATTCTTCGCGTTTCCCGAAATGATATCGATTGCATAAACGTCGCTATTAGTCCGTACGAGATCGCCACGATTTGCGTACAAGGTCTTCCCATCCGGACTCCAATCGACCAGCGACCAGGTGTATTG
>Ga0126378_10000299_pt1 | contig 37695 bp, 35 predicted proteins | sample PanSoiMetPlot_23_FD_92587 | JGI IMG/M metagenome (GOLD analysis project Ga0126378, IMG submission 92587) | Tropical forest soil microbial communities from Panama - MetaG Plot_23 | ecosystem: Environmental > Terrestrial > Soil > Tropical forest > Bulk soil | place: Panama | collected 2016-02-17 | reverse complement strand
GAAGGTGCGCGGCTGCTCAATCCGACGGGCGAACGATTCATGCCTCGCTACCATCCCATGGCGGAACTCGCACCGCGCGACGTAGTAGCTCGAGCCATTGTGCAGGAGATAGCAGCGAGCAAAGCTACGCCTGCGGTAGCGTACCTTGATTTGCGTCATCTCCCCGCCGCTCATCTGCGCATGCGCTTCCCACGTATCTTTGAGACCTGCAAGCAGTATGGCATCGACATCACCGCAGACCTTGTACCGGTCCGACCTGCGGCCCACTATTTAATGGGTGGAATCAGAACCGACCTGCGCGGACGAAGCACGCTACAAGGACTCTATGCAGCCGGAGAGACCGCCTGCACCGGTGTACACGGCGCAAACCGCTTGGCCAGCAATTCCCTACTCGAAGGGCTCGTTTTCGGTGCTCGCGCAGCCGAGGCAATGAGCGCTGAAGCTGGTGCCGGTCCGCGATCGGCGTGCCATCCGCAAACCACCGAGCGAAATTCAGCGACGCAGACTGAACCTGCGCGACAACTGCGCGCGGCGATGTGGCAGCATGCTGGCGTCATCCGCAATAAAGAAGGATTGCAACAGCTCAGCCAACAGATCTCTGACTGGGAAAAATCGCTAACGCAGGCTTCCAAGCGCGAGGACTTTGAAACAAGAAATCTTCTAGTTGTTGCTGATCTTGTTGTACGTTCTGCATTGGCAAGAGAAGAAAGCCGCGGGGCTCATTTTCGTATCGATTGCCCGCGGCGCGATGATGCGCACTTCCGAAAACACTCAGTTGTTATAGGTAGCAGAGTTTCGTTCGAATAAGCGAACGTCGTGTCAGCAGTGGATGTATTCGAGTTCAACTGTCGTGCAATCGTCCGACGGCGGAGCGCCTTCGGCAAAGTCACTAACGGCAGCAAACAGATCCTTCCCCTCGAGAACCGTGGCTTCGAGTCTTTCATCGCCAAAGAACTCACCTTCGCGATTCTGCGCCTCGTTAACGCCGTCGCTCACCAGCACGATCCGGTCACCCGGATTTAATTTGAAGCTATAGGTCTCGAATTCGGCAGTGGGGATCAGCCCCAAGGGAAGATTTCCCTCGGTGGGCCTCAAGATTTTTCCCGCTGTTACGCGAACTGCGGGCACATGTCCACAATTTAGAAATTCGCAGTTTCCCTCGGGAGTGACCTTGAGCACGTTGCAAGTTGCATACTTCTCGCCAAGCTTTTTCACGCAGAGAAAACGATTCACCGCTGAAGCGATTTCGGCTAGAGGAACATGCGCGATCAACTGTGAATAGATCATGCCCTGAAGAATCGAGGCCAAAATTGCTGCAGACACTCCCTTACCGCAGATATCGGCGAGCACGAGATACAGGTTGCCGTCGGCCAGCACCGCATCGTAGAAATCGCCTCCGATCTCCTGGCAGGGCAAGCTGCGAGCTCGCAACTTAGCATAATGAACTTCCGGAATAATGACCGTCATCAGACGCTGCTGGATCGTCGCAGCAATGGCAAGCTCTTTCTGATAAAGCCGGGCATTTTGCTCGGCCTGCGCCAACTGCGCGGTCTCAATCAAGGAGGCAGCTTCCGTGGCCACCGTATTGAGAATATCTCGACTCAGGCTGGACAAGCCGCGCGATGCCAACCGACTGTCGAGATACAAAACACCATTAATGCTCCGGGGGCCCTCAGAGGACTCGGCCTGCTGCCCCTGTGCCGCAATGTTCGTGCGGAACAGCGGCATGCAGATGACGGTTCGCAGGTCATGGGCAACGATGCTCTGGCGCGCCGCCAAGTCTGAATGGCTGGCGGTATCCGTGATGATCACGCGCGACGCCGACGTCATTGCATCTTTCAGGATGGAATGAGAGATCGTAGTGTCGTCTTTGAGCTCGTCTCCAAGCGAATTGCGTCCAACCGCAAGACTCAAATCACCTTCTTTGCCGACCAGGAAGACGAAACCGCGCTCCGCTCCCGTGATGCGCAGCGTCGCTTCCACCAACGTCACCAGCACATCATCCAGCGCATCGCGGCTGTTTAGCTTGCGCGCGACTTCCAGAAAAAATGCCAGCTTCTCCAGGTCCGAAGCTTCCTTCTCAACCTGAAGCCCTGAAATCTGGCTCAGAAGCTCGCGTGCTGAGCTCGCTGTCTGGCTGCTTGATCCGTATTGAAAAACCGCGAACGTACGATCGTTGCTGCTACCAAACTGCAGCCGGTCGTTGTTGATGAGCTTGTGTCGCTTTACCGGAGATCCGTTGACGTAGGTACCGTGCTTACTCCCGAGATCGAGCAGGTAGTATTCGCCGCCCATCTGCACGATTTCTGCGTGGTCGCGCGAGGCCATAGGATCTGTAATCACCATGTGCTTCTCGGCGCGCCGCCCAATCGTGAACGGGAAACTGACAAGCGGGATCGCCTGCTGCTTGTCTCCGTCAACGCGCAGCAACACGGGAGACTCGTGTCCCGCGACCATCGTGTTTTCAGTCGACGCCTGAGTCGACATTTTAGGTACCTGTTGCAAAGAAGCCTAACACCTCTGCTGGATGAAAGGTACAATTTTGCCCTTGACAACGAACGGGCCTAAGCGTGTGGTGGTTTCCTGGAGCGGCGGCAAGGACAGCGCTTGGACCTTGCTCACGCTTCGTCAACAACCCGAAAGGTACATAGTTCTCGGACTGCTGACTACGATCAATCAAAGTTTCGATCGAATTGCCATGCACGGCGTCCGGCGCGAATTGCTTGAAGAGCAGGCGCGGGCTGCAGGATTACCCCTCTGGGTTGTGCCCTTACCCTCGCCATGCACCAACGAACACTACGAGCGTCGCATGACGAATGCCTTGCATTTTCTGAAGCGTCTCGGTATTGACGCCGTCGCGTTCGGCGATCTCTATTTGCAGGATATCCGTCAGTATCGTGAGGCGCAGTTCGGCAAATGTGGTCTTGAGCTCGTTTTCCCTATTTGGGGCATACCGACCCGTTACCTCGCGAAAGAGATGCTTGGTGCCGGAGTCAAGGCTCGTTTGAGTTGTGTTGATCCGCGAGCAGTCCCGTCGAGCTGGGCTGGCAGAGACTATGACGAAAAGCTGTTGGCCGATCTGCCTCCGTCCGCAGATCCCTGCGCTGAGAACGGCGAATTCCACACGTTTGTTTACTCGGGTCCAATGTTCCGTTCGCCAATTCATATCACCAACGGTGAGATCGTGGAGCGCGATGGATTCGTCTTCTGTGACCTGCTGAACGGTGCTTCGACCACTGACTCTAGGTTTGCGCCCCCAGTACCCGCTGACTGACAGGATTGCGTGGCCTGTGCAGCCCGAGTACACTTCGCCAATTGCTGTTAAGAGGTCGTTGGGAAGTGCTTAAAGAAATCAATCTCAAGAAGAGCCTTTCGAAGTCGGCGTATCAGAAAGCGATGCCGGAACTTCAGGAACGTCTCCGCAAGCTGCAATATGCTGCGAAGGCAGCGAACGTTACAACCATCGTCTGCCTGGAAGGCTGGGACGCCGCTGGCAAAGGTCGCGTGGTTCGCAAGCTGACTCAGAAACTCGATCCCCGTCTGTTTCGTGTTTCTTCCGGAACGCCACCGACTCCGCTTGAACAACGCTATCACTTTCTGCATCGCTATCAACTAGCGCTGCCGAATTATGGCGAAATGGCGGTGTTTGACCACGGTTGGTATCGCCAGGTTTTGGAAGATCGCTGCGACAAGAACATTAAGAAATCTGAATGGCTGATTTCCTATCAGCAGATCAATGAGTTCGAGCGCTGGCTCGCAGACGATCATCAGGTAATCGTCAAATTCTGGATGCACATCTCCAAGAAGAAGCAGAAGCAACGATTCAGGAAATATCTCGCCGATCCCAATTTGGCGTGGCGAGTGACCAAGGACTACCGGCGCCATCATCGCGACTACGATAAGTGGGTTCCGGCCGTCGAGGAGATGCTGGCGAAGACCGAGACCAGTTTCGCGCCGTGGACCGTCATTGAGGCCAACGACCAACGTTGGGCTTTGGTCAGAATTTTTGAAGTTCTCGCACAACGCATTGAGCAGGAGTTAGACCGACGCAGTCAGCAACCTGTATCGACTCAAGCAGCCGAGGTGATCGAAGAAGTCGACAAGGTCGCCCCCAGGAAGCGCAGCAAACGCTCTAAAGTAAACGGTCACCATCGCGAACAAGCGGAGGTGGCCAATGCTTGAGAAGCTCGATATGAGCAAAAAGCTTGGCAAGCCGGAGTACGCCGATCAAGTCAAGGGCGCGCAATCGCGTCTGCGCAAACTGGAACTCCGCATGTATAGGAAAAAAATCCCGGTGCTGTGCGTGTTTGAGGGCTGGGACGCCGCCGGCAAAGGTGGCGCGATCAAAAGGCTCACTGAGATGCTCGACCCGAGAGGGTTCTCAGTTTCAAGCTACGCAGCTCCACAAGGCGAGGATAAGACACATCACTATCTCTGGCGTTTCTGGCGTCAACTGCCACGCACTGGCCATCTTTCCATCTTCGATCGCAGTTACTATGGACGTGTGCTGGTGGAGCGCGTAGAGCACTTCGCGACCGATCCCGAGTGGCAGCGCGCATATCAGGAGATCAATGAGTTCGAGTCGCACCATGCAGCGTTCGGAATGGTGATATGCAAATTCTGGCTGCACATCACTCCGGAGGAGCAACTGCGCCGCTTTCGCAGCCGGGAACTCGATCCCTTCCGGCAGTACAAATTGACGGAGGAAGACTGGCGCAATCGCGCAAAGATCCCCGAATACACCTCCGCAGTCGAGGACATGCTGGTTCGCACGAGCACGCCTCATGCGCCCTGGACCGTGATCGAGGCGAACGACAAATATTACGCGCGGGCAAAGATTGTCGAGACGGTCGTTGAGTTCATCGAGAACCGATTAAACTAGAAACGGCGCTAGCCCCCACTGGCGGACACTCATCGTACCGGGCCTGGAGCGCCCGAAGGAACTCTGTCTTCATGAATACACCTGCAACATCTGTTGCCGACTACGCCGCGCGCGCGGTCGGCCCTATCATTCTTCTCGGCGCGCCAGGCGCCGGTAAAGGTACACAGGCAAAACAAATCGTGGAGCGCTACGGCATTCCCCAGATATCGACTGGAGATCTGTTGCGCGAAAACGTAAAACTCGGAACTGAACTCGGAAAAAAGGCGAAGGCCGTCATGGATTCTGGGAAGCTCGTCTCTGACGACCTCGTCTGCGACATGGTCGCCGAACGCGTTTCCCGGCCCGACTGTGCTCGCGGCTACATCCTCGATGGTTTCCCTCGCACGGTAGGCCAGGCTGAGTGGCTCGATGGCTTTCTCGCAGCCCGGGGTTCGAGGCTGCCGCTGCGTGTAATCAAGATCACAGTTGACTACAACAAACTGCTAAAACGACTCACCGGGCGCCGCACATGCCCGGTTTGCGGGACGATCTACAACATGTACACCAACCCGCCGAAGGTAGATGAGACTTGCGATCGAGAAGGCGCGAAGCTGACGTTTCGCAAGGACGACAGTGAAGAAGCCATCGGCACGCGACTGAAGGCTTACGAAAGTGACACTCTTCCCCTCAGCGACTACTACCGGCAGCGTTGTGTGCTAAAGGAAATCAGTGGCGATTCTGCCCCGGAGCAGGTTACGAATGAGTTGTTTGGAGCGTTAGATAAAGGCGCTCTCTAAAGCGCCGCTGCTCCAACTCATTCCACAGCCTATGCGATCAACGGTCATTCCTTCGAATTGGTGTGGCGCACACGAAACAGCGTAATTAACAGCGTAATTCTTCCGTTTCCTTCCTGCGAGCAACGGATAATTTTGTGTAACGGCTCAGTGAATGGTTTGCAAACAACGCCGAATTCCGTAGCTCGCTTCGAAACAGCGAATAACAGCGTAACAACAGCGCACTTGGCAAATTGAATCCGTCGTTCGGAATCGAGACTGTTGCTGCAAGCTTCGATCTCCAGCCAAGAGCCATTCCCAAATCGAAAAATAGAAGTTGATTTTCTGTTTTGATTCGTCGTACCAGCGAACATAGTTCGCTGGTGAACTCGAGGTTAGGTCCCCGTTAGTCTTGAATCCCCACCTCGTTCAAGATAAAGGCATAGTCGAATGCAGCTTCGTGAAGCCGGTCGTAGCGGCCTGACGCCCCACCGTGTCCGGCTCCCATATTTGTCTTCAAGATCAGAATCTTGTTGTCATTGCGCGTGGCGCGCATCTTTGCAACGTACTTTGCGGGTTCCCAATACATCACCTGGCTGTCGTTGAACGAGGTCTTTACCAGTATGTTGGGATACGCTTTCTTCTGAATGTTGTCATAAGGCGAGTAACTGATCATGTAGTCGAACGCCGGCTTCTCCTTCGGATTCCCCCATTCCTCAAATTCCGTCACGGTAAGAGGCAGAGATTCGTCCAGCATCGTATTGATGACGTCGACAAATGGGACTTTGGCGATCACTGCGTGGAAAAGGTCGGGACGCATGTTCGTGACAGCGCCCATCAGCAGACCACCGGCGCTGCCACCTTCAATAACCAGCTTCGCTTTTGAACCATAGCCTTTGCTGACTAGGTACTCTGCGCAGGTGATGAAGTCGGTAAACGTGTTCTTCTTGCGCATCATGCGCCCGTCGTCGTGCCAAGTCTTCCCCATCTCCCCTCCCCCACGCGGATGAGCGATAGCGTAGACAAGGCCACGATCCACGAGGCTAAAGAGGTTCGAGTTGAAGTTCACGTCGACCGAAATTCCATAAGAACCGTAGCCATAGAGGTACAGTGGGCCTGTTCCGTCGAGCTTCTTGCCCTTGAGGTACACCACAGAAATCGGAATTCTCGCTCCATCGGATGCAGCCGCATAAAGTTGCTCGACCTGATAGCGTGTCCGATCGTATCCACCGGGGACTTCCTTTTGCTTCAGGAGCGTCGACGCGCCGCTTGCCATGTCGTATTCATAGACCGATTGAGGCGTCACGAACGACTGGTAGCTGTAGCGGAATTTCGTGGTGTCGTACTCGCGGTTTACATAGGGCGTGGAAACGTAGGCGGGTTCCGGGAAGGCAATTCGGTGAGATTTTCCGCTCTGGAGGTCGGCCACCGAGATCTGCGGTAAACCATTCTCGCGCTCGTAGGTGACGTAGTAGTTCCTGAAGAAATCCGTGTCATCGAGCATGATATTCGGCCGATGCGGAATTACTTCCTGCCAATTTGCCTTGCCAGGAGCGTTGACCGGAGCTTTCACCAAACGGAAATTCCGCCCCGTGTCATTAACGCGGATATAGAGGAAATCGCCGTTGTGGTCAGGATAGTACTCAACGTCCTGCTTGCGCGGCTCGACTACCTTCCACTCTGCTGCCGGCTGGGCGGCGGCGATAAAACGCGCCTCGCTCGTCGTATGACTTCCCGAAATGAGAAAGATATAGGCCTTGCTGCGCGTCCTGAAGACCTCGACGCTGAAACGAGCGTCCTTCTCTTCGTAAATCAGGTCGTCTGGACCGGCGGTACCTACCGCATGGCGATATAACCGGTATTGCCGCTTCGCTGAATCCTCAACCGTGTAGAAGAGAGTCTTGTTGTCGCTGGCCCAGGCGACTGAGCCAGTCTTCCCGATATGGTCCGAGAGCAGGTTGCCGGTGCGAAGATCTTTGACTGCAAGCGTGTACTGGCGGAAGCCGGTATTGTCGGTCGAGTACGCGAGCAAGTTACCGTCATCACTGACCTGGTAGGCAGCAACCGACATAAACGTCTCACCCTTTGCCAGTTCATTCAGGTCAAGGACTACCTCTTCGAGTGCCTCCATGTTGCCCTTGCGGCGACAACGGATCGGATACTGCTTTCCCGCTTCGGTCCGCGAGTAATAAAAGTATTCGCCGTATCTGTATGGCACATCGACATCGGTTTCCTTGATGCGGCTCAGCAGTTCGTCGTAGAGCTTCTTTTGCAGAGACTCCGTCGGCTTCATCACGGAGTCTGTGTAGGTGTTCTCTGCATCGAGGTACGCCTTGACCTCGGGGTTCTTCTTATCGCGGAGCCAAAAATAATTGTCCACCAGCTTGTGACCGTTGATCTCCGTCACGTTAGGAACCTTCTTGGCGACAGGCGGAACTGGGGGCGCCGAGGGGCTGTCGGCTGCTTCGAGCGCGAGAGTTGTGAAGGACACGCTCAAGAGTACAAGAAGCACGACCATACGGGGAGTCGGCTTGACCATATTAATTTCAGCTCCAGGATTTAAGTCTTTGAGAAACAGCAGCATAGGCCGAAAGTGTGAAGATTGCCAGAGGCGTCCGGATTTTATCGATTCCCCTATATTTTTGAAGCCATTGCGAGCACTTATTAGTTGAGGAACCTCGAATGCTGGCAAAGCCCAAAGCGCCGCGTCTGCTCTTAACCGCCGGGGACCGCTCGGAGATTTCCGGAGTCTGCGTGGCTTGCGGTCGCGTTTTCCACGCCTATGTCAGAACTTGTGAGAAAGACGCCATCGTTCGCTTGAATCGTAACTTCAAGCTCCATTTACGTGCTGCGCATGCCCGGGTTCCCAACAAGATAGAGTCTCACGTGATCCTCGAGTCGAACCTGTTGCGCGCCGGATAAGACCGAGGGGTTCCCGCTCTGGACCAGCTCTCACATCGGAGTCCCCTGGCCGGAATTCAGAGCTGGCCTGGACGGGAACAAACTCGACGGGAAATCATCGCCGCCTGGACAAAACAGGACTATAATGCCCGCAAATAGGGTCATAAGGCCCGCCGATAGCGGCCCCTTCGATTCGTGTCGCTTCGAGGTAACCGAGTTCGAGGGACCAGATTAGAACCCGTCGAGGTGGATATGTCTGGACTGTCGCCGATAATCATGTTGCTCATCCTGTGGGGCGCGATCACGCTGGTTCTGGTAGTTCTTCTCATCTACCGCAGTACGCTCACCATGCACGAAGACGATCAGCTCTTTTTGAGTGAGGGGGAAAATGCAATGGCCCAGGAGCAGGCTGAGCTGCAACAGAAAATGAACAAGCTGCAACCCTTTGTTCGTGCCTGCGGGGCATTGTCAGTCTTGCTACTTGTCGTAATGGCCGGCCTCGGGGCTTACGACATGTACAAGAACTTCTAAGCATCTACTCAGAGCCGCCTGATCGCTGCGACAGGCGAATTGATCTGCGTGTTTTTTGTCGCATGGGATTGCAAATCTCAAATTGGGGTCTGCCGTCAGACCCGAAGGGTGTAATTCCGCAATTTTGTGTCCCGCCCACGGCAACCCACTCTGCCGGATGAGCCTCTCTGTTTATGAGGTAATTAATTCCCTGGAGAAATTGCCTGAGGGTGAGCCATGCCAAGTGAGACCTATCAAAAGCCGATTCCGGAGAAAACCCGTAAAGTCCTGCTTGTGGACAGAGACAATGACCGCTATCGACGCAAGGAAAGAACGGGCCTGCTGCAACAGCAAGGGTTCAGAGTGTTTCCTGTGCTGAAGATCGAACATGCCCGCGCCCGCTGCAAGCCCCGCGCATTTGACCTGGTGGCCGTTATCGCCGGCGAGAATGCACAGCTCGCAATGGAATTTTGCGATGAAGTCCGTCGAAACAATCCACAGCAGAAGATTCTGCTAGTCGCTAGTCCTAATCAGGCTCTTCCAGAACGCGACTACATCGTTTCAAACTGGGAAGACTTGATAAAGAAGGCTGCCACGACCCTAAACAACAATGCGAACCCTGGGTCGCAGGGGCAGAACTCTTTAACGGCAGCATAAGACGACGGGATGAATTCATCCCGTCGAGCCGATGGGGGCACAAGAAAATCCGAACACCCTGTAGGCTTTTGCTCGCGAAGTACATCAACAACGATGCAGCCTTCGGACCTGTGGCAGAAACCCAGGAATTAATTTAACGCGTACGCTCCTCGAACGCGAAGCAAAGCCCAAACGATACAACTCAAGGAATGTTTGGTCTCCGGCTGTCTTCGTGTGCATGCGTTGTCTTGCCTTCTGATCGCTTTGCGACCTATCAAGGAAAGGAACAACCGGTTTAAGATTGCCATTCTTTCTTTGAGGGTCGAATTTGCTGGGAAGGGGTTTTACGAATGACGACAAGGGTTAGTCCAGGAAGCACGGAGGCGTCCGGACCGGGCAGCCTTCTGGATGCCGCAAACGGTTTGGCACTTGTTCGCCTCACAGTCGGGGCGATGTTTTTATGGGTCTTCTTCGAGAATCTGGGAAAGGGGCTCTACACTCCATCGGGCTACGCAGGTTTGATCAACTACTATATTAAGCAGAGTCACTCGCCCGCTGTCTGGAAGTCGGTTATGGCGCTGGCTGCAAGCCATGCTGCCATGGCAGCTCCGATGCAGGGCTTGACCGAGATCTCTCTCGGCATCCTGCTGATGATTGGTCTGCTGACACGACCGGTCGGACTTGTGGCTTTTTTGTTTCTCGGCAGCCTTTGGATTTCGGAGTGGGGTACCGCCTGGATCTGGGAGCTATTGGTTCCAATGCTCGCGGCGCTTGGGCTCGCCATCGGACGTGCTGGCCGAAGATGGGGTGTCGACGCATTGCTCGCAAAACGGTCGCCATCTTCTCCGTGGTTGTGATCGAGCTGAATTCACGTGCGAGTCTCGGTCATCATTCCTACCCACAATGAAGCCCAATCGATCGGGCGCGTTCTTGCGGATCTCCCGTCAGATCTGGTGACGGAGGTCATGGTCGTTGACAGCAACTCGAACGACGGAACGCCGGAGCTTGCCGCGAAGATGGGAGCGCGCGTCGTTCAAGAACCGAGCCGCGGATATGGGCGCGCCTGTCTGACCGGGATCGCGAACACCAATGCGCCTGATGTTGTGGTCTTCCTCGATGGCGACTACAGCGACCGTCCTTCGGAACTTCCGATTCTTTTAGCGCCAATCATCGAGGGACGCGCCGATATTACGATCGGTTCCCGACTCAACGAGCACGGCACCCCCGGGGCGCTGCCCTGGCATCAAGCGTTTGGAAATCACCTCGCTGCCACTCTGATCAAGTTTCTTTATGGCGTGGAGATCAGCGATCTGGGTCCTTTTCGGGCCGTACGCGCGGAAGTGCTTCGCGCGCTTGCGCTCAAAGAAACCACTTACGGCTGGGCAGTTGAGATGATTCTGAAAGGTGCCCTCGCGGGATTTCGCGTGGTAGAAGTCCCGGTGAGCTACTACCCGCGTATCGGAAAATCAAAGATCGGCGGTACGTTTAAGGGCACGGTCGGCGCTGCCTGGTTCATTCTCAGTTTGATCGCGCGATACTATTTCCGGCACCGAAGAGCCGGGGCACCACGGCCAGCGTAGGTCTGCGTCGAAGGTTTATGAAATCCTCAGGCAAGCCAGTGGCGCATTCGTCAGGCAGTGGCTGTGTGTTGGTGATCATGGCGAAGGCACCGAGGCCAGGCTCGGTCAAGACGCGTTTGGTTCCCAGCCTTTCTTCTGCGCATGCGATTGAGTTCTATTGCTGTCTTCTAGACGACACGCTTACGCTGGCGCGATCATTGGGCGATGTGGAAGTTGCCATTATGTGTCCGGAGTCGGACGTAAACGAGCTGGCACAGTTAGCGGGCAACAACGCGAGCGTCGTTGCGCAGAAAGGGGAAGGTCTTGCTGCAGGCCTCACCTCGGTTTTTGCGCACTTTGCGCAAGGTCATCAACGACGCACGATTGCCTTCAACAGCGATAGCCCACACCTGCCGCGTTCGGTTCTCGAACAGGCGTTCGAAACGCTCTCCGCACATGACGTAGTCGTCGGCCCGACGAACGACGGGGGCTACTATCTGGTAGGGGCAAAGTCTTCTCATCCCGCGCTTTTCGCGAGCGACGGAATGGGCACCAACAGTGCACTGGGAAAACTTATATCGCGCGCACGAGAGCTTCAACTTTCCCTAGGCTTCGCAGATCCATTTTGGGACATTGATACAGCCGAGGACCTTACCCGTCTCGTAGCGGAGTTACGTCTGGCTCCGGCAAAGGCACCACGCACTGCGAGGTGGCTTAAAGAGTGGGTGCGCGCGGCCGCACAATTGCGGACGGGCACGGGAGAAATGTGAAGCCCGCGTGGAGAGTGTATATGCTCGGCGCCGTGTTGTGCGCCGCGCTAACAATCTGCTCACACAACCTCGGCGATAGAGGCGGACCTTACTTCATGGCCTCTTTGACGGTTGCGAGTGTTGCGTACCTCTTAGCGATCCGTGAGTTTTTCGCCGCGCCAAGATTCTCCCGACACGTTGTCATCCTTGGGCTCGCGCTGGCTGGTGTGTGGCACATTGAATTTCTCCGGCTGCCCTCGGGCACCGATGACGATATCCATCGATATGTTTGGGACGGCCGCCTGCAGAGGTTCGGCTACAACCCTTACCTTGTCGTTCCCAACGATCCTGCCGTTGAGAAGCTCCATACCTCGGAAACCCGCAGTTTGAACAACCCGGATCTACCAAGTCCATATCCAGCGGGCGCGCAGCTTTTCTTCTGCGCTGTCACCGCTATTCACGAATCTACGTTTGCACTGAAAGTAGCTTTCGTCATTTGCGAACTCGCGATAGTTTTCGTGTTGCTCGATCTCTTGCGTTGTCGCCGCCAAGGCGCGCATGTTGTTCTAGTGTTTGCCTGGAACCCATTGTTGGCGATTGAGGTAGCAGGAAGTGGCCACATCGACATTGTCGGCGCACTGTTTCTGCTATTGTCCGCCGCGGCGCTAGTGCGCAAATGGCGTGCAACTGCGGCCGTCGCGTTTGCGCTAGCTGTCGCGGTGAAGTTTTTGCCAGTTGTACTCTTGCCCTTGTACTGGAAGCGTGTTCGCATTCGGGACACTTTGCTGGCCTCCGGCGTGATCGCTCTTCTGTATGTTCCATTTCTCAATCACGGCCGCATTCCGATTGGCTCGCTCGGTGCGTATGTGCAGGGTTTCCGTTTTAATGGTCCGGTGTTTGCGGCACTCGATCGAATCGCGCCTCCGCAGTTATTAGCTGCTGTGGCAGTACTCGTCGGATTAGCGACTGCAACGTGGCTGAGAAGCGCAGCGACCGAGTGGTCTCCGGACACATTGGCCTGGCCAATGGCAGCATCTCTTTTGTGCGCACCCGTCGTATTCCCTTGGTATCTTCTGTGGCTGCTCCCATTTCTGACCTCGGCCTCGACGCTGCTGATCACGGTTTGGACGGTCAGCATCTTCCCGACCTATATAATGTGGCACTTCCGCACGCTTGGGCGCCCGTGGGGAGCGCTTCCTGGATGGGTCATGCTGCTGGAATACGGATGCCTGGCGGCGGCCGGCGCAATTCTCGGATTTCGCCGGATCACACGCTCGGCGACACTACTGCGCCAAGCGAGCCAATCGGAGTGAATCGGACTGCACGAGATGTAATTCTTGTAACCGGGACCCTGTGTGTGTCATCCAAGCGACGTTTAGTTCATTGAGTGAGGAGGATCCTCTATGACAAAGCTGGGCCGTGCAACGATGATCCGTTTCCTGGTTGTTGGGGTGGTATTCCTTGCTTCAAACTCCTGGGCGCAACAACGCGCGCCAATTATTGAAGAGATCGCCAAAGCGTATGGGCTCGATTCGTGGAATCAAGTTGAGGCAGTCCGCTATACCTGGAACGGCGAGATCCCGGGAGTGTTCAAACTTAGTCACGTGTGGGAATGGGAGCCTAAGACGGGCAAGATCTCGTATGAGGGAAAGGACAAGGACGGTAAGCCAGTCAACGCTACTTACATCGAATCTCAGCTCAGCAGCCAGCCTGACAGCGTAAAGAACGAAGTCGAGCCGGCTTTCGTCAACGATAACTATTGGCTCCTCTTTCCCTTCCACGCCTATTGGGACAAGAGTGCTACCGTGACCGATGAAGGCATGAAAAAACTGCCGGTGGGAGCTGGCTCGGCAAGGCTGGTTGTAGTGAAGTATCCCGCTGAAGCGGGCGGTTTCACGCCTGGCGATACCTGGGACCTCTATGTAGGCAAAGACAACCGTGTGCAATACCTCGTCTACCACCGGGGCGGGCCCAAGCCGCCACAACTAGTGGTCGCCAGCTTTGCAGGGTACAAGAAAGCGGGTTCTCTCCTGGTCTCAACCGAGCACCGCGGCACCGCCGATGGGAAGCCGCTGCACATCTTCCTCTCTGATGTTGCGGTCAAGCTGAGCGGATCGGATTCCTGGGTGAAAGCGCAATAAGTCGCGCGGCAAGAAGCTATTTCCAAGTACTCTTGGATTGTAAAAATGCGCGAATTCCGATGAGGGCTGACGTCGATCTGGAAATTGGACGCAAGACGTTTGCGTCTGGTCTGTTACCGGAATTGATCTCTGTTCTGCGTCGCAGCCGGCTGGGCGATCTGGTCGCCGTTCTCGGTGACGAACAGAGTGTTGGACCAGAGTTGGAAACGTGGTGCCGATTCACCGGGAACCCACTGCTGGAGACTACGGCCGAAAATGGCCGCACGCGGTGGGTGTTCCGTTTTGGGAACGTTGCGATGCCTGCCGAAGAGAATCGGCCGGTGGGTTCCCGCCTTTGGCTCTACACGAACTTCGACTGTAACCTGCGCTGCGACTATTGCTGTGTGCGTTCCTCTCCCACCGCGCCCCGACGAGAACTAGGCCTCGAGCCTGTACAGCGGATCGCTCGTGAAGCGGCAGAGCTTGGCGTAAAGGAGATTTTCGTCACCGGAGGTGAGCCGTTTCTGCTGGAAGATATCGGCGAGATTCTGCTTGCCTGCGCTGCTGCCGCCCCGACCACGGTGCTCACCAACGGAATGTTGTTCGCTGGGCGACGCGCGGAAAGCTTGCAAGCGTTGCCTCGCGACCGAATTGTCCTGCAAATCAGTTTGGACAGCGCGACGCCAGAGCGGCATGACCTCCATCGCGGGCCCGGAACATGGGCACGGGCGCGCGCAGGGATCCAGCACGCGCGCGCGCAGGGATTCCGAGTGCGACTGGCTGCGACCGTTTCTACCGATGCCGAGGCTGAAGAGTTCCGTGAGTTCCTCAACGATGAGAAGATAGCGCCGGAAGACCGAGTGATACGCCGGGTCGCCTTGCGTGGTGCTGCCAGTGAGGGTATCGCCATTAGTCGAGCCGATCTGGTGCCGGAAGTCACAATTACTGCTGACGGTGTGTACTGGCATCCCGTCGGGGCGGAAGATGCCGATCTGCTCGTCAGACGCGACATTTTTCCTCTCTCCGAGTCCTTCGCTGCTGTGCGCCGGGCGTTTGACCGCGAAGGCGAACATACGAATAAGCTGGCGAGAATCTTTAACTGTGCTTGAAGCTTGTCCAAGCCGTGGAAACCGGTTTAGGGAAGGGCACCGGCTTCAGCCGTGCCATTTAGAGCGCATTTGGAAACTGGTTGTATTTAGCCGGTGAGACAATGGATGGTATCGCACTTGGAGTCGTCACTCAGGCGCTAGAGCCAAAGAACAGATTTGAGACACGCGTTTGCCTGTGCCCTTCCCTAAATCCACATCTCTCAAGCCGATTGAGGCAACACTTTCGTGAAGAAATCCTGTTGCGCGGCCGCCTGCCGCAAGGCACCGTATCCATCGAGCTGAGGCGTTATCCAACGCTGCAGTCCCTCGGCGTCGAGAATGGAGCGATGAACCTGGTTGTCGTAGCTCATGGCTAAAAGCGCCTCGACAAACCGGCGCTCCTGTTCGACGCTGAGATCAGGCCGCGCCGTAAACATGCAATGGTTGTAGGCCGGAGAAGACCATATCTCGCGAAGGCCTCCTTCAGGTACCAGACGCTCCTTGCGGACTGTGTCCCAAAATGGGCTGCCAATCGCACCCGCGTCGGCTCGCCCGTCGAGAACGGCGCGCACTACTTCCACTTCGCTGGTCCCGGTATCGCCGTGCTTGCCTACGTCGCTGTCGAAGCGCAGCGTCCGGTAATCTCTTCCTTCGCGCATGCCTTGCTGTTCCAAAAAGTGAACAGGGAGGATTGCGGCGTGTCCGCTGTCTCGGCTGCCGAGGGCGAGCATCCGATTTTTCAGATCTGCAAGTGTCGAAATGGGACCCGCTGTCACGGCTATGATCTTGGTCATCCAGCCGAGATCAGTGTCGCGCATGGCGATCGCGCGACAGGAGTGCCCACTCCACTCATCGGCCTGCAGGTAGGCAAGGTTGGTGTTCCAGGCGATGTCGATGCGCGGCACGGCCTCGCCTGGTTGAGCAAGCAACGCGAGGACCTGCGCCTCATAGCTCTGAAACAGCACAACCTCGACGGGAAGATGCGCCTCCTCGTGAAAATAACGCCGCATCCCTTCCCAAATTGTGACCACCTTCGGATTGTATGCAACAACGCCGATCCAGATTGTTCTGCTCATAATTGTCCTCGGCAGAATTTCACAAAGAATGTTCTCTCCACTGGTCTCAGAAGAGCGGCATTCCCAAAAGCGATTTTCCAATGAACTCGCGCAACACATCGCCGGTTGGCGCCATAACAGCGCCCGCGTGCGCATCGCGGAAGAGTCGCTCGATGCCCAAATGTTTTGAGAACGCCGCGCCGCCGCAAACGCGCATTGCTGCTGACGTGACGCTGATCGCGACGTCGCCTGCAGCGGCTTTCGCCTCAAGCACGCGCAGCATAGTTGTCTCGCGCGGCTTTTCAAGATGATCGATCAAATCGTCGATGCGCGTTGAGAGTCCGTCGGTATCGATCTGCATCGTCGCGATCTGCGCGCGTAACGTAGGCAAGCTCTCGCCGAGGCTCTGGCCGAGGTGCTCAAATTTCGCATTCTTGAGATGCGAGGCGGTTCCAGCGACTGCCGCGCGGCACAATCCCAAGGACACCGACGCGGATCCCAAATTGAACAATGGGAGAACCACGTTCAGCATCGTGGGAAAACCCGCACCGTCATCAGTAAGCTGAAAATGGGCTGGGACTTCGCAGTCTTCGAGCGCAATCGGCGCAGAGGCGTTGGCCCGAAGTCCCAACCCGTCCCATGGTCCCGCAACCGAAAGACCGCGTGTTCCCGCAGAAAGAAGATAGAGAGTCGAATCGGTAGCTCCCGCGCCTTCAGGAGCAAGCGCGGAAACGACATAGCTCTGCGCGTAACCGGCGCTGGTCACCCATGATTTCTTCGCGCTGATGTGTACTCCGTCACCATTCCGACGTGCGCGCGATATCGGCGCCCAGAAGTGACTGCGTGAACCGGCCTCACTGAAAGCGAGCGTGGATAAATGGCGGCCCGCACCAATCTCCTGCAGAATTGGCGCGAGTGCCGGAGCCGCGCTCGGACGCGCCGCCGCGATCGCGGCGGCGCCCATGACGTGCATTACATACACCATGGCGACAGAAGCGTCCGATTCGGCGAGCGTGGCGACGACAGCCGCAAACGTGCCCGGACCCAAGCCCGAGCCGCCGGAATTCGTGGGTAACATCAGCCCGAGCAGTCCAGACTCACCAAGCGACTTCACAGCCTCGGTAGAGAATCGTCCCGCCTTGTCGTTTTGCCCCGCGGATGGCGCCAGCACGCGACTGGCGATCTCGCGGGCATTCGAAACTGCTGCGTCGTGAGTCATGATCGCACCTGTCGTCCGTACACTCACTGGATGGAACCAAGATTTTCCCCGAGGATGTGCAGAGGGGTCAACTGCTGCACATGTAACGGGCCCGAACACACAGTGACGATTTCATCTGTAGTGGCTGAATGAAGATTCCTAAGCCCTTCAGACCGGTCAACTCGATATAAAATAAAGTTCAAGATCCGAGTGCGAAAGTGGCGGAATTGGCAGACGCACCAGACTTAGGATCGAAAATTTAGGGATTGCGGTGTTTGGTGGCGGTTGGCGGTGTTTGGTGCATCTGCCTTGATTTCAGCCGTTTTCCAGCTTTTCCTTCCAAGCAATACCAAGCCTCCTAAAACGGCACTCGCTACAATTTTCGCTACAGTCGATTCGCCTGAAGACTTTATGCTTTCTTTGGTGTGAACTTCTGGCAATCGCATGAAACGTGTAATTCGGCTGCGAAACTGCCAGCCTTAATCTTCTCGCCAATGCACCCGCCTGATGGATGGTTGTGGTCTGCTTTCGTGTGACCGCATTTACACATCTGTTTGTCTGAATCGCCCATAGATTCATTCTAGATGGCGTTGCAATTGTGCGTGTTCGCCGAGTACGACATCTTCAGCGAACATGCTGGAACTATGAAATTCGCGATCAGAGAAGTCGTTCTGACTAAACAACAACCACTCCTGAGTGGTCATTTCTCGCTCAAAAGCTTCCCGGAATGTTTTTGCAAACTGCTGAAAGGACATCTGACGTTGCCCGTTTATCGATACAAACATTTGAGCTTCACCCTCGCTGCCGAGGCAGGCAGCCCCTGTTCGGTTCCGGCCTCCAGGGGGTTCGGATGCCGTTCCTTCGCTGGGAACGATTATCTTCCTGGGCGGCTTCTCGCCACACCTGTCTTCATTGCCAGCGAGTAAAAACGCCACTCGGATTGAGTGGCGCTACACAAAGCGAGGAATTTATTTTGTGACCTTGCGCTGCAACGAGGGTTCACTGGTTCTTACGTCGTTCCCTACACCACTTCGCCCATCGTGCATCTGCAAGACGACCGTTTCCCATCACCCTACTCTGGATGAGGAAGACCGAGGCTCCGTCGAACTGCTTCACAAAATGACAGTCGCTTCACACGACCGTGAGGTGGTGAAGTGCTCATTCTGTGACTTAGTCCAATTCCGCTCTGCTAGCAATCGCTGCCGCAAATGCCATTGTGTTCTGTCGCGGGAGGTCGCATGAAAGATACAGAACAAGCCTTCTGGCAAGAAACTGTGTATGACCTTGCAACCTCGATTCTGTCTCTGATGGCCGAGAAATCGCCATCCGAGGCCGCTACTGTTGCCGGAATCGAACTGGCCTCGGCGATGATGCACGCACGGTCATTACTGCGGCCTGTCGTTGCTCAGGCAGAACGTGAGGCCAGCATGAGTCAACAGGAAACCCGAGTCGTTGTCTTGTTGGGCCTTGGATATTCAGACCGGCAGATTGCAAGCCGGATGAGGATCTCGCAGCAAGTTCTCAAAACCCACATGCGCCACATTCTGCGAAAGCTCAGAGTGCACAGGAACGCAGAGACTCACATGTTCTGCGAGGCTCTTGAACGCAGGATAGCGAGGGCCGCATGAAGACCGGAAAGCCAAAGCAAATTCTCAGAAACAAGAACGGAATCCGAATACTTGGGCCACGTCCCAAGAGCGGAGTCCCAAGGTACGGAAGTAAATTCAACTAGAAAAGGAGGATGGGCTTAACAATCGTCTAAAGCTATAAACCCGCATCGATTTGGCGAAAAGCGCTGCCCGCAATGGTGGCGCTTTTTGTTTAGGCTATGTTTGAACACGTGCGCGTTTGAGTCTCACCACTACTACCCCATCGGCAGTGGGCATCTCGCCTACGTCCGGGCACCATCCGTCTTTCAGTAGTTGGTCAACCGCATCTTTCACGTGGAGAGCCTGTCCTCGAATCGTGATGCTGTCTTGAGTGTCCAAGGGTTCCATGCCTCAATTATAGTTTCCAGCCATGTTCTCTGAAGACGTGGTGCTCGGCGGACTCAAGGCTGGCCCATCGTGGTTTGTCAGTGACTATCTACTTCGCATGGACTGCCAGAGCGGAGACACAGCGGATGTGGCAAGGCCGATTGCAGACCGCAACGACTTGCGATACGAGCGAGCAGAGCAGAGCGAAAAAAAAGACCGGCTTCACTATCTTTGGCAGTCGTAGCAATGAAGGGAAATTCCTTCACCTATCGCCCAGACCGGACGAGAAGATAAATCGCGACGACCACTACAGCACCGAAGATCACAGCCGCTACTGTGAACAATACCTTCAAAGCGCCGAAACTCGCTTTTACGATAGGAGGTTCATCATAGACTTCGCCCACGCTTACTCCTCGATCTCTGAGTGCCTGGGCCCACTTTCTCGCCATGTCGGTCGAAAATGCCTGAGGCTGGACGGCATACGCTGAACGTGAAAGCGCAACAGAAGCTCGCGGGACATAGCCGCATCGAAACCACAATGCGCTATGTGCATCCTGACGAAGCCGACATGTTGCAGATTGCTAGCGCGGTACAGCAAGCTCGTACCAAAACAGTCGCTACATTTCTCGCTACATCGACTCAACAGCAACAGTCAGAAGCTCGTAAGATGTAGAATCTAAATGTGCGAAAGTGGCGGAATTGGCAGACGCACCAGACTTAGGATCTGGCGGGTAAAACCGTGAGGGTTCGAGTCCCTCCTTTCGCACCAAAACCAGCGCTGTCCCCTGCCTACTCGCCGAATAGATTTTTAGCTCATCATCCTCTTCGCTTCCAGTTTCAGGTCAAGTCGACGGATCAACCGTAGTAGTGAATTGGGGTGTAGCCCGAGCGACTTGGCTGCTTCGATGTAACTTCCATTAGCTTCTTGTAAGGCCTGCAGGATGACTTGCTTTTTGGTGTCCTTCATCGCGCCGGCGTATTTGGTTGCCGGAACCCCAGCGGGAGTAACTGCCTCGGCAATCGCTTCAGGCAAATCCTCCGTCAGAATCGCGTCGGCTGAGCCAAGAACCAGCGCACGTTCAATTGCGTTTTCGAGCTCCCGGACGTTACCTGGCCAGTCATAGCTTGTGAGGCAGACTCGTGCCCCCTCACTGAGCCCTTTGGAGCGCACGTTGCACTTTTGTGCGGCCTTGGTGATGAAGTGCTCAGCAAGGTCGGCTATATCCTCACGTCTTTCGCGCAGAGGTGGAACTTCGATCGAAACGACGTTCAGGCGATAAAACAGGTCCTTGCGAAACTTTCCGGACTGCACGCCTTCCTCGAGGTCCTGATTGGTAGCGGCAATGAGTCTCAGGTTGATCTTTATTGGTCGTGTGCCACCCACCCTCTCGCACTCGCGCTGCTGCAGGACTCGCAACAGCTTCGCTTGAAGCGGTAAAGCAAGTTCGCCAATCTCATCGAGGAACAGCGTTCCGCCATCGGCGATTTCGATTTTGCCCTTCTTCTGAGCGGTTGCTCCAGTGAAAGCGCCTTTCTCGTAGCCAAACAATTCGCTTTCCAGCAGAGTTTCAGCGATCGCCGCGCAATTGATGGCTACAAATGCCCCCTTGGCACGAGGACTATTCGAGTGCAGTGCATGGGCAACCAATTCTTTGCCAGTCCCGCTTTCGCCCTGAATTAGCACAGTAGAGTCAGTGGGAGCCACGCGACGGATGAATTCGAACACTTCCCGAATCCTCGGACTCGTGCCAACCATGTTGTGTTCGACGGCGATTTGACGGCGAAGTTCGTGGTTCTCGAGTTTCAGGTTGTCCAGATAGTTGATGTTTTCAAGCGCCAGGCCGGCAAGGCTTGCAACAGCCGTCAGCATCTGTAGGTGATTCTCGTCAAAACTGACTCTGGCGTCCTGACTGTCGAGATAGATCACCGCGCCGATCTTGCCGGCCAGAGTGATCGGGACACACATGAGAGCGTGGACTGGAAGATCCGCAATACTCGAACTCTTGCGCAATTCAGCATTCTCAGGAACCTCGGCAATCATCAGGCCGCTGCGCTCACGTACTACTCGAGAGGCAATTGTGCGGCTTACTCGAACTGGAAATCCTGGCCCACGCCGACGGTCCCATCCCACCGACCAGTTGATCTGCGCTGGGTCGTCTCCTACGCCCAAGATAGCGCCGCGGTCAGCAGGAACGACGTCGAAGATCATCCCTAACAGCTGCCAAGCTAGTGATTCCCGTTCACGAAGCTTGCTGATGTTCTTAGCGATTACCAGCAATGTGTTCAGATCACGTGCAAGCCGTCCACCCGGTACAAAGTCTTTCGTGATTGTTTCAGGCTGGAGATATAGCGCATCCTCCTGACGGAGCATTGTCTGAGCGCCATGCACCTCGGAGTTGTCGTCCAGTTCTGCGCGGCTCATTTCTGGTTGAACCTTGTCCTCGTGTAGCAGGACGGCGAAAACTGAACTTCCCAGCGAAATCTGATCGCCGTGGTGAAGCACCTGTTGGCTGATAGGCACGCCGTTCACAATGGTTCCGTGCCGGCTTCCCAAGTCGCGAATCACGAACTGTTCGTTATCGCGGGAAATGACGCAATGCTGTCGAGACAAGATCGGATCGGAGATGCAGAGGTGATTCGAAAGCCCACGGCCAATGGTCAGTTCCATATCCCGCAAAGGGATGGCGGATTCGGCCATTTCTCCAGCGAGGGCGACTAATTTGGGGGCAGAGGGGGTATCCACGGATGTTTGGCCTTGGATGTGTGTAGCACAGTTCCATACTGGAATGCATCTGGTGTCAATTAACCCCGAGGCTAGGCGCATTAAACCGTTCGGTTAGCGATTCGAGGAGTCATTGACGCTCAAGGTTGGAAATAGATCTTTAGAATTATCCGATTCTCTTAAGAATCAATAACTTACACCGTCAATTCGAAGCTGGAGGCCCACCAAAGCTGCCTGGCATTGAGCTTGCAACTGGTTAAAGCATGAACACGGAGATCATCATGCCCCCAAAAGGAAACCCGAAACCTTGGAATACCCCGGACTTCGAAGTCAGGTTCAGAGAAGCAATGGGTCGAAACATGACTCCTCAGGAGCGCGAATTCTTCGGTCTTTCCGACGAGGAGTCAGACGAGGCTTCAACGGACATTTCGGACCGGGCGCAGTTTGCATGGCAGGCTTTGCGTCGCGTCAGCGCGCTTCTGGGTTGAGGAATATGCATAGAGTTGAATATCCCTCAACTAAGCCTGTGCGCCGGGAAGTCACTGTGCGGTGTACCGATGGTAATGGCGTCTCTCAGCAGAGACGAGTACCTCTGGTGAGTTTAGCTACCCTCATTCTGAATAGTGTGCAAGCACCAGTCGCAAATCGGAGCGTGCCTCAGCTAGAGAGCATTGAATGGAGTGACACCAATGTATAGCGCGGTCGGCTCACGTCACGAACGAAACTGGATTGCAGCTTGCAGTCCGTCTGCTTATGGCGGAGGCGATCCAGGTTTTCTGCAGGATTTTCGTGTGGCGTATTTCTTCGATCCCGAATCAGTGCGCAAAAGCATGATTGATGTTGGCGTATGCCTGATGAATGGGGTCGTAGATCAAGATCGCGTCCAGGAACTTAGAGATGCCTTTCCCAAGGGCGCGCACGGGATTCGTAACTTGCTCGATCGTCAAGTCATCCGCGAACTCGCCTGTTCGGAGTCTGTGCGGGCATTGGCAGATGCGGTGCTTGGCGAGCGCTGCTTTGCTGTGCGGGGAATGTTCTTCGATAAGCCTCCCGAAGCAAACTGGAAGGTCAGCTTTCACCAGGATATGACGATCGAAGTACGGTCCCGAAGAGAAGCTCCCGGTTTCCACAACTGGACGATCAAGGGAGGGGTGCACCACGTCCAGCCTCCCACAGAGATCCTGGAACGCATCGTTTCGGTTCGGCTTCATCTTGATGACTCACGCAGTGACAACGGCCCGTTGCGCATCTTTCGTCGTAGCCACAAGAAAGGACGCTTAAACCAGTCGCAGATCAACGAAATCGTCCGAGCAGAGACTCCGGTAGAGTGTCGTGTTCCAGTTGGGGGGGCGCTGATGATGAGTCCGTTGGTTGTTCACGGCTCATCGTCAGCGCTTAATCCGACGCATCGGAGAGTGATACATCTCGATTATGCGGCAGAAGATTTGCCCTTCGGTCTGGAATGGCATCAGCGGGTTTGCGCGGCATGAAGTATTCTAACGACTACTTCATCGTCGAGGACTCATGCCCGTGCCCCCGCAAGCGCCCCACGTAAAACTCACTTCCACTAACGACTACCGCGAAAGTTACTCCAACAGCGTGCAAGTGCGCGTAAGCGTATGGGACTTTTTTCTAGCCTTCGGGACCCTGCGTTCACAGACGCCCGAAGAAGTGGAAGTAGCCAACTTCCAGGGAATCTACTTGAGCCCTCAACAGGCCAAAGCTCTACTCATGATTCTTCAGCAGAACGTCTCGCAATATGAAAGTGCGTTTGGCGAGATCAAGCTTGATCCCCAATTCGCGCAGCAAGGGCCTGTCAATTAGTCTGGTTTCAATAGTTGTCGTCGCGTAAATCGTCACGAGGACAGAACGAGCTTGAGGGCCGCGAGCCAGAATCTCACTGCATCTCCACACTTTTCCCGACTTCGTGGCATTCACGTCTTCGCGGTGATCTTTACCGCGATTTTTTTTCTACATTCACCCTTGCTCCGACTTCCCTACTTTTGGGATGAAGCTGGTTATTACATTCCTGCGGCGTACGACTTCTTCACCCACGGTTCCTTAGTTCCGCAATCGGTACCCAGCAATGCGCATCCTCCTCTTCCCGCCGTTTATTTGGCATTTTGGTGGAAACTTTCGGCGTTTAAACCCGCCGTCACACGAACAGCTATGCTTCTGCTGGCTGCACTCGGACTCACCGCTGTCTTCAAGCTCTCGCGGATGCTCACCAATACGCGAGTGGCATTGGCAGTCACTATGTGCACCGCTCTATATCCGGTGTGGTTTGCACAGAGTTCATTGGCTCACTCCGATTTGCCGGCGACGGCGTTCTCTCTGTGGGGACTCCACTTTTACTTCCGCAGCTTGCCTGGTATTGGCTTTCGCGAAGAAACAGTTTGGCCGCCGCTAATGGATGAAAAGGACGAAGAGGTTGCAGTGGAACGACGCCGGGCTCGAAGGCATTTGATATTGGCGGCCGCCTTCTTCTGGCTGAGTGCTCTCTCGAAGGAAACGTCGGTCATTATTCCTATCACTCTGGCGATCTATGAGGTGACAGAAGGTTCGCGACTCGGGTTCAGACATCCGGTTCAGGGGCTGACAAGAGTTCTATTATTGCTCTCAAGTGCCCTGGCGCTCGTAATATGGTTTCTTTATCACCGCTCGCGCACCGGGTTCTTTTTCGGGAATCCTGAGTTCTTCGCTTACAACGTGACCGGGACACTGACACCCTTGCGCGTCGTCATGTCGATTGGGCTCCGTGCATGGCAGATGCTGGGCTACATGAATCTTTGGCTTCTGACGCTTGCGACTGTGTGGGCGATGCGGTATCCGGCGCTCAAGGAGCGCGATGGATCCGAACGCCCGCGCATCACGCTGATCGTTCAATACCGCATTGCCGCGATTCTGGTTGCAAATTTATTGGCATTCTCGTTCCTCGGAGGGGCAGCCCTCGCGCGCTACATTTTGCCTGTTTACCCTCTGGTGATCCTGATCGGTGTCTCAACTCTACGGCGACGTGTACCAGAATGGAGCTGGGCTGTCGCATTGGTAATCGCCGGATTCGTTCTGGCATTATTTGCCAACCCATTCGGTTACGAGGCGCCGGAAGACAATCTGTCGTACCGAGACTACGTAATTCTGCACAAGCAAGCTGCTGATCGCCTGCAGCAACGCGATCCCAGGGCTCGGGTCCTCACGGCCTGGACTGCTACCGACGAGCTCACAAAACCTTTTCTTGGCTATGTAAAGGAACCCATGACCGTCGTGCACATCGATGATTTTTCTCACGATCAATTGCAGCTTGCCCGACTGGCATCTGGACAGTATGACGTCGCCTTACTTTTTTCCACGAAACAGGCGCCGCGTGCTTCTCTGCTCGATCGATGGTCGTCGTGGGAGCGCGCGAGCAGCAAGTACTTCGGCTTTCATCGCGATGTATCCCCGGAGACCGCGGCAGAAATGCTCGGGGGTCGAATTACGTGGGAAGGTAGAAGAGGTCGCCAGTGGACAGCGATTGTGAGCTTTGATCGAGTGGAGAATGCAGGGCTGTCGTTAGACAGCCTGCGGAGATAGCAACATTAGCTCGGAATTCCCCTCCGAACCCGATGCTCTAAATTCGAACTACTTCGCTAAGACAGGAACGGCTGATTGTTTTGCCTTAGCCAGCTTGACTGTCGCCTTTGGATGTTTCTTCTCCACAACAGCCGTTGTGGCAACTTGTGGCGGATGCTTACCGAAATACTTGTCAGCATGCTCCATCATTGTCGGCATAGCCAGGTAAGGCTTGGCATAATCGTTGCGAGCATTCCAGAACAGGAAACCAATGCCGCCTTGATCGCGGGCAGTGCTTACTTGTCGCAAAATGTACTCCGGGGAATAGCTCTTAGTACGCCACGCAAATGCCTGTAGCCATGGGCGGATCACGACACCGCTGCCGGCTGTGATTGTTTGAAATCGAACCATTGACGTTCCGATGAAGTGCTCGGGCTCGTCGCCGGGATGAGCGTAGCCGTCCATTCCGAAGAAGTGCGAGGGATAGATCATCGGCGAGAGTACGTCGCAGTACTTCGCCATACGCACAATGTCTTGGCCAGTGTGCGCCAGATCCACATTGCGCTGCCACGCCATGATTCCGAATACGTCAAGCGAGACCAAGACACCTTCAGGATGCAATTGCTGATAGGCACGATCGAGGAAGTCCGCGATCACATCAGCGCGCTTCCAGTCAGGATGTGCCGACTGGAAGTGGAACTTCGCGTCGGCCTGGTTCCCTTCAGCCGGAAAACGCACGTAGTCGAACTGGATCTCGTCTGCTCCAGACATGGCCACCCATTTCGCTAGGGCAATGTCATATTCCTGGACTTTGGGGTTCGACGAATCCGTCCAGACCAGTTTGCCGTTTTCACGCCATGGCTGTCCCGTGGAGCGCGATTGCACCGCCAGTTCCGAGTGATCGCGCGCAATGTGCTCATCGCGGAAGAGAGCGATGCGGGCAATCGCGTGCAGGTTCATCGAGTGCAAATAGCGAACGAATTTTGGTAGATTCGGGATCGCGCGGCGATTATGCGGAGCAAGCGGATGATCGAACGGCACGCTAAGCGATCCATCGCTGTCCTTGATGTCGAATACAACCGCGTTTCCGCCTACCTCGTGCCAGTGCTGAATGATCTTAAGTCCCTTTGCGCTACCTGCCATCGCGCCAGTGAGGTAGATTGCGCGCACCTCTTCGTCCTTGGCTACGGGGACTGAATGTTCGACTATAGGCTGTGGCTCGATCGACGGGATTAGGAGCGTCTGCCCCTTCTTCACGTACAACTGCTTCTCGGGCAGGTGATTCACGTTCCGAATCTGCGTTTCCAGATCGCTGGCCCACATGACCGACGATTGCGCCAGGTAACGATGAGCAATCGTGCTCACAGGCTCAGTCTTTTCCACAGCATATGAAATTGTGTTGGGAGGAAGCGGGGGCGATGTTGCGGTGGCGGGTGCCTGAGAAACCGTTTCTGATGTCGGTGTTTGAGTCGCGGCTTTTGAAACGCCGCATCCGGAAATCGCAAGAATCAGCGCAAAAGTTATCGCAGACCCGATGGTGCGTGCGGGAGAGGATTGCATAGAGGGTTTTTTGTCCTGAGTCTCGGAATTTCATCCGGACTATATCATTGATTCCAGAGTACCTCTTTTACATTCAGAGCTAACTAGTTACTAAAGGGTTGGCCCCTCATTGGCTGCCAGTTTTGAAGATGTCACAGCTGGAATAAGGGATGCGGCGACACCCTGTGCAAAACTTTTAAACAACTCAGGTTGCCGGTTTATGTATCTGACCAAATATACGGTCGCTCACATTGAGCGGCGGTCCCATGGAAATTTTTATGAGGACTTCTAATGAAAACCGGCCTAAATGCCGCGCTTGATCCTTCCCGTCGAGGTTCAGACGCTGAAGATTTCGAGCGCAATTTGTGTCGCAGGATCGTCGGTCAGGATGACGCGATTCAAAAAATGACCGAGATTTACCAGATGTTTCTGGCAGGATTGAATCCCCCGAATCGTCCTGTCGGCAATCTTCTCTTTCTCGGCCCGACAGGCACCGGCAAAACTCGCGTTGTAGAGGCGGTTGCTGAAACGCTATTTGGTGAGCCGCGCGCATGCATCAAGATCGATTGCGCAGAATTCCAGCATAGTCATGAAATTGCCAAGCTGATCGGCTCGCCTCCTGGGTATCTGGGTCATCGCGAAACTCATCCTCTGCTGACGCAGGAAGCTCTGAACCAGTGGCACACAGAAAAGCTGCGTCTCTCGCTTTTGCTCTTCGACGAGATCGAAAAAGCCAGTGACTCGCTGTGGCAACTTCTGCTTGGCATCCTCGATAAGGCAACGCTCACGCTCGGAGACAATCGTCGCGTCGATCTTTCGCAGTGCGTCATCGTCATGACGTCAAACCTTGGTGCCGGAGAAATGAGCGAGCTCATCACCGGCGGCCTCGGCTTTGGACAAAAGTCGAATCAGGTAGACACGAAGCTCGACGAAAAGATCACACGCACCGCAAACGAAGCGGCACGCAGAAAGTTTTCCCCTGAGTTCATAAACCGCATCGACAAGGTGGTCGTGTTCAAGACGCTTAAACCCGACCATCTCGAACAGATCCTTGAGATCGAGTTGGGCATGGTGCAACAACGCATTCTTCAGGCTACCGGCAATGCTCAGTTTGTCTTCAGTTGTACGCCGAAGGTGAAGAAGTTTTTGCTGCAGGAAGGAACGGACAATAAGTACGGAGCCCGCCACCTGAAACGCGCGATCGAAAAGAATGTGGTCTTCCCACTTGCCAATTTGGTGGCTACTGGTCAGTTGAAGCTGGGAGACTTTGTGCGCATCGACATGCAGGACGGCAAGCTCTCGTTTGTGAAAGAGGCGGAGGGAGCATTGGTGCCGGTGCTACTTGAGAAGTACGGACAAGAGGTAGGCGCGGGCGCGGCCGGCGCGGCCGCGCGTCCAGCCCGGGTCTCGGGCACAAAGCGCGACTTTGGTCCTTCTCTGATAGACAAATAACCTACGTTCAGACGGATGCAAGGAGCGGCGGTGCCGCTCCTTTTTTTGTAGCTTTGCTGCGGCGATCTGGATGTGTGGCCCGCACAACTCCGGCGTCCAACTGAGGTTCTCTACAATAGGGGCTTTTGACTGTGCCGCACGCGATAATAGGAGTTTTGACGGTGCCGCACGCGTCCAGTAAGAGGAGACCGCAATGACCATCTACCCACGGAGCACCCGGGCGATTGCGCTGCTGCTGTGCTTGCTGCTGTCTGCGCCCGAAATATTGAGTGCCCGAGTTGAGCCGACTACCGGCTCGAACATGTTCACAATTGACCAGGAGATTCAGGCCGGCAAAGAGGCGGTAGCGCAAACCAATCGACAGTATCCAGTTCTTCCTGACTCGAGCCCGGTAACACAGTACATTCAACAACTCGGACGGCGGCTCGTACAGGTTGCTCCCGGAGAGAAATGGCCTTATCAGTTCCATGTTGTAAATCAGAAGGAGATCAATGCTTTTGCTTTGCCCGGTGGCCCGCTGTACGTGAATGTAGGAACCATCGAGGCTGCAGACAACGAGGCGCAACTTGCGGGCGTAATGTCGCACGAACTCTCACACATCATTCAGCGTCACTCGACACGAGCCGCGACTAAGCAGTACAAGGCGCAGGTTGGATTAGGAATTCTGGGAGCAGTGTTAGGCGGAGGCATCGGGGGCCAACTTGCCGGCGCCGGCATCTCTTTTGTTGCGGGATCATACTTTCTGAAGAACTCACGTCAGTCCGAGAAAGAAGCCGATCTTCTCGGAACCGACATCATGTACGACGCTGGCTATGATCCAATTCAGCTTCCAAAGTTCTTCGAGAAGATCGAAGCAGAAGGTAGTCAGGGTCCGCAATTTCTAAGCGATCATCCGAATCCCGGCAACCGCATTGCTTACTGCGAAGCAGAGGTTCGGACGCTTCCTCCAAAGCGCTTTCGCGAAGACAGTCCGCAGTTTGCTGAGATTCATCGCCTTGTGATGGACATGCACCCGATGACCGCGCAACAGATCGCCGCTCAAGATCAGCGCGGCGGCTTCAATCCCAACGGAGTGAGCGATAGTTCTGTTGGACAGGAGGCTTCCAATTCGCGTGGCAATCGGTATTCTGCTAGCGGCGACTTCCAGCAACTCAACCACAGTGCGTTCACAATTGGATATCCCTCCAACTGGAAAGCCTTCGGGGATGCGCAATCAGCAGTCACTCTTGCGCCCCCGAATGGAGTGGGCCAGGATTCGAATAGTCAAAGTGCAGTGGCAGTCGGTGTGATCATCGATAGCTACGAGCCCGAGCAAGGCGCAAGCCTCGATCAGGCGACACGCGATCTAATCGCAAGCTTGAGACAGTCCAATCCGGACTTGCGGCAGGTTGGCAATGGCGAAGCCATTCGCGTCAATGGAGTATCCGGACGCTCAACCGATCTGATTGGCAATTCACCCATTCGCGATAACAATGGACGCGCACAAAGAGAGCGAGACTGGCTTGTGGCTATCGCTCGCCAGGACGGCAGCGTCGTCTACTTAGTGTTCATCGCGCCGCAGAACCAGTTCGATCAGCTACGCCCGACATATGAGCAGATGTTGAGGACCTTGAGACTCAGGTAGGGAGTCGGGTGATCGGGTCATCTTGATCGGGTGAGATAAGAAAAAGCAGCTTCAACGACCCGCTGCTGGCTTCTTACAGCTAACGATTGTTTGTAAATGTTGAGAGCGGATCTACCGATGGAGCATCGACGACATTGGTTTCACTTCACCCGATGGCCGATCATCCGATTTCTTCCTCAGCCTTTCTTCAACTCCACGAGAACCTGCCGTGCCACTTCGCGCAAAGTTTCGAACACGCCGCTTCCCTGAAAGGCTACAGCCTCAAACACAGGCTCATTTTTCTTCAGCAATTCCTTTTTCAACTCTTCAACAGCCATTACGTTCGGCAGGTCGCGCTTGTTGAGTTGAAGAACGTAAGGAATCTTTGCGAAGTCGTAGCCGTGTTCCTTGAGGTTGTCCTGTAGGTTCTCGAGCGCCTCGACATTGGCATCCATGCGTTCGGGCTGCGAGTCCGCAACGAAAACGACGCCATCTACTCCGCGGAGGATCAACTTGCGACTCGCATCGTAGAAGACCTGTCCCGGAACGGTGTAGAGGTGAAAGCGAGTCTTGAAGCCGCGGACGGTACCGAGATCGAGTGGGAGAAAGTCGAAAAAGAGCGTTCGATCAGTTTCAGTGGCCAACGAGATCATCTTTCCCTTCTGCTTCTCGTTGGTTTTGTCAAAGATATGCTGAAGATTTGTGGTCTTCCCGCCTAAGCCCGCGCCGTAATAAACAATCTTGCAATTAATCTCGCGGGCCGCGAAATTGATGAAGCTCAATTAGCTTTCCTCACAATGAGCCGCACATGGGCAGGGTTGACGTCGCAGTGATCCACTGCCTGAACTCGCTCTTATAACATACCAGCTTCGGCAGGCTGGTTATCGCACTGAAGTACCGTTACTGTCACTGCCGTCCAGGAGGCAGCGGATAATAACCGGCCTTCGCCGTCACCCGCAGTCCCGAGTGAGCAACACGCACTTCAATCTCGCGATAGTTCTCAGCTAGAGTCCCTTGAGTGTAGTAGCCAAGCGTGTATTGATTGCGCGCCACCAAGGTCACGGCAGAGTAGGCATTCTCAATCGCCTGTTTTGTGAACTCGCTGAACACCTCTCCGCCCGTGGCGCTCGCGTACTTTGGCAGGATGTTGCCCGTGCCGGTGCCCGGAACATTGATCTGCTCGAGCTTGCGAAAGACCGGCATTCCGGCTGAACCGACGCCGATTGCGTACACCGAAATCTTGTTCGTCAGCAAGATTTTCAAGACGTCTGCGTAAGATGCTCGGCTACCATCCTCTCTTCCGTCCCCCACGATCATGATTACTCGGCGCCGAGCCGGCTGGACTTTAGAAAGGTCGAGCGCTGATTGGAGCACAGCATCATTCAACACTCGACGATCATGCGGAACGATCGGTATCTGCGGGACGCTTGGATCGAATGGACGACCATTCACTGTAGGCCCACCTGCGAACGGACCACCGCCCACCGGTACGCCGCCCTGTTGTCCATGCTTGGTCTCGACGATGCGGTTAAGCGCCTGCGTGAGTCGATCGCCAGCCGCACTGAAACTCGATTCCTTTGTGACCGAGTTTCCGTAGGTGTACACAGCAATTTCGTCGTATTGACTAAACGCTCCCTGGAGGGCCTGAAGCCCCTCTTGCACTTTCCGTAACGCTGTGTCGGGCATGCCGACATCAATCAGTACTGCCGCAGAGATTGCCAATGGATCGCTAGTGAAATAAGTCAACTTCTGCCGGACACCGTTCTCGTAGACTGTGAAGTCCTTCGGCAACAGGCCCTCAACCATGTGCCCAGAGTTGTCCTTAACCGTGACTGGAATCTCCACGAAGTTCGTAGTGCTCACCAGCTTGTAGAGACGATCGGTATCCGGAGTCACCGGATTGCGAACAGGTTGAGCCGCGTTCGGCGGAGTATCTCCAGTTCCGTTGCTAGGATTTGTCGCATCGGGTTGCGCAGGTTGATCCACCCTCGGCTGCGCTGCCGGAGTCGGTGCTGAGTCACGCGAACTGGATTCCGTGGGAACAGTAGATTCGGGAGGCGGAAACGTCTTCTGAGGTCGAGGGGCGTCAGGAAGGGTTTGCGATTGGGATTGAGCCGTTAGATTCCCGCTAAAAACAAAAACCAGAAGGAGCAACATCAATGACAGTCTTCGCCACCCGGCTCGCATCAACTTCCTGCCTTTCTTAACACCTTTAGGGCGGAGACGGACGATTATGGTCCCCGCCATCGCGCGACAAAAAACACTACAATTGTGTCTAAGCTTAGCAAAAAGACGACTATACTTTTATGAAGTATCAAGACCCGGTTGTTCGTTTGGTGATTCGCCGAATTCTTCCATTGTTTCTTCTGGCATTTGCTTGGATGATGCTAGCCCTGCCTTCGGCCTCACAAACCCAAAATCTTCCCCCACCTAAGAATCCCGATACCGGCCCGCAAACCAATGGCGACGATAGCTCGGGCCCAACGATGCGGGATCGAACCAAGCAGCAGGAAGGTAATCCAGTCGAGACATTGAAGGTAAATGTCGATGTTGTGAGCCTTCTGTTCAACGTGAAAGACAAAGGCGGCCACTTGCTTCCCAACCTGGACAAAGAGGAGTTTCAGGTTACGGAAGACGGCAAGCCGCAAAGCATCAAATATTTCAAGGCGGAATCGAACCTGCCGCTGACGATTGGCATTCTGCTCGATACAAGTTTCAGCCAAGATCGTGTGCTCCCCATAGAAAAGGAAGTTGGGGCTCAGTTCTTGCAGCGATTGCTGCGTAAAGAAGACGAAGCTTTTCTCATCAGCTTTGATGTCAATGTTGATCTGCTGCAGGACTACACCAACGTTGAACGCGACATCCGCAAGGGAATGGATGCCGCAAAAATCAACGGTGGAGGCGGTGTCGGCGGGCTTCCCGGTATTGGACAAGGGCCCGTACCGATCAGCAACCCGAAGGGCACTCTGCTATACGACGCCGTTTATCTCGCCGCTCATGACAAGCTGCGCAGTGAAGTGGGGCGAAAAGCACTCATTCTTCTGACTGATGGCGAAGATCAGGGTAGCCAGCTTAAGCTACCAGACGCACTCGAAGCCGCTCAGAAGGCCGATGCCATCGTTTACGTCCTGCTCATTAGCGACAGTGGCGTCGCCGCAGGAACTGGAGCGGGATTGATGAGAAAGCTCTGCGACGAAACCGGTGGGCGAGTGATCCACGTCGGTAACAATCGTGACAAGTTGGAGAAGGCCTTCGACCAGGTTTCGACCGAGCTGCGCAGTCAGTACAGCATCGGGTATACGCCTACCAATGGCAAGCACGACGGCACTTTTCGGAAAGTAGAGATTAAGACCAAGGAAGGTTATAAGGTCCAGACTCGCAAGGGCTATTATGCGGCTTCTAGCTAGTCAGTGGAGACGCATGCTGCGTCTCTATTGCGCCCCAACTGCTGCTGAAGCCCTTTCCGTTCCCCTCGGCGCGAAGTACCCCTTACGACCACGCACTTTGTACTTCTTGTTCAGTGCCTCGATATCGATAGTGCGATACTTTCCATCGGCACTGAAATCAGCAGGCTTGTAGGAAACAGCGTACTGGCTGCGCAGCTCCTCTTGGATTTGCGAGAAGGCGTCGGAAACCTCTTCGATCTTGAAGGGGAAGAAGGCGCGCCCGCCGGTTGCGCTGGCTATCGCCTCAAGGATCTTGTCACCGCGACTCTTGGTGCCGCTTACATTCGTACTTATGGTGTAGACGATTACCTCGGCTCTCTGCGCTTCTTCAATCGCATCGTCACGTGTCACGCGACTCTGATTATCTTCACCGTCCGATAGGAGAATGATTGCTCGCCGTAGGGCTCCTCCGGTGCTCTGCGTCTTAATCAGCTTGTCATGACATGCTCCATACACCGCGTCATACAGGGCAGTCCCTCCACCTGGACGCAGCATGCGTACGCCCGAGGCAAGCTTCTCCGGATTGTTGGTAAAGTCCTGCGTGATTTCTGGAGTTGTGTCGAACCCAATCACAAACGCCTGATCCCGATCCGGGTGAATAATTTGGTTTAGAAACTCGATTGCAGCCTGTTGCTCAAAACGGAATCTGTCGCGGATGGAATTGCTGGCGTCTACAAGCAAGCCCACGCGTAGCGGAAGGTTCGTCTCAGACGCAAAGTTGCGGACATTCGCCGGCGGTCTGTTGTTATCCAGAATGCGGAAATCGGCTTCTTTAAGATCCTTCACATAGTGGTTGTGCTTATCAGTAACCACGAATACCACGTTTACTTCATTTACAGGAACTACGATATTGAAGGGCTTCTCCTGAGTCCCTTCGGTCTCAGCCTTAGCTGGAGACCCGGGTGTTCGCACCTGAGCCGCTTGTTCCGATTTCGGAACAGTGTTCGTGGGCTGAACTCTCGGCCTGAGCTTTGGATCAAGCGTCTCCAGGACCGGCTGCTGCGGCTTGGCGTCCTCCGACTTTGCTTCTGGCACGGCGGTTTGCGGCTGTTGAGCAGGTTGTGCAGGCGGAGCTTGTGGACGTTGCCGCTCCAGAGTTGCTGAAGGAGCTGAAGGTAAACTGCCGCCATCCTGCGCGGACGCAATCAGGGCACCAGTCGCAGCCAGGAGCGCAACCAAACCTAAAGGAAAGACTCGCATGGGAAACACTATTATATCTGCCTTACAAATTCATCCTTCGAGAGAGCACGTCTTCTGCCAAGAATGCTCTGATTCCATAGCGCCTTAGAGAGCCATCAACTCCAATTTTTTCAGGAACTTCTGAAGCTCAGCTGGAAGCTGCCGCTCAAAATGCAAGTGCTCGTGGGTGCCCGGATGGACGAAGTCTAACTCGGCAGCGTGAAGAAAATTCCGAGTTAAAGAAAGTTGCTCGTTTTTACCCAAGTTTTCTCCCTTTTTCTGCGGTGATAGAGCCCGCGGCTGCAGCATGCCTGGTGCTCCGTACAGCGTGTCACCTACGACAGGATGATGCAATGATGAGAGATGAACGCGTATCTGATGCGTACGTCCAGTCTCAATGTCCACGTCCAGCAGCGCGAACTTTCCATACGTCGTTTCGAGTTTCCGGCGAACCGCAAAATGCGAAACCGCTGACCTTCCGCCGTGGCCGCGCGTCGTCATACGCGTAGGGCGCAAACGGTCGCGGCTGATTGCGGTTGCAATAGTTCCCTTCTCCGCAGGCCAACCACTCACTAGCACGATGTATCTTTTCTTCACCTGACGCGATGCAAACTGTGCCGCAAGTTTGCGATGCACCTCCTCAGTCTTCGCCACCACCATCAGTCCGCTGGTTTCTTTGTCCAAACGATGCACAATTCCGGGTCTCGCTTCACCGCCAAGTTCGCTCAATCGCTGAAAGCGAAATAACAACGCGTTTACTAGAGTCCCTCGATTCCGCTCTTCGTCTCCGGCTCCAGCGTGGACAATCATTCCCGCGGGCTTGTTTACCACTGCCAAGTATTCGTCTTCGTAGACCACGTCCAGTGGAATGTTCTCTGGGGTCGCCTTGAGCTGAGGACGCTCTGCTTCGCCATGTACCTCGACGAGTTCATCCCCACGCAGCTTCAACGACGGGCGCTCGACCACGCCGTTGACCTCTACCTTCCGCTGCTCAATCAATTCTTGAACGCGTGCGCGACTCACTTTCCTGAGTGCAGCGGTCAGAAACTGATCGAGACGGCGTCCTGTATCATCAGAAGTTGCACGAAAGGCTTGTATGGAGTCCGTGGGTTTGCCGCCTGTATCCATCAGGCGGTGGTCGCGAGCTGAGATCGGCGGCTAGCCTGCGGACGGGAACACAGCACCCACATTACACCACCCCCGATCACTAGAATCAGCGCGATAAACTGAGTGGCACTCATGATCCCACCAAACATCGAACCGCGGTCAGGATCTGCTCGTAAGAACTCTAGAAAGTATCGAGCCGCGCCGTAGAGAAAGAGGTAGATTGCGGAAATCTGACCTTCGAAGCTGCGATGCCGAAAGATCCACAACAGCAGGAGAAAGATGAGCACTTCAGCAAGAAATTCATAAATCTGTGTAGGATGTAGCCGCACTCCCAGCGGCGTGCCAGCCCACTTGGCCAGCGGATTCGTGAACGTCACTCCCCAAGGCAGGTTGGTTGGTTTCCCAAAACAGCACCCCGCGGCAAAGCAGCCGAGACGCCCAATCGCGTGTCCAATCGCAATGCCGGGAGCGAACGAATCAGCAGTCTTGAGCTTCGGCAGATGATGCTTGAGCGCGTACCAATAGCAAACGCCGATCGACAGCAGCAAGCCGCCTGAGAACACGCCCCCAGACTGCAGAGTGTCGAAGCTGAAAAGATTCAACGGCAGATCTGGATGCTCCTGCCAGGTGGTGAACAGATACAACAACTTCGATCCCACGATGCCGGCAAGGATCGCGACCAGACCCATATTCCACATCGTGTCCACATTAATGCCCTGCCTGCGCGCAAGATGAACTGTCACGAGCAGTCCGATAATCAGACCCGACGCAACCAGAATGCCGTAGGTCGGAACAAAGAAGTGTCCAATTTGGAAAAGACGGGGATACACGAGAAAGCTGCCAGCTCCTACTTGCTAGCTATTAGCTTAACTGATCGACCCTTCCATCCGGTGCCGTGCGTGCCAAGTTTCCGCCAAGGTCTCCAGCGGACGGGACTCTGAGCCGACCGTAGAAGTCCTTGGACCGCTAGGTAGGTTCCAATTGAACTCCAACTATTGAACCTGAGACTCTCAGCAAAATTCATTACGACGGCCTGAGGCAGTGCGCCGATAATTGCATTGGGATTGCGACCTCATCGATAAACCTGCAATGCGATTTTCGTATTAGAAGAATCTCATGAGAAAGAGTTTCATTCCCGACATCATCTTTCTAGCGTTGTCCATTGCAATGCTGTGGCTTCTTCCTTCTAAACCTCCGCACGCCCAAACCCAGCATTTGATAGAGATTGACTGGACGCCCAGCCGTCAGCCTCCTGGCGAGACCGTCAAGTGGTATCGGGTGTACCGCGGAACTCAGTCCGGGGGACCATATCAGCTAGTCCACCAAGACGACGCAGTCTACAACCAGGTGACCGACTCGCCGCCGTGGATCAGCGGCCAACTCTACTGTTACGTAGTGACCACCGGAGACCAGAACCACGTGGAATCGCATTACTCGGCACAGTCATGCGTAACCATCCCTTAAATGCCGAAACGGGGGTTGTTGCTTGACCAGAGCTAAATTGCGAGTGGACCCGGAAGTAGGAAATTTCTCAGATTCATGGCAAGCCTCGAATTTTCAGTGTCCGGCCTGAGACATAGGTAACAGAACGTTCCGGAGACATGGGTTACACTTTTCGGCCCGAGGAGGGCAGAGGAGGGGATGCCATGGAAGGAAAGTTCTGTGATAG
>Ga0126378_10000296_pt1 | contig 37887 bp, 32 predicted proteins | sample PanSoiMetPlot_23_FD_92587 | JGI IMG/M metagenome (GOLD analysis project Ga0126378, IMG submission 92587) | Tropical forest soil microbial communities from Panama - MetaG Plot_23 | ecosystem: Environmental > Terrestrial > Soil > Tropical forest > Bulk soil | place: Panama | collected 2016-02-17 | reverse complement strand
CAGAGGCTCGCTCGGCATCCTCCGCTTGGCTGACCTGCGCTAGCTCAACTCGCCGAACCGCCGTGTACGGACCCGTACGCATGGTGGTGTAGCAGGGACAGCGGGTGACCGCTTACCTATGCCAATTTTTTGCTCGCTATGTCTTTTCGGTAACAGCCTTTTTGATTGGATCGGCCTCGATAAGTTTATGCGACAATGCTCGCCGCACTTCAGGAGCTGCCTATGTGCATGTTGTGCGAGCTGCAGTTGTTCAACGATCATCAGGCACTTGAGCGCGAGTTCTACAACGTATGTCCGAAATGCAAGAAGTTCCCAGCGGACGCCTCCGGACACGAGTGCTATCACTGCTTCAGCGTTGGCGGAATCGTAGACGAGTGCCGAAGTGCAATGGCAAGCCGTGGAGCGAAGAGTTTCTATCAGCCAGGCAGGAAGTTGAGGGCGACGAAAAAGACTCTCCCATTCTAGGAGCGTTATCGCGCTGACATCGCTTGCTGTTGGGCGGGTTCCCATGGACGAGCTCGCGGAATCCAACGCCGCACGTTCTTGCGGTATTCGTCATAGTCGGCGCCAAACCTGCGGCGCAGCGTCGGTTCCTCGTAGAGCAAGATGAAGAGATTCACTAAGAGGATGATCGCGACAGCATATCCAATTAGCACTAGGGAGAACTCAGCAAAGAGAATCGCACAGCCGGCGAGAACGAGCCCGGCTCCGAGGTACATCGGGTTCCGCACATAGCGGTAGGGACCGATGATTACCAGATGTTGGGGTGCGTCAAAGGGAGCTGGAGTGCCTTTTCCGACGAAGAAAAACCTCGCGAAGCAATTGACCGCGAGGACTCCCCCGAGGACGATGGGTCCTAGCCCCCACCAACGGGCCGGACTTTGGGGCGGGAGGCTGGTCGAGCTTCGAATGCCTAGCCATTGCGGCATCAACCATAGCCAAAGCCATGCAAATCCACCTATGTACACGATGCTGCGGAGAGCGAGGAAGATCCGTTGGCCCATCGGCACCTCCCGGATTCATGCATCCAGAAGTGTAGCTTCGAAAAACGGTTTACTCTAGCCTGGGAAAATACACTCCTGTGCAATTGCGAATATGGAGATGAAGGTGACGGAACAGATACATGAGAAAACGATCAGTGCTGTCATAGCCGAGCGACGCTCTACGCCGCGTTTCGCACCCACTCCGGTCGCAGAAGAAGACCTCAAAAGAATTGTCATTGCGGGCCTGCAATCTCCCAGCGGCTACAACCTGCAGCCCTGGAGATTTGTCGTCGTTCGGGATGTCGAACAGCGCCGCAAGTTGCGCGTGGCTTCACACGAGCAGCCGAAGATCGGACAGGCTCCTGTGGTAATTGTCGCCTTCGGCGATCCAGATGGATGGCGTGAGGGGGACTTGGACGCGATGATTCGAATTGGTGCCGAGCATGGGTACTCCCATCCATCAAAATCCGGTGAAATGCGTCACATGATCTCCAAGTACTTCAGCGAGCACAAAAACATGCCGATGTGGTTGAACCGCCAGGTGATGATCGCGCTTACAACGATGATGCTTATGGCGGAAGCTCTCGGGTATGACACTGCATTGATGGAAGGCTTTGATGATCGGAAGGTAAGGGAGGCTGTGGGGGCGCCTGATCGTATGGAAGCTGTTTGCCTGCTCGCGATTGGTCATCGTGAAGGAGAAGACAAGCGTTACGGAGGGCGATTCCCCGCAGAACGCGTGGTCTTTGCGGAAAGTTTCGGCCGCCCGTTCGAGCTCTAGCTGGAGATTGGGTTGTGATCCAGGATTTTTCGTGCTCATCCCACCGGCTCCTGAATGACTTTTGCGTCCGATCTCTCGACTTCCCGCCGTTCTAAAATCCCTGAATCATGAGAATATGAATTCGTTTTGTGCTTGCTTGTACTGTGCCTCTTCCGCAAAGAGAGCAACGGCGAATAAGACTCATGAAGGAAAAAATTCAGCAACTCTTCACGAAGTTCGTTTCACTTTCAGAAACGAAGATGTTCAAGCGCATAGATTTCGTGTTGGCGATACTAGTCACACTTGTCGCTCTCGTCATTTATGCCTATACCGAGCTCAGTGGACGCAACGCTGCCGGGCTGCGCTTTATCGAGAATGTCGAGGCCCGTTCTTTGGACGCTCGCTTCAATCTGCGAGGTACACGTTCACACGATGACAACATTGTGATCGTCGGCCTGGAAGAGACAACACTGCAAAGAGTGGGTGCTTTTCCAATCCCCCGCAATGCTTACGCGAACATGGTCGATCAACTCGCGAGAGACGGTGCAAGGCTGATCGTGTTCGACTTCAATTTTCCTCTTCCGGAGAAAAACTCAGCCGTCGATGCCTTGAAAAGGTTGGAGGCGAGTGTTCAGGGACGTGCCAACTCTGAGGTGATTCAGAAGATCCGTGAGATTGAAGCAACGAGTAACAACGATAAGATTCTAGCTGATTCTCTGAAACGAGCCGGAAATGTCGTTCTCGGCCATCTCTTCCTTGACGCTGAGCGTGCGAAGTCCGTTAATGCTGCCGGGGCAGCGGAGTACTTCCACGTTTTGGACGCACACCCCTTTCCGCAAGTCAAACCGCTAGGCGGAGTTTCACCGCTTCAAGCGTGGAAACGGGCGACTGCTGAAGCTAACGAATACGCTGATTTAAATGCGAGTGGTGTCTACGCGAATCTGGGCATTCTGGCGGATGCTGCTCGATCTTTTGGGTTCTTCAACGAAACTCCGGACATTGATGGAACCTTCCGAAGGTCACCCCTCCTAATCAGTTACAAGCACGGCGATTACGACGAACAGTTCTACCCATCAATCGATCTTGAAGCTGTACGCCAATACGAGAATATAAACGACGAAAGCATCGTCGCCTACGTTGCGGAAAACGGCATCGATCACATCGAACTGGGTCCCCATAACTTATGGCCTGATCACGATGGCACGGTCTGGGTGAACTATGCCGGACATTACAAGACCTACAAGCACTACCCGATGATTGACGTGATCGATGGGCGTTTTTCTGCCGGAACCTTCAAAGACAAGCTAGTTGTGTTTGGCGCGACTGCCGTGGCCGTCGGCGATTTGCGTAACACTCCTTTTCATGATGCCGATTTTATGGGCGTGGAGATCCATGCAAATGTCATCGACAACATCCTTCATTCCGCCGAGGCAGGGCGCGGATTCATAACCCGCAGCTACAAGGAGGAGGCGATTGATCTCCTCTTCATCCTCGCCTTTGGTCTTGGTCTGGGATACTGGTTTAGCCGCACGAAGCCGTTGACGGCCACGCTCGGTGTTCTGCCCGCGCTTTGCATCTTCGGCTTGATTGTGTACCTCGCATTTGCGCATTACGGCATGTGGTTGAGCTTTGTTATTCCAGCGGGAACGCTCGTCGCCAACTATGCGACGATCATCAGCTTCCGCATGGTTTTCGAAGAACGTGAAAAACGGAAAGTGCGTAAGACCTTCGAGCGCTACGTCTCGCCCGGCGTAATTGCGTTAATGGAGAAGAACCCGAAGAAATACTTCAAGACCGGTGGTGAGTCCAAAGAACTCACCGTGATGTTCAGCGACATCCGTTCCTTTACCACAATTTCAGAGGGGCTCTCGCCAGACGAACTTGTTCGCTTGCTCAACGAGTATCTCGGTGAGATGACCGATATTCTCTTCCGACGGTGGGGCACTCTCGACAAATATATCGGCGACGCCATTATGGGATTCTGGGGATCGCCCTTTCCGCAGGATGATCACGCCCTTCGGGCCTGCGCATGCGCCCTCGACATGCGGGCACGCCTTCAGGAACTAAACATGAAATGGGAGGCCGAAGGGCGCAAGCAACTCGCGATTGGTGTGGGATTGAATACAGGCGAAGTGAATGTAGGCAACATGGGTTCGTCGAAGCGTTTCGCCTGGACCGTGATGGGTGACAACGTAAATTTGGCTTCGCGCCTCGAGGGGATAACGAAGGAATATCACGTTCAATGTGTGGTCTCCGAATCAACTTATCGGTCAGCGAAAGATCAGTATATTTTTCGAGAGATTGATCGGATTAAGGTAAAAGGAAAAAACCTGCCGGTAACGATCTATGAGCTACTGGACTGGGGGCGGAATGAGTCGCTCTATACCGAGCGGATCGTGCGTTTTTCCGAGGCACTCACTGCTTACCGTCGCCAGCAATGGGAGGAAGCGATCGAACTGTTCAAGAAGATCAAGGGGAAATTCCACGACGATGGACCCGCTGAGACCTTCATCCACCGGTCACTGGAATTAATGGAGGCCCCGCCGGAACCTGATTGGGACGGCGTGTACGCGATGAAAACCAAATAGCGGACCGAACTCCGATCCAAAATGGGATTACAAGCATCCATAAGATACTTAGCCGGCATTCTAATCATTCTCGCGCTGTGTGCGTCGGCGCTGATAGCGAGAGAACGATCGTGGCGCGCTAGCTCGTCCAGCGATAATTCTGGCCGTTCGATCGATGCGGGCAGTGCTCAGACCCAGGAAGACCAATCTCAGAGTCAGAAAGGTAAGTCTAAGAAGGAGAAAGGGAAGAAGGAGCACGAGGGCGGCGGTGACGGCAATGGAGTCCCAGTTGAGTTTTCCGGCGCGGTCGCTCAAAGCGTTTTGCTGCAACTCCAAGACGCCCTAGAAGGGCACAGCGATGGACGGATGCTGTCGGCTTTCAACGATAGCAAGATGGATAGCTATCTAAACTTTCAGAATCAGATTCTTGCATTCTTTCAACGTTACGAGTCGTTCCACGTACACTTCCGAATCTCTCAGGCGACAGGGGAAGCGAATAAAGGTGAAGTTCTGGTTGATTTCGAATTAGAGGAAGTTCCACGCTCGGCCGACGCGCAACCCGTGCGCAAGCGTGATCAACTCCGTTTCAACATAGAGCGTGGTAAAAAGGGTTGGAAGATCGTAGACCTGCGGCCTCGAGACTTTTTCTCCTAAAGACTGTAGTGCTATTGAGCTAATCTGAGCCTCCCTTGAAGCGCGACTATCCTGATCGCCCCTTGCTCGGCGTCGGAGCTGTTGTTGTTAAAGACGAGCGAGTGCTCGTTGTTCGTCGCGCGAATCCTCCACTACAGGGACAATGGTCCATTCCTGGCGGTCTCGTGGAAACAGGCGAGACGACAAAGGATGCAGTCATTCGTGAGATCGGCGAAGAGACCGGACTCACGATCGAACCACTGGAGTTAATCGAGGTCTTTGAGCGAATCCTTCGCGACGCCGATTCCCGCGTGCAGTATCACTTCGTGGTGATCGATTACTTATGCCGTATCTCGTCGGGCGAATTGCAGGCGGGCAGTGATGTGAGCGAGATTCGTTGGGCTGGGTTTGATGACCTGCGAATCTTGGGAATTACGCCAGAGACTCGTGCTGTCATTAAGAAAGCCTTGAACGCAGCGAAGGAATCTACCGCGTTCCGAACTGATAGCTGATTCCGAAACCCAGACGCAAAAAGTCAGTGTTGCTGTATCCGCCTCCGTAAGGCCGGAAATAGTCCACCTGCAGCGCTCGTATGGCAAGCTGTTCGGTCAAAGGGTAATTGAGGCCTCCTCCAGCAGCGATCGTGAACGAATTGCTAAATCCGCGCGAATTAATGCTGGTATGCGAGATTCCGAAGAGGCCACGGATGAAAGGCTGAAAACGGTAGATGTGCAATCCGACTTGAGGACCACCCAGAAACGATGTCAGCGAGACTCCGTGGCCGTAGTAGCCCCCAACCTCTCCCGTTGCTTGTACGAACGGCATCACTGCCGCGCCGAGTGAAGCGGTAAAGCCGTTCAATCCGACTTTCCCGCCAAGGCTCCCATCGGTGGCCATGTGAGCGAAAGTTGCCGACGCCTCGTACGGACGGTATGAGAACTGCCCTTTTGCTCCCGGCGATTGAGCAATACCAAAACAGGAATAAAAAACGCAGACCACAAACGCGAGACCTCGTCCTCGAAGGCCCATGCCTATCCTCCCTCAGATTCAGAGTGGCGCCTGAAGTGCGATGTCTCTCGAAGGCTTGGCGATGTCCGAGCAACTCAGAAAGTAAGCGAATCGCCCGCGGACACGACCGTTTCCTGAAAATCGCCTACAACTCTAGCCAAATAAAGCCTTTGCCAGTCTATGGAAGAAACCTCTTTTTTCGTTTCCCGTCTTCGCTTTAGAGGGAGGTTGCGATGGAGAAGGTGGCTGGGGAGCGACGGTTGGACTCTCCGGCCAAGGCAGGCGCTCGATATGAACACGCGCCAGCGTCTGGGTGACATCTACATTCGCAGGTGTACCAGCGCCACGAAAGACCATGGGGGCGTCGACCTGAATCTGCACTTGTGACGAAGGGTGCTGAGGAAGGGATGCCGCCGCGTTGGCTGCTGCAGCAACTGCCGGCTCGGTCTGGAGCGCAGCGAGGGCAGCCGCCTTTTGTTCGGCTGTCGGAGCTGGAGCTTTTTGTGGCGCAGGTTCTCGTGTTTGTGCCAAGGAGGTTGTCGACGCTTGAGCTGGGGGGACCGGAGATTGAACTGCAAGTACTGGAATTTGAGGAAGTGGGGATTGCGCTCGAGGTGAAGGTGCAGGGGGGACGATTGGTGATGCCTCAGCAGTCTGGACGGCAGACGGAGCGGGACATCCGCAGTTCGCAGCGTCGTCTAAATTGGGTCTCTTAACGTTTCCTGGATGAAAGATCGCCTGCTCGTTGGGCTTCAATCGGTAGAAATCGTCGCCCATAAGCTCGGAAATGACTACATAGGAATCTTCTCCTCGGGAACGTAGGCAGGCATCACCATTGGCCCGCGCCGTGATGGAAACGTTCACTTTTGCCGGTCCTGAAATGAGAATCCGGAAGTCCGGAGTCAGGATGGCATCAGCCGTGGCGGGTAAATCGTAGTCGCCTTCGAGCGACCCAGCACTCATCGCGAACATGAGCTCCTGTCCCTTCGGCGAACTGTAGACTGTGAGGTTTGTGCCGGGACAGATACGCACCTGGCCACCACGCGCCAAGCGCACTGAAGCGGAATGCTGGCCGGCGGTGATTACTGAGCCGTTGTCAACCTCGAGTCCGCTCGCCGTATAGCGCACGCCGCCTTTTACCGTAGCGTCGGAAGCATAGAGGTCTCCGATGCGCTGGGCCCCTGCCAGGGTTGACATGAGGCACGTTGCTAAAACGAAAACCCCGCGCTTTTGGCGCAGGGTCTTCGACTTGGGAGGGTAATGCAGCGTTTGAGGCAAAAATCTACGCGTCGGCAGTATCCGGCACGAAATCATACTGCTCAATTATCGCAGCGATGCCGGTCTGCTGCGGCCGTCCATCATCGATACGAACTATTCGCCCACGGCAACGAACGCGAATGCTCTCGGTGAGCGTGATCTCCGGAGGTAATGTAAGCGTGAATTCTACTTTTGAACCTTTTGACAGTTTGGAACCAGCGTAGAAAAACACACCTTGTGCGCTTACGTCGCGTGTCTCGGCCGGTACTTCTTTGAGCTGTCCGTCCTCACAGCGTATGGAAACTGGAAGCTTCAGCGCAAACCGACGGCTCGTTCTTTGTTCGGTCTTCGTGGCTGATGTTGCCATAGGAGTTAACCTCGCGCGGGGACCCTATGAGCATGACCCGGATATTGCCCCGCGTCAAGGCAATTCGAGGAACTCCGAAAGAGATGGATGAAAAGGACAAAGCACCAGAGCCGCAATTAAGTCTGGTGGGCGCTTTGCCGGTTCCATCGAATGGCGCTGGGCTCAATCGTTTACCTAAGTTCAGGGATAAAAACGTGCGAAAACGGCACAGCTTGGGTCTGAGCAGTGCACGGGAAATGACCCACTTAGGTAGTGCCGAGGCGATCCCACACGGTCCAAAACTTCTGCATTTCGGCAGGCTTGCCAAACGAAATGCGGACGAAATTGTCCATGCCAGGGAAGCGCCGTCCAATGAGGATTCCATTCTGCTTAAAGTGATTCATGATCTGCGTCGCAGGTCGTCCTGCATCCATCATGGCAAAGTTCGCAAACGACGGAATTGGTTTTAGGCCTCGGCGTCCAGCCTGGGCGAAGAACTCCTGTCGATCAGTGGCGTTTCGCCGGACTGCAGCCTGCATCTCGGCGGTATCTTGCAACGCGGCAACCCCTGCTTGAGCAGCGACCATGTTGACGTTGTCCTGAGTCTGAAAGCTACGCATGCGCTGAGTATTCTCAATCGAGCTAACGCCATAACCCAGACGCATTCCCGCCATGCCGTAGATCTTGGAGAAAGTTCGCGCCACGATTACACGTGGATTATCCATGGGTTGATCGAGGAAGGACCGGTAATCGGAAGAGTCTGTGGCGAAGTGATGGTAGGCCTCGTCGATCAGGACATAGGTGTTTTCCGGCAGTTTGCTGATGAACGTCGCCAGATCCTTGCGTGGAGTCAGGCTGGCTGTCGGATTGTTCGGATTGCAAACATAGATAAGTGATGGAGTAGACGCAGTCCGCGCCAACATTGCGTCGAGATCATGCGCATAGTTGCCGGTGAGCGGGACTTTTTCTGTCTCTGCTCCCGAGGCAGCCGCGTATTCGCCGATCGCCTCGAACGTGGGAGCCGCAACAATCAGTTTTTTGCCCTTGCCTAGGAAGGCGCCCACAGCGACGCGCAGGATTTCAGTCGATCCGCAACCGGTGATTACCTGTTGTGTTTTTGTCTTGTGTAGGTCAGAGATCTCCCAGACGAGTGCGTCGTAATCGAAATCCGGATAGCGGTTCGCCCATCCAATTGCTTCCCGCATTGCGGCTACGGTTTTCGGGAGCGGGCCATAGGCATTCTCATTGCTGTTGAGCAGGATGGCATTGGCACGCGTTGCCCCGAGAGCGGTTTTTGCGCCTACTGCCTGACCGTGGCGGGATGGCTCAAAGGCTTCAAGGGAGAGAGGAGAGGTAACCAGAGCTGCTCCAGCGGCAGCGCCTACTCCAAGAGATTGTAGAAAGCTTCGTCGCGTTAGCATGAAAGCTCCTGTTTTCAAGAGGCATTCCAGAGAAAACGCCGAAAGCGACTCAGCGTTTTCACATAATATCGGCCAATACTGTATTCCTAAGCTCAGGCTTTTGCACTAATGCGTTTGAGGAGCTCAGGATGACAGGCTCGATTTTAAAATTCGCGACTTACACTTCCTGCACAGCCTGTGTCAGGCTTGTAAGGGACGACTTCGCATCACCGTACAGCATCCCGGTGACGGGTTTGAAGAACAGCGGGTTCTCCAACCCAGAGAATCCTTTTCCTTTACCGCGCTTCAGCACTACGACTGACTTTGCGCGATCAACCTCGATGATCGGCATGCCCGCGATCGGACTCCTGGGATTGTCTCGCGCGTCAGGATTCACCACGTCATTGGCGCCAATGACCACAGCGACGTCAGTTTGTGGCAGATCGGGATTGATCTGGTCCATTTCATAGAGGAGCGAGTAGGGGACGTTCGCTTCTGCAAGCAGGACGTTCATGTGTCCCGGCATGCGACCGGCCACGGGATGAATACCAAACTTCACACCTACGCCGCGCGCTTCGAGGAGGTTTGCCAGCTCACGCACAGCGTGTTGCGCCTGTGCCGTAGCCATGCCATATCCAGGAACGAAGACCACCTGCTTGGCATAAGCCAGTTGCGTGGCGACGTCTTCCAGTGATACCTCGCGCATCGTTCCTGTCGCAGCTCCGACCGCCGTTTCAGACACCGCTCCAAATGCGCCGAACAGAACATTCTTCATCGAGCGATTCATCGCACGGCACATCAAGACGGAAAGAATGAATCCCGAGAACCCGTCGAGCGTGCCGGCGATGATCAGAACGTTATTGCCGAGCACGAATCCGGTAGCGGCTGCAGCGAGTCCGGCGTAGGAGTTCAGGAGCGACATCACAACCGGCATGTCGGCAGCGCCGATGGGAATCACCAGCAGTACGCCAAAGCAGAAGCCCAGCGTCATCATGATGTAGAACGCTGGTGCTGCACTTGCGTCGTAGACCAAGTAGACAAAGCATCCGATCATCACTGCCAGCAACGTCATATTGAAGATGTTCTGACCCTTGAAGGTGATCGGAGTGCCTTTCACGATGCCGTAAAGCTTTCCGAAGGCGATCAAGCTGCCTGTGAACGTGAGGCAGCCGAGCATGATTTCAAATCCCAGGGCGCCGACCTTCAGAGGGCTGAGCCGAGCGCCATGGTTGGCGTATTCAGAGATGCCGACCAACGCTGCAGCCAGCGCGCCGAATGCGTGCGAAAGCGCAGTCCGTTCTGGCATCGCCGTCATCGGCATCCAAATGGACATCACGGCTCCGATCGAGCCACCGATGAGTAGTCCGATCCATATCCACTGGTAGGTAACGATTTCAGGATTGAACAGCGTGCCAACAATGGCAGCAGTCATACCCGCTGCAGCGAGCAGCATGCCACGGCGTGCAGAATCGGGATGAGTCAGTCCCTTAAGGCCGAAAACGAATAGGATCGAAGCCGCGAGATAACAGAACTCGATGTAGATATTCACTTCGAGTTCCCCTTCTTATCAGTGGGTTTCACCGGCAATTCGCGTTTGAACATCTTCAGCATCCTGTCCGTAATCAAAAATCCGCCGATCACGTTGATCGACGCCGAGATCACAGCAATGAATCCCAGCCACGTGCTGATCGGGCTTTCATTGTGACGGCCTGCGACGACCAGCGCTCCTACAACGGAGATAGCCGACAGGGCGTTCGTAGCCGACATTAGAGGCGTGTGCAGCAGCGGAGGGACCCGCGAGATGATCTGGTATCCCAGAAAGGCGGCCAGAGCAAATACGTACAACGACGCCATCAGAATCCGCGGATCAAAGACCAATTGCTCCATTCATTCTCCTCCCACTATCGGGTTACCGGCTCGCCTAAGAGGGCGGCTACGCGGGTGTTCACTACCTGTCCCTGGTGTGTTACGCACGACGGGCCAACCACGTCGTCGCGCATGTCGATACTCAATTGCCCGTCCTTGCTAAGCAACTGCAGGAACGAAGTCATGTTGCGGGAAAAGAGCTGGCTGGCGTGATATGGAACCGTCGCGGCCAGATTCAGTGGAGCGAAAAGCGTCACTCCATTCGACGTGATCACCACTTCATCCGGACGACTCAGTGAAACGTTCCCTCCGGTGGGAGCCGCAAGATCCACGATTACGGATCCTCGTTTCATGGCGAGTACAGCGTCGTCGTCCATCATGAGCGGGGCGCGCTTGCCTGGCACCGCAGCAGTCGTAACGATTACGTCGGCATTACGCGCTTGCTTGGCGATTAGATCACGCCCACGCTTAAGAGCTTCGGGGCTGAGTTCGCGCGCGTATCCGCCGGCGTCTTCGGTGGCTATTCCCCCAAGATCGACTTCAAGGAAGGTGGCACCGAGCGATTTCACCTGCTCCCCTGCGGCGGCGCGCACGTCGTACGCCTCTACGACTGCGCCTAACCGTTTTGCAGTAGCGATCGCTTGCAGACCCGCGACGCCGGCTCCTAGCACAAGCACTTTGGCCGGAGCCACAGTCCCAGCGGCGGTCATGACCATCGGAAACATCCGCGGGAGTTGGGAGGCCGCCATCAACACCGCCTTGTAGCCAACGACGGTTGCCATCGACGAAAGCGCGTCCATGGCCTGGGCCCGCGTTATTCGCGGGATCAACTCAACAGCAAAGGTTGTGAGCTTGAGCCCGACCGCCGGTTCAAGAGCGCCCGGCTCGTCCAGCGGACGCAGGAATCCAAGCACTACCGATCCCGGCCGCATGGCTGCCATGTAAGAAGGAGCAGGACGCTGCACACATACCAGCACTTCTGCCGCGGGCAGCAATTGCGTGCGATCCGATGTAACCGTCGCGCCTGCAGCCTCGTAGTCAGTGTCGTTCACGCCGGCGGCTTCGCCGGCGCCCGCTTCCACCCACACCTCATTCTTGGCCGCTGTGAGTTTCTTGATGGATTCAGGAACCAATGCCACCCGACCTTCACCCGGCAGCGTTTCGCGTAAGACGGCAACTCGCATGAGTTAGTTCACCTGTGCTGTTCGACAGTGTAGCGAAAAATGCCGCGATTGCTAACTAGGAAGCATCAGAAAACGACACTCGAAGCTGAAACGGCTTTTGAACGCTCTTTCCCTCACGAGGGAGGTCGCGCAGAGTTTTTTTGCCAATACCGTCGTTCTAACTTTCGTTGTCATTCAAGCACCCTATCCCCCAGCATAATTAGACCGTTGTTCGCGCCAAACGAAGTCTTTGTTTTCTTCACGGAGTTCCCAAAATAGAACAACAGATGAAATTTGACTTTCGCTAGCGAGTGGTCGTACCACGGGAAAGTGAAGTAAATAACTCCGAAGGAGTATCAAAATGGGATCGCCCGCGAACGAAGACGACGAAATCTATGAAGATGACGAGGAGGGACTCAGCTACGACCCACCCAAGCCAGTAACCGCTGAGGATGTTTCCAGGCTGGACCAATTGCGGGCGCTGGCACATGTCGACGATGTGCTCGATGACATCGAGGAAAACATCAAGCTGGTCAACCACCGCGAGTACACCGCCTGCGGGGAGAACGACTACTGAATCTTGAAAAAGCGCATCGCGCATCACGCTGTCAGCATGTGAGGCTGAACGGAAAACCGTGCGGGTCTCCCGCCGTGAGCGGACAGCCGTACTGCCACTTCCACCGTATTGCGTTCATCGCTGGCGATGATTCGACAAAACTTCTTCAATTCCTCTGCCTTGCTTACAGGTACGCTCAATTCTTTTACCTCGAACGTGCGGGTGTACCCGATCACCTTGCCCTCTACTTGGGTTTTGGAATGGTAGCTGGCGAAGCTGAAGTCGGCATCAACCGGGGGAGGCAGTTCATCCACTGTATACCCGGCAGGCAACGCGATTTCAAAATTGTCCGTATCCTGTACTGGTCCTTCGAATTCAATGGGAAACCGGCGGGGCTCCTTGGTCCCCAATATCCCCTGGCCTTGCTTCCAAGTACGCGCGGCCTTACCAGAAGAAGGTTGCCGGCATTCTTGGCGTAGTTATCGGCTTCAAATGCGTACTTGAACCAAGAGGCTGGTCTCTGAGGTTAAGATTCACCACCGACGCCATGGTAATGCGAAAGTTCGACAGTGACCCAGCAAGCAGACTCTCGATGGGCTTGATTTTCTCCGTATTGCTGGTTACGCCGCGCAGCGCTTGCCGTTGCGTCCACGCCCGATCGCCGACGCGCACTTCCTCAACGGTACCTTGCAGTTTGCCGGTCGGATCCGGCGTCAGTTTCGCCGTTCGTTGAATGCTATTCATCGAAGAGGGTTGTTTTGGCAGCTCAACGAGTTCGCCGCCCTCAGCAGTGACCAGCAGACCATAGTTCGCCTGAAGGTAGCCTCCAGGTGAATTCTCTTAGCTAATTTTCCAAACTGGGAATTAACGAACGATTACGAGCATAGCTATCGCGGCTCTCGAACGAGGTCCGCGGCAGAAATGGCTAACCGCCCGCCTGACTTGGCCCGAGGCCCTCTCTTCCGGTTCCTCCATCCTCCTCGGGCGATTCGGTCCCGAATCAGTGTCCCTTGTACTCCATGAAGAGGTCCGGAAACTGTTCTTTCAGAGCGCTGATCTTCGGACGATCGCAGACCAGGATGTAGGGATTGTCAGGATGATGGAGTGCATAATCCTGATGGTAGTCTTCAGCGCGGTAGAAGCCTTTCAGCGGAGTTACCTCCGTGACAATCGGTTTCGGGAAAACCTTCGCGGCGTCGAGTTGCGCGATGTAGGAGGTGGCAATGCGCCGTTGGCCGTCGTTTGCGTAAAAGATCGCGGAACGATATGACGAACCTACATCGGGTCCCTGCCGGTTGAGCTGCGTAGGATCGTGAGCGACAGAAAAGAAGAGGCGCAACAGCTGCCCATAAGTGATTTTCGATGGATCGTACACAATTTCCACCGATTCGGCATGCCCAGTCGTCTCCGTCGTCACCTGATCGTAAGTGGCAGTCGACGCCGAGCCGCCGGCATATCCCGCCGTTGTCTTGATTACGCCCTTTACTCGCTGAAACACAGACTGAGTTCCCCAAAAACATCCGCCGGCGAACACCGCTGTCTGCTGGCCTGGACTAGCCGTGAGCGAAGTATCGACCGTTGGCGGAGGAATCAGTGATTTCCGAGCTGCGTTGGCCGTGCAGGAGAGAACAGAAACCGTGAGTGCGAGAGTCAGAAGGCTACATAGCCAGCGTACGAGCATTGGCGGACACCCCATTCTTACTTGATGATAGGCGTTCGTGAATAAGAACGCAGGAAGATAGGCATCGCCGGCGCCCAGCTCTCTTCAATTCTTCAAGCTTCTAATTTCTGCAGAATCGTTCGAGCGTCGACGCGCGTCTAAGGGCTCGGAGGAAATCCTTGAATGACGAAGCGATTGCCGATGTTTCTATTGTTGCTGCTGGTTGTTCCCGCTCAAGCGCAAGACAGGAAACGCATGAATCTTCGGGATGTGTTGCTGGCGGAGCTGCGTTCGACTCATAGCAGCGAGGAGTGGTTTGTGCCGGCGAACGTTGCGGTGAAGGGCTTGACGGCCGAGCAGGCCAGCTGGACCGACGGCAAGGGGAATCACTCGGTTGGCCAGCTTGCGCATCACCTGTTGTTCTGGAATCGGCAAAGTCTGGCACGCCTCAAAGGCGAGACTCCGGAGAAGTTCAGTGGCAATAACGATGAAACCTTCGACAAGTTTGACAGCAAGGCATGGAATGAGACGGTTCAACAACTCGATCAAGTCATGACCGAGCTCGAGAAGTGGTTGGAAACCGCAGACGAACCAAAGTTGAAAGAGTCAGCGCAGACATTTACCCACATCAGCACGCACAACGCCTACCACATAGGCCAGATCATTTATGTCCGCAAAGAACAAGGGTCATGGGATCCCAAGAACGGTGTGAAATAGACACCGACCGGGTGCCCTTTCATCGCTTTTGTTGGGATGTGGGCGCCCGACATGCGCGACACGCGGCCATTTAACGAACTGAAATCGACAATTGAGATTCGGCGATCCGCGGTTGGCAAAGGCGAGCACGGTACACTCTTCGCCTATGTCTGGAATCCTGAAATCGTTGTTTGTGCTGCTGGTTGCTGCCTCTTGCCTTCTTTCCGGCGGTGCGCAAACGCCAACGCCTGCTACCTGGCCGCCAAGTCCTGGTCATACCACCATCACTTTGTGGCCGGGCGGAGCACCTGGTCCGTCCACCGCCAGGGGCCCTGAGCAGGACACGACGACGGGTAAGGATCGTCAGGTTGCCGGACGTGCTGTGATTCGGATTGGCAATGTTTCCGCGCCGACGATCACGCTATATCCCGCGCCGGCGGCTCAGAACTCAAATGCGGCAGTGGTCGTGTTCCCCGGCGGAAGTTATCGCATCCTGGCGATCGACCTTGAGGGAACCGAGGTCTGCGACTGGCTGAATTCGATTGGCGTGAATTGTGTGCTGCTGAAGTATCGCGTGCCCGAAACCGGTCCTTTTCCCAAATCGGGCGCAGCGCTTCAGGATGCACAGCGGGCCATCGGCATGGTACGCGAGCACGCGGCAGAGTGGCACATCGATCCTAAACGTGTAGGTGTGCTGGGGTTCTCCGCGGGAGGACATTTGGCTGCGGCAGTCAGCACCCATTACGAGCAGCGGTTGTATCCAGCGGTCGATGCGGCCGATCAACTCAGCTGTCGTCCTGACTTTGCCCTGATAATCTATCCCGGATATCTGGCGAGTGCCGAAAAGAACTTCGAGTTTAGTCCAGACATTCCAGTAGCAGCTTCAACGCCACCGGCCTTTCTCGTACAGGCGGAGGACGACTCGGTCCATGTAGAGAACGCCGTCGAGTACTTCATGGCGCTGAAGAAAGCAGGAGTCCCAGGCGAGCTGCATGCCTACGCACAAGGCGGCCATGGATACGGCCTGCGCCCAACCCAGAAGCCGGTAACAAGATGGCCGCAGTTAGCCTCACGCTGGCTGCACACGATTGGAGTCTTGCAAGGCGGAGCGGAATAGACAAGGCACGAAACTCCGCGACGAAAGAGCGTGTCTCCTTTGTTTCAATACGTCGCTTTCCTGCGCTTCAATTGACGTCGTCGCGAAGGTATTCGTCGGTAGTCTTCCCGTTCGGCTCAGTGAGGTACAGTCTTCCGTCACGAAGATGAAACTGACCGCCGTGGACCTTGTGAGTGCGTTGGTCTGTGAATGTAAATGTATGCTTGGCGAGATCATAGCTGCCATTCATCCACAGGAATGCGATGCGAAGCTTGAGGACGCCGGCGGTGGTGTAGGTGTACGTGGCGTTCTTCACCATCGCCTCCATTGCACGTCTTGCCTCTGGAGACATCTCTGGCGGTGCAGCGGGCGTCGACGTTGTTACTGGCTTCCAGGTTCCTATGATTGGAGGCACTCCTGGCGTGGCTGTCCCCACGCGGTGAAGTTCCATCTCGCCCGTGGGCTTATCTTTTCGGCCAGCTTCCTTCAGACCCGGCGCAGACTCGATCCTCTGGCGCATGGTGTCTCCGGTAATTTGGAAACGCATGACCTGAGGTTTAGCATCGGGCCCGGTTTCGTTCGGCGATGTAATCAGCTTGTCGCCCTCAACGCGGTAAGGCTCGTCAACAATCGCTCCGGGTGCCATCGACAACGTGCCGTCACTTCTGAATTCCCACATTGAACCGATGCCGCCCATCGACCGGTTCTTCGCTACCCACTGTCCTACGAGTTGGTGAAGCTCAGCGTCCGTTCCGGCCGGGTCGGAAAGTGCATAGAGACTCCAGCAAGAGAAGAGCACGACGAAGGCGAATGCGACAAGGCGGTCTTTAATCGTCATGGCGACGGCATGCTACCACCGGGAAGTTACAGCCCGAAGAATAATGGAATTCTCCCTAAATGCCGCGATTAGAAACCGGCCGCGCTTGGCCCGAATCCAGCCTAGGAATCTAATTGATGTCGAACTGCTCCTGATGGAGTAGAGGATCGCTCTTTACAATGATCGTTTTGCCTGCGAGTTCTTCCATCTCCTGCAGCCAACGGGCGTTGTTGGCTTTGAGCGCCTTTACCACCTCGGGATTTACCCGGAGCATTACATCGTGCCGCTCCATCTGGTGGGCCATCTTGCGCATTTCGACGTAGATTTCATTGCAGACGGTCTGCACGCTCTTAATCATGCCGGTTCCGGTGCAATAGGTGCATGCCGTGGATAGCGTCCGCTCTAGCGACTGTTTGACGCGCTTGCGCGTGATTGCTACAAGTCCGAAATCATTGAATTGCAGCACCTTCGATGGTGCGCGATCGTTTTTCAGCGCCTCTTCCAGTGCTTGCATGACTTTCTGCCGGTTCTTGCGTTCATCCATGTCGATGAAGTCGATGACAATGATTCCGCCAAGATCGCGCAGACGAATCTGCCGAACGATCTCTCGGATGGCATCAATGTTCGTCTTCACGATTGTGTCTTCCAGCCGCATCGTTTTGCCGACATATTTGCCGGTGTTGATGTCGATCGCCACCAGGGCTTCGGTCTGATTGATGACAATGTATCCGCCACTCTTCAGCCAGACCTTCGACTTGAGTGCGTTGTTAATCTCGTCCTGAATGCCGAATTGCTCGAACAGCGGGGCGTCTTTCGTGTAGAGCTTCGCGCGACGCACCATTGAGGGCTGGAATCGTCCCAAGAAGCGCACAATGCGTTCGTACTCCTGCTCGCTGTCGACCCAGATGCTGGTGAAGTTGCTGGTGACCTGATCGCGCAGAATACGCTCGACGAGGTTGAGGTCGTGATAGATCAATGCTGGAGCTTTACCGCTCTCCGCGCGCGATTTGATGTCGTTCCACAAGTTGATGAGGAAGCGAAGGTCTGAACGCAGATCCTCCTCGCTTGCTCCTGCGGCGGCGGTGCGAACAATGAATCCTCCGTGGGCATTACCTTTTTCACTGATGAGGACCCGCTTCAACCGCTGGCGCTCATCGTCCGATCCGATCTTACGGGAAACACCGACGTGGTTCACTGTCGGCATGTAAACCAGGAAGCGTCCGGGTAGCGCGATGTGACTCGTGATCCGTGCGCCCTTCTTCGCCATCGGCTCTTTCGCGATCTGGACCAGGATCTCCTGGCCTTCCTTCAGCAGATCGCTGATGGTCGGCTGAGACTCACGCTGAATATTGCGGCGTCCGCGCATGGGGCGTCCGCGACGTCCACGGCGGAAACGATCCTGCTGACCGCGCTCAGGTCGTTCGATTCGTTGTTGGAAGGCCGCCGTATTCGCTGGGGCTCTGAGTTCCGCGCGCCCTTCTTCCGTCAGATCCTCGTGATCATCTTCCTCGTCGGCCTTCTCTTCCGTGTGTTGATAGGCCGAATCTTCTAGATCGGCAGCTTCCATCTGTTCTGCCTGATCGTCGGCATCCGCTGCCGTAAAGCTCTCGACCTCCTCGTCGGCAGGATGATCCTCAGCATCGGACGGTTCACTGTCGTTTAGACCCAGGCGCTGATTTACATGCGCTTCCCGCACCGCTTCTACGAGCTGCTCGGCGTTCTCGGCGTCGAGCGTCTCTTCCTCAAGTTCTTCGTAGATATCTTCGTCGGGGTGCTCGCCGAATGGCGTTAGCTCACTTTCTTCTTCGTCGATTACCTCCTCTTCGAGAACGCCCGCGCCAAATTCATGCGCAACCGGTGCGCTATCCGGCTCCGCAGCTTGGGATTCGCTCCCGGACACAAGGGTGGCTGCGTGGCCGTCTTCATGCTTCGTATGTTCGAACGCAGAGGACGTGTGGTCCTCAGATCCAAGGCTGCCGAGCACATGCTCAACTCGTTCTTCGTCCGTACTCTGCTCAGGCGAGGAATACGAAATGCTCGCGTTGCCGTGGGGAATCTCTGCTTCCTTCACTTCCGAAGGCGCTACAGGGCCCGCTTCGACCTCAGGAGCCGCGTGCGACGTAGTTACTGCTAATTCCTCTTTGCCGCGATACTTGGCGAGCGATTCACCTGGCAGCGCGAATACCGGCGGACCCGAAGGTGCAGGCCCTGGCGTTGATGTATCGCGTTCAAACCTACGGCCTGGACGCTCCCAGCGGGATTGGCCTCTGCCAAAGGAGCGTTCCCGATTTGGATACGGCTCGCGATTGGATGACTGTGACGCGTCGTCCTGCTCTGAATCACGATTGCGGTACTTGGAGATCGATTCGCCCGGAAGGACCTGCATGGATCCCGCGCTCTCAACTGGGCGTGAAACGAAGTTTTGCTCTGGAGATTGGCTCGCGGGCGGCTCGTGCGTTTCGTTCTGCCGTCCCTTCTGATCCGCCGACGCAGAGGCACTCTGATTGCTCTCTTCAGTTCTCTCCGTCTGGCGGTACTTAGAAAGCGACTCGCCGGGCAGAACACTCGTTTCGTTCTCTACACCCTCCGATGCCGCCTCGGGTTCCTCCTCCGAGGGATCGTGCTGTGCTGTCGTTTGCGGAGCGCCGTGATCCTGAAATCCGCCACGTCCGCGGCGACGTCCACGACGTCCGCGCCAACGACGCGGACCACGCTCGTACTGGCCACCTTCCCCTTGTACCTGATCGGACCCTTCAGTGTGGGAGTCGCCGGACTCGCCAGTACTTCCGTCGATCGGCTGCAGTTGCTGCGGTTGAGGACGTTGCGACTCCGGCTGCGCCTCGGAATGCGCGCGATTTACAACCTGCTCAAATTCTTCCTGATCTTCTTGTTCTTCAAGGAAATCGGTAACGTAAAGAAAAGCGTCGCGCTCGAGCCCAATATCCACGAACGCAGATTGCATTCCGGGAAGGACTCGAGTCACGCGGCCTTTGTAGATGGAACCGGCCAGCGTGTATTCGTTCTCACGCTCAAAATAGATTTCGCTAAGTTGCTCGTCTTCTACGACCGCAACCTTGGTTTCATGCGGGGTAGTCGAGATGAATAGCTCTTTTGCCATGCTTGCTCCGATACAGGGCAAGCGAGGAACTAGCTAAGAAGTCAGGGGACCTCTTCGGGGAGGAGTATGAGCGCCACGATGCATGGACAATCTTGATAGACGAACGAGGTAGGTGTGGGATTCGAAGCCCAGTGAACCGCCGACTCTTCGAATTTTGGAACCTATCGCGATCATGCTCGCGGCCTAAGCTGAAAGGACTTGTGGCCACTGTACCGATCCGCAAATGGCAGATCGGCCGGGCCGTTAGCCTGTCCTGTTACAGCAGTGAAGCTCTTGGATCCTCTCCGGCTTGTTTCTCGATTGCCGGCGCCCTCAACTTCGTGGAGGGCTGAACGTAATGTCGTTGGCGTCCCGCTGGACGCTAACCCCAGGCAGCTCTGCCGTCCGGGTAAATCAGAAAACTTGGTGGTCCGCAGCAGCGGACGTTTGTCCAGGTTTTGCCCGGACGTCTTAAACCTCGTTTGCTTATCCGCCTAGTTCACAAATCTACGCATTCGGATGTTATTCACGATGCCCAGGGCTAAGAACGTGAACAAGACTGACGATCCGCCATAGCTCATCAACGGTAATGGGATACCCGTGACAGGCATAAAGCCAACCACCATGCCCGCGTTGACGAGAATATGAAAGACCAGCACCGCTACTACGCCCATAATAATCAGAGTTCCGGCCCGGTCTGGTGCGGTTTGTGCGTTTTGAATCAAACGCATCAACACGATGAAGTATAGCAGCAGTAGAATCAGACAACCTACAAAGCCATGCTCCTCAGCATAGGCAGCCAGAATGAAGTCGGTGTAGGGGATAGGAATGAACGCACCCTGCGTCTGACTACCCTTCAGAGCTCCTTTGCCAATCAGGCCTCCAGAGCCTACGGCGATCAGCGATTGCTGAATTTGGTATCCCGATCCACGTGGGTCGGCTTCGGGTTCGCTGAAGCTCGTTAGACGGGCTTTCTGGTACGGCTTAAGGCCCCATTTCCACACCGGGTAGATCATCACTGTCCCGAGCAGCAGGATGCCAACCGCGTGCTTAAGCCTGATGCCTCCTAGAAATAGCGCGCAAACGAGGATGGGCACATAAGTGAGGGCCGTTCCGAGATCCGGTTGTTTCAGCACCATCGCCATTGGAATTCCGGCGATCAAAAATGACTTAACGATGTCGCGCAGTGTGACCTCCCGCCCGGCGAGGTCGGAAAAATACTTGGCCATCGCTAAGATAAGCACGATCTTGATCCATTCCGACGGCTGGAAGTGCTGACCTCCAGGCAGCTTGATCCAGCGCTTGGCGCCAAGTACGCGGGTACCGACGAGCGCCACTGCTACCAGCGACAAAACAGAGGCGAGGTAGAACCAGTGAACGTTTTCGAGCAACGCCTGATAGTTCACCAAGCTTGCAAGAAACATGAGGAATAGCCCAGCGATGATCCAGTAAATCTGCTTTTGCTGGAAGCCGATGAACTTAGTCTGTCGCGTGGCGCTGTAGATTTCGAGGACGCCAATGCCGCAGATAATCAGAACGAAGCCGAGCAGCACCCAATCAAAGTCACGGAATGAGATGAACCGGCGCATCAGTGCAGTCTGGGTCTCTCGACCGAGCGTGGAGCGCCGACGACTGCAGCAGTTCTGTAAGTTGCCAGGAGTGCCTTTGGATCGAACGGCACCGGAGCAGGATCATTTGCACCAATAGTTACTGTGCCCGCAGCCATGCGGTCGGAGAGTCCGTTCTCGGCCTTTCCATCACTCCAGACACCGGTGAGTTCAATGGGGTGTCCATCCTTGTCGACGGCCGCATAGTTCTCGTCGTGCCGGACGCGTCGTTGCTTATCGACGAAGGCCTTGATGATGGGTGCAACAAGTCGAGCGGCTAGTCGTCCATGCTCTCCGCCTTCAAACAAGATCGCGACCACAATGTCGGGATTGCGTCGCGGAGTCAGCCCTACGAACCAGCCGTTTTGCTTAAACTGGTCCCCTTTGGCACCGAGCGCTTTCCTTTTTGCCAAGCTCACCAACTGCGCGCTACCGGTCTTTCCTGCGAAGTCGATTCCCTGGAGGTGAGCGCTGGGAGCCGAGCCACCCGGATTCACCACTTCAGCCATCGCGTCGGTAATGGTGAGCCAATCCTGCTGGCGGATATCCACCCTTTGTACCTGCTTGTCACGCTTGGCTACTTCCAGATATTGCGAAGGAAGGTCGTCGGGAAAAGCTACGTGAGGCTGAACTAATCGCCCGCCGCTGGCGATGCCTCCGATCGCTCTGGCGAGCTGTACCGGAGTAATCGCGACAGCCCCTTGTCCGATGCCAACCGAGATGGTTTCGCCGGCGAACCACTTTTGCTTGAAGAGCTTCGCCTTCCACTCTTCCGAAGGCATCACTCCTGAGGCTTCCTGCGGGAGATCGATTCCAGTTTTCTTTCCAAGCCCAAAGGCCTGAGCATATTTTGCGATTCGATCAATACCCAGCTTCTCCGCCAAGGTGTAGAAAAACACGTCGCAGGATTGATAAATCGCTTTTGGCAGTTCGACATTGCCGTGACCACTGGTTACCCAGCAACCGAAGTGGTGTCCGTAGAAGACGGCACCGCCGCTGCAGTGCACATGCATGGTCTGAGCGATGTTTTCCTGAGTACCGGCTACCGCCATGATGATCTTAAAAACGGAGCCGGGAGCAAGCTGCGCCTGGGTGGCTTTATTCAGCAGCGGCTTGGCAGGATCTGAGATCAGCGCATTCCATTCCTTGTTGGTGATGCGGACCGAAAAGGCATTGGGATCGAACGTCGGCCGGCTCACCATAGCGAGGATCTCGCCCGTGTGGGGATCCATCGCGACCACTGCGCCGTTATGGCCTTCGAGGGCTTGCTCAGCAGCCATCTGAATATCGAGATCGATTGTGAGCTTCAGTGAGTGCCCTGCGACTGCCGGATCGGTACTGAGCCGTCCAACCTCTTTGCCGTGGCTGTTTACCAGAGCGCGCCGCGATCCATCTTTGCCAATGAGAATATCGTTGTAGAACTGTTCGACGCCGCTCTTTCCTACAATTGCTCCCGGCTGATATGCCTCGTACTGTGGCGAATTCAGATCTTCGTCGCTCACCTCGCCCACATACCCGATCAGGTGCGCCAGGAATCCGTTTTTGGGATAGAGCCGGCGATGAACCATGATCGTCTCAAGCTCCGGCAGCTCATCGCGATGGGCTTCAATGAACGCTTGCTCATCCGGCGTGATGTCGTCCTTCAGCAGGAAAGGAGCGTTCGGATTGGTTGCCATGCGGCGCAATCGCTCCCGAATCTCGTCTTCGCGCATGTGGAGCCCGGCAGCGATCTTTGCGATGTCTGCAGCGCTGTCTTTTGGAAGCTGCTCGCGGATCAACAGTGCCGAAACAGAAGGATAGTTGTCCACAAGGATGCGGCCTTCGCGATCGTAGATCTTGCCGCGTGGAGCCAAAATGGGAACTTTTCGGATACGGTTCTGCTCAGCAAGGCTCAGATACCTTTCGCTGCCACGCACCTGGAGATTCCAGAGGCGAACCACCAGAATCGCAATGACGAGAAAAATCACATACTGGACAGATGCCAGTTTGATTTGCGGGATCTTATCGTCGCGATCGTACATTCACTTCAACTTCTCAACCGGGAGGAAAACCGCAAAGCGGTGCCTCCCCTTATTTTATCCAACTACTCTGCCTGCGAGGCAGGCGAATGAGACAAATCCCCACCTAACACATTACGAATGGACTAATACGATGGCCTGAGCTTATCGTTGCTTCGCGCGATCCATCAGCGCGAACAACGGTACGGCAACAATGGCATTTGCCAGCGCCGAACTGAGTTCGTGCAGGGTGCGCCAGTCGGCAGCTATCCCCAGCAGGTGCCGACTAACAATGAAGTAGACGCCATCGTGCAGGAAAGTAAAAAAGAACATCATCAGGAAGCGCGAACCGGGGTTATCAACATCCACCTTCACGCCGATGGAAGAAGCCGCGTAGCCGGCAATGGTCTTGGCAATTCCGTAGATTCCGATGGGAAGATGGGTGAGCGCGTCCTGGACTAGCCCTATCGAGCAGCCGGTCAGCATCCCCGCTAACTGGTTACGGCGGGAAACGGCGAAAAAGACAGTTACGAGAAGCGGAAGGTCAAACAGCTTGAGAAACGTCAATCGCGACGAGACGTAAGCCTGAAAAAAAATCGCCAGAAGAGGAATCCCGATCGTCGCGAGGGCGCTAAACCGGTGGACCTCGATCTCTTCTCGCGATGTGTATGTAATGGTGGTCACTACTGTGGATTCTCCTGTGGCTGTGCGGGCTCAGTCGACGACGGCGGTTTGGGCTTCTTAGGCTCAGAAGGCGTCGCGTTAGTGCCGCCTGCTGCTGAGGATGTGCCCTGCTTTGCCTCGGAAGGGACGTCTCCTGCCTGGGCGACAGGATTATCCGTTGCGCTTGGCGCAGATTGCGAATCGGGATTAGTTTCAGCCGGCTTCTTTCGTATAGCACCATTGGCGGCGGGCACTTCGGCGTTCGCAGATGGTGGCTTCTTTGCGTAAAGGACGCTGGTCGGCGGAGGTTCAGCCCCGGTTTTATCGGGTGGCTTTGGAGTGATTGTCGGAAGTCGTTGCGCCAGAATATCCGCCGCTCGCAAAGCCGGCACCGCCTGTTGCTGTGGCAATCCTTTATCGATGACTTTGGTGATGACCAGAACTTCTTCGACTCGATCGAGATTGGCGGAAGGCTTTACCTTCACCACCAAAAATGGGCCACCGTCAGGATCTGGACTCGTGCTGAAAACAGTACCGATCGGTAATCCACGAGGATAGATCTGGTCGCCACCGGAAGAGACAACCGGCTCGCCCGGCTCAATCTTCTCGTCGGCCATGACGTGCATGATCTCCGGGAGACCGGAGGAAGTTCCGCGCATCACGCCGCGTAGCCGAGAGCGCTCTAACATCACTCCCGCCCCGGCGGTTGCATCGTTGATCTGCAGTACCTGGGCCGAATGTCCGGAGACACGTGTCACCTTACCCACGATGCCCTTGGGTGTGATCACGGCCATGTCGACGTTCACACCATCGTCTGAACCCTTGTCGATGTAGAGGACGCGGGAGCGGTCGGTACCGCTAGTGCCAATCACCTGTGCCGCCACGGTCTGCGAGATGAACTTCGTCTTGAATCCAAGAAGCGCTTGTAAGCGCCGAGCCTGTCCGGCGTCTTCGGCGAGGCTTACCTGTTCCAGACGCAATCGGTCAACCTGCGCCTGAAGCTCCTCGTTTTGCTCGCGCACTCCGCGAAGATCGATGTAGTTCCGCCATAAACTACCCACGCCACTGCCGAAAGATGAGATGGCCTTTTCCCCCGGCACAAAGATCTGCACGATCCAGATACGTACCAAAGACATCGATTCCCCAGTTGCGGTCTCCGGACGCCGCACCTGGGTCGCCAGAATGATGACCTGTGCCATGAGCAAGAACAGCAGCACGGTCACGTTCCGGTATCTGGTGAAGAAGTTTTCCATCTATTCAGAATTATTTCACTACCAAGAGATAAAGCCCAATCGGGTGATCGGGCCATCGGTGATCGGGTGAAGTAAGAACCAGTCCCTGCCTCTGGTCTTTACTTCGCCCGATGACCCGATCACCCGATCACCCGATGGCTTTACTCGATTGAAATCTTACGCAGCAACTTGAAGTCGCTGAGCATTTTGCCTGTACCCAGCACGACGCTAGCGAGAGGATCGTCAGCAATTGAGACCGGCAGTCCCGTTTCTTCGCGAATGCGCTTGTCCAGGTTTTTCAGCATGGCACCACCACCTGTAAGAACGATGCCGCGATCGCTGATGTCAGCACTCAACTCGGGGGGCGTACGTTCCAACGCGACGCGAATCGCGTTCATGATCGTAGAAACGCATTCGCTGAGGGCCTCGCGGATTTCGCTGTCGTCTACGGTTGCCGTTTTGGGAACACCCTCGATCAGGTTGCGACCCTTGATCTCCATCGTGAGCGGCTTGTCCAGCGGGAACGCCGAACCGATTTCGATCTTGATCTGCTCGGCTGTGCGCTCGCCGATCAGCAGGTTGTACTTGCGCTTCAGGTAATTCATGATGGCTTCGTCCATCTGATTGCCTGCCATGCGCACGGAGCGTGAGTACACGATGCCGGAAAGTGAAATCACAGCAATGTCGGTAGTGCCGCCGCCGATATCGACCACCATGTTGCCGCTAGGCTCGGTAATGGGAAGGCCGGCTCCAATGGCTGCCACCATTGCCTGCTCGACCAGGTGAACTTCACTGGCTTTCGCGCGATACGCCGAGTCCATGACTGCACGCTTTTCCACCTGGGTGATCTCAGAAGGCACGCCGATGACGATGCGCGGATGCACCATCATCTTGCGGTTGTGGGCCTTCTGAATGAAGTAGTTCAACATCTTCTCGGTAACCTTGAAATCGGCGATAACCCCGTCTTTCATCGGCTTGATAGCTACGATGTTGCCGGGCGTGCGGCCCAGCATCTCTTTGGCTTCCTTGCCGACAGCCTCAACTTCGCCCGTGTTCTTGTTGATAGCGACAATCGATGGCTCGTTGACGACGATGCCCTTGCCCTTGGCGTAGACCAGCGTGTTGGCTGTGCCTAAGTCAATGGCAAGGTCGCTCGAGAACATGCTGAACAGCGAACGCATGTTGTGCACACGCGAGTTCTGTGAGTGAAAACCGTTCGACGACATGAATAAACTTCTTTCTATCTTTCGGTTGTTGCCGCTGTTGTCTTTTTGCCCGGATCCACTACCGACGCCGGAGCCAGGATCAGATTTCACCGTCTGAATCGGCTGAGCGGACTACCTAAAAATCAATCTCTGTCTCCGGCCCTAAACCGGAGCTATGGGCCCTATTGCACAACGATCTTCTTCGTCTGTGTGCTTACGCCACCCTTCGTATTCTGCGCCGTTACTGTAATCACGCTCTCGCCTTGCGGGAGCGGTGGCGTGTAATAACGGAACGTTCCATCTCCGCCGACCACTGGAACCTCTTCGCCGTTCACCATCACGCGAGCGGCGGGATCGGTTTTGCCGCGAACCTCAATGACATGCCCATGCTGCACTAGCGGATCAAGTTCGAGAGCGAGTCCTGCATTTCCGTTGCTAGCGATAATCGTGAACTTATTGTGTTCGCTCTCCACCGACTCTCTGCCTTTTGGATCTATCGATTGCACAGCCCAGTAGTAAGCGCCTTCAGCTAATCCACTTACCTTCAATTGCGGCACAACGAGAGTTTTGTCCTCAACGAGTTGCGTGAAATATGGATTTTTAGAAAGCCGCAAGTGATAGGCCCTCGTGTTCTGCATGGGCGTCCATGTGAAATCAACCTGGCCTTCGTCCTTTGCGGCGAATACCGGCAACATATTGGCAGGAGTAATCAGAGTCGGAGGCCCCACCTCCTTGACTCGCGTCATCTTTGCGTCTTCTGCCTTGAAAGAGACTCTTTCATAGCTGCCAAGCCGAACAACTTCGCCATTGCGCAGGACACTGCCTGAACCTTGCTTCAGCAAAATCGAGTGATCGTTCTTCAGGTTGTCATTGTGCACCTGTGCTGAGCTTTCCGGTGCAAGGCTGGCAGTCGCGCCGGCAACGATTACTCGCGAGGTAGAACCCTGCGAGTAAGTCGCGGTGGCCAGATCGATCGTGCCAGTTGTTACTTGCACCGCCACCTGTGTCTGCTGAGCGTCGTTCGTAGAGTTCTCTTCGATGACGATCAGCGAATCCTGCTTGATCGTATAGTTGCTGCCGTCGGCGAAGACAACTTTGGCAATTCCTTCCGGCCCGGTCTGAACGACGTCACCTTTATTCAAGGGCAGGTCATAGCTTGCGTTTGCCCAAAAGCTGCTGTTGTTCCTCTTTACGCGGACCGTGCCGTCAATGTTCGTGAAGTGTGCTTGCTGCTGTCCGGACTCCTTTGTGAGTGCACGCACGGGCGCATCCAGATGCAACATCTCGGCGACTTGATTAACTACCGCTTTAGTCTGCTGCGGAAAGAAAAAGTAGCTGGCCGCACTCACGAGCGAGACGACAAGGAGAATGCCAAGCAGTACGCTCCGGTACGTGACCGTGATGTACCGGATATAACTCCTCTCGTCTTTGGGTTTTGGGGACACTTTTATCGCTTGACTTTTCGGGACGGATTCAAGAGGGAGAGTACCATAAGAAAAAACCCTATCAAATGGGCGAAACCCTTAATAGTCACCAAAGTTTCAATACAAAACCTTATGTCGGAAGGGTGATGTACGAAGGTAACCCGAGAAGTCCATTCTGCTTCGTGCTGCTCTCGGCTTTCAGAAAAAGATGACGGCGAATGTGGTTTGCGCGCATTCTGAGTCGTGCTCTAACAGCTCGCTCGCAGTCGCATCCATCGTTCTGTTCAAGAATCGTTGTTCCTTACAGCTGCTTGACTTGTGTAGGCCGAAGGCCATCAGTCAGCGCTGAGTGCCGACCATTTCTTCTGATACGATTAAGAGTTTTGCATTCCTGACCAGGATTTTCAGCTAGATGGCCGCAAAAGTTTATAAAAACCTGATCGGAGGCGAGTGGATCGAATCGCGCTCTGGACAAACATTCGAGAACAAGAATCCCGCCAATATCCAAGATGTTGTAGGCATCTTCCCAAGATCCAATAAAGACGACGTTAATGAAGCGGTAGAAGCTGCTACGAAGGCTTTCGAACGCTGGCGGCTTACCCCCGCTCCTGGTCGCGGCGAGATCATCTACCGCTGCGCGCAGATCCTTCAGGAGCGGAAAGAGGACTATGCGCGCGATATGACGCGTGAGATGGGAAAAGTCCTGAAAGAAACCCGCGGCGATGTACAAGAGGCGATTGATACCGCCTTCTACATGGCGGGTGAAGGACGCCGCCTTGATGGCCACACGGTTCCTTCCGAGCTCCCAAACAAATTTGCGATGGCGGTTCGTGTGCCGCTCGGCGTGGTGGGAATGATTACGCCCTGGAACTTCCCGATGGCGATTCCATCGTGGAAGATTTTTCCAGCGATCATTTCGGGAAACACTTGCGTCATCAAACCGGCCGAGGACACCCCGCTATCTACACTAAATCTAGTCCGCGCTCTTATGGATGCTGGTCTTCCGCCGGGAGTCGTCAACGTCGTCAACGGCTTTGGTCCTGAAGCGGGGGCTCCGCTGCTCGAGCATCCCGACGTGCGTGCTATCTCCTTTACCGGATCGAGCGAGGTGGGCCGTATCATCGGCCAGGAGTCAGCACGCAACTTCAAGCCATGTTCGCTCGAAATGGGTGGAAAGAATGCGATCATCGTTCTTAACGACGCCAATGTTGACCTCGCGATCGACGGAGCCCTGTGGGGCGGCTTCGGCACAAGTGGTCAACGCTGCACAGCCGCCAGTCGCGTGATCGTACAGAAGGGTGTCTACAACCAGTTCGCCGACAAGTTCGTAAGCCGCGCGAAGGCGATGAAGGTTGGTGCAGGCATCGACGAACAAAACGACATGGGGCCACAAATCAACGAGCAGCAGATCGAAACCACCAGCAAGTACGTTGCGATCGGCAAGAGCGAAGGCGCGAAACTGCTGGCCGGCGGGAATCGCATCACTTCCGATGGCCGTGGCGATGGATATTTTTGGGAACCGACAGTCTTCGGAGATGCGCACGGCAAGATGCGTGTCGCCCAAGAAGAGATCTTCGGCCCCGTCGTGTCGCTTATTCCAACCGATAGTCTTGAGCAGGCGGTCGAGATTTCGAATGGTGTGGAGTACGGTCTTTCCTCGGCTGTTTACACGCGCGACGTGAACCGGGCCTTCAAAGCTATGCGCGACTTGCAGACCGGAATCACTTACATCAACGCTCCAACAATTGGTGCAGAAGTGCATTTGCCGTTCGGAGGCACGAAGGCAACCGGTAACGGACATCGCGAAGGCGGCATAGGTGCGATCGACTTCTATACGCAGTGGAAGGCGATCTACGTGGACTATTCCGACCGCCTGCAGCGCGCGCAGATCGATACGGGAGAATGATTTTGATTCACCACAGAGAACGGAGGCACGGAGAAAAGCATTAACTTCTCTCCGTGCCTCCGTGCCTCCGCGGTGGAAATGACTTTTCGAGGCAGACGAATGATTATTGGCGTTCCGAAAGAAGTAAAAGATCACGAGGCGAGAGTAGGCATCGTCCCCTCCGGAGTAAAGGCCCTCGTAGATGCAGGACACAAGGTTCTCGTTGAGACAAAGGCGGGCGAACTCTCGTCCATGCCTGATAAAGATTACAAACAGGCTGGAGCAGATATCGCCGGATCGGCGGCGGAGGTCTGGAATCGCGCCGAAATGGTGGTGAAGGTCAAAGAACCCATTGAGCAAGAAGTTCCGTTCTTCCGAGAGGGACTTGTGCTGTTTACCTATCTTCATCTCGCGCCGATTCCCGATCTCACGGATCATCTGCTCAAGAAAAAAGTGGTAGGCATCGCATACGAGACAGTCACTGACCGCAACGGCACCCTGCCGCTGCTTACTCCAATGTCTGAAGTCGCGGGACGCATGTCAGTCCAGGTGGGCGCCAGCTACCTCGAGCATGAGAAAGGGGGCCGCGGCATTCTGCTCGGCGGCGTTCCCGGTGTGGCCCCGGCGAAGGTTACGATTATCGGCGGCGGCATTGTCGGCATCAACGCTGCCAAGATCGCTTTGGGCATGGGTGCTGATACCACCATTATCGACATCAACTTAAACCGCCTTCGCGAACTCGACGACATCTTCAATGGACGCGTGCGTACTTTAGCCTCGAATTCGTACACCATCGGCAAGTCCTGCGCCGAAGCCGACCTTGTGATCGGTGGCGTCTTGATTCCTGGCGCTGCTGCTCCGAAGCTTGTTACTCGGGAAATGGTGAGCCACATGAAACGTGGTGCCGTAATCGTTGACGTCGCCATCGATCAGGGCGGGTGCATCGAGACTGCTAAGCCGACTACCCACAGCAATCCGGCCTACACGGTTGACGGAGTGGTCCATTACTGCGTGACGAACATGCCCGGTGCTGTGCCCCACACGTCGACGCTGGCCCTCACTAACGCTACCTTCCCATACGTTCTGAAGCTCGCCAACCAGGGTGCGCAGGCGGCGATCAAAGCCGATCCTGGAATCCGCGAAGGTGTGAATACCTTTCAGGGACATCTCACTTACTCAGCAGTGGCGGAATCGCAGCGCAAGCCGTTTAAACCCGTAAAAGACCTCGTAGCTTAGGCAGTAGAGACGCTCGGCACGACGGGCGTCTCTACCATGCAGATTCGATGCTCCATAACTCCTTCTCAGCAGACCTATAATCTCCGCAGCAACCGTGCCGACAGCTAACTCCAAGCCAGTCGAACGCAAGGCCCTGATCATCGGCCTTGGCATCGCTATCGGCGTTCTTTTTTTGGTCCTGATCTCTCAGCAGGCATTCAATCTGACCTTTCTGAACCCAGGTGGTGCGCAACAAACCGTCCTTCTAACCGCACTCTCGGCGCTCGTCTTTATGCTGTTTGTTGCGCTTACGTTTGTCTTGTTGCGCAACCTGCTCAAGCTGATGGCAGAGCGGCGCATCGGCGTACTAGGTTCGAAGTTCCGTACAAAGATGGTCTTCGGTGCGCTGCTGATGTCCTTTACTCCGGCGCTCTTCATGTTCTTATTTACCTACCTGCTGACCAACAGGTCGATTGATCGCTGGTTTTCGCGCCCGGTGCAGAACCTCCGCGAAGGATCGGAGCAGGTGGCAGCGCTTTTGATCGACTATGCGAAGGCTAATGCCCAGGCGGAAGCTCAGGCACTCGCGGGCAACTCTCGCGTCCAGAGATCATTTGAGTTCGGGGACTTCGCCGCAGCCAATGCTGTGCTGCACGAATCCGAGCCTGCTCTCCAGGGCGGCTTTGCGTTTGTGTTGCGCGGTCACGCTCCGGTCGCTTCCATTAATGCGCCAGCGGGATGGGAACAGATGAGCGCACCGCTAATCGACGCGCTGGGTGCCAATCGTCGTCTTAGCTGGGGAAGTTTTGGGTATGCAGTTGGTGAGAGCGATGTCGGTAGAAATGGTCTCGTTGTGGTGGCAATACCGCTGCCCGCCAGCTTTGACGCCACAATGCAGCAAATCGCCGAAAGCCAGCGGAATTATCAGGAGCTTGGTACTGCAGGCAAAGCTGTGCGGCGCGCATATATCCTGCTACTTCTCCTCATCACCGCCCTCGTCCTATTTGCTGCCACCTGGCTATCGCTTTTCATTTCTAAATTGGTTACCCGACCAGTCGCTGCGCTGGCAGAAGCCACAGAAGAGCTCTCGCAGGGACACTTCTCATATCGCGTGGCAGTTGCTGCTGCCGATGAACTCGGCGAGCTGGTTGCGTCGTTTAATCGCATGGCCGCTGACCTGGAAGAGAGTCGCGCAAAGATCGAACAATCGTCGCGTGAAATCGAGAGGGCGAACGTCAACATTGAGCACCGACGTCGGCAAACCGAAATCATCCTTGAGAACATTCCCACCGGCGTACTCTCGCTGGATGGCGCAGGGAAGGTTCGGCACGCGAATCCGTCATTTGTTCGATTGCTGAAATTCCGCGACGAATCGGCGGCAAAGACTTCTGCTGAGGATTTTGAAGGCGCTTCTCTGCGCGACATCTTCGGTCCCGAAATCTCAACGCAGATGATTCACTTGATGCGCAAGGCTGATCGGATGGGAACAACGACGAGCCAGTTTGAGCTGAAGTCAGCTGGCGACATACTCAACGTCGCAATCACGGTGGCATCCATGCGTATCGACCGCCAGCGTCTTGGCTATGTTCTTGTCTTCGAAGACTTCACGGAATTATTGAGAGCCCAAAAGCAGGCGGCTTGGCGCGAGGTTGCACGTCGGGTTGCACACGAGATCAAAAATCCGCTGACCCCCATTGCGCTCTCAGCGGACCGCATTCGCCGGCACTTGGAACGCGGCACTACTCCGGACGCAAATTCAATCGCGGTAATGCACGGCTGCGCCGACACCATCGCCAATGCCGTCGAAACTGTTCGCCAACTCGTCGATGAATTCTCGACGCTTGCTCGCTTCCCGACGGCGCAGCCTCGGTCGAGCGAGATTAATGGCATCATCGAAAGTGCCCTGCAACTATTTAGCGGACGGCTCGACGGAGTCACGATTCAGACCCAGCTCGCTCCGGACTTGCCAAGCGTACTCGCCGATCCTGACGCTATGAAGCGAGCAGTTGCCAATCTAGTGGACAACGCAGCCGAGGCGCTTCAGGATTCTCTCGTGAAGGAAATCTATATCTCGACATCTTTGGTAGACAGCCGGGACTCGGTTGAGATCGTAATTGCCGACACGGGACACGGAATTACCGATGAAATGAAGGAGCGCCTCTTTCTGCCGTACGTCTCTACCAAGAAGCGGGGCACAGGTCTGGGACTGTCGATCGTGAGCCGCATTATGCAGGAGCATAAAGGCTCAATCCGCATCGAAGAAAATCAACCCGTCGGCGCTCGTTTCATTTTGGAACTACCTGTTGCAGTGGAAGCGATAGTCCCCGTGACAGGATCGTGATTGAACAGTCCGCGATTTTTACGACGTCATCGATTTCGCATTGCTCCCTGTAAAATTCTCATACATCTATGAATTCTATCCTCGTAGTCGATGACGAAGCCGACATCCGCAAGTCGTTGCGTGGTGCGCTCGAAGATGAGGGCTACAAGATTGGCACGGCTGAGAGTGGCGAGGCTTGCCTTGAGGCTCTCAAGGCACGTTCTTATGACGTGATCCTGCTCGACATCTGGCTGCCGGGAATTGACGGCCTGGAAACCCTGGAAAAGATTAAGGAGTACGAGGATCCGCCAGAGGTCATCATCATCTCCGGGCACGGCACCATCGAGACGGCTGTCCGCGCAACAAAACTCGGTGCCTTCGACTTCATCGAGAAGCCACTCTCGCTCGAGCGAATGCTGATCCTCATAAAGAACGCAATGGAAGCGCGGAAGCTGCGGGGTGAGAACCGTGAGTTCCGCAAGCAGCTTGAGGCAAGAAGCGTCATCGTCGGCGAGAGCGTTCCCACCAAGGCTCTGCGGCAGCAAATCGGCCTGATGGCTCCCACCAACGGCCGCGTTCTGATCTATGGAGAGTCCGGAACGGGAAAAGAACTTGTCGCCCGCGCTATCCACAATCAGAGCTTGCGCCGCGATAGTGTATTTACTGAAGTCAATTGCGCGGCGATTCCCGAAGATTTCATCGAACCGGAGTTGTTTGGATACCGGAACTCTGCCGTCTCAGGCGAAGCCGCCGAAAAGATCGGAACCTTCGAACGTGCAGATGGAGGCACGCTTTTTCTTGATGAGGTCGGCGACATGAGCCTGAAGACTCAATCAAAAGTGTTGCGCACGCTTGATGAACAACGCTTCACGCCAGTAGGCGCTGCCGACGCAATCACGGTCGATGTGCGCGTAATCGCGTCGACGAACAAGAATCTGGAAGAAGAGATTGCGAGCGGCAACTTTCGCGAAGATCTTTTCTATCGCTTAAACGTAATTCCATTCTACGTGCCTCCGCTACGCGAGCGGATTGAGGATGTTCCCCTCCTGGCTAAGCACTTCATCAAGGAGTTTTCGTCGCGATACAGTCGCCGCACGAGGGAGATTGCAGACGATGCGACCGAAACCCTTATGAAATATTCCTGGCCTGGCAACGTGCGCGAATTGCGCAACATGATTGAACGAATCGTGATTATGAACCCGGGCGCGAGCAAGCTGGAGCGCAAGCATCTGCCTCCATTGGTCTACCGTGACGGATCACGCCGCAGCGCAACTCCAGAATTCTCGTCATTGCAACAGGCGCGCGCCGCCTATGAGCGTGACTACATCCTGAAAAAACTCGACGAAAGTAAAGGCAACATCAGTCGCGCCGCAGAGATTCTTGGTTTAGAACGCAGCCATTTGTACCGGAAGATGAAGGCGCTGGGAATTTCAGTGAAGGAGTAAGCGAGCAACAGGCAAAGATTGGCTGGAGGCTCAATCACTCACCTTCCATCGGTATGCCGATTCCTGCATGAGCCCAATATGGGCCAACACGCGATAAGCAAACTGCTGCGCCATCTCATCGACTGACTTGGGAAGATTGTAGAAAGTCGGAATCAGCGGATACACGGTCGCGCCAGCGTCGGCCGCCCTGTACATATTCCTGATATGGATCTTGTTCAGCGGCGTCTCGCGCACACATAGCACCAGCGGACGCTGTTCCTTGAGACACACATCAGCTGCGCGTTCGATCAAACTACCTGCCAAGCCATTGGCTACGCGAGCTAGCGTCCCCATGCTACACGGCAGAATGATCATGGCATCGGTCGGATATGAGCCGCTCGCTACATTGGCGCCGATATCACTGTTGCCCTGTTGCTGAATCTTTCGGCTCTTACTGCCAAGCAACTGCGCAACAAGGTCGTGGCGGCCACGAATTTGTAACTCTTCGGCAAAGACTCTGAGCGCATTGTCGGAGGCAATGAAATTGACTACCGCAATCCGCGAATCTGCCTCCACGACACGCAGCAACTCCCTTGCGAAGATTGCGCCGCTGGCTCCTGTAGCAGCGATCGTTAGATTTTGAGGGATCTCTGCCATCGACTCCGGCACTTATGCGCTCTCGGCTTGCTCGGCATGCTGTGACTTGCGACGTGGCGAAAAAACACGCTTGAAAATTCCGTCTACATTTCCGAGTTGGCGCTTCAAGTCGAACGCGCGCTCAAGTTGTTGCTCAGAAAGTTTGTTCCGAATTTCAGGATCGCTGCGCACGGCGTCTCGAAAATTATTGCCGTTCTTCCATGCCTCCATTGCGTGCTTCTGCACCAGTCGATATGCATCTTCACGCGACATGCCGGACTCGGCAAGATCCAGCAGAAGTTGCCCGCTGAAGATCAAGCCGCCGCTGCTCTCAAGGTTCCTGAGCATGCGATCGGGGTAGACCAGCAAAGTATCAATCAAATGCGTGGTCTTGTGGAGCAAATAGTCCACAAGAATCGTCGAATCGGGAAGGATAATCCGCTCAACCGATGAGTGGGAGATGTCGCGTTCGTGCCACAACGGCACATTTTCAAACGCAGCCTGAGCGTTCGCTCGCACCACCCGCGCCAATCCGCTGATCTGTTCGCATGTAATCGGGTTGCGCTTGTGCGGCATCGCGGAGGAACCCTTCTGTTTTTCGCTGAAAAATTCCTCAGCCTCGCGCACTTCCGTGCGCTGCAGATGTCGTATTTCGACCGCGATCTTGTCTAAAGTGCTTGCGATCACTGCCAGCGTCGCTACAAAAAACGCGTGCCGGTCCCGCTGAATCACTTGGCTGGAGATCACCGCAGTCTTTAGGCCAAGCCGCTCGCAGATTTTTTCCTCCAGTTCAGGCGTCAGACGAGCCAGGGTCCCCACCGCGCCTGATATTTTTCCGACCCGCATGTCGTCAGATGCATGCTCAAAACGTTCGATGTTTCGTTCGATCTCCGAATACCAATTGGCTAGCTTGAGTCCGAAAGTTGTTGGCTCGGCGTGGACTCCATGCGTCCTTCCGATGGTTGGAGTGTTCTGAAACTCGAATGCGCGCCGCTTAAGAACCGTCTTGAGCGCCTCAAGATCGTTGCGAATGATTAGCGATGCATCGTGAATCTGGAGCGCTTGTGCTGTATCTACGACGTCATTTGATGTGAGCCCGAAGTGCAACCATCGTGATTCTGGCCCAACTATTTCGGCAACTGCCGTCGTAAATGCGATTACGTCGTGCTTAACTTCAGCTTCGATGGCTTGAATGCGCGCGAGGTCGAAGTCTCCGCGCTCCCGAATAGCTTTAGCCGCCGATTGCGGCACCAAACCAGCCTCGGCAAGGGTTTCGGTGGCCGCAATTTCCACTTTTAACCATGCGCGAAAGCGGTTTTCTTCGCTCCAAATGCGCCCCATTTCGGGCCGCGTGTACCTTGCAATCAAGTTTTATGTCCCCGAAATGATTTGAGATGAGCCAGTTCTGTTGCTCGAAAAACGACAAAAAAGGATAGCGTAGAACCTCATTGTCAAGCGAGCGATCTGCAACACGCCGACTTCATCCGCGAAACTGGATAGTTAAGCGGCGTTAGCGTCCTCGAGTGGAAGTCCCTCCTCGATTAGCTCCGCTGCTCGGGATCCATGTCAACAACTCAAGCTGCGGATCACGCTCCTCGCTTGGCCGATTTCACGACCGACCTTCGGGTAGTCCCTCTCTCCTTATCTGCATTGGTATTGGCGCAGTTGGCGCATTCTTGGCGCTGATTCTGCTCAAACTCATAGCAGGATGACCACTCGAAGAGTAACGCGTCTTGGTTTGGACGAAGTCTTTGTGGCGTAGTCCTGTACCACAAAGGCAAAATGTTAATTCGCTATTTCCGTTCCGTCACACGCTCACCGCTCTCCAGCGGTTTGCGGGCAAAGTGGTACAGAGAGTACGCAAGCACAAGGAACGTAATAACCGCGACCGCATTGAGCGCAGCGGGTCCGAATCCCAGAGCTGACAGCTTGGAGCTGATGTCCAGCGGAGTGGGTTTGTCTGCGCCAAATATGAGCTTCACTCCGATGCCTGCGAGACCCATGATGCCGCCAGCGGCGATCAATCCGCTGGCATACAGCGAGCCAGGGCTGACATCGCTCTCAGCTGGAGTTTCCCCAGCGCGCTTAGCAGCAGAGTCCGCGAGCCAACGCACCACGCCGCCGGCAAAGATTGCCAGAGTCGTTCCAATAGAAATGTAAGCCCCCACCGCGAAGGCGAGTGAACGAATTCCCAGCAGCTCGACGACTATGACTAGAAAGACTCCAAGCATCACGAGTCCCCAAGGCAGTTTGCGCGTGAGAATGCCATTGATAACTGTCGACATCAGCTGAGCCTGAGGCGCCGGTGCACGCTCGCTGCCGATGCCTTGAATCCATTGCACTTCGATCTGTCCTGATTTGGTATTGTAGAGAT
>Ga0126378_10000295_pt1 | contig 37933 bp, 34 predicted proteins | sample PanSoiMetPlot_23_FD_92587 | JGI IMG/M metagenome (GOLD analysis project Ga0126378, IMG submission 92587) | Tropical forest soil microbial communities from Panama - MetaG Plot_23 | ecosystem: Environmental > Terrestrial > Soil > Tropical forest > Bulk soil | place: Panama | collected 2016-02-17 | reverse complement strand
GCGGATTCGAACCGCCGACCTCCTCCGTGCGAGGGAGGCGCTCTCCCAGCTGAGCTATCGCCCCGCCAACAAAGCCTGGGCCAGTATACCGGCGCCGCCTAGAATGTCCGAGGTGCCTGGGCGTGCGTCCGTTCACCTGCTCGTGGCTCTCACTCTAGTCATGGCTGGCTGCCAGGTGTCCTCTGCCAAGTCGCCGCCCAGCCCCAGCCCGGCGCCTGCGCTCGACCGTCGGGTCGCGGCAGCCGATACCAAGCTCTTCGCCGGCGATTACGACGGCGCCGAGGCCGCGTATCGCTCGCTGGCAAAGGGCAACGTGGCCGGCGCGGCATCCCACCTGTCGACGCTGCTGGCCTATGAGACCCACTTTCAGGAAGCGGTTGCGCAGGCCGAAGCCGCTGTTTCTGTCTCTCCGGACTCGGAGTCTCTGGCCCGTCTCAGCCGCGCCCTCGACTGGTCGGAGGACCCGAACGCCGCGATGGCGGCCGGCGCTCGGGCCATCGCTGCGAAGCCCGTCCACCCTCTCGCCCACGTTTTCTATTCAGAGGCGCTGGCCGACGCCGGCCTGTACGATCTGGCGACGCGCGAGCTTCGGGCAGCCGAGGATATGGGTGGCGATGCCTACGTCCAGGCGGAGATCAACCGCGAATGGGCCAACTACTACCGCGCCCGCGGCGACCCTCAGTCAGAGCTGAACTACACCCAGCTGGCCCTCAAGGCGCAGCCGTCCTTTCCCGAGCGCCAGCTGGACCTGATTCGATACGACTACGTCGCAGCGCACGGCAAGCAGAGCGCCGCGCGACCTGCGACCGACAAGCTCCTGGCGGCCCATCCCAAGAACTACGCGATCCTCGTCGCCGCGGCCGATGCGGCCCTCGGCGGCGGCGACTTACAGCGCGCTCCAGCGCTCTACAGCGCGGCGGCAGCCGTGCGGCCCGGCGGTGTCGAAGCAGCCCTCGGACTGGCCGAGGTGAATGTCGCCGTGAATCGCGACTTCAACGCCGCCCATGATCTGCTGATCAACGCGCTGAAGCAGAACCCCAGCTCCAGCGGCATCTACGAGTTCCTGCGCTACCTGGACCAGCTCGTGCTGAAGAAGGACCCGACAGCCGAGCTCGGCCCGATCAGCTCACAGAGGCCCACAGATCTGCCAGCAGACCGCAAGGCGGCTCTCGACCGCCTGAACAGCCTGCGCTCGTCCCTCGGCATTCCGCAGGTCCGCGAGGACGCCGCTATGGCAGAGGCCGCGCAGGCGCACGCCTACTTCTTCATGTTCAACGCCGGCCAGCAGCAGCTCAGCGGCGTTGGCATTCACACGGAAGATTCCTCGCTGCCTGGCTTTGTCGGTGCACAGCCCATCGACCGCGATCGGCACTTCGGGTACGCCGGCAGCCGTGCCAGCGAGGTCATAACACACGTGATGACGCCATCCAGCAGCATCGCCGACTGGGTCGACGCGGTCTTCCACCGATATCCTCTGCTGGACCGTGAGACCTCCGTCGTCGGCTATGGTGAAGCACGCATAGGGGTCCTCAGCATCGGGGTCATGGACCTGGGCTCAGATCAGCCGGGAGCCGGCGAGGCGATCGTCTATCCGGCCGCGGACCAGATTGGCGTCCCCGCTGCGTTCGCGGATGATGAGGTCCCTGACCCGCTGCCTCAGGGCGCTCCCAAACCGGCCGGCTATCCGGTCACCCTTGCATTGGGCGGCGCACAGAAGCTGACTGTGACGACTGGCCGTCTGCTCGGTCCCGACGGTCAGGAGGTGCCCAGCTACATCCTGAACCCGGGGAACCAGATCAGCGCCGCCGAATGGAGCCTGGTCCCGCACAGCCCGCTGAAGCCCGGCGCCAGGTACACGGCCGAAGTGATCGGCACCGTGGACGGCAAGGATTTCTCCAAGCGCTGGTCATTCACGGTTATGCGCCCGTAGGCTTCGCAGGTGTCGTCTCACACCAACCGCAGGCGAGCGGGTGAGGAGATGGAGCTCGACCGTATTCCGCCGGGCCAGACGCTGACCGCTCCTGATCGCTGGCCGCTGCTCCACTTCGGGCCGGTCCCGGTGACGGACCTCGCCGCGTGGGACCTGAGGGTCTTCGGGCTGGTCCAGAACGAGCTGAAGTTGACGCACGACGAGCTCCGAGCACTTCCGCAAACGGTGGTCACAGCCGACATCCACTGCGTAACGGGGTGGAGCCGGCTGGGTGACACGTGGACCGGAGTAGCCATTCAGGAGATCCTGCGCCGCACCAAGCCCAGGAGCGAGGCCACGCACGTGATGGCCCACTGCGAGTTCGGCTACGCCACCAGCCTCCCGCTTGAGGTGCTCGACGACGACGGAGTACTCCTGTGCTACAGATGGAACGGCAAGGATCTCAGCACCGAGCACGGCTTCCCGCTGCGGCTCTTCGTGCCCAAGAAGTACTTCTGGAAGTCGGCCAAGTGGCTGCGCGGCCTCGAGTTCATGCCCCGAAACCGGCTCGGCTTCTGGGAGCAGCGCGGCTACCACGACGAGGCCGACCCCTGGCTGGAGCAGCGCTTCTGGTAACTCGGTGACACTCGCACGGTGGCACTGATTACGCTGACCAGCGACTTCGGAGAAGGATCGCCCTACGTTGCGGCGATGAAGGCGAGGTTGCTGGCAGGCTGCCACGGCGCGACCCTGATCGACGTGAGTCACTCGGTCCCCGCATTCGACGTGGTGGCCGGGGCATTCGTGCTCTGGGCGGGCACCCGGCATTTCGAGCCGGGAGCGGTCCACCTGGCGGTCGTGGACCCGAGCGTTGGCGGCCCCCGGCGGGCGGTTGCATTCGCGCTCAGAGGCTCCTGGTACGTGGGGCCGGACAACGGGCTGTTCGGGCTCGTCCTTACCGAAGCCGAGCCCGAGCGCCCGACGGGCGTCGAGCTGGCGCGGCCACCCGGGGCTTCGCCCACGTTCGAAGGCCGCGACTTGTTCGCGCCGGTCGCCGCCAGTTTGGCTGCGGGCAGTCAACTGGACGGGCTTGGGCCTCCACTGTCGCGGCCTCTTCTAGGGCTGCCGCCTGGACCCCCATGCATACTGTGGGTGGACAGCTTCGGCAACCTCGTAACGAGCCTCAAGCCGCCCGTCTCGGGCCTCCGCGTCAACGGGCGTGAGGTGCAAAACCTGGCGCGCACGTTCGCTGAGGCTCCGCGCGATGCCCCGTTTCTCTATGTGGGCTCGATGGGCTACGTCGAGATCGGGCTGCGTGAGGCGCGCGCCGACGAACGTCTGGGTGCCAGGCCGGGGACTCCCGTCGAGCTGTTGTAACCATCAAAATCGGCCCTTTACAGGCAGTCTTGGCGGGGCGCCGGTTCTCCACCTACGCTGGCCGAGCGATGGGCCAGACGATCTCGACTTTGCTAGCCCTGGTTGTCCTCCTTGCCGGATGCGCCGGACCTCGGCCCTTCGCCCACCGGGCGGCGCCCACGCCGCCCCCACCTGCCGGCACGACGTTCCGGCTCTGGCAGGACTCTGCAATCTTCGACGTCGCGCGCCGGCTGATCGACGGAGCTACCGACGGCCAGCCTGTGTGGGTCGAGATGTACGAGTTCAGCCGTCCCGACCTGGCGGCTGAGCTACAGAAAGCCCGACATCTGGGAGCCGATGTTCGCCTCATCGTCGACCGCACGGTCTCAGTCAGCGCCCGAACCGCAGACCGGCTCGCTGCGGCCGGCCTGGCTGTTCGCAGCTATCCCGTAGACGACAAGCGCCACCAGATCGACCACGTCAAGCTGCTGCTCGTCGGGATCACGGCCCTTGTGGGTGGCATGAACTGGGGCCGGACCAGCGCCGCCAACCATGATTACGCCCTGGAGACCGGATCTCGGGAGGTCATGGGCCGCTTGCGGGCGATTTTCGAGCAGGACTGGTCGCTGGCCGGTGGCCGGCCTGCGCCGCTCGCGGCCATGCCTGGGCCCGTGGCGCAGACCGCACCCGGTCAAGAGGTGCGCAGCACGCTCATCGTCGCCCTCCGCCAGTCCCATAGTTCTGTGGAGGCAGAGGTCTTCGTGCTGACCGATCCCGACGTCATGTGGGAGCTGGCCGCAGCTCACCGGCGTGGCGCACGGGTCCGCGTGCTGCTCGACCCGGGCCAGGATGTCAACCGGCCAGGCTTGAGCTTGCTGAGATCGGCGGGCGTCGAGATGCGCTGGTACAGGGGGACTGCCGGCAGCAAGCTTCATGCAAAGGCTGGCCTGTTCGATGGCCAGAAGTTGCTGCTCGGGTCAGCCAACTGGAGTGAGTCGGGCCTGTCGGTGAACCACGAGCTGGACCTGGAGTCAGAGGACGCGCAGGCAGCTGCAGCCTTTGCCGGACGCTTCGAGCAGGACTGGTCGGTGAGTGGCTAAGTGGCCCAGTCGCGGCGCTCTTGTAGAGCATTTCAGCGCGCAGTCGCGCTGGCGCCGATGGACACCGTAACCGTGTCTGCTTTGGCCGTAGACCGCGGCGCCGGGACGCGTTGTTCGACCAGCACAGAACCGAGCGGGCCCAGCTGAATGGTGAAGGCAGGTGGCAAAGGGCGCTCAGATCGCCGAGCGTTAAAGAAGCGCTTCACCAAGGTCCGGCAACGCGGCTCGCACGTCACCTTCCAGGTGGATGGCGCCACCGCGACCTACGCCTTCCACGACACCCGTGATCTCGGCAAGAGACATCTGCGGATGGGCGCCAGGAATTCGGGAGAGAGCTCCGGTAGCCTCGCCATCATGAGCGCGCGTGCACGGATCCCGGTCCACTTCCAGTTCGATGAAGAGTCGCAGAACTGGGCCTTCCACGTCGACGAGCCGCGGATCGTTGGTAGAGGCCAGGCAACGCTCGACGAGGCGCGCCAGGCCGCGGCGGAGGCGATCGCGCCTACGCGCTGGAGGGCTCGCCAGACGCTGGCGCAGATGACCTGGTCGAGTACCTCGATGTCGCAGTCGGCTGACGCCGACCTCTGACGGCATACCAAAATGGACCACCGTTCCTTGGCAGGGCCGACCCGTCGCCTGTTCGAAGAGGTCAGAGACATCGAGTACTTCGGCGAGTGACAGAGCGTGAGCGGCCCCCAGGCCTGACTGCCCGCCAGCTGCCTGCCCAGGTGCGCTTTGCGACCTGCGGCCTCAGTCTGGCGCCGGCTAGACCTTTCTGGCGTAGCGCGCTGGGTGTTCGTAGTCGCGCGGGTCAGGCGCAGTCCAGCACTACGCGTGGGCCCTCCGAGCCCAACGCGTCTTCTTCAGCATCTTGCGATGCTTGTGCTTCCGCATCTTCTTCCGCCGTTTCTTGATAACCGAGCCCAAGCGAACTCCTGTGCAGGCTTGACCGATAAGTTGGGAATTGCCCAACCCCCACGAGCCGCGCGCAATCATAACGTAGTGCGTGCAGAGATGCCCGCTGGTGCTTGTCCGGCCATATGATCCGTGCCGATGCACTTCACAGCTGCGCACGAGGAGCTCCGGCTGCAAATCCGCCGCTGCATGGAGAAGGAAGTCGCGCCCCACCTCGAGGAGTGGGAGGAAACCCTGTTCCCCAACTCGATCATCAAGCGATTCGGCGATCTGGGCTTCCTCGGCCTGCGCTATCCGCCTGAGTACGGCGGCCAGGGTGGCGATTACTTCTCCGCAGTGGTCCTTTCGGAGGAGATGGCGCGCGTCCACTGCGGCGGCCTTGGCATGGCAGTTGCGGTGCAGACGGAGATGGCTACACCGCCGGTGGCTCGCTTCGGCACCGACGAGCAGAAGCGGCGCTTCCTCGCCCCGGCGATCAGCGGGGATGCCGTAGCCGCCATCGCCATGACCGAGCCCGACGCCGGCTCCGACCTGGCCAGCATGAGGACGACAGCCCGCCGCTACGGCAGCGAGTACGTGATCAACGGCCGCAAGACATTCATCACCAACGGCAAACGCTGTCACTGGTGCCTGCTCGTGGCCAAGACGGACGGCGCGGCCGGCTACAAGGGTTTCTCCCTCTTCCTGGTGCCCAAGGAAACGCCCGGATTCCACGTCTCCCGGACGATGAAGAAGCTGGGCATGCACTCGTCGGACACCGCCGAGCTGACCTTCGAGGACTGCTGCGTGCCGTCTGAGTACCGGCTCGGCGGTGAAGGTGAGGGCTGGACGGAGCTGATGTGGGAGCTGCAGGGAGAGCGCCTGATCGCGGCCTGCGGTCAGGTCGCGGGCGCACAGGCAACCTTCGAGTACGCGATGCAGTACGCCAAGGAGCGGCCGGCCTTCGGCCGACCAATCTCGCAGTTCCAGGTCATCAAGCACAGGCTCGTCGACATGGGCAACAAGATCGCGGCGGTGCGGGCGCTCGTTTACGAGACCTGCAGCCGCTGGGACCGCGGCGAGTACCCGGTGCGCGAGATCTCCCAGTGCAAGCTGCTGGCCTCACAGGTGGCCGTTGAGGTTGCCGACGATGCGATCCAGATCCTCGGCGGCCACGGCTACATGTCTGAGTTCCCGGTCGAGCGAGCCTGGCGCGACGCCCGCCTGTCGCGGATCGGTGCCGGGACCGACGAGATCATGAAAGAGATCATCGCCAAGAGCTACGGGCTCTGAGACCGCCCACTGGCAGGCTCGTCGTCGGACCGGCTGGACGCAAAGCCCCGAGCCAGCTTCTCCCAGGTCCGGTCCAGATGTTCGTTGACCACTTTCACCTCGGCGAGAACAGGCATGAAGTTTGTGTCGCCGTTCCAGCGCGGCACCACGTGCACGTGGACGTGGTCCGGGAAGCCCGCCCCCGCCACGCGCCCGAGGTTCACGCCCACGTTGAACCCTTCAGGATGCATCACCCCGTCCAGCACGCCCAGCGATCGCCGGACCAGACGCATGACTGCCGCTGTCTGGTCGTCGTCCAGGTCTGTCAGCGACCCTAGATGCGCGCGCGGCGCGACCATCAGGTGCCCGTTGTTGTACGGGAACTTGTTCATCAGCACAAGCGCATCGCCCGCACGGTGCGCCACCAGGTTTCGTCGGTCGTCTTCCACCGGAGCCTCCCAAACCCGACAGAAGAGGCAGCCCGGCTCCTCAGGTCTCCCTATGTACTCCATGCGCCAGGGCGCATACAAATTGCGCATTTGCGCCGACGCTAACATTTGAGATCCTCATGCAGGTGACGGGGCGCCGCGGCTATGTGCCGCAGGACATCGAATCGAAATGGCAGCGCGTCTGGCGCGACCGCGGCGTGCTGCGCGCTGACGACAGCTCGGCGCGGGCCAAGTTCTACAACCTGGTCATGTTCCCGTACCCCAGCGGGGACCTGCACATGGGCCACATGCGCAACTACGTCATCGGCGATCTCGTCTCCCGCTTCCAGCGCATGCGCAATCAAGAAGTCCTGAACCCGTTCGGTTGGGACGCTTTCGGCCTGCCGGCTGAGAATGCGGCGATGAAGGCAGGAGTGCACCCGGAGACCTGGACCCGCGACAACGTCGAGCGAGCCAAAGAGCAGCTCGCGATGATGGGCATCCTCTACGACTGGAGCCGCGAAGTCACCACTTGCGACCCGGAGTATTACCGCTGGACCCAGTGGCTCTTCCTGCTCTTCTACGAGCGAGGGTTGGCTTACCGGGCGATGGCGCCGGTCAACTGGTGCCCGGTCGACCAGACCGTGCTGGCCAACGAGCAGGTCGTCAACGGCTCCTGCTGGCGGCACCCGGACGTGCCCGTGGAGAAGCGCGACCTGGAACAGTGGTTCCTGCGCATCACCGCATATGCCGACCGGCTGCTGGATGACATCGCCCTGCTCGAGCACTGGCCGGAGAAGGTGCGCGTGATGCAGGCCAACTGGATTGGCCGCAGCCACGGCGTCGAGGTCGACTTCCCAGTTGTCGGCCTCGATGACACTATGCGCATCTACACGACGCGCCCGGACACCCTCTTCGGCGTGACGTTCATGGTCCTTGCGCCCGAGCATCCTTTGGTCGAGCGTGCGACGACGCCGGAAAACCGCGACGCCGTCCGCGCTTACGTTGAGCACGCCCGTCGGGAGACGGACATCGTGCGGCTCTCGACGGAGGGCGGCAAGACCGGTGTCCCTACCGGGGGCTTCGCGATCAACGCGCTCACGGGTGAGCGGGTGCCGATCTGGGTCGCCGACTACGTGCTGATGAGCTATGGGACAGGCGCGATCATGGCGGTGCCAGGCCACGACCAGCGCGACTTCGAGTTCGCCCGCCGATTCGGCCTACCAGTTCGCGAGGTGATCGCGCCGCCGGAGGGCCGGCAGGGCGACCTGAGCGAGGCTTACACAGGGGCCGGGGTGATGGTCAACTCGGGCCGGTTCGACGGCCTGGAGGGCCAGGCCGGCTTTGACGCCGTCGCCGACTTCGTGGAGCAATGTGGTTACGGCCGACGCGCGACGAGGTACCGCCTGCGCGACTGGCTGATCTCACGCCAGCGATACTGGGGCTGCCCCATCCCGGTCGTGCACTGCGAATCATGCGGCGTGGTCCCCGTCCCCCGGGAGCAGCTTCCTGTGCTCCTGCCCAAGACCTATCGCCGGCTGTCAGAACTGCCCGAGTTCTACGAGACGACCTGCCCCCGCTGCGGCCGTAACGCACGCCGCGAGACGGACACCATGGACACGTTCATCGACTCGTCCTGGTACTTCCTGCGTTACACGAGCGCCCACGACAAGACCGCTCCCTTCGATCCCGAGCTGGCCAACCACTGGATGGCGGTAGACCAGTACACGGGCGGCATCGAGCACGCGATCCTCCACCTGCTCTACTCGCGCTTCTTCCAGAAAGTCCTTCACGATGCCGGGCTGGTCGAGGCGGTCGAACCGTTCGCGCGGCTGTTCACCCAGGGCATGGTCATGCGCGGCGGCAAGGTGATGTCCAAGTCGCTCGGCAACGGCGTGGCACCGGACGACCTTGTAGCGCGCGAGGGCGCCGACGCGGGCCGCATTTACGAGATGTTCATCGGACCGCCAAACGAGGACGCAGAGTGGACGGACGAGGCGGTGGCCGGCCCGGTGCGCTTCCTTCAAAAGGTATGGCGGTTGACGTTGGACCCCGACACGATCGCGCAGGCAGGCGCCGGTGCCAGCGCTGTGGACCTGCGCCGCAAGCTGCACCAGAGCATCCGAAAGGTGACCGAGGACTACGAGAGCTTTCGCTTCAACACCGCGGTCGCGGCGTTGATGGAGCTGGCCAACGCGATGCACGACTATCTTGCCGGGGGTGGCGCACGCGGCTCTGAGTGGGCGGAGGCGGTCAGCGCCATGATCCGGCTGCTGAACCCGATGGCGCCCCACGTCGCCGAGGAGCTGTGGGAGCGCACGGGCGGCCAGGGGCTCTGCGCGGACGCCGCTTGGCCCGATTACGACGCGATCGCGGCCGCAGAACACGAGGTCACGCTCGTGGTGCAGGTCGCCGGGAAGGTGCGCGACCGGCTGCGCGTGCCGGCCGGCCTGGACGAGCCGGCCGCAACCGAGCTGGCCCTGACCAGTGAAGCGGCGCGGCGCGCCCTCGGGAACGGTGACCGGCCAAGCCGGGTGGTCTACGTTCAGGACAAGCTGATCAATCTAGTGCCGTAGGAGGTGTGGTCCCTCACCTGGAAGGAGGTGTGGGCTCGGCGCCTCCGGCGCCACTTTCTGATCCGGCCGGAGCCAAGGGATCGTCTGGTCCAGGTGGTGGGCACCGTCTGCGGCATCCACGCCCAGATCATGCAGGCGGCGGAACTCTCGCTTGGCGTGCGGGTCGAGGGCGCGACCCGGGCCGACGTGCGCGAGGAGTTGTGGAAGCGGCGTCGCCTGGTCAAGACGTATGGGACACGAGGCACCCTCCACGTCTTCCCCGCCGCCGAACTCCCGATGTGGATGGCGGCGATGCGTGCTCGCGGCATGATGCCCAATCGCAGCCAGCTGGAATGGATGCACCTGGAACCCGCGCAGCACGAGGCCGTCATCACGGCGATCGGCGAAGCGCTGGACGGGCGCTGTTTGACACGCGAGCAGCTTGGTGAAGAGGTGGCCCGTCGGGTCGGATCGTGGGCGCTGGAGCGCCTTTTCCCCGCCTTCAGCGAGATATGGCCCCGTTGGCTGGGCGCGATCGGCGGCGCGGCCGTGGCCGGGCTCCTCTGCTTTGGTCCGAGCCAGGGCAACAAGGTGACGTTCGTCAGGCCCGATCAGTGGCTGGATGGCTGGAGCGAGGTGGACGACGGGGAGGCGCTGGCCGAGGTCATTCGACGGTACCTTGCCGCGTACGGGCCGGCTACCCAGCATGAGTTCGCCCAGTGGTTCGCGCTGCGGCCGGGCGCCGCACTCCCCGCCTGGCAGCGGCTCAGCGACGAGGTGGTCAAGGTCGATGTGGAGGGCTACCGGACATTGATGCTCGCGGCCGACGCCGGCGTTGCACCGATGACCGCGCAGGACTCGCTGCGGCTGCTGCCGCAGTTCGACTGCTATGTGGTCGGAGGCCATCCGCGCGACGCCCTCATTCCTGCGCCCGCGGCTGGCCGCGCCCTGGCGTACGCCGGCAGCTGGGTGAAGACGCCGCGGCAGGCACGGGCCGTTCTCGCCGGACCGATGCCGGTGCTCCTGGTCGACGGTGTCGTGGCCGGCGTGTGGCAGCGGCGTCGCAGCGGCAGGCGGATCGACGTTCGCGTGGAGCCGTTCGGACCGCTAACTACCCGACAGCAGGAGAGGCTCGAGGAGGAGGTCACCCGCATCGGCGAGATCCTCCAGGCCTCGCCGACTCTTTCGTTGGGACCCATCCGCTAGGTTTTCGGCCAGATGCGGATCGGGATCACATTGCCCAGTGCTGTACGCCCGCAGGACGCCGGCCGGCTCGCGGCGCTCGCCGAAGCCGCCGGGTGCGAGGCGATATGGATCCTTGACGTCCGGCGCGAGCCGTACCTTCTGGCCGCGGCCGCCGTGCAGGCGACCCAGGGAGTGCAGGTCGGAACCAACGTCGCGGTCGCCTTTGCCCGCTCGCCCACAGTCACGGCGACCGCCGCATGGGATCTCGCCATCTGGAGCGGCGGTCGCTTCGTGCTGGGCCTGGGCAGCCAGGTCGGACCCACGCTGGCCGCCCGCTTCGGGGTGACGGCGGACCATCCGGGCCCGCGAATGCTGGACTACGTCCGCGCGGTCCGCGGCTGCTTCGCGGCCTTTCGGAGCGGCCGTGGTCGCTATGACGGCGACTTCTATCAGATCCGGCGCCCGGCCTTCCAGCCTGGTGGCGAGGACCTGGAGACAGACCCGCTCATCTACCTGGCCGCGGTCAACCCCCTTATGACCGGCATAGCGGGGCAAGCCGGCGACGGCCTGGCGGCCCACCCTTTCTCAACTCCCGAATATCTGCGCGATGTCCTGCGGCCGGCACTCGCGGCGGGTGCAAGCAGAGCCGGCCGGCCTACGCCGCCGGTGCTACTGCAGCTTGTCGTGGCGCCGACTCGGGCAGCCGCGGCGACTCAGATGTACGCATACTCCGTTCCCGGCTACAGGAGGGTCCTCGACCATGCCGGGCTCGGTGTGCTCGCCGACCGGGTGATGGCTGCGAGCCGCGAGCATGCCCGCGAGCTGATCGACCGTGGCTACCTCGACCGCCTGGGCGTGATCGTCGGCGACGACCTCGAGGCGGGCCTGGAGCGCTGGCGCGGCCTGGCAGAGCGCGTCACCCTCAGCGTCCCCTGGTTCGGCACCAACGACGCCGACCAGCTGGCTCAGACCGAGCGACTGATCGACCGGATCAGCGATCTTCGCGGGGATGCCTGACGAGTATCGCCTGGCCCTGAAAGCCGCCGAGGCGAGAGCGCGACCATTCTTCACGTGCCTACGCCGTCGCGAGCTCGGGGTCCCGGCCACCAATTGGCCTGCGGACCAGGGCATCCGACCGGCGGTGATGATCCGCAAGACCTGGGGTGGCAACGCCACCTGGACGTGCGCCGCCACCCAGGAGCGGCTGATGTGCGTGTGTCGAACCGGCCGCCAGCCGGGCGTCGATGTGATCGAGGCGCTGACCGAGTTGCAACGTCAGCGGCAGCCCGGGAGCGGGTGAGCATTCGCCGCTCGTCTCGTCCATCTCAGCAGCCACGGTGCTCGCCGCGAAGACGACTGCAATCTTGAGCAGGACGACCGGTACGATCGCCAGCTGCGTGTCCTGGTACTCCTCACGAGGCGTGTCGGAACGGTCCGGCCGCCTGGGAGCCAACACGAAGGCACGCGCCGACTTGCTCCGGAACTGGCAAAGATCACAGGATTGACTTATATAAACTGATCCTGGTATGCTGTGCCTCGTGCATGCGTTCGACGTGTTGGGCGATCCGGTGCGGCGTCGGATCCTGGAGCTGCTCGCCGACGGCGAGCAGACTTCGGGTGCGGTGTGCGCCGTCATCCAGGAGGAGTTCGGGATCTCCCAGCCCGGTGTGTCCGCGCACCTGCGGGTGCTGCGCGAAGGCGGCTTCGCGACCGTGCGGCCCAAGGGCGCCAGGCGCCTGTACGCGGTGAACCCCGAACCGCTGCGAGATGTCGATGAGTGGCTGGCCCGCTTTCGACGCTTCTGGGCTCAACGCCTCGACGCACTGGACACCGAGCTTGCCCGGGGCCGGCGTGAACGGCGCTTGCGCGGAGGCACGGAGGAGAAACCTTACGAGAGGAGAACTCAATGATCGATGTCGTGGACCAGATCAACTCCATGCAGCGGCAGGTCGGAAGCCGAGTGCTGGACGCTGGCGAGGCGCGCACCGTCACCGTCATTCGGACCTACGACGCCCCGATCGAGGACGTCTGGGATGCCTGCACCAATCCTGAGCGCATCCCGCGCTGGTTCCTGCCCATCTCCGGAGAGCTGCGGGTCGGCGGTCGCTACCAGCTCGAGGGCAATGCGGCCGGGACCATCGAGAGTTGCGACCCGCCCCAGAGCTTCGTCTCCACCTGGGAGTACGGCGGGGAAGTCAGCTGGATCGAGCTTCGGCTCTCACGCGAATCAGACGGCCGCACTCGCTTTGAACTGGAACACATCGCCCACGTCGACGATGAACGATGGGCGCAGTTCGGCCCCGGCGCTGTCGGCGTCGGCTGGGATCTCGGATTGATGGGCCTGGCCACCCACCTGATGTCCGGCAAGAGCGTAGATCCGCAGGAGTTTGCTGCGTGGAGCGCTTCCGAGGAAGGCAAGCAATTCGTGTCCCTGAGCAGCCTGAAGTGGTGTGACGCCAGCGTCGTGGCCGGCACCGACAGAGCTGAGGCACAGGCAGCGGCAGACCGCACCACGGCCTTCTATACCGGTGCCGACCAGCACTCGTCGGCTGCATCCTGATAGGCATATGTCACAAGTGACGGCTCCGGCGGTGCTTGGTGTTAGGAAAGCCATCATCTTGTTGACGAGACCGGAGAAGTAGCTCCCGGCATGCCCGCTCGGCTGCCTGGGACTCGCGAGGAGACCCCGAATGCAAGCAATCGTCCGCTGGTGCCTGGGCAACCGGGCCGTCGTCGTTCTGTTCAGCCTGATCCTGATGGGCGCCGGCGTGATCAGCATCTTCAGGATCAACCAGGAGCTGCTCCCCTCGGTCGAGTTTCCCTCCGTGTTCGTGCTGGTCACCGAGCCGGGCGCCGGGCCAGAGCAGGTCGACCGCGACGTTACGCAGCCGCTGATCCAGAACCTGACCGGCCTTCCTAACGCCACCCACGTCACGACCAACTCTTCGCAGGGCTTCTCCCAGGTCGCGGTCTCGTTCGCTCTCGACTCCGCGCTGAAAGACGACCTCGACAACCTCAACCGAAGGCTGTCGCAGGTCCAGCTTCCCGCCAATGCGGGCAAGCCCATCGTACAGACGTTTGACTTCAGCGCTGTCCCCTCCATGACCTATTCGCTCGCCGCAACCGACGGCGACCTGGCACGCGCGACCAGGGAGGCCAACGACGTCATCGTGCCGGCGCTCACGGGCGCTCAGGACGCGGCTCAGATCAAGGTCTCTGGCGGCGCTCGGACAGCGGTTGCGGTCATGCTGGACAGCAGCAGGCTGGCCGCCCACGGCATCTCCGTGCAGCAGGTCCAGCAGGCGCTCGGCAGCGCTCAGGTCGACATGCCGGCCGGTGAGTCTCTTCAGGCGGACCGAACTGTCCCCGTTGAGGTCCTGGGCAGCGTCAAGTCCGTGGAGGACCTGAAGCGGCTCATCGTCGGCTCGGCGGCCCCGCAGGCCGGGGCTGGCTCACCAGCTACCCAGGCAGGGGTCACGGCATCGGCCTCGCAGCCTGCTGCGGGCCAGCCGGCCGACCAGGCCGCACAAAGCGCTCGCGCGTCCAGCGCGCCTGTGCTCCTCGGCGACGTCGCCACCGTGACTGAAGGGCCGGTTGCCGTGAACGGCATCACCCGGACGGACGGGGTGCCGTCGCTGTCGATCCAGGTGATTCGGACAACCAACGGCAACGCGGTCACGCTCTCGAATGACATCAAAAACCGGGTCGCCAGGCTCCATCTCAACAGCGCCGACCGCTTTCAGCTCGTCACCGATGCCGCCCAGGGCATCCGGGCTTCGCTCAACGACCTCGTGCTTGAGGGCGTCCTGGGAGCCTTCTTGGCCGTCCTGGTGATCTTCCTCTTCCTGCGAAGCCTCCGGGCGACACTGGTGACTGCGGTCTCGCTGCCTACGAGCGTGCTGGTGGCACTGCTGGGCACCAACGTCTGGGGCTTCTCGCTCAACGCCCTGACCCTGGCCGGCCTGACCATCGCCGTCGGCCGGATCGTTGACGATGCCATCGTCGTCCTGGAGAACAGCTACCGCCACCTTCAACAGGGCTGCACAGCCGTCGAGGCCGCCTACAGGGGCGCCACCGAGGTTGCCAGGCCGGTGATCGCGAGCACCCTGACCACCGTCGGTGTCTTCCTACCCATCGGCGTGGTGGGCGGCATCATCAGCCGCTTCTTTCTGCCCTTCTCTGTGACCGTGACCATCTCGCTTCTGGCCTCGCTCCTGGTGGCACTCACCCTCGTCCCGGTGCTGGTCAGCTTCCTGCTGCAGCGACGTGCGCGGCGCGTCGTCTCCCCCCATGACGCCCAGCTGCCTGGGGCGCTGGCACGCGGATACCGGCCGGTGCTGGCCTGGGTGCTCGCCCGCGGCTGGCGGAAGCTGGCCGTCCTGGGAACCGCCCTGGTGCTGTTGATCGGCGCCTCGGGCACGCTGGCACTCGTGCCCAAGAACTTCTTCGACTTCGGCGCGTCGACCCGGCTCGCGGGCACCGTCACGCTGCCGGCCGGTACATCGGCCGATCAGACCAGCGAGCGGCTGAAGGCGTTCGAGGCTGAAGCGAAGGCCGACCCAGCGGTGAAGATCACGCAGGTCACCGTCGCAAGCTCCGATTACGGCGCCTACACAGCCGGCTTCAACACCAACGAGGCTCGCCTCGAAATCGAGCTCAAGAGCAAGAGCGGGGCGAAAGATGTGGCCAAACGGCTGCAGGCAGAGCTCGACAGCCTCTACGGCGCCGGCAACTCCCAGATCAGCGTTGAGATGGCTGGACCGCCATCGAGCGGGTACTCGGCGACCCTCAGCGGTCACGACCCCGCCGCCCTTCGGCAGGCATCAGAAATGGTCGTCGCCAGGCTGATGAGCGATCAAGAGCTGGCGCACGTCAAGTCCGACCTGGCCGCAGAGAAGCCTGAGCTGCTCGTCTCCGTCGACCCGGCCAGGGCGGCCGCGCGCGGCCTCACCCCCCAGACGGTGGCCTTTGCGGTCTCCGGTGCGCTCTCGTCCCGCGACGTGGGCACCCTCGGCCCCGGCGGCCCCCACGTGATGCTGCTGATCGATCCGCGCTCGGTCTCAGCCGACAAGCTGCCCAACCTGCCCCTGGGCCCGGGCACCACGCTCAAGGACGTGGCGACCATCACGAACAACCTTGCTCCCACCTCGGTCACGCGGGTCGACGGCGTTCAACAGGTAACGGTGAGCGCGGACATCACGGCAACTGACACCCAGGGGGCCACCAGCCGTGCCACCCAGCAGCTCAGCAAGCTCTCGCTGCCCAGCGGTGTCACGCTGGGCTCGGGCGCGGCCAACTCCGACCTCGCCAACAGCTTCACCCAGATGCTCGTCGCGATTGCCGTGGCTGTGGCGATCGTGTTCCTGATCCTGGTCACGTTCTTCCGATCGGTGGTCACTCCCTTCGTGATCCTGCTGACGATGCCCCTGGCACTGATCGGCAGCTTCCTGGCACTCCTCATCTTCCACCAGGCTCTGGGCCTGCCGGCGCTGCTCGGCGTGTTGATGGTATTCGGCATCGTGGTCGCCAACGCGATCCTGCTGATCGACTTCGTCGAGCGGAACCGGGCCGACCGGCCGCTCACAGAGGCCCTGCTGCAGGCGGGCGGCATTCGGATCCGGCCGATCATGATGACCGCCCTGGCCACCATCATGGCGCTGGTGCCGATTGCAGCCGGGATCAGTACCGCGGGCGGGGGCGGCCTCATCGGTCAGCCGCTGGCGCTGGTGGTCGAAGGCGGTCTCGTCAGCTCGACCTTCCTCACCCTGCTGGTCATCCCGGTCGTCTACTCGTTGTTGCGGCGTCGCTCACGTCGTGGCTCGCCACTTATCGCCCTGGACCGTGAGGAGGCGCCGGACGCGGCCTGAGCTCGGGGGAGCGTCAGCGGGCGGGTCTGGCGGCGAGGATCGAGGCGGCCTCGTCGACCGCCCGTGCCAGGTCGCCGTCCTCTGGGTACAGCAGCGCCCGCCCAACCACCAGGCCCACCACCTGAGGAACCGCCATCGCCTCCTCCCAGCTTCGATAGACCCCGTCAACGCGATCGCCTGGGTCGCCACCAAGCAGCACGACCGGGAGCGTCGTCGCCCGCAGCACGCGCTCCATCTCAGACACGACGGGCAGCTTGAGCCAGGTGTAGGCCGAGGTGGTGCCAAGCCCGGACACCACCTGAACGGCCCTTGCCAGCGCCTCCGGGGCGTCCACGTTTTCGGCTCGTCCGTTCTTCACGCGGCTGGCGAAGACCTCGACCATGGCCGGCAGGCCCCGCTCGGCGAGATCGCCGATCGCATCAGCGCAGCCGACCAGCGTTCGCGCTGACCCCGGGTCGTCATCGGCGACCCTGGCCATCATCTTGCCGCCGTCGAGGCCGGCGGCGCTGATCGCCTCTGCCGTGTACGCGGTGAACCGGTCGTCGAGCTCGTATACGGCGCTTGCCAGTCCACCCCGATTCATCGACCCGAACACGACCTTCTCGTCGAGCGCGCCAAGCAGCGCGAGGTCCTCGACTACATCAGGGGTGGCCAGCAGCCCGTCAACGCCCGGCCGTCCAAGAGCGACCAGGAGACGGCGAAGCAGCTCGCCGCGATCGGCCATTGCCAGCGGATCCCGTCCGGCCCTGAGGACGCCTCGCGCGGGGTGGTCCGCCGCAATCAGGAACAGCCGCCCGGACGCGCCGAGGAGCGGCCGCCGGCGCCGGCGCCGCAGAGCCTCAGCGATCTTCTCTGGCGACTCGCGGCGAGTTCTCGTCAGGTCGGCCACGAGCCGGTCAGTGCCTGACAACCGTCATCTCCAGGCTGTACCTCTCGGCCGGGTAGATGTGGATGCCGAGCTCGACCGGCCTGCCCGCGTCGTCAAACGCAGTCCGCCGCATGGTGAGGAGCGGCGCGCCACGGCGAACGGAAAGCAGCCGCGCCTCGGCCGCGCTGGCCAGCCGGGCACTCACGGTCTGGTTGGCGATCCTGGGCTGGATGCCGCGGCGCCGAAGGAGCCGATAAAGCCCGGATTCCTCCAGCTCTGGCGCTTCTGCTCGGAGCAGGCCCTCGGGCAGGTAGTTGGTCATCACAGCGATCGGTTCGCCTTCGATCAGGCGCAGGCGCCGAATGAAGAGCAGCCGCGTGCCCGGCTGGACCGTGAGCTCTCGTGCGATCTCTTCCGGTGCAGGCACCGATTTGAAGCCGAGCACCCGCGTGACCGGCCGGCGCCCCACGGCCACCAGGTCGTCGTAGAGGCTAGTCAATGCGAACGGACGGCGGACGTGAGCGGGAGCCACAACGGTTCCAAGGCCGCGACGCCGGATCAGCAGACCCTTGTCGACTAGCCGGGCGATCGCCATCCGCAGGGTGGGCCTGCTCAGCCCGAGCTGGCGCGCGATCTCGACTTCGTTGTCCAGCCGGACGCCCGGCTGCAGCTCGCCCCGCTCTATCGCACTCTCGATCCTGCTCACGACCTGGTGGTAGAGCGGAACGGGGCTTTCCCGATCGAGGATCAGGTCGGCAAGCACAGCCTGACCAGTGTCGGACATATTGGTCCAATTGGTCAAGACATCTTAATGTCTGGACATGCCGCCAAGCTTCAATGGCGCTTGACGGCAAGCTGCGCCGCCACGCCGATCGCAGCAGCCATGCTCGCCCAGCGGGCGGCCCCTTTGCCGGCTATGTCGAACGCGGTGCCATGGTCGACCGAGGCGCGCGGAAAAGGCAGGCCCAGGGTGACGTTGACGCCTTCGTCGAAGCCGCCAAGCTTGACCGGGATGTGGCCTTGATCGTGGTACATCGCCACGACCAGGTCGAACTCGCCGCTGCTGGCCCGCCAGAAGAGCGTGTCCGGCGGCCAGGGCCCGCTGGCTTCGATGCCCTCAGCACGGGCTTCGGCGACGGCCGGCGCGATCTCGCGCTCCTCCTCATCGCCGAAGAGGCCGCTTTCGCCGGCGTGCGGGTTGATGCCGGCCACGGCGATCCGCGGGCGCTCGAAGCCAAGCCGGCGGATGCCCTGGTAGCCCAGCTCGATCGTCCGCACAATGCGCGTGCGCGTGGCCGCCTCGATGGCGCTCTTGAGCGATCTGTGCGTGGTCACGTGGACGACCTTCAGGCGATCGGTGACCAGCAACATGCGGACCTCCCCGGTGCCTGTGAGCTCGGCCAGCATCTCAGTGTGCCCAGGCCAGTCGAATCCGGCGAGCTTCAGCGCTTCCTTGTTGATGGGCGCGGTGACGAGGGCGTCGTAGCAACCGGCCTGGATGAGCTCGACCGCGCGACGGACGGCCGCAACTGCCGCCGCGCCGCCGTGCGTGGACAGCTGGCCCGAGCGCACGCGGCCGGCATCTCCAGCGGGCTCAATCGTCTCGGGCGTGGGCAGACCCAGCTGCTCTGCGGTCCGGTGCAGATCGGCCGGATCGCCAGCTACCGCGATCTCGGCCAGGTCGCGCACGTGGGGCTGGGCCAGCGCCTTGACCGTGACCTCGGGCCCGACTCCAGCCGGGTCGCCCGCGGAGATGATCAGACTAGGCAGGCGCGTCATGAAGGGCCTCCATCGCGCGGTGGATGGCGTCGTCCGGACCAAACGCTCCCGCCTTCAGCACCACCGGCAAGCCATCCAGGCGACCGCCGCGGAGCCGGGCCATCGGCGCTCGAGGCAGCGCTTCGCCCACCAGGTCGAGCGCGTGGACGCCAGCGGCTTTCAACACGCGGGCCGCCGTATCGCCGCCGGTGACGAAGATCCCGTCGTACGCGCCGAGCTTGGGCAGGGCATGCGGGCCGAGCACCTGGACGTCCCAGCCTCGGGAGCGGGCGTACTCGGCCTGGCCGGCCGCAGCGAGGCTCCCGACCACGGCCACCGGCTGGATGCACGCCGGCCGTGGGGCCGGTGGCGGCGGGCCCAGGCCCATCGCCCTGGCCAGCGCAGCGGCCAGGCCAGCGGTTCCGGCCACCACCCGGTCGCCGCGGGCGAGCACCTCGCGGGCGATCCGGTCGAGGTCATCGTCAGTGATGGCGTCGCGGAGCTCGACACGCCCGCCGAGAGGCGCGAACAACGAGGAAAGGTCCGCCTCTCCACAGCACCAGCGCTGAACGCGGCCGGCGGTGGTGCGGCCCTCCCCAGGCAGCGCCGGAGCGACTACGCAGAATACGGCGCCGGTGGCGTCCAGGACGCCGGCGACGTCGGCGACCGGGTGGCCCCGCAGAAGTGAGTCGAGCTTGCGATACAGCAGGCCACTGCGGAGCTTCGCCCCGGCATGCAGGCTGCGGTCATACGCTACCGGGGCGGCTTCGGCCCGAGACTCGGTGCTGACGGCTGCGCATGCGAGCTCGCCGTCCGGCGTGTGGGGCCAGATGCCGACCCTCACCGGCCCCTTTGCCAGGAACGGCAATGCGCTGTCGCAGGCGCCGGTCAAGTCGTCGGCGATCAGGCCGATCGCAGTCATGAACTCACAGTACAGTTAGGGGCTGATGGCGATCCTCACAGACCAGGTGAAGCGGCAGGTCCACGATCGCTTCGCCGAGCAGCTCAGCGGCCCGGTCCAGCTCACCCTCTACACGCGGCCGGGTACTGGCCGCCTGATCCTGCCCAGCGGGATGGGCTGCCGGACGTGCGATGACGCGCGGCAGCTCGTCGACGATCTCCAGGAGGCCGCTCCGGACCTGATCAACCTTGAAGTGATCGACGTCAGCGTGCAGGAAACAGAAGTCCGCGAGGTGCCGACGCTGACTCTGGCATTTCCGGGCGAGGCGCCGCGCATCCGCTGGCTGGGGTTCCCGGCCGGTTATGAGTTCGCCACGGTCGTCGACGCCGTGGAGAGGGTCTCGAGCGGCGCGCACGGCCTCTCCACAGCGACGGTTGAGGCGCTGGGCGCGCTCACCGAGCCCATCGACGTGATGGTCTTCGCCACACCGACTTGACGCTACTGTCCCCAGGCCGTGAGCCTGGCCAACCGGATGTCGGTCGCGTCTCCGTGGGTGAGCGCGAGGACCATCGAGGCCAACGAGTTTCCTGAGCTGTCGGCGCGTTTCGGGGTTCAGGGGGTGCCGCGCACTGTGGTGAATGAGCAGGGAGCGTTCGTCGGTGCCCTGCCAGAGCCACAGTTCGTGCAAGCGATCCTGCAGCTCGCCGGCGTCGAGCCGTCCACAGCGAAGCAGTAATCGCGCTCAAGAGCGCATAACATGCTTCCGACATGTCGTGTGGTCGACTGGCCATTGCGGCGCTCGCGCTCTCTGTCACCGCCTGCGTCAAGGTCGACGCAAACCTGACGATCCAGGCGAACGACCAGATCGACGGAAGCATCGTCATGGCGGTCGATCGCCAGTTCGCAGCAGAGGCCAATCAGTCGCCGGATGCGCTCGTGGAGCAGGTCCGGAAGAGCACGTTCCACAGCACACCGTCGGGTGCCCGACTGGAGGCATACTCGGACGAAAAGTACGTCGGCAAGAAGCTGATCGTCGACCAGATGGCCTTGCTCGACTTCGACGGGGGCACGGGCGACGACGGGCTCAAGATCGTTCATCAGGACGGGCGGTTCAAGCTGTCAGGGGCCGTGGATACGGCCGGCCTGGGCGCTGCAGCGTCGGCGTCGAACTCCGCAGCCGCGCGGCGGATCGCCGATGGCTTTGCCATGTCGATCAAGGTCACGTTTCCTGGCCGCGTGATCCGCAGCAACGGCCATCCCGACGGGCGCACGGTGACCTGGAACCCGAAGCTCGGGCAACGGCTGGACCTCGTTGCTGAATCCGAAGACGGTAGCGGTGGCGTCACGTGGTCGTGGTTGCTCCTCGGCCTGCTGGCGGTCGGTGCAGTCCTGGCTCTGGGGCTGGCGGTGGGGCTGCACAGCCGGGCGCTGACGGCACTCCGCCGCTAACTCTCCCCCCGCCAAGTCGGGGGAGTACCCGGCGAAGCCGGAGGAGGGGCCGCCAACTCTCCCCCGCCAAGTCGGGGGAGTACCGGGCGAAGCCGGGGAGGGGGGCGCTCCACAACAATCCCAACCCGCAGGCCATCCCATCGCATACGATGCGACCCACAGATCTGGAGAGGAGGCGCGGCCATGAAGCTGTACCCGCTGGACCTTGGCAATATCGAATACGACGAGGGTTTCCCGCTGGCCGGTGCCGGAGTCAGCACGCTGTCCGAACCGAGTCCGGCTTCGCCCCGCCGCAAGGTCGCCATCATCGGCGCCCTCATCGACCATCCCAGGGTCGGTCCCGTTCTGTACGACACAGGAGCTGCGCCCAACGCCAGGGAACTTTGGCCGCCGCTGGTCTTCGAGCTCTTCGCAATAACGCACTACGGAGACGAGAACCGACTGGACACCGTAGTCGGCGCGGCCGGCTACAGCCTCAGCGACGTCAAAGCAGTCGTGCTCTCGCACCTCCACCTCGACCACGGGGGCGGTCTCGAGTTCTTTCGTGGCCGAGACGTTCCCATCTACGTCCATGCGGACGAGCTGAGGAACGCGTTCTATGCCGTGGCCACGGGCGAAGACATCGGCGCCTACTTGCCGCACTACCTCGATTTCTCCTTCAACTGGCAGGCCCTCGACGGGGATCACGTCGAGCTGTTCGAAGGCTTCAACCTCCATCGGCTTGCGGGACATACCCCAGGACTGATGGGCCTACGGCTGGACCTTGCGAACTCGGGCACGTTCTTCCTGACCAGCGACCAGTTTCATCTTCGCGATAACTACGACCAGGGCCGACCGCTGGGATGGCTGCTCCGCGACCATGCCGCCTGGTGGCGAAGCTACCGGTTCACGAAGAACCTGGTCGAACGAACCGGCGCCCGGCTGCTGTTCGGTCACGATGCCGACGTGTTGGCGGAGCTGAAGAAGGAGCCGTTCTACGACTGAGGCCCCGCCCTGACTGGTACCAGGCAGCGCTGGACCAACTGGGGCTCGACATACTCCTGCAGCCCCACCGGCATCGATTACCCGGCCACAGAGGAAGAGATAGCCGGCATCGTGCAGGCTGCTGCGACCTCAGGAGAACACGTCAAGGTGGCCGGCACCGGTCACTCGTTCACGGACATCGCGTGCACGGATGGGCGCCTGATCAAGCTCGATCGCTATGCCCAGGTCCTCGGCGTCGACACGCGGCGAGCCACGGTGACCGCCCAGGCTGGAATAACGATCGCCCGGCTCAGCGAAGAGCTCGCCCACCATGGCCTGGCCATGGAGAACATCGGCGACGTCGCCTACCAGACCATCAGCGGCGCAATCTCTACGGCGACCCATGGTACCGGTGAGCGCCTACGCAACATCTCCAGCCAGGTCTCCGCGGTTTCGCTGGTGCTGGCCGACGGCGCGGTGCTGCGCTGCTCCCCGACAACTGAGGCGGACATCTTCAACGCAGCCCGAGTGGGACTGGGAGCGCTGGGCGTCATCTCGACGGTGACGCTGCTATGCGTGCCTCTGTTCAATCTGCGCTCTGTTGAGGAACCGCGCCGGCTGGACGACGTGCTCGAGAGTTTCGATCAGCTGGCTGCCGCCAACGACCACTTCGAGTTCTTCTGGTTCCCACACACCGACTGGGTGCAGGCGATCACGAACAACCGCACCTCTGAACCGGCGAGTCCGAAGAGCCGGATGCGCTCTTACATCGACGACATCGTCCTCGAAAACCACGTCTTCGGCGTAATCCAGCGCGCCGGCCAGGCGCGAAACAACTGGATACCTGGGCTTGCGAGGATGACGGCACGGACCATGTCCAGGATCGAGGTCGTCGACCGCAGCTACCGCGTCTTTGCAAACGAGCGGCTGGTCCGGTTCGCCGAGATGGAGTACGCGGTTCCGCGCGCCAACCTGCTCCAGGCGGTCCGGGAGGTGCGTGCCATGATCGACAGAACGGGTCTGCGCATCAGCTTCCCTGTCGAGGTGAGGACGGTAGCAGCCGACGACATCCCGCTCAGCCCGGCGTCGGGCCGCGAGACGGGCTACATCGCTGTTCACGTGTACTGGCGTGCCGCGTTCGAATCGTTCTTCAGAGAGGTCGAGGCGATCATGAACGCCCTCGAAGGACGGCCACACTGGGGCAAGCTCCACTTCCAGACGGCCGAGACGCTGCGGCCGCGCTACCCGCTCTGGGACAGTTTCGCCGCGGTGCGCGATCGGCTCGACCCCGAGCGCCGCTTCGGCAACGCCTATCTGGACCGGGTGCTGGGGGCGTAGGGAGAACGCGAGCGCAGGGATTTGGCGGAGCAGGCTTCCTCGGTCACGGACGAACAGGTACTTCAGTCCTTCGGATACCGGCAGGAGCTGAGGCGAGCTCTGCGGCTCTTCTCCCTGTACGCAGTCGCATTCTCGATCATCTCGATCACGACGGGCATCTTCACCAACTTCGGCTTCGGCCTCGCCCACCTCGGCCCAGCCTCGATCTGGCCGTGGCTCCTGGCCGGGGTGGGGCAGCTGCTCGTCGCGCTGGTGATCTCCGAGCCGGGCACCCGGATGCCGCTCGCAGGCTATTCGTACCAGTGGGGGTCCCGCCTGATGAACTCCGCGTACGGCTGGTTCGTCGGCTTCACGGCGCTCTGCTATCTGTCGGTCGGCGGCGCCGGCATCACCTTCGTGGTCGTGGCTCCCCTGTGGGCCACGATCCTCGCTGGTGCTGTTCGCGCTCCCGCTGCGCATCAACATCATCTCGGTCGCGCTGGCGGCCAGGATCAACAACGTCGCGGTTTTCACCGAGATGGTCGGAACGGTCGTGGTGGCGCTGATCCTCATCATCCTGTTCGCCACCAAGCCGATCCATCCGGTCAGCTTCTTGTTCGACACCGGCGGCGTGACCGGCGGCGACATCATCACGCAGCTTCCACTCGCCGCGCTGATGGGATCTTCACCATCGTCGGCTTCGAGCTGGTGGCGGACCTCTCCGAAGAGGCGATCAATGCGCGGGTGACGGTGCCGAGGGCCGTCATCTGGTCGGTGGTCAGCGCGGCCGTGCTCGGCATGGTCGCCCTGATCGGCTTTGCGCTGGCCATTCCGGACCTAAGAAGATCGCAGCCTCGCCCGTTCCGCTCACCGACATCTTCGGCTACTGGTTGGGTTCCGGCCTGACCAGGGCCTTCCTCCTGTTTGTGGTCTTCTCGATCTTCTTCCTGAGCGTGGTGGGCACGGCCGCAACGGGCGCCTCATCTTTTCGCTGGCGCGCGACAACATGCTTCCCATGTCGTTGCTGCTGAGGCGGGTCGACCCACGCACGCGCACTCCTATCGCGGCTCTGCTTGTGGCGACCACGCTGTCGTTGATATTCACGATCTACGGCTTCCTGAACGACATCTACTTCGGCGGCAACCCGTTCACGGTCCTCGTCACAGCGACCGCGACGCTGCCCTTCCTGGTCTACCTGGGAACGGTCGTCGCCTACGTGTGGAAGCGGAATCAGCTGATGAGCCTGCCGGGCGCGTTCAGCCTTGGCGTCTGGGCAAGGCCGGTCATGATCGCAGCGCTGGTATGGGTCCTTCTGGTGCTCGCCCTGCTGATGATCCCGAGGGACTTCTGGGGCGCAGACGTGGTCTGCATCATCGTGGAGGTCGTGGCCATGGCCTGGTGGCTGCTGGTCCTGCGCGGCCGCCTGCAGCGCGGCGAAGCGGGGGTGAGCCAGGTGGCAGCGCCTGCCACCCGAACCACGCCGGCGACGGCGGGCAAGTAGGGCAGAGGCGCGCGGATCTTTCTGATAGGCCACCGGCGAGTCGGAGCTGGTCCGCGGCTGTGGTGCAAGTGGACCAGACTGTGGGAAAACGGCCCAATCGGGCAACCTGGGAACGGGCGTTCTCCCGGCAGTTGGTCCACACAGTGATACGCGAACGTCCGCAACTTGGCTGGGGCGGAAGGATTCGAACCTTCGGTCACGGATCCAAAGTCCGTTGCCTTACCACTTGGCCACGCCCCATGGAGCGCTGCTGGGCTGGTACCGCACTCTACATGAGTACGGCAGCCGCCTCCGGAAACGGACTCCCACTCTACAAAGTCGACAGCTTGGCGCTCGATGCGGTCGAATTGGGCAGAGTCCGCCAGGGCATGGCGCTCAACCCCCCGTCTCACCCCACGCACGGCGTTAACAGGCACTCTTGGCCTTCGGCTCGTGCCGGTCTAGCCTGCGCCCATGCCCTCTCGAATCCTCTCGTCACTCAGCTTGCGTTCCTGGCTCAGATCCACCCGTGGGCTCGTGGTCGGTCTCGCAGCCCTCCCGACTATCGCTCTTGCTGCGCTGGCCGCCGCCGCGGGCTTCCCCGCGGCGCCGCCGCCACCGAATCCCGCAGCTTTGCCCGGTGCGGCAGACGCCGAGAACGCCAACGCCACCTCGATGCCACCGGCAGGCGGCCTGCTCGTCGAGGTCACGGGCGCTGTTGGCCATCCCGGCCTCTATCGCGTGGCCAAGGGCGAGCGTGTCTCGGCCGCCATCGCCGCTGCCGGTGGCTTCACCCACGAGGCCGATCCGGACCGGCTGCCCAACATGGCGGCCCGGCTCAAGGACGGCGAACAGGTCAAAGTTCCCAGTCTGCCGGTGCCTGGCCACGCCTCGACGACCACCCGATCAGCTGCGGGAACGAGGACTACCCGCGTCTTCACCGTCAGCCTGAACCTGGCTACCGCTGAGCAGCTGGCAACCGTCCCCGGCTTCACGCCTGACCTGGCCGCCGCCGTGATCCAGTACCGGACCGAGTACGGCGGCTTCGCAGCCACCCGGGACCTCGTCGACGTCCTTAGCATGAGCGAGGCCGACTATCTCCGCGCCCGTAAGTACCTCACTGTATGACGCCGGCGCTCGCTTGCCTTGCGGCCTGGTCGGCGGGCGTCATGGTCGCCACCGTCGCCATGCCGGCGGAGCCGGGTGTGGGCGCCCTCGCCGTCGTCGCCTTCGGCGTCGCAGTCTGCCTGGCGCTCGTGCTCCGGCCGGCGGTGATCGGTCTCGCCCTCGCGGCCTCTCTCCTAGGGATCGCGCGAGCGGAAGTCCCCACCGGCGACCCGACCGCCGCAGCCAGGGCGCCTGCGTTGGCCGGCCTGCAGGTCGTGGTCGATGGCCGCGTGGCTGATGACCCCCGGTGGCTCGCCGGGGGCGTCGAGCTGGTGATCGCTCCCGAACGGATGGCTACTCAATCGGGTCCGCAGACGCCTGCGGGCCAGATCGTCGCCTTCCTGCGCGGCACTTCGGACGTCGCGATTGATGACCGGGTCCAGGTGGCCGGGCGCCTCGACCTGCCGCGCGACCAGCCCGGCTTCGACCGCCGCGCCTACCTGGCGCAGAAGGGCGTTTATCTCGAGATTCGCGGTGCCCGCTTGAGCGTCCTCGGCCACGCGAGCGGCCCTCGAGAGCTGCCGGGTTGGCTTCGTGACCGATACCGAGAGGCAATCGGTGGACTCCTGCCGCCACCCCACTCCGACGTGCTGGTTGGCGTGGTGCTGGGCATCAGAACCGGCGTGCCAGCTGCCCTTCAGAACGACCTGGTCGCCACCGGATTGGTGCACTTGCTAGTGCTCAGCGGCCTCAAGGTCGCGGTCTTCGCACGTCTGGTCACGAGTGCCCTGAAGCCGCTCCTGGGCCGCGCTGCCGCCCTGCCGGCTCTGGTGCTGATCGCTCTCTACGCCCTGGCCGGCGGCGCGACTCCGGCGGCGGTCCGAGCGGCAGCCATGGGCGGGCTGACCCTGATCGCGACCCAGGTGGGCCGACCGACGCACGTGTGGACGTCTCTGGCCGCGGTGGCTGCTGCCATGCTCTGTTGGCGGCCCGAGCTGACGTGGGACGTGGGCTTCCAGCTCTCTTTCGCGGGTACGGCAGCGATCGTGCTGCTGACTCCCGGCCTCGAGGGCCGCCTCCACTGGATGCCAGGATGGGTTCGTGAACCGCTTGCGGTGACCTGTGCCGCCCAGGTCGGCACCGTGCCGCTGATGGCCACAGACTTCCATTTGCTCTCACCCGTTGCGCCTCTCGCCAACGCCGCCGTGTTGCCGCTGCTACCCGCAATGGTTGCTGCCGGCCTGCTGATCGCGCCGCTATCTGCCCTCCCTGACGTGGCCCGCTTGCTCGCTCTTCCTCTGACCGGCCTGCTGACGTATCTCGAACAGGTGGCGGCGGTCCTGGCGCGAGTGCCCGCGGCAGCGCTTCCGGCTCCTGTCTTCTCTGCATGGTCAGGCGTGGCCTACTACGCTGCGCTGGGCGGTGTCATCGGTGCGACACGCTCCGAGGGCTCGTGGCGCAGGGCCGCCCTGGCAGCGGGGATCATGGTGCCGCTACTGATCGGAGGAGCCGAGCTGATCGCCTGGGCCAGGCCTCCTTCATCGGCGGCCGTGCTGGCTGTCGGCCAGGGCCAGGCGGTTCTCTTGAGCGGGCCTGATGGCTACGTCCTTGTCGACGGGGGAGCCAGCCCAGCCAGTCTCGCGGACGCGCTCGGTGCTCGCATGCCTCCCTGGGTCCGAAGCTTCGAGGGGCTCGTGATCACTGGTCCCGGGCTTGGCCACGTCGGTGGACTCGCTGGGCTCGCCTACTCCACCAGTACCGTGCTTGTTCCGGACGGGAGCCCACCGGGGTCGGCCTGGCGCTCGGTCGCCCTCGCCGAGGCGGCACGCGGAGCGAGGATCCGGACCGGGCAGGCGGGCCAGCGCCTCTCGCTCGCCGGCCTGAGGTTCGACGTCCTCAGTCCAGAGCCAGGGACGCCGCAGCCTGGGCAGATAGCGCTTCGTGTGGCGGGGCCGGACGGGCGGTCCTTCTGCGACTTCGCCGACCTCGACCCGGAAGGTCAGGCCGGCGCAGCGGCCAGGCTGCGCGGGCGCTGCGAGGCGCTGCTGCTGCCGGGTGGAGGCCGCAGCGCCCCGGCGCCAGAGCTCATGGCTCGCGCCAAGCCCAGCCGGCTGCTCGTGTCCGACGCGAGCGGGCAGGTGGCACGCGACTTGCCCAGAGGCGAGCTACTGCGCACCAGCCAGGAGGGAACGATCGTGGTTCCGCTCTAAAGGCTAAATTGGTGCGCGATGCCCGAGCCGCGAATAGCACCCCTGATGGATCCCTCTCCCGAAGTGGAGGAACTCCTGGACAAGACCAGGATTCGCCAGGGCCCGCCGCTGAACATCTTCGCAACCATGGCTCACCACCCACGCCTGCTCAAGCGCTTCAACGTACTGGGTGGGCTCTTCATGGGCCGCGGCGTGCTGCCCGCCCGCGAGCGTGAACTGGTGATCCTGCGCACGGCCTGGCGGACGGGCTGCGTATACGAGTTCGGCCAGCATAGGCTCCTGGCCACACGGGAAGGGCTGACTGAAGACGAGATCAGGCGGGTCACAGAAGAGAGCACCGAATGGCCCGAAGGCGACGCACCCCTCATCCGGCTTGCCGACGAAGTTCACACCAATCGCGACGTGTCGGACGAGCTGTGGGCCGAACTGAAGCGCCGCTGGGGCGAGGCCGAGCTGATCGAGCTTGTTGCTCTGGCAGGCTTCTATGGCATGGTAGCCACGTTCCTGAACGCGACCCGCGTCCAGCTCGACCCCGGCGTACCCGGTTGGCCTGACTCTTAGATTTCTACGAGTCCCTTCCGAACCGCGTATAGCACCGCTTGTGAGCGGTCGTAGATGTTGAGCTTCTCATACATGTTGCTGACGTGATTGCGGACGGTCTTCTCGCTGATCTTCAGCTTGTAAGCGATCTGCTTGTTCGCCATGCCGCCTGCCAGCAGCTTAAGGATCTCGATTTCGCGTCCGGTCAGACCGTCGTAGAACTCCTTGGGTGTGGTGGTCCCTGTCAGCATCTCCAGCACCCGGTTGGCCACGGCGCTGGCCATCACCCTCTCGCCCGCCATGACCGCCAGAAGGCTCGAGACGATGGAGTCCGGGCGCGAGTCCTTGAGGATGTAGCCGCTGGCACCCGCCTTCAGGGCCTGGATCACATGATTGTCGGCCTCGAACGTGGTCAGCAGGAGGACCTTGACACTGGGGTGCTTGGCCAGAATCTGCCGGGTCGCCTCGATGCCGTCAAGACTGGGCATCTTGAGGTCCATCAGGATCACGTCAGGCATGACAGAACCGGCCAGCTTCACCGCCTCGGCTCCGTCGCCGGCCTGGCCTACGATCTCAACGCGCGGGTCCTCCTCGAGCAGCCGGGCCAGACCGACGCGGAACAGCGTCTGATCGTCGGCGATCAGGACCCGGACTGTCTGTGTGTTCAAGCTCACGTAGCGTTCTCCTTGGCTAAACCACGAACGACCGCTGTCACAGTCGTGCCCTCGCCCCCGTCACTGGTAACGTCCAACTCGCCACCGAGGAGGACCGCGCGCTCACGCATGCCCATCACGCCCATACCGGGCCGTCGCGAGCCATCCGAACCGAGCAGGCCGCGACCGTCGTCCCGGACGACCAGCGATACTCCATCGTCGATCGCCCCCAGCTGTACATCGACGCGGGCTGCGCCGCTGTGAAACCGCACGTTGTTCAGCGCCTCCTGGACGATTCCATAGAGCTCGCGGGCGGTCGCTCCTGACAACCGGGCCGGCCAGCCCGCGTCGACGTTCAGCCTGGAGCTGATGCCGGTGCTGAGCTCGAAGCCCTTGAGCAGCGTCCGGACCTGCTGAACGAAGGTGCTGTCCGTGGAAGGCTCTTCCCGAAGCTCGTACAGCACCCTGCGGATCTTGCGGAGAACCTCCCGCGTGGACTCCTGAAGGCTGTCAACCCGTTGAATGACCTGGTCCTGACCGGCCTGGTCAAGCTTGAAGTTCTCCATGTCCACCACCATCAGAGTGAGGATCTGAGCCACGGAGTCGTGCAGCTCTCGGGCCAGCCGGCGCTTCACCTTGCTCTCGGCGCGGCGCGCCAGCGCGTCGACGGTCGCTCCCGACTCCCCGCGGACAGGCAGTTTCCTGCTGTTGAGCCCACCATGCTCGGACCGGGAAGCCAAGTAGACGGAAACCCTCCAACCTGCCGCTCGGCTCTGGCCTTTGCGGCATCCATTCCTCTAAAACCCAAGTCCGAGGAGGGACTTGGATCGGAAGACGCGGCTGCTGACCCCCCGCCGGCTGGGCAATATGAACTAAAGCGCTTTGTGAAGCCCTACGTCAATGGTTAGAACTGACCATCTTCACAAGTGGTTTCGCTTCGATGCAAGCTCCCAGCGCCCACACCACCTAGATCAAATTGCCCCCCAGTCGGGACAAATTTCCCATTCGTTCCGAAGTGGCTGGCGGCTCATGCTGGCCGCAGTCAATGGACAGGAGACGACGAGGGGCGCTCTTCTACCGGGTGATCCTCCCGGGCTTCACGCTCGCCAACCTGGGACTTGGGGTCTTCACGCTGACCTCCTTGCGGCCCGCCGGCTGGACCAGCTGGCTGGAACTGGGAACCGGGGTTTTCTGCTGCGTGATCGCGGGCATCCTGTTAGGCGCCGGTTGGTCCAAGGCCTACTGGTCCTCCGCGATGGAGCGGCAGGTCAGCGCCTGGCGTCGCATCGCTGACGCGATGTTCCGCTGGATCGAGGAGACACCAGTGCCGGTTGACTCGCTCAAGACCCTTCAGCGTTCGCTCGACGAAACGATCGGCAGCTAGAGGCCCGTCCAAAGAACGACGCTGGGAGAAAGGCCGGCTGGCCCGGACGGACTCGGGCCGCGGAGCGGCGGAGCAACAGCATTCGCTCACCTGATCACACGTGGTGACTGTGCGGCCGCCACCTTCCGCATGGCCGCCTTCTCGCTCGGGGTGATGTTCGGGTCCGCTGCCCGCTCCTCGAGCGCCAGCTGCAGGTACGACGCCGCTTCGGATCGGCCGGCTTCCCGCAGGAAGGTTTCGAGAAATCGCCCTCGGAGGGCACCAGCCAGGGCGCGCATGACCAGGCCGCCGGCCGGCTGGGCGGACGCCAGAATCAGCCAGGCGTCAGCAACGTCGGCGCCCGCAGGGCCGCGTCCTCCGCTCGTCCAATCGATCACGACCGGTCCCGAACGCGACAGCATGACGTTGCCGGGATGCAGGTCGCCGTGGACCACCACATCGTTAGGGGCCGGTTCGCCGAACCGCGCCGGGAGGCCCTCGAAAGCTCGGATCTGGTGGAGGTCCCGGTGCAGATTGGCGAGCGTGCGGGCATGGCGCTGCACACGCCACGGATGGGTGGTCAGGTCATCGAGCATGGTCGGGCCGTCGACCCGCTCGAGCACCATGCCGTCGCGATGCACTTCGAACACCTCGGGTACCGGATAGCCCGCCTCCCGCACGAGGCGCATGATGAGGGCCTCGGCCTCCAGCGGACGAGGGCCGCCAAAGCGGCGTAGGACACGGCCACCACCCAGATCGACGATCTCGGCATCCCGGCCTCGTGCGATCGTCGTGCCCTCGCCCACGCCAGCACAGTAGCCCATCAGCGCGCTACGCCGGACGCCCGGCGTAGCGCGCCTCAAGCCACAGCCATTCGGCAGAGGTAGCGGCCTCTGTGGGACGTTACGAAGCCGAGGCCGGATCGGATAAATGCAACTGCCGGGCGGGCGGGATGGACCGCCTCCTCGCGCTTCCGGAACGCCTGTCCGCGCCAGAATTAACAACAGTGCTACGCATCCTGGATCCGCAGGGCAACCTGGTCGACGGCGCACAGCCCCGACTCAGCCTGGAGAGGACGGTCGAGGGCCTGCGCTGGATGATGCTGAGCCGTGCCTTCGACGCCCGCGCCACCGCCATGCAGCGGCAGGGGCGCCTGGGCACCTACAGCCCGGTCAAGGGTCAGGAGGCCAGCGTCGTCGGCAGCTCGTTGGCTCTGGACCCTGCCAGGGACTGGATCGCGCCTTCCTATCGCGAACTGCCGGCGCTGGTGCGTCATGGCCACTCGCTCGAACGCATCGTGGCCGGGTATATGGGCAAAGCGGCGAGCTCCGGCATCCGTGAGGGGGTGAACGTGCTGCCCAACCAGGTCGCTCTGGCAACGCAGCTGCAGCACGCGACGGGACTGGCCTGGGGCCTGAAGCTCCAGCGAAAGCCGGGCGTGGTGATGGCTTACTGCGGCGAGGGCGCGGCCAGCGAAGGCGATTTCCACGAGGCCTGCAACATGGCCGGCGTCAGAGGGGCGCCGATCATCTTCGTGCTGATGAACAATCAGTGGGCGATTTCGACCAGTCGCGAGCTGCAGAGCGCCGGCGAGTTCTACCGGCGGGCTGAGGGCTACGGCTTCCCAGGCGTCCTGGTTGACGGCAACGACTTGCTGGCGGTCTACCAAGCGGCAGCCGACGCGGTCGAGCGCGCCCGGAGCGGGAGTGGCCCCACACTGATCGACTGCGTGACCTTCAGGCTCAGCTTCCACAACACCACCGACGATCCCGGGGCCTACCTGCCCGCCGGCTGGTTGGAGCGCGCCGAGCGAGAGGACCCGATCCGGAGGGTGCAGGCGTTTCTGGCCGCGCAGGGGCTCTGGGACGACGGCAGCCGTGCCCCTGTCGAGGGAGAGATCGCCGAGCAGATCGACGCGGCGGTCCAGGCGGCGTCCGCGATGCGAACGTCGCGTGCCACAGACCTGTTCGACAACGTCTACGACAGGCCGCCTGAGCGCATGCGGCGACAGCGCGAAGAACTCCTACGACTGACCGGAGGGGGCTGAATGGTGACCCAGCGCAATATCGTCGAGGCGATCCGTGACGGCCTGGCACTCGAGATGCAGCGTGACGAACGGGTGATCGTGCTCGGGCTCGACGTCGGCAAGCTGGGCGGCGTCTTTCGCGCCACTCAGGGATTGCTCGAGCGCTTCGGTCCCGAACGGGTCGTGGACACCCCGCTGGCGGAAGGCGGCATCATCGGCAGCTCGTTGGGACTCGCCATCAGCGGCCTGATCCCGGTGGCTGAGATCCAGTTTCTGGGCTTCACACACCAGGCGTTTCATCAGATCGGTCCTCAGCTCGGCCGCTACCGCTTTCGGAGCCGCGGCCGCTACAACGCCCAGGTGACGATCAGGGCTCCGTTCGGCGGTGGCGTGAAAACCCCCGAGTTCCACCCGGACGCGGTGGAGGCGCAGTTCGTGCAGACACCTGGAATAAAGGTGGTCTGCCCCGCAACACCCCACGACGCCAAAGGAATGCTGCTGGAGGCGATTCGCGACCCCGATCCGGTCCTGTTCCTCGAGCCGCAGCGGCTGTACCGCAAGGGACGCGAGGAGGTACCCGACGGCGACTACACCGTGCCTTTCGGCAAGGTCCGGCTGGCGCGCGCCGGCTCGGACGTCACGCTGGTCGCCTGGAGCGCGGCGGTGGAGATGTGCTTGCGGGCCGCGGAAGACCTGCAGCGAGAAGGCATCTCGGCGGGAGTGCTCGACCTGCGCACGCTGGTGCCGCTTGACGTGGAAGGCCTGGTGACTGAGGTGTCGCGCACTGGCCGCGCCGTGGTGGTGCACGAGGCACCGCTGTCCGCGGGCTTCGGGGCCGAGGTCGTCGCTACTCTGCAGGAGGAGGCGTTCTATTCACTGGACGCTCCGATCAAGCGCGTCACAGCCTGGGACACGCCGTACCCGCCTGCCTCGCTGGAAGGCTGGTACCTGCCAACCGTTCGCCGTGTGGTGGAGGCTGCACGCCGCACGGCGGCCGCGTAGCGGCCGAGTATCCAGTCGCGGAACGCGCTCCTCCCAGCGGCTGATGGCGGCCCCGGCCAGCTCGTCTAAAGGCGCCTGACCTGCTCAGCGACGTACTCCACCTCAGCGTCGCTCAGCGAATTGTGCACAGGGATGGAGAGCATGTCGTCCGACGCCCGCTCTGCGTTGGGGCAGGCGCTCCCGTTGAGCTGCCTGTACGGGGGCTGCCGGTGCACGGGCACCGGATAGTAGACGCCGGTCTCCACGCCGGCGCGGTCCAGCGCCTGGCGTGCAAGGTCCCTGGCGCGAGCGGCCGCCTGATGCCCGGCAATGCCATCCTTTGAGCCCAGGCGCAGGGTGTACTGATGAAACACGTGGCACGCGCCAACGGCGATGCGCGGGCGGTGCAGCCGGTCAGGCGCGATCGCCGTGTCGTAAAGGGAGGCAATCGACCGGCGGCGATCGTTGATGCGCCGCAACTTCGTGAGCTGGGCCAGGCCGATGGCTGCTTCCACCTCGGTCATGCGGAAGTTGTAGCCGATGCGGTCATGCACGTAGGGCTGTGCCGAGTAGCCCTGATGACGCAGCGTGGAGCAGAAATCGGCTATCGCGGGCTCATTGCTGGTGATCATTCCGCCCTCGCCGGTGGTCAGATTCTTCGTCGCGTAGAAGGAGTAGACGGCGGTGCCGAAGCTGCCTAACGGCCGCCCGTACACCGTCGCGCCGACCGCCTGACAGGCGTCCTGGATCAGGGCCAGGTTGTGCTGTGTCGCCAGCTCTGAGAACTTGCATACGTCGCACGGGTTGCCGTGGAGGTGAACGGGCAGCAGGGCGCGGGTCCGCGGGCCGATCAGGCGCGCTGCCGCCGCGGGATCCAGGTTGAGGGAGTCGTCGACGTCCGCGAACACCGGCCTGGCCCCCGTCTGCATGATGGCATTTGCGGTCGCGATGAACGTGAGCGGGCTGGTGATCACCTCGTCCCCCGGCCCCACACCGTGAGCCAGCAGGGCAAGGAAGAGTGCGCTGGTGCCGTTGGACGTGGCCACTGCGAAGGGGGCGCCGGTGGCTGCCGCGAAGGCCGCCTCGAACCTCCGGACCTGCTCGCCCTGCGCGAACTGGCCTGACCGCATGACGGCGAGCACCGCGGCCTCCTCCTCGGGCCCGAACGTGGGACGCGAGATCGGGATCACGTGAGATTTCATGCAACCTCCTTGGGCGAACTCGCTCGCGGGGTGAAGATGGAGCAGCCGCGGCGCCCGCCCAGGCGCGCAGCGGCGTCGCCGGCGACGAGGCGGACCACCGCCGTGCGGTTCGGTGGCACAACGACTCCGGGCGGTTCCGGACGGCCCATCCTGGCGCCGTCGACTTCGATGCGGCTTCCCAGCGGCCGGTGCGGCCGCTTTACCTCGTATGAACGTGCGACCGGGTCGGGATTGTGCAGACACGCCTCATTGGTGGTCAGGAGGACCTGCCAGCTCCCGTCAGGGGACCGACGCTGCAGGTATGCGTGCCGAGCGGCCTCGTCGAGGCTTCGCCACGCCACCTCCCCTCGACCGGCCCGATTGATCGCGTCGGCTCTTTCCACGAGCTGCTGGAAGTCCTTCCGCAGCCATGGCAAGTGGGCGAACGTCTGGGCCGGTCGCTGGAGGAAGAGGTCGAGAAGAAAGCCGCTGTCGCTGAAGCCGCGGCGCCACATCAGGGGGAACCCCTCCCAGGCGACGTCCGCCGGACGGAGCCCGAGGTCAGCGTCGTCCGGGACGGCGGCACCCAGGGGATACCTGTCGGCATAGTTGCATGTCGCGATGAACCCCAGTCTGTGGAGGTCGCCGAAAAGCTGCGCTGGACCTACCCCGAAGGGGAAGACCATGACCCGGTCGAGCTCATACCCGTGGCGAGCATGGAAGCGACGACCGTGCTCGACGGCGCGAACCAGCGCCTTGCGCTGCTCCCCCAGCGGTCGAGGCGGGTAGCGCATGCGCCGGGCTTCAGGGAGGTAGAACTCGTAGCCGGCATGGTCGCAGCCGTGGTAGCAGGCGGACAGCACGTCAGGGTGTGTCCGCAGGCGCCAGACTATTGCCGGCTCCGCCAGACCCAGTTCAGCCGGCACCGTCGCGACGGTCACGTGGAAGCCGTGATCGCGGGCCTGATCGAGCAGCACCTGATAGGGCATCCCGAGCCGGCCACGGCGAAGAGCCGGATCGTCGATCGTGAAGTTCGCCAGACGTGCCGGCGCGTGCCACGCTGCGCTGCCGTACAGCTCCCTGAGGAGCATCATGGGCACGAGGGCGGCAGCCGCCTTCGCCGAGCCGCTCCAGAAGGCTCTGGCGGGGCTGCATCCCAACGCTGCCGGCACTGCGCTGAAGACCACCCGGCCGAGCCCGACGGGCTGTTGTACGACCAGTGGGCGCAGGCGGTCCGGCTGAGCTCGGAGGGCCAGCGTCCTCGCCACCGCGGTGACGTGAAATCCGAACTCACCGCAGTCCGTCTCCAGACTGGTGCCGGCCAGCTCGTGAGCGAAGCCTACAGCGTCCGCCGGCAGGATCATGTGGTTGGCTCTGGGCATGGCCGCGACTACCGGCGGCTCGAAGCCCAGCCGCCGGCCAAGCTCTGCGAGCGCCGGGTTCGACATGGGCTCCAGCCCATCCAGGTAGAGCGTGGCGCCCCGCCGCAGGAAGGCGCGGAGCGAGGTCACCTGATCGTCCGAAAGGTCCAGGAGGGTCCGCAACCCGGCGCACATCAGTGGCCAGCCTTCCAGCAGCGCCCTCTCCATCAGGTGGCCTGGACTCATCAACGTCAGGTCCTCAACCGACAGGCCATAGATGTCGGCCGCTGCACGAAGCGCGCTGTGCCCATCTGAGGCCGGATCGGCGATCCCCACCAGGTCTGCCACCGCCTGTGCGGGCCCCGGCAGCTCACAGCTAACCGCCACCGGCTCGATTGCAACCCCCTGCGCCGGCCTGGGCACGTACCCTGGGCGGCCACGCCAGAGGATTCGACGTACCAGTCCTTTGCGATTGACATAGGACCGCCGCGCTTGTGCGATGGCAACCGCGAGGACGCTGGCGTGGCTCACCGCTGAGTCCTTCCGATCCCGATCCAGGTCGTCGAGGAGGCCCAGCAACCGATCCGTGATCGCGTGCCACGAGTACGTGCCGGCCAGGGCAGGGCGATCAATCTGGCCAGACACACTCACAGCGGCACGAGCGAGCTCAGCCGCGTCGTCTACGAGTTTCACGCCCAGCATCGAACCCAGCCGCTCCTCGAGCGCTCCGAAGCGCACGCTCACCACAGGTACGCCGCTCGCCAATGCCTCCAGGACGGAGAGCGGCAAGGCCACTGCGTTGTCGGGCGCGGTAGTCGGAAAGACGTAGCAGTCGGCCAGGCGGTACAGCTCTTCAATGCACGGCTGGTAGCCGTCGAGCAAGACAAGGCCGTGCTGGTCGAGCTCGGCCCTCAGCGCGTCCGACTCCACGCTGCGCCGGCCACTGGCAACGACCACCATCGTGACGCCATCCTCGCCGGCAAGCGGTGTCAATGCCATCAGGTTGCGACCCGCCCTCAGATGGCCGACGTGCAGCACGATCCTGCGGTCGCGCGGCAGTCCATACCGCTCTCTGAGCGCTTTCTTCTCCCCCCTTGCTGCCGGCCGGAAGCGTTCCATGTCTACTCCGCTCCAGACACACGCCGCGTTGAGCCCCAGGCTGCGGGCGAGACGGAGCTGAGCCTGGGTTGGAACGAGCAGGAGGTCTGG
>Ga0126378_10000293_pt1 | contig 38017 bp, 31 predicted proteins | sample PanSoiMetPlot_23_FD_92587 | JGI IMG/M metagenome (GOLD analysis project Ga0126378, IMG submission 92587) | Tropical forest soil microbial communities from Panama - MetaG Plot_23 | ecosystem: Environmental > Terrestrial > Soil > Tropical forest > Bulk soil | place: Panama | collected 2016-02-17 | reverse complement strand
AAGTTTCGCGAGCGCCAGCGCCAGATTCACCGCAACGGTGGTTTTCCCCACGCCGCCTTTTCCGCTGGCGATCGCCACAAGATTTTTCACACCCGGAATCGGATGGCGTTCCGGCATCTGCTGCTGCGCTGGGCCTGGCGGCATATTTCACACTTCTCCTGACTTCTCAGTCTCGCAAAACGAATCCCTTTGGAGTGCGGCAGCTGGTTACCCTGCTTGTTTCTCCTCGAAGGGCTGCCACTCTTCTTTTCTGCCACGCTCCCCTCCGTGGGTGAGCATGAAGAAACCCTTATGAAGCGCCCAACCACAAAACGGTCATTCTGAGCGGAGCGAGCCGACGCTTTTCCTGCGAATCGCTCGGCTCGCGCAGTGAGGTCCTCCCCGGCATCGCGCGTTTTTCGCGCGACGGTCTCCTCGATTTACGATAAGGCTTATCACTCCGCCAAGCCCGCAGCGCTTCTCCGTAATTGCTTCTCGCCACCCCGCCCACTCGCGACGGGCCACCGATTTTTTCATGCCCCGTGGCATTTTTTGTACTTTTTCCCCGACCCGCACGGACAAGGATCATTCCGCCCAACCTTCGCTCCCGCGCGCACTGGCTTTGGCGCTTCCGCCTGCGCCGGACCCGTCTGATACTGCAGATTCTGCTGCTCGCGCTGGTGTCGGCGTTCCATTTCGCGAGCAAAGTCTGGCAAATTCGCCGGCGGCTCCTCGCTGGCTCTCGCAGCCGCGCTCGCTGCTGCCGCTGCTGCGGCAGTCGGCGGATTTCGCGGCGGCTCTCGCCGCGGCTCGCGCGCTTGCGGCGGTTCGCCCTGCTGCATCTGAATGTGAAACAGATAGCGGATCGTTTCGTTGTCAATCCGCGCCATCATGTCTTCAAACAGCACGAACGCTTCTTTCTTGAACTCCACCAGCGGATCCTTCTGCCCATACCCGCGCAGTCCGATGCCTTCTTTCAAATGGTCGAGCGAGAGCAAATGGTCTTTCCACTGCGAATCCACGACATCCAAAATGATTCGCCGCTCGAGCCACCGCATCAGCTCCGCACCAAACTGTTTTTCTTTTTCCTCGTAGCGCTTCGAAACAGCACTTACAGTCGCATCGACAAGCTGATCATGTCCAAGTGATCCCGGATCGGCGCCCACTGTTTTCATGTCCACGCCAAACTGCGCATTCGTTTCCGCCAAAAACTGCGTCGTATTCCACTGATCCGGATGCTGCTCGCGCGGACAATACGTTTCCACCATTTCGCGCGCCACGTCTTCCGCAATTCCCAAAACGTAATCCCGCTGATCTTTTCCTTCCAGCGCCGACCGGCGAATCGCGTAAATCGTCTCCCGCTGCTTATTCATCACATCGTCGTACTCCAACAGATGTTTGCGGGAGTCGAAATGCTGGGCTTCCACTCCTTTTTGCGCTTCTTCGATGCGTTTCGAAACCATCCGGGATTCGATGGGAACGCCTTCGGTCATTCCCAGGCGGAACATCAGTTGCTTCACGCGTTCGCCGCCGAAAATTCTCGCCAAATCGTCTTCGAGTGAAATAAAGAATCTTGACGAACCCGGATCGCCCTGGCGGCCGGCGCGTCCGCGCAGCTGATTGTCAATGCGCCGCGCTTCATGGCGTTCGGTGCCGAGAATGTGCAATCCGCCGAGCGCAACCACCTCGTCGTGTTCGGATTTGCATTGTTCGGCGAACTGGTCGTAGACCGGTTTCCACTGGTCGGACGGAACCTGAAAGATTTTGCCTTCGTGCTGGAACAGAACCATTTGCACGCCGGGATGCGAACCGTTGCCGTCGTTCGCATCCGCGCCAATCACGGCCGGCGCGGCGGCGTAAGGCATCGCCAATTTTTCTCGCAAACAGTGATCGCGCGTCATCTGCTCGGGATTGCCGCCAAGCAAAATGTCCGTGCCGCGGCCGGCCATGTTCGTCGCCACGGTGACCGCGCCTTTGCGTCCGGCCTGTGCCACGACGCGCGATTCGCGCTCGTGCTGCTTGGCATTCAAAACCTGGTGCGGGATGCCCGCTTTTTTCAGCAGTTCCGCAACTTTTTCGGATTTTTCGATGGAAATGGTTCCCACCAGCACGGGCTGTCCGCGCTCGTGATAATGCCGGATGCCGTTCGCATACGAATTGTCTTCCTGCAAAATACCTTTGACCACCGCTTCGAGCTTTTCTTTTTCCGTGCGGTAAATCACGTCGGGAGCTTCGATGCGAATCAGCGTGCGGTTCGTGGGAACCACCGTCACTTCCAGGTTGTAAATCTTGCCGAATTCGGCCGCTTCCGTTTCCGCGGTTCCGGTCATGCCGGAAAGTTTTTTGTACATGCGGAAATAATTTTGAAAGGTGATGGTCGCGAGCGTCTGATTCTCGCGCTCGATTTTCACGTTTTCCTTGGCTTCCACGGCCTGGTGCAGGCCGTCCGACCAGCGGCGTCCGGGCATCTGGCGGCCGGTAAATTCGTCAACGATGATGACTTCGCCGTCTTTCACCACGTAATCCACATCTTTTTTGTACAGCGTGTGCGCGCGCAATGCCTGGTAGACGTGGTGAATGGTCTCCATGTGCGTGGGGTCATACAGATTGCCGAGGCCGAGGATGCGCTCGCACTTGCTCACGCCTTCTTCGGTCAGCGTGGCGGTGCGGTGTTTTTGTCAATGGTGTAATCGATTTCCTGAATCAGCTTGGGGATGATCTTGTCGATTTTGGCGTACTTGTCCGTGGATTCTTCCGACGGGCCGGAAATAATCAGCGGCGTTCGCGCTTCGTCAATCAAGATGGAGTCGACTTCGTCCACGATGGAAAAATGATGGCCGCGCTGGACGCATTGCGCGAGGTCATACTTCATGTTGTCGCGCAGGTAGTCGAACCCGAACTCGTTGTTGGTGCCGTAGGTGATGTCCGCGCCATAGGCCGCGCGGCGCTGGTCGTCGTCGAGGTCATGCACGATGACGCCGACGGTCAGTCCGAGCGCTTTGTAGAGCGGGCTCATCCATTCCGCGTCGCGCCGCGCCAGATAATCGTTGACGGTGACGATGTGCACGCCCTTGGCCGCCAGCGCGTTCAGAACCGCGGGAAGCGTGGCGACCAGCGTTTTGCCTTCGCCCGTCTTCATTTCCGCAATTTTGCCTTCATGCAGCACGATGCCGCCGATGAGCTGCACATCGAAGTGGCGCATGTTCAGGAAGCGGCGGCCCGCTTCGCGCGTCAGGGCAAACGTAGGAACGATGGCCGGCGCGATCGCCGCCTGCAATTCTTCTTTGTAGGACTTGTCCTCGGGATCGGCGGCCTTCAAGCGCTCCTGGACCTGCTTGCGCAGCTCCGCGTAGCGTTCCTTGAGGGCTTCGTCGCTGAGCGCGCGCATTTCCGCGTCGCGGGCGTTGATGGCCGCGATGGTGGGCTGCAGTTTCTTGATGTCGCGCTCATGCCTGGTGCCAATAAACCAAGCAATGACCGTGTCGAGGTATCTTGCCGCGTCCATAAATGGGCCTGCTGCCGCAGGCAGGTTTTGCCTTCTCCTGACGTTCTTTCAGGGATCGCCGGTCTCCGACCGGCTCTTTCAGAGGTACGTCCGCGAGGGCCGCTTTCTTACCTCACGTGCAAACAATCTATTCTAACTGGTTGGGCACGGAAGCGCCAAGAAAGGGGGACCGTAGAGGTGGCAAACAGTTTGAACCCGCCATTGTGAGTCTAGCGCGACGGTGCGCCCCGTGGCTGTTTGGCGAGAACGTGACCGAAATAGGCTTGTTGGTGTTGGGTTCGGTCGGCTGGGGTACTACCCAGGTTTCCCATAATTTATCAGGCAGGGATCGACCGAGCAACATCAGGGGCGCAACACAGAAAGGCCTCTGGTGCTCAGTCCGGGGTGGCCAGGAGCGGTACGATAGCTGCCAGCTCGACGAGACAGCGAGTGGCCTATCGAAGCGTTTGTCAGCTGCCGATGAATCCGTGATAGATTGCAGCCATGGAAAATGCGGCGCAAACTCCTCCACGCAAACCGCGCTTCCTCCGCTGGATCTCGTACTTGGTGTCCGCCGGCGTGTGCCTTCTCCTCGCCTTGACTTGTGCCGGAGCCATCTATGAAGCGATTGAAAGCCGTCGCGACCGGAAACAGTTTCATCCCCCTGGACGGCTCATTGATGTTGGCGGTCATCGCCTGCACCTCTATTGCACCGGGCAGGGCTCTCCCACGGTGATTCTGGAAGCCGGCGGAGGAAATCCGTGGCTCTCCTGGTACAAGGTGCAGCCCCAAGCAGCACAATTTGCCATGGTCTGTTCGTACGACCGCGCGGGACTTGGATGGAGCGACGCGAGCCCGAAGCCGCCAACGGCGAGAGAGATTGCCGAAGAAATGCATACGCTGCTGCAAAAAGGAGGCGTCGCCGGTCCGTATGTGATGGTTGGGCATTCGCTAGGCGGAATGTACGCGCGAATGTTCCAGGACAAGTACCGCTCGGAGGTCGTGGGCATGGTGCTGGTGGACTCTTCGCACCCCGACCAGAACGAGCGGTTTCCGCCCGAGGCCAAGAAGATGGCCGCACGCGGGAGTTACGTGATTCGCGCAATGCAGATTGCGTTGCCCTTCGGCTTGCCTCGAATCCTGGCGTCTAAAGCGGCCCCGCCGGAGGTTCGAGCCGAGTATGCCGCGGTATTTTGCCGTCCGCAGTTCATTGCGGCCGTGCGCGCGGAGGCGGAGGCTCAGGACGAAAATGGCGCGGAGGTTCGAGCTCTCGGAACGTTGGGCAACTTGCCGCTGGTCGTGCTTTCCCATGATCCGGACAAGGTGCAGTTCCCAGGGAAGTTGACGGAACCCGTGAATCGCGAGTGGGGCAAGATGCAAGAGGAGTTGGCGCACCTGTCGTCAAACGGCTCGCACATCGTCGTCAAAGGGAGTAGCCACGACAAACAAATCGACAAGCCCGAAGCCGTGGTCGATGCCGTTCGGAACGTGGTCGGGCAAGCGAGAGAAGCGAAGCGGGCTAGCGGAAGTTAAAGTGCAATGACTCTATCGTCGCGTCAGGGAGGTTTCTCAATGGCACGAATCCCCATACGCATGATCGCCTTGCTCTGTTTTCCCTCGGCTGTTTTGGCGCAGCAACAATCGCCGCTTCCGGAGCTTCCCGCAGACATTCCCAAAGATGCTGTCGTGCGCATGATGCTTACAGATAAGACTCCCTCAGGCCAGGATGCCGTGTGGAAGTCGCCTGACGGCACGATCCATGAATTCTTCCAGTTTAACGATCGCGGCCGTGGCCCAAAGATTTACACGAGCTATCGCCTTGACTCGCATGGCCTGATTGTTTTCGAACAATCCAAAGGCGTCGATTATATGAAGGCGCCTGTTGAGGAGCGCTTCTCTTTGGTTGGTGGCGAGGCGGTGTGGAAGAACAAATCGGAAGACGAAAAGCAGTCCAACGCCTCCGGCAGATTCTTTATAGACCTGAGCGGCGGGCCGGAATCAGGAGTCATTCTTGCGCGCGCTCTTTTGTCGTCCGAGAACGCAGGAAAACTACCCTTGCTCCCCAGCGGCCAAGCCGCCATTCGCAAACTACAGTCGGTTCCCGTCGAGGCCTCCGGCCAGAAAAGCACCGCCACCCTCTACGAGATTAGCGGGCTCGGCTTCACTCCCAGCTACGTGTGGCTCGATGAAGACCGGCAATTTCTTGCATCCACCGGCGGGTGGGGCGCTGTCGTGCGTCATGGCTTTGAATCTTCCGTTTCGCAATTGCGGGAGTCGCAGCGTCAAGCGGAAATCGCACGCGCCGCCGAACTTGCGAAGGCTCTGAGCCACAAGCCTTCCGGCGACTTGGTGATTCGCAGCGTGACTTTGTTCGACTCGACCACCGGCAAACTCCTTTCAAACCAGCGGGTCACGGTTCACGGCGAGCGTATTGCTTCGGTTGAGCCTGATGACGGGCGCCCCGCTCCCGCTGGGTCGCAGGCCATCGACGGCCGAGGAAAAATGCTTCTTCCGGGCTTGTGGGACATGCACGCGCATATGTTTCCCACCTACGCGTTTCTAGACATCGCGGCTGGCGTCACCACCGTCCGTGACCTGGCAAACTCCATTGAAGAATTGGCGAAGTTGCGCCAGCAGATTCAGGAGGGAACGCAAATCGGCCCGCGGGTCGTGCTCGCCGGCTTCATCGACGGGCCGGGCCCGTTCGAAGGCCCGGTTAAAGTTCTCGCGGCCACGCCGGAGGAGGCCCGCCAGCAGGTGGATCGTTACGCGGACCTGGGCTACGTGCAAATCAAGATCTACAGTTCTGTGAAACCCGAACTGGTGCCCATCATCGCCGAGGAGGCTCACAAGCGCGGGTTGCGCGTGAGCGGCCATGTCCCTTCGGGAATGATCGCCGAACAATTCGTCCGCGATGGAGCCGACGAAATCCAACACATGAATTTTATCTTCTTGAACTTTATGCCTGATGTGAAGGAAACGCGCACACCCGCGCGTTTTATCGAGCCCGGCAAACGTGGCGGCGATCTGGACCTGAATTCTCAGCCGGTAAACGACTTCATGGCCTTTCTTAAACAGCATCACACGGTCATCGACCCCACCATGGCCATCTGGGAAGCCACGTACCTGGACCGCCCCGGCCGGCCCAGTGTGACCGATGCCGCTATCTTTAACCGGCTGCCAGTTCAGGTGCAGCGCGATTCCCGGACGGCTTCAGAAGCACTTGACGCATCGGATCCCGTCGCCGACAAACAGTACCGCGCTGCTTACGCCAACATGGTTCGCATGGTCAAAAAGCTTCACGACAACGGCATTCAAATCGTCGCTGGGACCGATGAGAGCGAGGGCTATGCCTTGGATCGTGAGCTGGAGATTTACGCCGAAGCTGGAATTCCCGCACCTGAAGTTCTGCGCATCGCCACCATCGAAGCCGCTCAAGTGATGCACTTGGATAAGGATTTTGGTTCTGTCACTGCCGGCAAGTATGCGGACATGATTCTGGTCCAAGGCGATCCTACAAAACAAATAATCGACATCCGTCATGTTGACACCGTTATCAAAAACGGGGTGGTTTACAAGCCAGCTGAACTTTATCCGGCGTTTGGCATCCGCCCCGAATAATCGCTTGGAGAAAATCCGCGGCTACGGCCAATTCGCGGATGCGGGCACGACAATCCGGTTGCCGGCGGGCGGACCGATTGCGGTATGCTTGGCTACACAACCTGTGGTGGAGGTTTACGAACATGAGCGCAGAAGTGAGCCGGCGTGACTTTCTTTATGGAGCGGAGGCGGTAGTGTTGGCCGCGACGCTGAACCGCGCGTACGCGCATCTCGGCCCCGAGGATTTAGCGGGGGACGAAGAATATTGGAAAAGAATTCGTAGCGCTTACGCGCGCGATCCCAAGCTCATCAATCTCAACAATGGCGGGGTGGCCCCCGCGCCCACCAGCGTTCTGGAGGCCGAGATTGAAGCGATTCGCTACAGCAATCAGCTTCCGGCGTACCGCATGTGGCACGACCTGGAGCCGGGAATCGAAGAAGTCCGCAAAAAACTCGCCCAAATATGGAATGCCGATCCCGAGTGCATTGCCATTACGCGCAACGCCAGCGAATCGCTGCAGATCGCGCAGTTTGGCCTGGACCTGCAACCCGGCGACGAGGTCCTGACCACCAGCCAGGACTATCCCCGGATGATTACCACGTGGCAGCAGCGCGAACGCCGCGAAAAAATCGCGCTTAAGCAGTTGAACTTTGCCGTGCCCGTGCGCAACTCAGCGGATTTGGTGCGGATGTTCGAGCAGGGCATCACGCCGCGCACTCGCGTGATTCATGTGTCGCAAGTCGTGTTCATGACAGGGCAGATCATGCCCGTCAAGGAGATTTGCGCGCTGGCGCGAGCGCGGGGCATCACCAGCATCGTGGATGGAGCGCACGCGTTTGCGCACGTGCCGTTCCAATTCTCCGATTTGGACTGCGATTTCTATGGTGCAAGTCTCCACAAGTGGCTCTCGGCGCCGATCGGCACAGGCATGTTGTACGTGCGCAAGGAGCGCATCGAAAAACACTGGGCGCTGATGGCTGCGCCGCCCTCGATGGATAAAAATATCCGCAAGTTCGAAGAAATCGGGACGCATCCGGCGGCGATGCACAATGCGACGCTGCAAGCGCTCGAGTTCCATGAACAAATGGGCGCGGAGCGGAAATATGCGCGGCTGCGGTACTTGAAGAATCGCTGGGCCGAGCGTTTGGGCAAGGTTCCTGGCGCAAAAATGCTGGTCGAGCTGGGCCCCAGCCAGTCCGGCGCGTTCGGCACGATTCATTTCGATGGCGTGGACCCAGGCAAGCTGAGTGAGGCGCTGCTGAGCAAATACAATATTTTTGTCGTACCCATCAAAGGACCCGAGCTCGACGGAATTCGCGTGAGTGCCAACGTGTATACTTCGCCGGAAGAGATTGATCAGTTTTGCTCGGCGGTGGAGGGCGTTGTCCCGCGCGCCTGACGCAAACGCCCGCAAGGAGAGAAATTCAGGTCGCGGCGGGGATTTGCAGTAGACTTGACCGATGCTGCGTCAGATTGTGCCGGTGTTCTTTACCGTGGACATTCCCGCTACGCTCGCCTACTACACGGGCAAGCTGGGGTTCGAGTGCCTGGGGACGTGGCCCGGTGCTCTGTCGCCAAAAGATCCGCCGGTGTACGCGATTGTCGCGCGCGACCGGCAGGCCATTCATTTCCGCTGCGCCGAGCCGCCCAAAGCCAATCCGGACAAATACGCGGACGAATTGCTCGATGCGTACTTGTTCGTTGAAGATGCCGACGCGCTTCATGCCGAGTATGCAAGCCGAGGGGTGGAGTTCGTTCGGGGGCTTGGCAACATGCCGTGGCACTGCCGCGAGTTCGTGGTGAAGGATTGTGATGGGCGTTTGCTGGCCTTTGGTGCGAACGTGTAGAGGCAGAAGATAGAGAACCAAGGACGGAGACGGGAGATCAGAAAGCCACCGCACTCCTAAGCAACAACGTTCTAAAACGTGGGGAAGGATGCCGCGCTGAAGCCGGCGGCGCTCCCTTCAATTTCCCGGAGAAGCCGCGGCGGAAAGAGGGCTTCTCCGGATACATAGGAAGCGGAGAAAACGAAGGAAGGGCGGGCACGCGGAGCAATCGCTCCGAGTGGCCCGCCCCATGTTAGTGAACAGGTTGAGTGAAGCTGATGCCGCTACTGGCGTCCTTCGCGCGTGACGCGCCGGTTGGTGCGCCACCATGACAGGGGAGCACAGCCCAGCGCGTCAGCTCTTCGCGTTAATCGTGGCTGGCTTGGCGAGATGGAAAGTGAGCGGCGTCTCGGGACGAAGCTTTATATCCCGCTTCGCCGTCACGAGCGCCACCGTGGTTCCCGCGGCTGCGCCGACAGGCCCGCCGATGGCTGCGCCAGTTCCGCCTGCGGCCAGGGCGCCAACCAAGACGCCGGTGCCCGCCCCACCACCGATCCACAGTAGGTGGTGCTTCATGTGGCCGCGGCCTTCTTCATGGGACGAGAAGGTATGAACGGGATAGTTCTGCCCGTCTACCGTCACCGATTGCAGTGCGAGCTGCAACTGGGCCCGGCCCTTGATGCGCCCGGCTTCCTTAGCCTGTACGATCACTCCCTCGGCGCGAGTGCCTTTGGGGATGACCGTTTTGCCTTCGATCACCACGGGCTTGGAAACCGTGGCGCGGAAATGGTGCCCCGGTTTCTCGCTGGTCGCTACAGTCTGGTCCAGAGTCACATGAATCGTAGTGTGCTCGGGAACAGTGACGGGGTCGGAGCCCCAAATGGCGGCCGCTCCGACTGCCGGAGCCACGGCCAGAAGAAGCGTTCCCCCGATGAACAGGTAGTGCCGTTTGTTTAGAAGCATTAGCACCTCCAGGTGGATTAGAGGCACCGTGCCGTCCGGGAGCAGCACCTGTAAGCAGTTGAAAATGAAACGGATAGTTTTGTTCCGCTACGGAAGAGCGGCAATACTTTCTGGCGCGGTGAAAATTTGCAGTACTGGAAGTACCGGATTGGCGAGGGCACGAAATCCGCCGAAAATTGCAAAAAGCCCGATTCTTCATTTCAGGCCAGAAAAATGAGGATTGCTTCGCGCCATCTTACTTGGTTTCCTTGGCTCGTTATGCTCTCCTAGATAAAGACAGCATGAGCATGCGAAAAGCACATTGCGTGAGTTTGGTGATCCTGTGCACTTTGGCGGGAGCGGCGTTGGCGCAGCAGCCGACGATACGGTTTGTGCGGAATCCGGATCCGGCGCCGGCATTCAAAGTGGTCACGCTCGACGGGAAGCCGCTGACGCTGGCGGATTACAAGAGCAAAGTGATCCTGCTGAATTTCTGGGCGACTTGGTGCGGGCCGTGTCGCGCGGAAATTCCGGACCTTGTTGAGCTGCAGAACAAATATAAGGACCAACTGCAGGTCATCGGCCTCGCAGTCGATGACGACGATGAAGGCGCCATCAAGAAATTCGCGGAGAAATTCGGCATCAATTATCCGATTGCGATAGCAACGGAGGAAATGCGGACGGAGTACGGCGGGATTCCCGCGCTGCCGACGTCGTTTGTGTTGGACGGGGAAGGGCGAGTCGTGCAAAAGCACGAAGGGCTGCGCGATCCGGTTTTATACGAAGTGGAGATTCGCTCGCTGCTCGGATTGCCCATTGGCAACGTGAAGGTAGAGACGTTTGAGGACACCGGCCAGATTTTTTTGAAGCATGCCGACCGGGCCACGCAGCTCCCTGGCGTGGATCTTTCAAAGCTGACGCCGGAGCAAAAAACGGTCGCGTTTCATAAATTCAACGCGGCAGGTTGTACTTGCGGATGCGAGTACACACTGGCGCAGTGTAGGATTTGGGACCGCAACTGCAATGTAAGCAAAGAAGCCGCGACAAAAATTATTGAGGCGCTCCTCGGCAAACCCCACGAAGGAACGGGCGCGTCCGCACCGACGAAACCCGCGTCGGCTTCCTCTGCCGGGAAACCTGCGGCCTCGGAGAAGCCGCGCCGCTAACTGCGGTGCCAATTCTCTTTCGCGGTTCCAGCCGGCGGCTTTGCTGGCTCTTCCTCGGTTCTCCTGATACTCTTCCCTCGGTCGATGCCCACGCTCGCGAAAATTCTCTTCGCTCTTGGTGTGCTTCTTTCTTTTACCGGATACGTTTCCCCTCCGGTGGCGCTTGCCGCAGGAATTATGTTCGGGCTGACCTTCCAGCACCCGTACATCAGCGAAAGCCGAGGCATCACGCGGATTTTGCTGCAGAGCTCCGTGGTGGGATTGGGATTCGGAATGAATCTGCACGAAGTGCTGAAGGCGGGGAGCAGCGGGTTGGTGTACACGGTGCTGGGAATTTCGTTTGCGCTGCTGATGGGCCTGGCGCTCGGCAGGGTTCTGCATGTGCAGGGTAAATGTTCCTTCTTGATCAGCAGCGGCACGGCGATCTGCGGAGGCAGCGCAATTGCGGCCGTTGCGCCAATTGTGGAAGCGGATGAACACGAGATGGCGGTGTCGCTCGGCACGGTGTTCATTTTGAATTCTGTGGCGTTGTTGATTTTTCCGCCGATTGGAAGCGCGCTGCATCTGTCGCAGACGCAGTTCGGATTGTGGGCGGCGCTGGCGATTCACGACACGAGTTCGGTTGTAGGGGCGGCGTCAAAATATGGCGCACAGGCGCTGGTGGTCGGAACGACGGTAAAGCTGGCTCGGGCGCTGTGGATCGTGCCGCTGGCGCTGGCGACGGCGGCGATCAAACACCACCGTTCGCGCATTTCTTTTCCTTGGTTCATTTTGTTTTTTATTTTTGCCGCGGTGCTGAATACGTATGTTCCAGTGGTGACACAGGTGAGCGCTCAGCTCTTTACGATTGGGCGCCTGGGGCTAACGGCAACACTTTTTCTAATAGGCAGCGGAATTTCTCGAGGGACGCTCAAGGAAGTGGGCTGGCGGCCGATGCTGCAAGGCGTGCTTTTGTGGCTGGCGGTCGGGCTGACGTCGCTCTACTGCATTCACCGAGGACTCATCTCGTTCTAGTTTTGCCAATTCCACTGAGTTATCGCTTAGATTTTCCTAACTTTGATGTCCATCCCGATGGCAAGCGTCTCGTGGTGTTCAGGTCTCCCGCAATTAAAGAAGCCGCCCCAATGAACAAGATCAGTTTTATCTTTAATTTTGGCGACGAGCTTCGCCAAAAGTTCTCGCCACGGCAATAGTCCAGGCTTGCGCGGAAATGCATCGGAGCATAGACTCGCGTGGCAGAATTTCTGGTTGCGCTTAGGAGGAATCATGAATCGGCGGATAAGTCTTGTAGCGATGGCGCTGGTGGCGGGGGCGATTTTGACGGGGAGCGGGATGTTTTCGCAGACCACCATACAGCCGACGAGGAAAGTGATTCGGCTGGCAAATGGGCCGGTTTCGGCGCCGTTTAGTGACGGGATTTTGTCGGGGAATACACTTTATTTGGCTGGGCGGATTGGGGTTGACCCGAAGACGGGCAAAGTGCCGGAAAAGATTGAGGACGAGATTAAGTTTCTGCTGGACGGGGAAAAGGAAGTGTTGGCTCAGGCGGGCATGACCATGGACGATCTGGTCTATGTGCAAGTTGCATGTTCCGATTTGTCGCTTTTCCAGAAGTTCAATCCGATCTACGCAAGCTATTTCACGACCAAGGACTACCCGGCGCGGGAGTTCATTGGGGCCGGGTCGCTGTTGATTGGTGGACACTTCGAGCTGCAGGCGATCGCGGTGAAGAGGTAGGCGTATCCCAAACGAAGGGCTTGACATGCAAGGTTGGCGAGAGTATGATTAACAGTGTTAAGTAAGTGAGGGTTGTGAGAATGAGATGGGCGTAAAGGAACGCAGGGCGCGGCAGAAGAGATACTTACGGCAGGAGATTTTGGATGCCGCGAGCGAGCTGTTTGTCCGCGACGGGTATGAAAACGTGTCCATGCGGCGCATCGCCGACAAGATCGAGTATTCGCCAACGACGATTTATATCTATTTCAAGGACAAGGCCGAACTGCTCGAGCAGGTGTGCAAGGAAACGTTCAGCCGGTTGGTGCAACGATTGAGCAAAATCATGGAGCAGCCTGGGGAGCCCGTTGAACGGCTGAAGCGAGGGCTCATCGTCTACATTGAATTTGGCCTCGAAAATCCTCACCAGTACAGGACTACGTTCATGATGCCGATCCCGGAAGGTTTGGATGAGAAGAAGCTGCATCAAGAGAACTCCCCGGGAATGCAGGCATTTTCGTTTTTGATCCAAGGGGTCACGGACTGCGTCAAGGCGGGAAAGATGCGTATCCCGAATGTGGAATTGGCGGCGCAGACGCTCTGGGCCGGGATTCACGGGATCACCTCGCTGCTGATCACGCACGAAGCATTCCCCTGGGTAGGACGCGAGAAAGTGATTCATTCCACGGTAGATACCCTGATAGCAGGGTTGGGCGGGTAGGGATATATTTTTTTCACGATAAGTTAACACCGTTTATTTAAAAATCGGTGTAACTTTTGGGGTTCTTGGGCGTATCGAAGAGTAGCGGCAAAGAAACAGCGGAACAGAAGAGGCGGCGGCTATGGGCTTACTAGCAAGAAGGAACCTGTTTCACGACAAAGTGCGGTTCGCGGTCACACTCACGGGCATCGTGTTCGCGCTGGTCCTGATTATCATCCAGTTCGGCCTTTTCCTCGGGTTCACTACGACGACTTCCAACAATATCGACCATTCGAACGCGGATTTGTGGATTGTTTTTCGCGGCGTCGGGTATTTCGACACGGCACGAGACTTCTCCGAGCAGAAACTCTATCAGGTGCTCGCGACGCCGGGCGTAGAGCGCGCCGAGAAGTACATGCAGGCGTTCGGGCGCTGGAAGCGCCCGGACGGACGAATCGAGAGCATCCAGGTGATTGGGTTTCATCCGGGAAGGGGGTTGGGAGAGCCGTGGAACATCGTGCAAGGAAGCGTGACGGCCTTAAAGCAGGAGGATTCCGTGCTGGTCGATGAACTTTACAAAGAAAAGCTTGGAGTGCAGAAGCTCGGTGACCGCGTGGAAATCGGAGACCATCGCGCGCGCGTAGTGGGATTTACAAGAGGGATCCGATCGTTCACCACGTCGCCGTTTGTGTATGCGACGTTCAAAAACTCCCTGGATTACACGAACCCGACTTCGAGTGAAGACCGGACGGCGTACATCCTGGTGAAAGCGGCTGCGGGCGTGGCGCCCAAAGAGTTGCAGAAACGGCTAAGCGAGCGCCTAACGGACGTGGACATTTATACCACGGCACAGTTCAGCCGGAAGACGCGGTTCTACTGGATGTTTACCACCGGCGCGGGATTAGCGGTGCTGACCGCGGCGTTGATGGGACTTGTTGTGGGCGTGGCGGTAGTGGCGCAGACGATTTACGCCGCCACCATGGACCACATTCGGGAATACGGGACGCTGAAAGCGATGGGAGCGACGAACCGATATTTGTATCGCGTGCTGGTCGAGCAAGCGGTTTGGAGCGCGGTGCTAGGTTACGGGCTGGCGATGATTGTGGCGCACTTCATTGTAGAAGGGAGCGAGAAAGGCGGCGCGGTGATCCTGATGCCGTGGTCCATGAGCGCGGGGATGCTCGGTCTGGCGGTGGTGATGTGCATTGCGGCGGCGTTGGTTTCGATTAACAAGGTGACGAGGATTGACCCGGCGATGGTGTTCCGGGGATAGAGAATTTGAAATTGGAAAAGGGGAAGGGCAATGAGACAGGGCCATGCAAAGCAAGTGATACACGCGAAGGGCTTGAGCAAGATTTATCGCGAAGGGACGACGGAACTGCGAGCGTTGCAGGGCGTGGACCTTGAGGTGAGGGCGGGGGAGTTGACGTTGCTGATGGGGCCTTCCGGGAGCGGGAAGACGACGCTGCTTTCGATTCTTGGGTGCATTTTGAGAGCAAGCGACGGGAGGCTGGAGATTCTGGGCGAAGACGTAGGTTCGCTGCCGGAAAGCCAGTTACCCAGAATCCGCCGTGAGGCGATTGGCTTTGTTTTTCAGGGATTTAATTTGTTTCCAACGCTGAGTGCGGCGGAGAACGTGGCGCTTGCACTGGATGTGCGCGGGATTCGCGGGGCCGTGGCGCAAAAGCGCGGGGAAGAACTGCTTGCCGAAGTGGGGCTTGCGCAAAAAGCGCGGTCGTTTCCAGCGGATTTGAGCGGAGGGCAGAAACAGCGCGTTGCGATTGCTCGCGCATTGGCTGGCGATCCGCCGATCTTGTTGGCGGACGAGCCGACCGCGGCGCTGGATTCGACGAGCGGGCGCACCGTTATTGAGTTGTTGCAGCGACTGGCGCATGAACACGGCCGGGCCGTGGTGATGGTGACGCATGATCCGCGTGTGCTGTCGTTCGGCGACCGCATCATCCATCTGGAAGATGGGCGCATCGTCAAAGAAGAAAGAAATGTCCTGATCCGGCGGGATGAAACGTCGTTGTTTGCACAGGCGCCTGTGGCGGCAGGGTTTCCGAATCAGTTTTCGATTTAAGGGCAGGGGGCAAGTCATGAAGAAATCTCAATATGTGTTAGTGACGGCGGGAGTTGTAATTGCGCTTGTGACGGCAGGGCTGTTGCGAAGCCGGGGAAGGGAGGCGTCGACGGCGGCGGTCAAGACGAGCCTTGCGGACAGTTCGCTGATTGCCGCGCCGGGAAGAGTCGAAGCGGTTTCCGAAGAGGTGCGCGTGAGCTCGGAGCTGAGCGGGCGGCTCAAGTTGGTGAATGTCCAAGAAGGTGACCGCGTGCGCCAAGGGCAGGTGCTCGCGGAAATTCAGAACGACGACTATCGCGCACGAGTGCAGGAAGCCGAAGCAGAATTGGCGCAGCGCGAAGCTGAACTGCGGCGAACGGTGAATGGCGCGCGCACGCAGGAGCGTCGCGAGGCAGAAGCGTCTGTGAAAGCCGCGGAGGCCGTGCTGAACAATGCAAAGAGTGAAGCCGAGAGGCGACGCGTGCTTGCGGACCGAAACGTGATTTCACGAGACGAGGTGGAGCGTTACGAGCGAGGCTATCAAGTGGCGCGGGCACAGTTTGACCAGGCGGCGCAGCACTTTTCGCTGATTGACGCGGATGCCCGCGAGGAAGACCGGGCTCACGCGGAGGCGGCGGTGGCCACCGCGAAAGCCCAACTCGCCGAAGCGCGGGCGTATCTGGAGAAGAGTTACATTCGGGCGCCCATCAGCGGCGTGATTCTGCGGAAACTGCGGCACACCGGAGAAAGCGTCTCGACGCAATTCGATTCGCCGGTAGTTACGATGGCGGATGATTCCGTGCTGCGCGTTCGGTTGGACGTGGACGAAAGCGACGTCTCGAAACTACGAGTGGGCCAGCGGGCGTACGTGACCGCAGAAGCTTACGGGGATCACAAGTTCTGGGGCAGCGTGATTCGCGTGGGCCGGATTCTCGGGAAAAAGAATATAAGGACGGACGAACCGTCTGAACATGTAGACACCAAGATCCTGGAGACCCTCGTCGAGTTAGATGCGGGGCAGCGCTTGCCGCTGGGGTTGCGAGTCGACTCCTTTGTGCAGACATGGTCGACGGGATCGTCGGCAGACGAGAGACAGTAACTTTATAGAAGCCCATATAACGTCACAACTATTTGGTCAATATTAGGACATATGACCATATACGGGCACTCATCGCCCCGGAGCATTCCTCGCTATCTTCGCTAACTTCATCTAGGTCAATGATTTGTAGACAGAATGAAAGTTAAGATCGAATGGAGGACGCTATGCATATGGTAGCAGCAGACGAGAAAACATCAATGCTAAGAATCACGACACAGAAAAAGCGGGGAAAGACAGTCCTAGATATAGAGGGCCGGTTGACCGGTCCACTGGTTGGCACGCTCGAGCAGTGCTGGCGGGAGCTCCGCGCGGCGTCCCCGGACGAGAAGCTGCACCTGAACCTTTGCGGAGTGAGCTTTATTGACGCGGCGGGGCGGATGTTGCTTAAGGAAATCTATCGCGAGGGCGGCGAGTTGGTTGCGGAAGGTTGCCTGAATCAGGCCATCGTGGAAGAGATCGTCAAAAGCGAAAAGGACACCAAGAGCCACGCCCGGAAAGAGCGCACCAAGGGATCGCACATCGTTTTTTACGTTGCGCTGTTCGGTCTCTTGATGGGGGCGGGAACGGCTCAGGGGCAGTCCAGCGTGAAGGCGCAAACATTGCCAGCGGCTTCGCCCACGGAGATCCTACGGCTCACTCTGAATCAGTCGGTGGCGCTGGCGCTTAAGCAGAACCCGACGGTGCAGATTGCGATTTTGACGGCGGCGCAGAGCGAGCAGGACAAAAATATTGCCTTCGCCGGGTTGCTGCCGCAAGCGAATGCGCGGATTTCGGATGAAGCGGAAAAGGTGAACTTGCTGGCGCAGTTCGGGGGGAAAGTGGCGCTGCCCGGCTTTCCGAAGACGATTGGGCCTTATCAGTTCTTTTCCGCAGGGCCGAGCGTGAGCGCGCCGGTCTTCGATTTGACTTTGTGGGAGAGGTATCAAGCGGCGCGGAACACCGCGGATGCCAGCAAGGCGAATAACCTGTCGACCCGCGAACAGGTCATTCTGCTAACCGTTTCGCAGTACATCGGGACGCTTCGGGCGGTGGCGGACGTCGAAGCCTCACAATCCCGGGTGGATCTGGCACAAGCGCTTTATGACCAAGCAGCGGATTTGCAGAAAGAGGGCGTGGGCACGGGTATCGACACTTTGCGCGCCAATGTGGAACTGCAAAACGAAAAGCAGAGGCTGCTCGAAGCGCAGAACGAGAGAGAGACGTTGCTGTACGGGTTGAGCCGGCTGCTGAATCTGGATCCGCGGCAGAAAATTGAGCTTGCTGATGCGCTGAGTTTTTCGGACACGCCGCAACCGGAGGTAGAGCCAAGCATCGAGGCCGCATTGGCGGAACGGCAAGAGTGGAAAGCGCTGAATTCCCAGATTAAGGCGGCGGAGGGCGAAAAGAAAGCAGCGTGGTCCGAGCGGCTCCCTTCGGTGCGTTTTGACGGGACGTTTGCGTACGTCGGGACTTCGGGGAATACGACACTGCCGACGTACACCTACCAAGGCAGCGTGAATTTGCCGCTCTTTACGGGTGGCAGGATCCGCGCGGAAGTTGTGCGAGCGGACCTGGAAATTCGAAAGCTTGAAGAACAGCAGGCGGATTTGCGCAACCAGATCGCGCTGGATGTGAAGACAGCGCTGTTGAACCTGGACTCGGCCCGGAGCGAAGTGCAGGTGGCCAATCTCGGCGTGCAGCTTTCGAAGGAAGAAGTGGACCAAGCGCGCGACCGGTTTAAGGCGGGCGTAGCCAACAACATTGAAGTGATCCAGGCGCAGGATTCGCTGTCGCGCGCCAACGACAATCAGATCGCGGCGCTCTTCCGGTTCAATCAAGCGCGTGCGGATTACGCACGGTCGATCGGGCAGATGGAAAAAGTTTACTCGAAGTAAAGGTGGAGACCATGAGCGTCGAGATAGAAGTTGGACTGGAAAATGCAGCGCGGGCTCCGAAAGTCACGGAAGAGCAGCCTTTGGAAGAAGCTCCAAAGGGCGTGGCCAATCCGAAAATCAAGCGGCTGCTTTTCGGCGGGGGAGCGGTCCTGCTGGTCGCGTTGGTGAGCTTGTTTTTCTACTACCACCACCGCGAATCGACCGATGACGCGCAGGTGGACGGGCACATCACTCCCGTGGCTTCGAAGGTTTATGGGCGCGTGGCAGAAGTGCTGATCGATGACAACCAGCAGGTGAAAGCCGGGCAAGTGATGGTGAAGATTGATCCTCGCGATTACCAGGCGGCGGTGGATCAGGCGCAGGCGGCATTGTTGCTTGCGGAAAGCGAAGCGAAGTCGGCGGGTGTGGATGTGCCGAGAACGCGAGAAAACGTACTGAGCGGAACGACCAGTGCGGATGCGCAATTGCTGGGGGCGCAGGCGGACGAGGCTCGTGCAGAGACAACTTACGAACAGGCACAGACCGCCGATTTGGCGTGGGCACAGGCGAATGTAGAGAAGAGTTTGGCGAACGCGGAGCTGGCCAAGGCGGACCTTGCGCGCTATCTGCCGCTGATGGAGAAGGGTGAAATCTCGAAGCAGCAGTATGACGCGGCGAAGGCTAACGCCGATGCTACGGCGAGCGCGCTGAAAGCGGATCAGGAGAGGCTGGCGCAGGCCAAGCGCAGCGTGGACGTGTCGAAGGCGCAGCTGGCAGCCGCGAAGGCGCGGGTGGAGCAAGCAAAAGCGGGCGTTGTTTCAGCGCGCGCAGACGTGAAGCAGGTGAGCATGAAGGCCGCGGACGCGCAGGCAAAAATTGCGAAAGTGGAGCAGGCGCGCGCCCAGCTGGAAGCCGCGAAGCTGAATCTGAGCTACACCCAAATCACCGCACCGGTGGACGGAGTGGCGACGCACAAGCAGGTTGAGCCCGGGCAAATTGTGCAAGCGGGCCAGGGGCTTTTGGTTGTAGTGCCACTACAAAACGTGTGGGTGACGGCGAACTTCCGCGAAACGCAATTGAAAGACATGAAGCCGGGACAAAAGGCTGAGGTGAAAGTCGATACGTACGGGAAGACTTTCAGCGGGCACGTGGATTCCATCGCCGGCGCAACCGGATCCGTGCTGAGCCTGCTACCGCCAGAGAATGCGACGGGGAATTTTGTGAAAGTGGTACAGCGAGTCCCGGTGAAGATTGTGCTTGATCCGATTCCTGCGGAGAAAGCCGTGCTCCGGCCGGGAATGAACGTGGATGCGACAGTGGTGACGAACTAAGCGTCGGGAAAAAGAAGCGGAGCAAGGCGATTGTACCTAGGAACTGCAAGGCGCAAGCAGAACAAGGGACGAGAAAGTCATGGGGAACAAGATTCTAGCCAAGCTGAGGATGCCCGACGGGTCGATCAACCCCTGGGTGATTGCCGTGACCGTGACCCTCGCGACGTTTATGGAGGTTCTGGACACGTCGATCGCGAACGTGGCGTTGCCACATATCGCCGGCAATCTGTCAGTGGCAGAAGACGAGTCGACCTGGGTACTGACTTCGTACCTGGTTTCCAACGCCATCATCCTGCCGCTGTCGGGGTGGTTCTCGGGACTCATCGGCCGGAAGCGCTTCTACATGTTATGCGTAGCCTTGTTCACGCTGAGTTCGTTTCTCTGCGGATTGGCTCCGAGCCTGGGCATGCTGGTCGTGTTCCGGATTATGCAAGGCGCGGGCGGCGGCGGGTTGCAGCCGAGCGAGCAGGCGATCCTGAATGATACGTTTCCGCTGGAAAAGCGCGGGATGGCGTTTGCGGTGTATGGGGTCGCAGTGGTTGTAGCTCCAACGATCGGTCCGTGGCTCGGCGGCTGGATCACCGACAATTTCTCCTGGAGATGGGTGTTCTACATCAACGTGCCGGTTGGGATTCTTTCGCTCTTGTTGACCAGCTTTCTGGTCAGCGATCCGCCGTACATGAAGAAGGCGAACTTCAAAGCGGGCTTCCGAATCGACTATATCGGGATTGGGTTGATCAGCCTCGGGCTGGGAAGCATGCAAATCATCCTGGATAAAGGGCAGCGCGACGACTGGTTTGCGTCGAACTTCATTATCGGATTTTTCGCCTTGATGCTGGTGGGAATCATCGCCGGGATCGTTTGGGAGTGGTACCAGAAAGAGCCAGTTGTGGATTTGAGGATGCTCAAGGATCGCAACTTCGCGGTTGCAACCATCACCATGTTCTTCCTGGGCTTTGTGCTGTACGCAACGACGGTATTGATTCCGCAGTTGCTGCAGCAGTTGATGGGTTACACCGCGCAACTCGCGGGGATGGCGTTAACTCCGGGCGGCGCAGTGATCATGCTCATGATGCCGGTGGTGGGAATCCTGGTTTCCAAGGTGGACACACGGATCCTTATCGCATTTGGCTGCATCGTCTGCTCGTGGTCTTTGTTCGTCATGGCGGGCTGGGACCTCGGGCTGGATTTCCGGCACGCGGCTGAGGCGCGCATGCTGCAGGGATTGGGGCTGGCGTTTTTGTTCATTCCAATTAACGTGGCGGCCTTCGCGTACGTGCCAAAAGAAAAGACCAACATGGGCACGGGGATCATTAACCTCGCGCGGAACATTGGGGCAAGCGTGGGCATTGCTACGGTGACGACGCTGCTGGACCGGCGGTCGCAGTTCCACATGGCCCGGCTGACGGAACGCGCCAACGAATTGAGTGCGGCTTATCACAACACGCTGCAAGGCATCCAGTTCAGGCTGATTTCCGCGGGGTCGACCGCGGCGCACGCAGCCTCGCAGGCTCATGCAATGGTTTACGGCAACATCGAACGGCAGGCCGTAATGCTGTCCTTTCTCGATGACTTCAAAATGCTGGGACTTACGTTTCTGGCAGTGATTCCGATTCTGGTGCTGATGCGGAAGCCGAAGCCGGGAGGCAGCGTTCCGGTGCATTAAAGAGTTTTTTTAACGTGAGACGTCAAAGTGATTTCACGGGGATTGGGGGGAATGACAATGGCGACACAAGCAGTGGTGGGAATACCGGGCAGTGAGGAGAAACTGATTCGCGCGGGGCAGCGCGGCGATCATCAAGCGGTGGAAACGCTCTTCCGCCGCTACCAGAGGCCGCTATTCCAGACGGCGTTGCGCGTGCTCGGAAACACGGAGGACGCGGAAGACGCTTTGCAAGACGGGCTGCTTTCGGCGTATCGCAATTTGAAGCGCTTCGAAGGCCGCTCGCAATTCTCGACGTGGCTGACGCGCATCGTAATCAACGCGGCTCTGATGCGTCGTCGGAGCGCGAAGGCACGCCCGGCAGTTTCGCTGGACGAACCGCCGCGCGAAGATGAATTGCCGGCCACGGAGCGGTTTGCGGACGACGGGCTGACTCCTGAGCAGGTTTTCGCGAACACGGAAATCCGCGAGATGCTCAGCGAAAACCTCGACCAGCTCTCGCCGCTCTTGCGGACGGCGTTCGTGCTTCGCGAGGTTCAGGGCTATTCCACGGGCGAGGCCGCGAAGAAGCTTGGGGTCACCGAAAACACGTTGAAAGCGCGTTTGTGGCGCGCGCGGCATCAGCTTGCCGAGCGGCTCGGACGGCGCTTGCGGCGAATGCGGGATGACATCACCGGCGGCGGCATCGGCGACGCCGAGTGCAGCTATTGCTGACGAGATGAGGTAAAGGAAACTGAGGAAGTAAAGGAGAAGGCCGGCCAGCCGACCGCCGGCCTTCCTTCTTTTTTAGAGACCGTTATTTTGATTCGTTGCTTTGACGCGAGGCGGCCTTGTAACGGCCGAGGACGCGGAGTTCGCTGGTGGCTTTGCGCACTTCGGCAAGCGCGTGGTCCAGGTTGGCGGCATCCTCTGCTTCCACATCGATAAAAAATTGATACTCCCACGGACGGCCGTGAATCGGACGGCTTTCAATTTTGAGGAGATTCACTCCGTGTTTTGCGAAAGGCTCGAGAGAAGCGAGCAGCGCGCCCGGACGATGCGCGAGTCGCATGGCAAGAGAAGTCTTGCGGGCTTCGGCGGTCTGCGACGCAGCGGCTTCTTGTTCAGGCACGAGAAGGACGAAGCGCGTGAAGTTTTCGGAGTTGTCCTGGATGCGCTCGGCAAGAATGGCAGCGCGATAGTGCTCGGCCGCTCGACGTCCAGCGATGGCGGCGCGGGATTGGTCTCCGGCGGAAATGGCCTCGCGGACGCTGCCGGCCGTGTCCTCGGCGGGGATGCGCTTCCAATTCGGATGCGCCGCAAGAAACCGCTCGCATTGCGCCAGCGCCATCGGATGAGAGGCTACCGAGCGGATGTTACCCATTGAGGCTCCGGGAAGAGCGATGAGTTGCATTTCGATGGGCAATATCGTTTCCGCGACGATGGCGAGCCGGCTTTCCAGAAGCAGATCGAAAACGCGCACGACCGACCCTGCAAGCGAGTTTTCCACGGGGGCAAGAATTGCATCAGCGGCTCCATCGCTGATCGAACGAAACATCCCTTCAAAGGTTGGGCGGGGCACGGTGTCGATGGACGCACCTAGAAGCTGAATCGCGGCGGCTTCGCTGAAGGCGCCGGGTTCTCCCTGAAAGGCAACTCTCATGGTCTTGGGATTCGCTGTGGCCATAGGCATGCGCTATCTTGCAATAAGCCCAGCGAAACTCAAAGCCGATATGGCACTGGCACAAGAAGCAAAGAGAGTCTGCAAGGGGCTTTGGTCAGTGCCCGCTGTCGGCCTAAGTTTCCATTCCAATTTGGAAGCTCTTTTGGGGATCTTGTGATGAGCGCGGAGACACCGGAATGCGGTCCCGAGTTATAATCTCGCGATGCAGGGTGAGGTGTTCTCATGAAAAGGCCGGAAGCCGGAGAGTTCGCTGAATACTACGGGAAGTATATTGCCAAGGTCCCAGGCTCAGACCTGACCGGGATCCTTGAATCCGAACGCCTACAAATGACGCGGTTGTTTGCCGGGCGCGGCGAACGTGACGGAAGCTTCCGCTGCGCGCCTGGCAAGTGGACGATCAAAGAAATATTGGGGCACGTCACCGATGCCGAGCGCATTTTTGCCTATCGGGCATTGAGAATTGGCAGAGGCGACGAAACGCCGCTCTCGAGTTTCGAGCAGGACGACTATGTGAAGAACGGAGGATTTGCCGAGCGCAAACTGGCCGATCTTGTGGCGGAGTTCGATGCAGTGCGGGTCGCCAGCATTTCTCTGTTTCGCTCTTTCGATGACGCGGCCTGGGGTCGGCGCGGCACGGCCAGCCAGAAGCCAGTGACAGTGCGGGCGCTGGGCTTTATCACCGCCGGGCATCAGATTCATCATCGTATGATTCTGGAAGAAAGCTATTTTCCGGCGATTCCGCGCGCCTGAAATCTCCGCGGTTTGAAAAAGAAAGCCAACCGCAGCATCGCAATGGCGATAGCAAATGCGGCAACCATTAGGCCTGCGGCCTGAGCTGCAAACGGGGTGCGCGAAAGCGTCCGCAAGCAAATAGATTCCCGGGGAAGACCATGGCCGGAGGCATCTTTGTGGGCCAAAGCTGAGGGCGTTCAGGGGTTTGCCCGATGGTTCCTAGGTGCGTGGGAGGGACGGTGCACAAAAGTAAAATATTAAGACCGAGGATTCTGTCTCTGGGGCGGAATAGAAGCAGGTGGGACACACTTCCTTTGGATGTGGCGGGTAAGTCTCTGGTAAGGAACATTGACGGGGGCGCGGTTGCGAGGCAGGAGAGTGGCTGCTAAAATTTGAAATTCGCTGGCATGTGGCCGTCTGCGCTGGAGGCGCGGGCGGCTTTTTGTCGGTCCGGCACTGGTCTTTTCGGCCTGAAATCCCTCGAGAGTTTTCGAGCGTGACTGCGGTGAGAGCGTACTCCCCTCATCGAATTCTGGCCGCCACGGAAGGAGACTACGAGTGGCTAAGTACGATGTGGCGATTATCGGGAGCGGTCCGGGCGGTTACGTTGCGGCAATTCGCGCCGGCGAGCTCGGCCTGAAGACCATGGTGGTCGAGAAGGATCCGTATCTTGGTGGCACGTGCTTACACGTCGGCTGCATTCCCACAAAAGTTTTGCTGCATCACGCCGATGTCTACGACCATATCAAGAACGGCGCAGAGCTGGGCTTCGAAATCAGCGGGATCAAGATTAATTGGGCCAACGTGCTGGCGCGCAAAGACAAAATCGTCAAAAAACACGCCAAGGGCATTGAGTTTCTATTCAAGAAAAACAAAGTGGAGTGGGTGCAAGGTTGGGGCCGATACGAAGGGCCAGGCAAAATCAGCGTCGAAAAAGACGGCAAGAAGACCATGATCGAAGCTTCGAACGTGCTCATGGTGAGCGGCTCCGAGGCTAAGGCCCTCCCGGGAATCGAGCCGGACCACAAGACGATTCTCACCAACCGTTCGATTCTGGAGCTTCCGGAAATCCCGAAATCGCTGATCGTCGTGGGCGCTGGGGCCGTGGGCGTGGAGTTTGCGTCGGTTTACAATTCTTTTGGGACGCAAGTCACCATTCTCGAGGCCTTGCCGCGTACCGTACCACTGGAGGATGAAGAGATCTCGGCGGAACTGACGAAGGCTTTCCAGAAAAAAGGCATTCAGATTTTCACGGGCTGCAGCGTGGAGTCGGCGAAGAAAGACGCCAAAGGCGTAACCGTGGCGTTCAAAGACAAAGACGGGAAGCCGCAAACGCTGCAAGCAGAAAAGCTGCTCCTCGCCGTTGGCCGCAAAGCGATGACGGAAGGCTGTGGGCTGGAAAAGTCAAAGGCCAAGGTGGAGCGCGGTTTCGTGCACGTTGGTGATTACATGGAGACCGCGGAAAAGGGTTTGTACGCCATTGGCGATATCGTCGCCGGGTTGCCGCAACTGGCCCACGCGGCCATGATGGAAGGCATCATCGCGGTAACGCACATCGCGGGCAAGCCGGCGCATCAAATTGTTAGGACGCGCATCCCCAACGCCACGTACTGTGAGCCGCAGATTGGCTCGATTGGATTAACGGAAAAGCAAGCGCGCGATGCCGGATACATGGTGAAGACCGGAAAGTTCCCCTTTGTGGGGAACAGCAAAGCCACCATTCTGGGGAATCACGGCGGGTTCATCAAAGTCGTTTCCGACGAAGCTTACGGAGAGGTGTTGGGGATTCACATTATCGGCCCGCTGGCAACGGAGATTTTGTCAGAGGCGGCGTCGGTGCTGAATCTTGAAGGCACCGTCGACGACATGATGAACATGATTCATGCGCACCCCACGGTGTGGGAAGGCTTGGGAGATGCGTTTGCGTCCGTGCGCGGGTTGCAAATTAATGTGTGACGCGAGGGTTTTAAGTTATCAGTTCTGGGTTCTTAGTAAGGAAAAAGGAACAAGAAGAAACCAAGTTTGTTGTTCTTTTTCGTTCGTCTTCACCAAAAACGAAGGACTAGCAAACTGACAGCTGATGATTGAGGGCATATAAAGCAGCATTGCGACGATTCAAGTTGAGATGAAGCGAGCCTTACAAGTTGATCTGGGGTTGATTGGCTACGCGGAAGCGTACACGCTCCAGAAGCGCATTGTCGCTGCGCGAAAAGCGGATGCCCTTGAGGATGTTGTGCTCCTTTGCGAGCATCCGCATGTGATCACCCAAGGCCGAAACGGAAAGCGGGAGCATTTGCTCGTAGGCGAGCACGTCCTGCGGCAGAAAGGCGTGGAGTTTTATGAGACCAGCCGCGGCGGCGACATCACTTATCATGGCCCGGGCCAGATTGTGGGCTATCCCATCTTGAACCTGGGCGAAATCCGGCGGGACGTAGTTTGGTACGTGCGCATGCTGGAAGAGGCCATGATTCGCACTACGGCCGAGTTTGGAATCACCGCCAAGCGCGTGGCTGGGAAAACGGGAATTTGGGTTGAAACCGGAAACACGGAGGAAAAGCTGGGCGCGATCGGCGTGCACATCAGCCGGTGGGTCACGTCGCACGGATTCGCGTACAACGTCTCGACGGACCTGCGTTTTTTTGACTTGATCGTGCCTTGCGGAATTACGGACCGGAAAGCGACGTCTCTCGAGAAACTGCTGAGGCGCGCAGTCGAAACAGCAGAAGTTGCGCCACGCTTTGCTCAGCATCTCGGAGAATTGTTCGGCCGCGAGTTGAAAGAAGCTTCTAAGGAAGAATTGCTGAAGGTGCTCGACCATGCCGAACCATCGGTTGTGGTTTCCGCTTAGGAACAGAGAATGGGAACAGCCATGACCAAGCAGATGCCGAAGGAATTGACTCGGCAGCAATACCTGGACCTGTATTACTACCTGCGGCTAAACCGCGCCGTCGAAGAGACCATGGTGAAGCTTTTCCGGCAGAACAAAATTGTCGGCGGGCTGTACTCCAGCCTGGGGCAGGAAGCCATTTCCGTTGGAACGTGTTATGCGCTGCAGAAGAAGGATTGGATCGCTCCCATGATCCGCAATATTGGGGCGCTTCTCGTGAAAGGCGTTCCGCCGCGCGACATTTTCATGCAGCACATGGCGAAATACGATTCGCCGACCAAGGGCAGAGACGGCACGAGCCATTTCGGAGACCTCGATAACTTGCACATTGTTTCGCCGATTTCGATGCTTGGCGATTTGATTCCGGTGATGACCGGCGTGGCCATCGGGGCCCGTTATCTGGGACAAAAGGTCGTCACGATGACGTGGATCGGCGACGGCGGCAGCTCGACCGGGGTGTTCCATGAGGGATTGAATTTCGCCGCTGCGCAAAAAGCGCCCTTCGTGTTGATTCTGGAAAACAATCTTTGGGCATATTCGACGCCGGTGAGGCGGCAGGTCCCGCTCGAAAATTTGGCGGATCGCGCGAAGGCGTACGGGATGGACAGTTACATCGTGGATGGTAACAACGTGGTGGCCGTTTACAACGTAGCTCGAGAAGCGGTCGAGCGGGCGCGCGCCGGCGAAGGGCCGATTCTCATTGAAGCCAAGACATTTCGTCGTTTAGGCCACGCGCAGCACGACCCCGCGGAATACGTTCCAAAAGAAATGCGCGCGCACTGGGAAGCGCGAGATCCAATCGCCTTGTATGAAAAATTCCTGACCGCGGAAAAGCTTCTCGATGCCACTGGAAAGAAAGAAATGGACGACAAGCTGGACACGCTGCTTGCAGCGGAACGCGAGTTTGCGGAGAACTCGCCTATGCCCCCACCCGAGTTCGCTGAGGGTGGTGTTTATTGCCCGGGCGACGATTGCCACAAGATTCGCGCCAAGTGGGAACGGCCCATCACGGAAGTGACGCCGCCGCGATCCAGCGTCGAAGCGGTGTGGACCGTTGCTGGTTTTGGTTCAGGCAAAGGTTCCGGCGGCGCCGATGCGCCGATTCATTTTGGCGATACGAACGCGGTTGTCGAGAATCCGGCAAATAACGGTCGTCCGGCGAAAGCAGTTGCGAAGCCAGCCGGGAAGACCGCGATGAAGAAACCCGCAAAGGCGGCCGCCGGCGCTTCGCGAAAGGGGCGGAGGTAGTCATGGCCGGCGCGAACGGCGCCCCAACCAAGGGATCCGCAACGAGCGGCAAGGAAATCACCTTCCTCGAAGCTATCCGGCAAGCCATGTTTGAGGAGATGGAGCGCGACCCGGCCGTTCTGCTAATGGGCGAGGACGTCGGTGTATACGGCGGGGCGTTTAAGACGAGCGAAGGCCTGCTGGAACGGTTTGGCTGGGAGCGCGTGATAGACACGCCCATCAGCGAGAGCGCCATTATCGGCGCGGCTTGCGGGATGAGCTACCTCGGATTGCGGCCGATCTGCGAGATGCAGTTCATTGATTTCATTGTTTGCGCGTTCAACCAGATCACGAATTTCGTGGCCAAGGGACATTATTTGTGGAACGCCCCGGCACCTATCGTGATTCGCGGGCCTTCGGGCGGCGGTGTGCACGGCGGCCCGTTTCATTCGGCGAACCCGGAGATGTATTTCGTGCATACGCCGGGATTGAAGGTGATTTATCCGTCGACGCCCTACGATGCGAAGGGGCTGCTGAAGGCGGCGGTGCGCGATAATAATCCAGTGCTGTTTTTCGAGCACAAGTTTCTTTACCGTCGAATCAAGGGGGAGGTTCCGGCCGAGGACTACACCGTCCCGATCGGCAAGGCCGTAGTTCGCCGCGAAGGGGAACATCTGACGATTCTTTCTTATGCGGCGATGATGCACACTTCGCTCGAAGCTGCGGACGCGCTGGCGAAAGAGGGAGTCGAGGCGGAAGTAATTGACTTGCGGACGCTTTTGCCGCTCGATGAAGAAACGATTCTGAATTCCGTAAAGAAGACGAACAAATGCCTGGTGGTGCACGAAGACACCAAGACGGGCGGAATCGCCGGAGAAGTCGCTGCACTGTTGTGCGAAAAAGCTTTCAGCGATCTGGACGGGCCGGTGCTGCGGGTGACGTCGCTCGATACTCCCGTGCCATATGCCCCGACTTTGGAAGAGCAGTTTTTGCCCAATGCGGAGAAAGTCTTTTCTGCCGCGAAGGAATTGGCGCGATATTAGCCTCAGGATTAGCATGGTAAGGAGAAGAGGAGACCGAAGATGGCTGTTGACATTGTAATGCCCCAGATGGGGGAGAGTATTTTCGAGGGAACGATCACCAAGTGGCTCAAGAAGCCGGGCGACAAGGTGGAGCGCGACGAGCCGCTGTTCGAAATTTCAACCGACAAAGTGGACGCCGAAATTCCGTCGCCGTCCGCCGGGGTGCTCAAGGAGATTAAGGTCGGCGAAGGCCAGACCGTACCGATTCAGACAATTGTTGGCGTGATCGACGCCGCAGGTTCTGCCGCAGCCGCGCCGGCTCCGGCCCCGGCGAAATCCCAAGCGCCTGCCCCGGCGAGGGTTCCCACGGCTGCGCCGCCTCCTGCTCCCACATCGGTGTCCAGACCCGCGGCACCGGCTCCAGTGGCGGTGGCATCGGCTTCTGCGGTTTCCGCGCCGAGTTCTTCCGGCGAGCGCATTCACAGCTCGCCGCTTGTGCGCCGCATGGCCAAAGAACACGGTATTGACCTTGCTACTGTTCCCGGCACGGGCGCCGGCGGGCGCATCAGCAAGCAAGACCTTGAAGCGGTCATCGCCGCAAGCGGGGTTGGGGGCGCAGCCGAAGCGGCTCCGTCCGTTGTTTCGATTCCTGCGGCCCGTCCCGTCCTAGTGCCGCCCGCTCCGGTGCCAGCTGCAGCGCCAGGGGCTTCGGGGGTGCAGACGCACGTGGCACTCGAAACCGCGGTGCCGCGCGAAAAGATTTATTTCGGCAATTACGAAGTACAGCCCATGAGCACCATGAGGCAAAGAATCGCCGAGCACATGGTGGCGTCCAAGCATGTTTCTCCGCACGTGTACTCGGTCGACGAAATTGACATGACCAAAGTCGCGGTCCTGCGCGCCAAGGCGAAAGGGGAGTTCGAGAAACGCTATGAGACCAAGCTGACGTTCATGCCGTTTTTCGTGAAAGCTGCGGTAGCCGGGTTGCGCGCGTTTCCGACCATGAACGCTTCGCTTGACGGCACGAACGTGGTGATTCACCGGGACATCAATATCGGCATCGCCGTGGCGCTGGATTGGGGGTTGATCGTTCCGGTGGTCAAGAATGCCGATGAAAAAAATCTTCTCGGCATTCAGCGCACCATGAACGACCTCGCGGAACGCGCTCGCTCGAAGAAGCTGAAGCCCGAAGAGGTCCAGGAAGGTACGTTTTCCATCACCAACCCGGGCGTTTTTGGGGGGCTGTTCGGCTTGCCGGTGATCAGCCAGCCAAACGTGGGCATCCTGGGTCTAGGCGCGATCGAGAAGCGCCCGGTGGTTGTGGATGACGCCATTGCCATCCGTTCGATGTGCTACGTTACCCTGAGCTACGACCATCGCGTTGTGGATGGCGCTATTGCGCACCAGTTCCTGCATAAAGTGAAGGAAACGCTCGAAAACTGGTCTGAGCCGCTGCTCTAGCGCGGCTTGCTTGGGAAGCTCGCCTTGAAGGGGTGCCTTCGCTTGCATCGCTGCCTGAAGCTACCGTCCGGAAATGGGATAAGCGTTCCCACAAATGAAGAGGCCCAGGCACCTCGGAGAGCCAAATCCCTTGGCAAATCGTTAGAAATTAAATAGGTTAGAAGCAATTCTCTGCTGGTTATCGGCCTGCCCTCGTATGGCCAAAACTGGGTAGAAGCCATGACCGCGACGATGATCGAGCCGGCTACGGATTGCGAGACGATGCAGCAGCGGATTCTCATTGCCGATGATCAGAAAGATGTGCTGGACGCCCTGCAATTACTCCTCAAGGGCCAGGGCTACATGCTCGAAATGGTGAGCAACCCCGCCGATTTGCTTGCCGCGCTGGCACAACGGGAATTCGACCTTCTCCTCATGGATTTGAACTATGCGCGGGATACGACGTCCGGACGCGAAGGACTGGATGTACTCGGACGCTTGAAGGAGATGGCCGACGCGCCGCCGGTCGTGGCGATGACGGGTTGGGCCACCGTGGGTTTGGCCGTCGCCGCCATGCAGCATGGGGTCAGTGATTTTGTGGAAAAGCCCTGGGACAATTCGCGGCTGCTGGAAATCCTGGAAAAGCAAATTGAACTGGGCCGCGAGCGCCGGAGAGCGCGCCGGCGGGCGAGCGAAGAGAAACAAGCGCAGGAAGAAGCCCTACACCATCTTCAAGAGCAGGAGCGCGAAATCGCCGAAGCCAGGGCGATTCAGGAAAGGCTTGTTCCTCGCGAGATTCCCGAGGTGAGGGGCTATGAAATCGCCACTTCCTGGCAGTCGGCGGAGGCCGTCGGAGGAGATTATTTCGACGTTCTCGCGCTAAGCGAAAATATCTTGGGGTTGTGTATCGCGGACGTGGCGGGAAAGGGAATTCCTGCCGCGTTGCTGATGTCCAACCTGCAGGCGGCCGTGCGCGGGCTCTCTTCGCCGTCTTTGATGCCTGATCTTCTTTGCAACAGCCTGAATTCTCTCGTCTGGAAGAACACGCACACCGACCGTTTCATCACGCTTTTCTACGCGCAACTGGATGCGCCGGCGCGAAGGCTGCGCTATGCCAACGCTGGGCACAATGCGCCCATCGTAGTGCGCGCTGGCGGTTCGTGCGAGCGGCTGCAGGAGGGCGGAGGAGTCCTCGGGGTCTTCGAAGAGCAGAATTTTGGGCTGGGGACTGTGAACCTTGCGCTCGGAGATCGCCTGGTCCTCTTTACGGATGGCGTAACCGAAGCCAGCAGCCGCGAAGGCGAGGAGTTCGGAGAGCGGAGGTTATTGTCCTTGCTTGAGGAACACCGCGTGCTGTCCGCAAACGCGCTAAAAGAAAAAATTGCCGCGGCAATTTCCGAATTTAGCTGCGGACATTTGACCGACGATGCGACACTCCTGGTACTGGCGGTCGAAGGCTAGGTTGCTCCTCCAGCTAAGCTAGGGTCGGTGACCGCGGCGAATTCCGATTTCCAAGGAAATTTGGAGCTAATACGCCCGGCGGTGCAGGCAAGGTATTTAGCGCTGTTTTCAATTTGAAATGGCTACTCTTTAAGAGAAAGAGCCGGGACCAATCCCCGGCTCCTTCGAAACATTCCTGTTTGTCAGAAGCGTTTAGCGCCTTTTCTTCTTTTTGGCGGCTTTTTTCGCCGGCTTTTTGGCGGCCTTCTTCTTCGGCTTCGCTTTGGCTTTCTTCTTCGGCGCGGCCTTCTTTTTCGCCGCTTTCTTGGGAGCTGGCCGAGCCGCGGGCGCGGGTTTCGGGGCGGGAGCTTCCTCTTCGGGCTCCTCGCCTACGATCGCCAGCTCTTCTTCCTCGGTTTCGACCATCTCCTGTGTTTCGCCGCCCAGCTCTTCGTCGTCCTCCAGCCGTGACAGCTCGTTGTCATCTTCGAAGCTTTCTTTCTCGAAATCCATTCCGTCCTCCCCTGGGGGAATCTCTTCGCGCCGTGGTGTCTCGGGCCGGCTATTTTGCCGTTTTGTCCTGAGTTCTACAAGAACACCCCGTTCTCGCGCCGTTGTTTGTTATCGTACTCGTTGCGAGTTGTCAAGTGGTCTGCGAAGTTCAACAAAAGAGCGGCATCAAAGTCGGGTGGAGAGGCCAGCAGGCCGGTCAGCGGCCACTCGCGCGGTCTCCCTGATGGCCTTCTATCTATTTGAAAATAAATCGGTTAGTTGGAGTTGCCGGCAGCTGCCGCACTGGCGGCCTTGGCGGGAGAGGAAGCAGCGGCTTTTCGTTTCGTTCGCGACCGTGTGCTCTTGCGAAGAGTTTCAGGTGCACCGCCGATGGTGTAGATGCGCAGAACCATGCCGCGGCTCACGTGATTCGACTTGAGGCGGTTCCACTTGCGCACGTCTTCCGAATTCACGTTGAAGCGGTCCGCAATTCCTAAGAGCGTGTCACCCCGGCGCACGCGATAACTCACTAAGAGCCGCTTGGTTTCCAGTGCCGATTGCGTTGCGGGAATCGTCAGCTTCGCGCCCGGTTCGAGCGACGCCGTGCGCTCCATGTTGTTGGCCTCGGCGATGGCTGCCGGCGTCACGCGGTATTTTTTGGCAATAGACGCAAGCGTCTCGCCCGATTCCACGCGGTGCCGCCGCCAGCTAACCCACTTGTCAGGCGGCATCGCGGCAATTTCCGCGGTGAATTTTTCTCCCGTGCCCAGCGGCAGTCGCAAGTCAAACGCAGGATCGTCCGGCGTGGCCATGCGCAGCAGCGAGGGATTCAGCAAGCGCAACGTTTCTAGGTCCACATCGATGGTTTCCGCGACCAGCCGCAGATCGATCGGCCGGCCGGGCTTTACGATGTCCGCCGGAACGGGCGCCTCCGGGTCGGCTTGAATGTTATAGTGCGCGGCGTCTTTGGCGATCAGAGTCAGCGCAATGATGATGGGCACGTAATTCTTCGTTTCGCGCGGCAGGACGTTGCGCTTGTACAGCTCCCAGAAGTCCGCGTATCCGGTGCGCTCGATGCCTTTCTGAACGTTGCCGGGCCCGCAGTTGTACGCGGCCATGGCCAGATACCAGTCGCCGAAAAGGCCGTAGAGATCGCGCAAGTGCTGCGCCGCTGCGCGCGTGGCTTTTTCCGGATCCTGCCGCTCGTCAATCCACCAGGTATGGCGCAACCCGTACTGCTGCCCGCGATAGGCCACGAACTGCCAGATCCCCCGAGCCCCGGCGCGCGAAAGCGCCAGTGGCTGGAAGGCGCTTTCCGCTTGCGCCAAATAAATCAAGTCCTGAGGAAGACCTTCTTCGCGAAGCACGCGCGAAATCATGTCGCGATACTTGCCGCCACGGCGCAGACCGTTTTCCACGATGTCGCGCCCCTTCGGCGTCTGGAAGAAATTGAGGAATTGCAGCACTTCGTCGTTCACTGTCAGCGGAAGATCGTGGGTTACGCTCTTCGCAGCTTCCTCGGCGCGCTCTTTCACCCGCGGATCGGCTGGAACAGCCACTGCCGCTACTTCGTCGATGGGGGCTGGAACGGCCGCTGCCTCGGTGACCCCCTCTCCTCCGCGAAACGCCTGAAGTTCGTAGGCATACACCGAATCCACAACGTGGTGGAACACCGAGCTGAGGGCAGGGTCGCTTTCGGGGTCATACCCGCTTTCGAGCAACCAGTCCACCGCGTCGTCAAAATCTTTCCGCGCCGCCTCCAAGTGGCCGTCCTTGAAATTCTTCTCACCCGAAGCGAACTTCTCCTGAACTTTCTGGACCAGAAAAGCCTTTCCGTCCGGAACCGGAGGCAAGAGGGATTTCGGCTGAGGGCGTTTCGGGTCTGTCACCGGCAGTGTCGCGAGAACGGGAGGAGCTTGCTGTGTTGCTTTGGAAGGGACCGACGCCGGCTTGGTGCTTTGAGCGATCTGAGATCCTGGAACCGGCGTTCCAGGAACGTGTGCTTGCACCGGCTTCTTGGCTGCGTCTTCACAACCCCAGCCGACCACCGCCATCACGATCGTGCCTACCGCCAGGAGCGTCCGTCGTTTCATCCTTATTATGGTAAAGAGCGGGTAGCGCCCTGGTCAACGCTTCTTATGGGCAAAGGTGTTGACGGTTTCGACCCTTCGCTTCTTGCGATAGACTCCCGTGCGAGGTGATTCATGCGCATTCGCCGTCTGCAACCCGGCAGGGGATTCAGCGGGAAGTCTGCCGCCTTTTTTTTTCTCCTGGTTCTTTTTTGTGGTTCACCGCTTACGGCTCAGCAAGAGCAGCTTTCGCAGGAAAAACGACTGGCCATCGAAAAAGCGGTCGCCAGCTTCATGTCCGCAAACAGCGTTCCGGGACTTTCCGCTGCCGTCGTCCTTGATGGAAAACCTCGCTGGTCGCAGGGTTTCGGCATGGCCGACCTTGAGAATTATTCGCCCGCCACTTCCTCCACTCTTTTTCGTCTCGGCTCCATCTCCAAGCCCATTTCCGCGACAGCCGTTCTTCAACTCTGGGAACGCGGGAAGCTCGACTTGGACGCTCCCGCGCAAAAATATTGCCCCGAATTTCCGCAAAAAGAATGGCCGATCACCACGAGAGAATTGCTCGGCCACCTCGGCGGCATCCGCCACTATAGCCCCGACGGAAAGGGCGACGTACCTGAGGATAGCGCCCGGCATTTCTCGAGCATGCAGGTGGCGCTGCAGCTTTTTGCCAACGATCCGTTGGTCGCCAAGCCAGGGACCAAATTCAACTACTCCACTTATGGCTACACCCTGATCGGTTGTGTTTTCGAGGGTGCGGCTTCAGAGAAATTTACGGACTATCTGCGCAAGAACGTTTTCGAGCCCGCGGGGATGGACCAGACCCGCGAGGATGACTTCTTTGCGGTGGTTCCTCACCGTTCACGCTGGTATCACCAAGGCAATGGCGGCATCGTTCGAAACGCCGGTGTGTTGGACTCCAGCTACAAGATTCCTGGGGGCGGAATCATCTCTTCGGCCGACGACATGGCCCAATTCGAGTCAGCCATCCTGGCCGATAGGCTCCTCAAACGAAGCACAAGGGACCTTATGTGGACTTCTTTAAAGACTTCGGACGGAAAAGAAACCGGCTACGGGCTAGGCTGGGGCATTGTGGACAAGTTTGGCTTGCACATTTTCGCTCACACAGGCGGGCAGCAGGGAACCAGCACGGCCTTTGCCGTCGTCCCCAGCCGGAAAGCGGGGGTTGCGGTGCTCTGCAATATGGACAACGTGGACGTGAACCAGCTTGCCATGGAAATCCTCCGCATCGCCCTTGGAGCGCCCGACAGCACTCCCTAGTCCCAGCAGCGCGGCCCACCCGCAACAAGGCACTGACAAGCAGTTCGCAACAACCGCGAGGTGGTACTGCCGAACTCATTGGTCCGACCTAGTCGGGAGGCCAGTCCCCAAAGATTTTATCGATGACGCCGTCAAACCAGTACTTATAAAAGCCGTCATCGCAAGGCTTCATGATTTTGCCGTAGGTTTTTTCGAAGTGCCGCCCGAAGTGCGGCCGACGCCCGTCGGCGTCGCAGAAGGGGTATTCGTCGGAAAGGCTCCAGGAACTAAATACCCTTCCTGATTTTTGCATCACGCTGGGATCCGCAGCCAGGCAGGCAATTGCGCGTCCGGCATACAGCGGGGTTTCCGATTCCGCGTAGTTCGGGTCCTTCTTTACCGCGTCACGCCAATTGGCTTCTGTTACCCCGAAATGCTCCAGCATCACTTCAGACCGCAGGAAGCCCGGCGTGAGCGCTACCGCTGCGACGTTCTTCCTTCTCAATTCGCGCCCCATGGCAAAAGCAAGCCGGATTACCGTGGTCTTGATCATGTCGAAAATCAGATTTCCGCGATACGTGTAAGAATCTCCGTCGCCGATTTCGACGATCAGCCCGGGCGCCGGCCCTACTTTGGCCGTTTCGATCAGGAGAGGTCCGGCAAATTGGCTCGTGAGAATGTGGGTATGAATGCCGTTGCGAAACATGGCGAAGCCCTTTTCCAGGTCGAGCTGCCAGAAGGTCTTGCCAAATTCGTGTTGCGCGCTTTCCGAGATGTCGTTCACCAGGATGTGCAGCTTTCCTTGTTCCTTGCGAATTCGTGCAATGAGCGCTTCGACGCGCTCGGCCTGCAGATGATCCACAACCACCGCGATTCCCTTGCCACCCCGCGCCGTCACCAGCGCCGCCGTTTCCTCGATGGTCTCCGGCCGCCCGAGATAGTATTCGGAAGGCAAGCGCCGCACGCTACTTTTCTTCGTGGGCTTTGTGCGCGTGCTGCGGCCGGTGCAGTAGACGGTTGCGCCGGCTTCACCGAGCGCCAGGGCTGTGCCGCGCCCTACGCCGCGCGTGGCTCCGGCAACGAGCGCAACGCGACCCTTCAGGTCCGGCGGTTGATAGAGGGAATCTGTGGTTGTCATGGTTCACCTCGCGAGACCGACGCTCAATAATAAACAGCCATTCATTAATGGTCAAGTGGAAAGTGAACGGCCATTCAGTTATTCTGGCATGGCGGGACGCGCCTTTTTCCGCTCCCGCCGGGCTACGAGAGAGAATGTCGCCGCGACCACGTGAAACTTCCGATGAAGAAATCCTCGCTGCCACGGCACGCGCGATGGAGAAGTACAGCCCCACCCAGTTGACGCTTGCCCATGTGGCTAAAGAAGCGGGCGTCGTTCCCGCGACGCTGATCCAGAGGTTTGGCACCAAGCGCAACCTTTTGCTGACCGTGTGCAGAACTGCCCCCGCCGGAGCCTCCCAGCAGTTCGCCGCTGGGCGGGCAAAGTACAAGTCTCCTTTGAAAGCGCTCGTCGAACTCTACTCGGAGTGCAGTAGCTTTGCCACGACTCCCGAATCGATAGCCAACGGCCTGGCCTACCTGCAGAACGATCTGACAGATCCAGACTTTCGAGCCATCACACTTGCGCAATTCAAGGTTCTTCGCGAGGAGACGAAAAGACTTCTCGACGAAGCGGTAGCCGCCCGAGAATTGGTCGAGTGCGACACGGCCGAACTCGCTCGCCTGATTCAGCAAGTCAACGGCGGCTCGATGATCGACTGGGGAGTTTTTCGCCAAGGCACGCTGGCGTCGTGGATTCGCCGCGACCTCGAAGCTCTGCTTAGGCCCTACCGGCAATCGCGCAAGTCGTTGCCGCGCCAGAGGAATTCAAAAAGCCAAAAGACCTCTTCTTAAAGCCATCTCTTGCAGTTTGCAGGTCTTACCGGAGACTCCGCGGTTTCCACGCTTCGCTGGTCTTCAGACACCTTCGAGTAACCCACCTGTCAAGACAAGAAAGAAACCATTGGTAATTCACCCTAATCCGTGCTATGATAATTTTGCGTTTGTTGCTCTTGTATCGCCTTTGGGTAAGAAAGCGGTCGCAAGGTCACAATCCTTGCGGCCTTTTTTTTGCGCGGTTGACCGCTTTGCAGCCAGCCGGGCAAAGCTTGAAGACGGCCGTGGCTCTATTGAGGGGCTCGGGACCTGGGGCATCAGATAGCTTAGAGTAGTGCTCAGCCGTGACCCGGCTGACAGAAACGAGTAAATGCAGTGAATAAAGAACAGGGTACCGTGAAGTGGTTCAATGCCAGCAAGGGCTTTGGGTTCATCCAGCGCCAGAGCGGTGAGGACGTTTTCGTCCATTT
>Ga0126378_10000292_pt1 | contig 38047 bp, 36 predicted proteins | sample PanSoiMetPlot_23_FD_92587 | JGI IMG/M metagenome (GOLD analysis project Ga0126378, IMG submission 92587) | Tropical forest soil microbial communities from Panama - MetaG Plot_23 | ecosystem: Environmental > Terrestrial > Soil > Tropical forest > Bulk soil | place: Panama | collected 2016-02-17 | reverse complement strand
TCCAACCATGGTGGATGGTCATCCCGAGGACGAGATGGTTGTCTCGGCATTCTACACGCGAGAAGGCCTGCAGCGCTCGATCGTGCTCAAACAGTGGAAAGGCAAGACGATCGGTTTTGCCGCAGTGCGAGATCTCTGGGTTCGCGCCGATGCATCTCCGAAAGAAATGTTCTCGCCGGCCGATGGCGTCGTCTGGCTTCAAAATGTGGAGTCTCGGGACGGGGCGGCGCGGATGTATCATCAAACGGCGCTGATCGAAGACAAACTTGGAGCGGTGGCGGACCGCATCAAAGGTCAGCTTGCCGCGGCCGGATACAGTCTGGCGCAGGAGAAGTGGCTCTCTCGACAAGGCGCGCGGCAATTGACCCTCGAGCACACCCGCGGCGGCCAACGCGTCGTCACCCATCTGGTCGAGATCGACGTCGGAGCGACTGCAATCGTGCAGACGTGCGACGACTGCGTCGGCGATTCAGGCGGCGCCGAGCAGATGCGCTCGCGCGCCGGCGGAGGGTGAGCCAATTGAAATCGTGGGCTTTGGCGCTGTGTGCAGTACTTTCGGTGGAAACCTCTGGCCCAAGCCTCTTCAGCGATTCCGTCACCCACGTCTTGCTACGGCACATGATGCGCGGGGTCAGCGCAGCGGGGCCTGGAGATTGGGTTTCATATCGAGCTGATGCCGGCGGTGGTCGGGTGAGCTTCTGGCGGTTCTCCGTCGTCGGCACTGAAAAGGATTCCCTTGGTCGGGATTCGCTTTGGATTGAAATCGAGCTCGGCCAAGACCGCGATCTGCGCGCTCCGCTCGCACAGATCAGATTGCTTGTCGTTCGCGACACCGGCCTGAGCAACGAAGGGATCGCGCGACTTTTCGTCGCTTTGGGTGCCGACAAGCCGCACGAGGTTTCGCCCGAGCAGCTCGGTAGGATTCTGCAATCCGTACCAAATCCACCGGCCAGGTCGATCGCTGCAGGCGGCGAGACAATTCGCTCCCGGCCGGAGACTCGCCTGATGACTCAGGCGGGGATCTTGCCTGCGGTGCCCATCGAAATCTATCAAGAGGGGTCTCTGCTGCAGCGAATCTGGATGAGCTATCGGCTGCCGCTGCTCCATTTGGCAAAGCTGGAGATGCCGGCTATCGGCCACGTGATGGAAGTGATTGGCTTCGGGACCGACGCGCAGCCGCGGATGGTGCTTCCTGGCCCTGGCGAGTTGAAAGCGCGGCCCGAGAGCAAGCTCCGGTCGACGGCGCCGGCGCGTTAGGAATCGTCCGATGTCGAGAATCGCTTCCGCCAGATTGGCATCCAGGTCCGCGCGAGGTCAGGCGATGTTGGAGTATTCTCTGCTGAGTTGGCTGCTGATCGTCGCGCTGGTGCTCGGCTGTACCGTGCGCATCATCCCAGGGCCGCAGCGCCAGCAGAATTTGGTCGAGCTGTTCTTCACGGCGTATCAGATCCGCTACAGCTCCTTTTACTTCCTGCTCAACAGCCCATTGCCTTGACGGTGCGCAGTGCAATCTCTGCTCAAAGGCAAGACTCCTCTTTTGGTAGCGCTCGGGCTCGGCCTTTTGGCGGGAGTGGTGGCCTTCTCGGCGATCAAGAAGAGGGAAGCAGACGCGCGACGAGGTTGGAATCTGGTCAGCGTGATGGTTGCGGATCAGGACATCCGTGAGGGCTCAACAATTACCAGTGAAATGATCTCCCCACACCCCGTTCCCGAGCAATTTGTCACCTCCTCGGTGGTGAAGCCCGATGCGGTGTCCTACGTCTTCAACCAGAAAGTCCTGGTTCCGATTCAGGCGGGGGACATGCTGTTATGGACCCAATTCGAGACGCTTAGAGCCGAGCGCCTCTCTTCCCGCATTCAGCGGCGGGGACGCGCGATCAGCATTGACGTCTCACGCAAGTCATCCGTCGGGGGGTGGGTGCGTCCCAATGATCATGTCGATGTCATCGGTACCTTTCGCGATCCGAGCACCAACGAGAACGTCGCGGTGACGTTGTTGCAAAACGTCGTCGTGCTGGCCACCGGAAGGATGACGGGGACGACCAATTTGAACCTCGTCCCAGAAAGCCAGCGCGACTATTCGAATGTGACTTTGCTGCTCATTCCTGAGGAGGCGGAGATTGTTACCCTGGCCGCGGAGCTCGGCTCGCTCAGCCTGTCGCTGCGCAACGAGGAAGATGTCGACCCCATCGAGGAGCGCGGTCGAGCGACGGTCCAGACTCTTCTCTCAGGTGAGCGGACAAAGTCAAACCAGCAAAGGCGCCAGCAGATTGTCCAAATCATCCGCGGAGAGAATGAAGGGAGTGGGTTGAGAGCTCACGATTCGCCCGGGTTCTAGACGAAGCCATGTTCCCAGCGATTGTCTTTGTTCTCGTATCGGCCTCTGTTTTCTTCTCGACCGCGATCACGGTTGCAGTTTTGCGCCGAGCTTACCGACGCTACCAGGAGCGATACGTCGCCAAAGCGGTCGAAGATCTCAGCGATATGTTTTTGTTCATTGATGCTCGACAGATGTTGATTTTGAATGTTTGCTCGGTTGTTTCTTTGGGAACGACGGCGTACATTCTCGTCAATCCGTTCGTTTCCGCGATCGCCGCAGCCTTGGGTGTGTTCTTTCCGCGGCTCGTGGTTGCGCTTTATCGTCACCGGCGCATCCGCAAATTCAATGCGCAGCTGGTCGATGCTCTTCAGAGCATGGCGAGCGCTTTGCGCGCCGGCCTCACCTTCGCGCAGTCGGTGGAGCACGTCTCAAAAGAGTCCGCCGCACCGCTCTCTCAAGAGTTCGGCCTGATGATCAAGGAGGTGAAATTCGGCGTGTCTTTGGATCAAGCGCTGATCAACATGGCGCAGCGCGTGGCCTCGGACGATCTAGAGCTGGTGGTCGTCTCGGCGAATATCTCGCGCTCGCTGGGCGGAAACATGGCGGAGATGTTTGAGACGATTTCCGGCACGATTCGGGAGAGATTTCGGCTTGAAGGGAAGATCGATGCGATGACCTCGCAGGGCAAGCTGCAGGGATGGATCGTCGCCGCAATGCCCCTCGTGCTGGGTCTTGTGCTCAATTACATGCGACCTGATCTGATGGGACCCATGCTGTCCCATCCGTTTGGGTATGTTCTCGTGGCGGCGATCGGCGTGCTGGAGGGCCTCGGCATTCTCTGGATTCGCCGAATCGTCGCGGTTGACATCTGAAGCGGGGAATTGATGTCGCTGGGATCAAGTCTGTTTGCCTCGCTCTCGCCTCAAGGGACGTTTCGCTGGATTTTGCTCGCTTGTGCATCCCTGACCGCGTTTAGCATCAGTCTGTTCTGCGTCGCAGTGTATCGGCTTCTGCGCGCGAGAATTTCCGCCCACACTGAACCAGCGCCCGTCAACGGTCTCCCACGCGCGCTGGCCACGCTCAGCTCTTTGCTGAGTCGCATCAATCGTCCGATCCTCAGGTCCTGGTATGAGTCACGGCTCAGTCGATCTTTGATCCAGGCGGGGCAACCGAGGGACTTGCAGGCGCTGCACATCTTGACGCTCCAGGAGCTCGGATTGGCTGCTGGGCTGGCGTTTGGCTTGCTAGTCTGTTTAGGCGGGAGGTTCCACCTGGCCTGGTCGCTGGCGTTCGGGGTGCTGGGAAGCGCTCTTCCCCTTTTCTGGCTCAGAGATCAGGTCAAGAAACGCCTTCTGCTGATCAGCCGCGCTCTGCCGTATCACCTCGACCTCTTAACTCTGGCCGTGGAAGCCGGTCTCGATTTTACCGGCGCGCTCGGCAAGGTCGTCGAACGCGGCAGGAGCGGCCCACTTCGAGACGAGCTTCAGCTCGTTCTCAAACAGCTTCGCGTTGGCCGGACGCGCGAAGAGGCGCTTAAAGGGATGATTGCCCGCGTTGATTTGTCGCAGCTGACGCAGTTCATCCGCGCGCTGATCCAGGCTGACAAGATGGGAACCAGCCTCGGCAAGGTGCTCCGCATTCAGTCCGCGCAAATGCGCGTCGAGCGAACGCAGCGAGCCGAAAAACTCGCCAATCAAGCTCCGGTCAAGATGCTGTTTCCCCTGGTCGCCTGCATTTTCCCCACGGTGTTCATGATCCTCTTTGGGCCGATCGTTTTCGCATTGATGTTTGGAGGATGAAGGACCGTGGGGGTTGGGGAGGGGGGCAGGCTGGTATGCACGGCCGGACCGATCGCCGGGCGAAAGTTCGAGCTCACTGAAGACGCGGTGGTAATCGGTCGAGCGGGGAAGTCGGCGATTGCCATCCCCGATCCGACGGTGTCTCGGAGCCACCTCTTGCTGCGCAAGTCAGCGTCCGGATGGACGGCTCAGGACCTCGGATCCGGCAACGGCACAGTTCTCAATGGAAACCGAATCCTCGAAGAAACGCCACTTTCAGAAGGAGACGTGCTGGCGCTGGGAGACACCCAATTCTCTTTTTACTTGTCTGAGCAGACTCCGCTGGTTTTCAGGTCCAAGGGCCGCGTTTTTTTGTGGCCAGCGATCGCAACGGCATTCCTGTTGACCGCGCTAGGGCTCGCTTGGACGAAGGAGCACTCTGCTCGGTTCTCCGCCGAAAAGAACGATGAGGCACGCCGATCTCGCGAGACGATCGAGGCTGCCTTTCAATCCGCCAAGAAGCTCGTGCGCCAGGGAGATTGGGAGCAGGCCCTGGTCGCCTTCGAGCGGATCCGCGCCGAGGCGCCGCAGCTGCCCGGCCTGCGGGAATACATCGACCGCGGAACGAAGGAAGTGCCTAATCAGAAGTTGATCGCCAGCGCGCGGTCCGCGCTGGACCGAAATGAGCTGGGCACCGCCGCCGACACCCTGGCGAAGGTAGGCGCGGACACCCAGCTCCACGCGCAACTTCAATCGGTCAAGGAGCTGCTCCGCGAGCGTGTAGCGCTGCGCGTCGCCGAAGGTCGACGAGCATTTGACGAGCGCGATTATCCACGGGTCCTCGAGATTGTAGAGGACGTGCTGAAGGCCGTACCCGATAATCCAGATGCTCAGTCCCTCACCAACGACGCGCGGCGCGCCGTGGCAATTCGGAAGAAACCTCTTCCACGAGGGAGCTTCAACGCACTTCGGGAAAACCTGGCCTCCCGATTTCGCCAGGGCGACGCGAAGGGCGCGATCGCAGCTGCCGAGGATTGCGTGGCTAGAAAAATAGAAGGCTGCCGCCGGTTGCTCAGTGAATTGCGGGAATTTGGCGATCTGCACGAGCGGGCGGAGCAACTGGACCTCAAGGATCTCGAACGCCTGCTCGCACTGGACTTGCGAATAGCCGGCGGCACTCCCAGCGGCCAGGTACAAAGCGCGATGGCCCGGGCGGCTGCGATGTATTACAACGAAGCCTCAAAGGCGAAGGCCGCTGCGCAGTGGGCGCGGGCGATGGAGCTCGCAGCGAGAACGCTCCAGCTCACTCCGGATCATCCGGGCGCTCTCGCGGTCGTGAGTGAGCTCAAGTTGCGTGCTAAGGAATTATTCGTGTTTGCGTACTCGGTAAAAGACACGGCGCCCGACGAGGCGGTCCTCAGATTCAAGGAAGTGATCGCCCTGACTCCGCCGGATGACGAAACACACCGCAAGGCCGTAAATTGGGTGGAGAAGCTTTCGAGATGAAGAAGTTTCCTTGGATCAAGACCGAAGATTCACCGCAACAGGGCAATTTGTTTCCGGCAAATCCGCGCCCCATTGCTGCGCCGATCGAACCCGCGCCGCCCCCGCCGATTCCCCGAGCCACACCGATTGCGGCGCCGCCCGTCGCCAAGCCCGAGCGCTTGATCTTCACCGTGGGCGAGCTCACGCGCGATATCAAGACGACGCTCGAGCGCGGCTATCCTCATCTGTGGGTTCGAGGTGAGATCTCCGGCTTCCGCGGTGCCAACGCGCGCGGTCACCTCTACTTTAGCCTCAAGGATGCGGATGCGTGCCTGGATGCAAAGATGTGGGCTTCGGCCGCCCAGAGGCTGAAGTTCAATCTGCGCGACGGTCTTTCAGTCATCGCCGAAGGCAGCATCGATCTCTACGAGCCGCAAGGTCGCTACAGCCTGATCGTCCAGCGGATAGAGCCGGAGGGAGAAGGAGCGCTGGCGCTCGCCTTCCAGCAGCTCAAAGACCGGCTGGCCGCCGAGGGTTTGCTGGGCGAAGCGCGGAAGCGGCCGCCTCGGGCGATCCCCTTTCTTCCCCAGCGCATCGGCGTCGTCACCAGCCTGCACGGCGCAGCAATCCGCGATTTTTTGCGCGTGCTCCACCAGCGGCATCCGCGGCTCTCGGTGCTGATCTACGATGCGCGGGTCCAGGGCGACGGATCTGCCGGCGACGTCGTTCGAGCGATGCGGCGGCTGGCGCGCACCGATGTCGACGTGATTGTTCTCACGCGCGGCGGAGGCTCGATCGAGGACCTCTGGACCTTCAATGAGGAGGTTGTTGCCCGAGCGATCCACGCATGCCCGGTCCCGGTGGTATCGGCGATCGGCCACGAGGTGGATTTCACCATCGCCGATTTCGTTGCGGACCTTCGCGCTCCCACTCCCAGCGCCGCCGCCGAGCGATTGGCACCGGTGCTGCGCGATTTGGAGCTTTCGCTGCAGACGACGGCCGGTCGGCTCCGCAAGTCCGTCGAGCGCCAGATCCTCGCCGATCGGCAGCGGCTGCAACGGCTCGGGGCCAGGCTCGCCGATCCACGTCGAATCCTCGGGCAGAAGCAGCTTCATTTCTCCGAGCAGACCGAACGCATGATGCGCGCCATCAGGCAATCGGCGGGGATTCGCCGCGAGCAGATGCGCGCACTGCAGGAACGACTCCTGCGTCAACGCCCGCAGGCCCGGCTGCTGCGCAATCGGGGGCAGTTGGCGGGACTTTCCGAGAGGCTTCGCGCGTCGATCTGGGAAAGCATCCGGCAGCGCCGGCACCAGCTGGCGACCGCCCGCCTTGAGCTGGAGCGCTCATCGCCGAAGAGCCTCGTCCAGAAAAACCACCGCGCGCTGATTTCTCTTCGCTCTCGGCTGAGGGAGCAGGCGCGAAATCGAGCGTCGCTGGAGGAGCGACGATTCCATACATTGGGTGCGCGGCTGGAAGCGATGAGTCCGCTCAAGGTGATGGCCCGTGGCTACTCCGTTGTTTTCCGAAGGGACGATCAGCGGGTGGTGCGGTCTGCATCGCAGGTGTCACCAGGAGATCCGGTGGAGATCAAACTCGCAGGAGCGGGCTGCGAGGTCCCGGAGGACTGCGAGCGAATAGACGCAACCGTGACCGCGACGCATCCCAAGCGTGGAGGCGAGCGAACTTCTTGACTCGAGGGCCGGCCGCGCGCTAGCGCGTTCGAGTGGCGTCCCGTACGATGCGCACAGCTGGACAGCGGGCGGATTGAGGTGTCGAGGTCGTGAGCAAGGAAACACAGGCAGGCGAGCGAGACCCAACGAGCTACGGTGAGGTGGTTCAGCGTCTCGAAGAAGTCGTCAAGCGGCTCGAGGGCGGCGAGTTATCGCTGGAAGAGTCGCTGAAGGCGTTCGAGGAGGGAATCGGACTGGTGCGGCGCGGCGAAAAGCTGCTCAGCGCCGCCGAAAAACGGATTGAGCAGCTGCTCGACGACGACGGTGAATCGAAGGTGGCTCCGCTCGAACTCGGTCCCAGTGGCCCGGGGCCGGCCGCCGCCGGGAAGTCGGACAGCCCTCAGCGTCCAGGGGCGCCCGCCACCTCGAAACGCGACGACACTCCATTTTGAGGCGAGCGCCGATGGCCAACGCCAAGCCGAAGATCATCATCGTCGATGACGACCGCGAGACTCGAGAGCTTTTGGCGCTCGCTCTTCAGATGGAAGATTTCGAGGTCACGCAGGCTGCCAACGGGCTGAGGCTGATCTCCACGCTGCACGTCGATCAACCCGATCTGATTCTTCTCGACGTGAACATGTCGTGGATCGACGGCTTTGAGCTGTGCCGAGCGGTGAGGAAGAACGAGGACTTCAAAGACATCCCGGTGATCTTCATCTCGGCGAGAAGCTCGAGCGCCGACGTGAAGCGCGGGATCGAAGCAGGAGCCGCCGACTACTTCACCAAGCCGGTGGAGTTGCCGACGCTGATCGCGCGCATCAAGGAGTTGATCCCTCCCAAGCCCAAGGAGGGCTGATTCGATGGCCTCGGCGGACGCTTTCCAGGCGAAGTTTCTGGCTGAGCAGAAAGCCCGCGTCGAGTCGCTGCTGACCTCTCGGCTTGAGTTGCTGGCGTCGGGAGCTCCGCCTCGCCTGCTGGAAGCGATGAGGTACTCGCTGCTCGGCGGCGGAAAAAGACTTCGGCCGATCTTGTGCCTGGCCTTTGCAGATGTGGCCAGCGGCTCGACGGGCGGCGGCGGCAAGGTCGCCGAGGACGCAGCCTGCGCAGTGGAATACGTGCATACCTATTCGTTGATCCACGATGACCTCCCGTCGATGGATGACGATGACGTGCGCCGCGGCCGACCCACCAGCCACAAGGTCTTCGGCGAGGCGATGGCCATTCTCGCCGGCGACGCACTGCTGACCGAGGCGTTTGCGCTTCTCGGCCGAGATTCCGAGCCGCAGAGGGGCGCGCTCTGCGGGGAGCTGGCGGGCTTGGCGGGGGCCGCGGGCATGGTCGGCGGACAAGTGCTGGACATTGCCGAGGACCGACCTGCCGACGAGGGCTACATGACGCGGACGCATCGACTCAAGACCGGGGCCCTGATCCGCGCCGCTTGCCGGATGGGGGTGATTGCATCCGGGGGTTCCGCCGAGGCACTTCGGACCGCGGATACCTACGGAGAATCGGTCGGCCTTGCATTCCAGATCACCGACGACATTTTGGACCTGGTGGGCGACTCGTCGCAGATGGGCAAGCCGACGGGCGCCGACGAGCGCGCCGGACGGTTCACGTTCCCCGCGGTGCTCGGCCTGCCCAAGTCGAAGGCCCTGGCCGCCGAGTGCGTCAACCGCGCTTTAGAAGCCCTCTCGCGCCTCGACGGCTCGCCCGGACCGCTTGTTGCGCTGGCCCGCTTTTCGATCGAAAGAAGGACCTGATCGCGGTGCTTGGCGAAATCCATTCGCTCGCCGAGCTCCGGGCGCTTCCCGAGGAGACTCTGCCGGCGCTCTGCGAGGAGCTGCGCGCCGAAATCATCCGCGTCTGCGGAAGGGTCGGCGGTCACCTGGGGGCCTCGCTGGGAGCTGTTGAGCTGATCGTCGCGCTGCATCGAATCTTCAAGGCTCCCACCGATGCGATCGTCTTCGATGTTGGGCACCAAGCCTACGCGCACAAGATCCTCACCGGGCGGCGGGACCGGATGAGCACGCTGCGCCAATCGGCCGGCGTGGCGCCGTTTCTGGATCCGCTCGAAAGCAAGTACGACGCTTTTGGCGCCGGTCACGCCTGCACTGCGATTTCGGCAGCTCTGGGTATTTTGGAAGCGAAGCGACTCTCGGGCGAGCCGGGGCGCGCAATCGCGGTGATCGGGGATGGGAGTTTGACGGGCGGGCTCACCTTCGAGGGGCTCAACAACGCCGCGGCGTCCAGCCAGCCGCTCATCGTCGTGCTCAACGACAATCAGATGTCCATCTCCGTCAATGTGGGCGGCGTGCCGCGCATGCTTCGAAGCACGGCGGCGAGGGCGTTTTTCGAAAGCCTTGGGTTCACGTACCTGGGGCCCGTCGACGGGCACGACTTGCGCGCGCTCATCGCCGCGCTCGCCGAAGCGCGCCGCTCGCGTAAACCGATCCTCGTTCACGCCTTCACTGTGAAGGGCAGAGGCTTCGCGCCGGCCGAGGCGGATGAGCGGACGCGCGGCCACGCCATGGGTCCGTACGAGCTTCGCGACGGCAAGCTGGTCCGGGCGCGACCGGGTCAAACGACTTTCAGCGAGGCGTTCGCGGCTGCCCTCGGCGAGCGGATGGCGCAAGACTCTCGCCTGGTGGCGATCACCCCCGCGATGCTCGAAGGCTCGGCGTTGACGCCGCTGCGCGCCCGCTTTCCGGATCGGGTTTTCGACGTCGGAATTGCCGAGCAGCACGCGGTGACCTTCAGCGCAGGGCTGGCTGCGCGGGGGATGAGACCGGTCTGCTGCATCTATTCGACATTTCTTCAGCGGGCGTATGATCAGCTCGTCCACGACGTGTGCCTGCCCGGGCTGCCGGTGCTCTTCGCGCTCGATCGCGCGGGCCTGGTGGGCGCGGACGGAGCAACCCACCAGGGCGCGTACGACATCGCGATCCTCCGGCCGCTCCCGGGCCTGACGATCATGGTCCCGGTCGCAGGGGAAGACCTCGGCCCGATGATCGACGCCGCGCTTCAGCGCACTGGCCCCGCGGCCCTGCGCTTTCCCCGCGCAACCTTGCCCGCGATCCCTCCTCAAATTCGCCTCCCGGCGCAGCCGATCCATGGTGCCCGGTGGTTGAAACGCGTCGAGTCACCTCAGCTGGTCATCGTTGCCATCGGGCCTTTGGCGCTGAGCGCTCTCGAGGCCGCCGCCGAGCGGAATTGGAGCGTCCTCGACGCGCGCTTCGTCGCTCCTTTGGATCGCGAGGCCCTCGCCGAGGCCGCTTCCGCCGGCCGCATCCTCACCGTTGAGGAAGGCACGGTTCGCGGTGGGCTGGGCAGCGCAGTGCTCGAGTTCCTGTGCGAGCGGGGGCTTCGGTCGCTGGTGCGATCCGTCGGCTTGCCAGATCGCTTCGTGCGCCATGGGGACGCCAGGTTGCAGCGCGTCGAGCTGGGCTTGGACGCGGCCGGGATCCGGCGCGCTGCTGGGCAGCTCGTCGAGCCTCGGTGAAGGTCCGCAAGCAAAGGCTGGATTCGCTGTTGCTTCAGCGGGGTCTTGCCGAATCCCGAACGCAGGCACAGGCCTTGATCCTCGCCGGCCAGGTGCTCGTCGGCGATCAGCGGGCGGACAAGCCTGGCTCGCTCGTCGAGGTGGACGCGCCGCTGCGCTTGAAGGAGAGGCTGCGATACGTTTCCCGCGGTGGGTTGAAGCTCGAGCGTGCGCTCGCGGCATTCGAGCTGGACGTCAACGGAAAAATCTGCGCGGACATCGGCTCGAGCACGGGCGGATTCACCGATTGCCTGCTGCAAGCGGGGGCGCAGAAGGTCTACGCAGTCGACGTAGGTCACGGCCAGCTCCACCCTCGGTTGCTCGCCGATCCTCGCGTCGTCGCCCGCGAGGGAGTAAATGCGCGCTATCTGTCCGAGGCCGACCTCCCGGAGCAGGTGGACGTCGCCACCGTCGACGTCAGCTTCATCTCCCTGACTCAAGTTCTCCCCGCCGTCTTGCCGCGGCTTCGTCCAGGAGGCTTGCTGATCGCCCTGGTCAAGCCACAGTTTGAAGTGGGCCGTTCAAAGGTGGCCAAAGGCGGCGTGGTGAAGGATTCATCGGCCCGCGAGGGCGCCGTCGAGAAGATCGCCGCATTCCTGTCCGGGGAGGGATTCGAATTGCTCGGGCGCGTGGATTCCCCGATCGCCGGTCCGGCGGGCAACGTAGAGGTGTTGCTCGCGGCAAGGAAGCCATCCCGGCACGCCTGAAGCCGCCATCGCCATCGCCCTCCGATGGGGCTCGTCTCACCTCTCGAGGATGATCAGCTCGACGCGCCGGTTCAGCTCGCGGCCGCGAGCAGTGAGGTTCGGGGCTCTCGGTCGGCTATCGCCGAAACCCCTGGTTTCGAGCCGGCTGCGGTCGATTCCCGCTCGCGCCAGGTATTCGGCTACCGCTCGCGCCCGCCGGTCCGATAGCTGCATGTTGAACTTTGGGCTGCCGTGACTGTCGGTGTGACCCTCGATGCGCAGCCGCTTGATTTCGCTCTGGACGATCGCGTCTACCAGCTGCGCCAGGAGAGGAAAACTATCGGCGAGAATGCTGGATTTGCCGGGAGCAAAGTGGATCTGCTGGACGATCTCGATCTTGTTCTCGCGAACCTTCACCAGGGTTCGCTTGGGTTTGGGCGCGAGGTCGAAACCGAGCGTCATCTCCGAGCCGTCGGAGAGCTCGACCTCGCGCGTCTGCGCCAAGTGCGCAGGCGAGGTGACGTTGACCAGGTACTTGCCTGGAAGAGCCTCCACCTCCACCGCCGCCGACCCGGTGCTGAACGGCACCTGCAGATGCTCGGGACCTTTGAGACTGACGCTGGCGACGATGGGCTGCTTGTTTGACGTGACGCTGATCGACAAGCGGGCTTTCCTCGCGATCGGCTCGAGAACAATCTCTGCGCGGGAAGTCCGGCCAGCTCGTAGCACCAGCTCCTGCTCGGCCGGGCGGTAACCTTCTTTCTTGACCTCGAGCTTCACCGGACCCGCCGGCAGCTCGTGGCTGAGGAATGCGCCGGATTCCGGGTCGGAGGCTACCGGCGGGACGCCGGCGCCGACCATCGCGACGACGGCTCCTGCAATTGGCCTTTTGCTCTGAGCATCGAGGACCACTCCGGCGACTTTTCCGGTTTTCGGCGGCGGCTGCTGCGGCGGACCTGACTCGACCTTCTCGATAATCCGCGTCTGGCTGCTCGAGAAGGGATCGACGGCGAACGCGGCGCCGAAGAGGAAGTTGTACGGCGGGATCGCGGGAACGCCCAAGCCGACCAGCCGCGAAAGCCCCAGATCGACCGCGGCAGTCAACGTCAGGGCCCTGATCGCCGTGAGCTTCGCTCCGAGGGTTACCGCGTGCGGCAACACTCGCCCGAGCGGCACCAGAGCGCCATCCGGGCCGACGAGAACGCCGCGAGGCACGCCGAGTGGAAACCGCAGATTGTATTCCGCAAAGGGCGTCACCGCGGGCAATGGCACTTCGGCGGCGACTCCAAGGGTCAGCCGGTCGTACTCGTTGACGCTCAGAGCAAACTGCTCCGCCGCGTTCAGCGGCTGGCTTGCCGCCACTCTTCGGGTGTTGTCCAGCAGCGCCCCGAAGTTTCCGTGGAGCCGGAGAGGCAACACCGGCAGCGCCTCGTGAATGTCATACGTCGCGATCATCTGGGGAGCAAAACCCACCGCGCTGCCGCGCAGGTTTTGGCTGCCTGCGCTGGCGTACGAGCTGAAGCGCAGGTCGACGCCTGCGTAAAACGCCCGCGCCAACCGGGTGGCGGCCTTGGCGCCCACGCCGAAATCGCCGAGCGACGAAATCAAGCTCGGCGCGGTATCCGAATTGCGGTTCGCGGACGCAGAATAATTGGCATACAGCTCGAGATAATCGAGCAAGACGTAGGAGAGCGCGAACGTCCCCGCCGATCGCGTATTGCTTACCGTCCGGACCGGAAAATCGCTCGCGTTGAAGTACTCGCCGAGCGCGGAAAAACGAAGCAGACCGCTGCTGCCCAGATCGGCGCTGAGGACGTGGAGCGTCCCGATGCTCCCGACCGCGCCGGGCGCTTGACGGGACGTTCGAGGGTCCTCGATCGAAAGCCCGAGCGTGGAAGGGCTCTGAACACCGCTTTCGCGAACAATCTCCTCCCGGACCACCGCCCCCGAAGCCGCCGAAGACTGCCCAGGCGATCGAGCTGCTTGCGCCGCGGGCGCGCTGGATGAGTCCCCGCCCGCCGCCTGGGCGTAAGCAAGGCGACAAACCGCCAGCACTGCCCAGAGGCGAAGGGCACGAAAGCGCATTCCGGTCACGGAGGGATTGCCGGGAGTATATCGCGAGCTAACCCCACAAATTGCCAAGGGCTCAATCCGCCAAGAGCCCACAGTGAATGCGATTCACCTATGGTGTAGTCTGGCGGCTGGAATTGGGCCAGCCGGTGCGGGCATAATTGCGAGTGATGGCCGGCCCGCGCTTCTGGTGCTCTCGTTTCACGTTCCAGGCGGTTTTGGCCCGTGGCTCGGGGTTCCCGGCGTGATCTCGCGGGGCCCGGGAGACAAAAGAGGGCGGGTGCTCGTGTTGGGGGAAAGGGACTCGGCCGCGGGTGCGCTGCAGCATCTGGCCAGGGGTGGTTACGCCTGCTCTGCGGTAGACGGCCCGGATGCGCTGCTCTCTCACGCCGCGAGGTTAACGCCCGAAGCGGTGGTGGTGACCGATGCCGGTGTGCGCCAACGCGAGGCGCTCGCGCTGCTTCGCCAGAGCGAAGCCCTGCGTGGCCTGCCGGTGATTGCCGATCTGTCGGGCACGTCTGCGGATGCGTTGCTCGCGCTCGCCTTCGATTTCGACGATCGCATCCACCAGATCGAAGAGCTGAGCACTCGGGTGGAAGCGGCGCTGCGCGCCAAGCGCCTGATCGAGCGCGACGCGCAGGTTCAGCTGCGGATTGAAATGCTGCTCGAGATCGCGCAAGCCGCGACCAGCTCGCTCGAGCTGGATCAGATCCTGCGCATTGCGGTGGACAGAATTGCACGGGTGGTGGCGACCGATCGTTGCTCGATCGTGTTGGTTGAAGGCTCAGCGACGCGAACCGCGAGGGTGGTCGCTTCTCAGGAAGCACCGACGCTGGCGCCTCTGGAGCTCGACCTGGCACGCTATCCGGAGCTGCGGCGAGCACTGGAGAGGCGCGAGGTGGTTTACGTCGAAGATGCGTCTCGGGATCCGCTGATGCGAGAGGTTCGCTCGCAGATCGAGCCGCTCGGGGTGAAGAGCATCCTGGTCCAGCCGCTGATCAGCCACGACGACATCTTGGGAGCGCTGTTTCTTCGCCTGTCGCGAACCGAGGGCTCTTTCGCCCGGGAGGATCAGGAGTTTGCGCGCGCCGTTGCCGCCGCGCTGGCGAACTCGATCCGAAACGCGCGACTGCACACGGCGCTCAAACGCAAGCGCGAGGACCTCGAGTCGGCCTATGTGGACAGGTACCGCGAGCTGAACGACGCCAATCGACGGCTGAGGGAGGTCAACCGGTTCAAGGACGAGCTGCTCGCCATGTGCAGCCACGATCTGCGCGCACCGCTCCAGGTATTGCTCGGGCACGGCCGGCTGCTTTTGGATAACGGTCTCCCGGACGAGCAGAAGCCCTCGGTCGAGGCGATCGTCCGCCAGGGCAGAAAGATTCTCGCGCTGGTGGAATCACTGCTCGAGCACGGCCGGGGAGAACAGGGAAGGCTGTCGCTCGAGCCGAGCGTGCTGGACATCGCAGAGCTGTGCAAGGAGTCCTCGGAGGAGCTCGAAATCATGGCGCTCGAGCGCGGAGTCAGCCTCTTCACCGAGGCAACCGAGAGCCTGATGCTGATCGGCGATGAGATGAAGCTCCGCGAAGTCCTGCAGAACCTAATCACCAACGCCATCAGCCACGCCCGCGAGAGCGGCAAAGTGGCGATTCGGGCTGCGCGCGTGAAGAGGCCGGACGGAGATGGAGCGCGAGTCGTCGTGCAAGACGACGGCCGCGGCATTGCCAGCGATCAGCTTCATCGCGTGTTTGATCGATACCATCACGGGCCTGGAGGAACCGGCCTTGGCCTGGCGATCTGCAAGGAGTTCGTCGAGCTCCACGGCGGGGAGATCTGGGCGGAGAGCCCTCCGGAGACTGGCTGCGCCTTCGTCTTCACCGTTCCTTTGGCCAAGAGTGAGGAGCGAACCGAGCCAATGCGCCTTCCGCGGCGGATCGAGGCCGGCCAGCTTCCGCGCGTTCTGGTCGTGGAGGACGAGCCCGAGGTGGCAGCGGTGGTGTCGGAGATTCTGCGGACCCGGTACCGGGTGGAGCTGGCGCGGGATGGCGCAGAGGGCGTCGCGAAAGCGCGAATGCTGGAGCCGGACCTGATTGTGATGGATGTCTTCTTGCCCAAGTTGGACGGCTTGGATGCGGCGGTGGCACTGAAGTCATCGACCGACACCGCGAACATCCCGTTGATCCTTCTCTCCGCGCACCAGAACATCGCCGAGAAGGTTCGGGCGCTGAATCTGGGAGCGACCGATTACATCACCAAGCCATTCGAAGCCATGGAGCTGCTGGCGTGCGCCCAGCGAGCCATTCAGTCGGGGCGCGACATGGCGCATCTCGCAAGCTTTCACAGCGCGCCGGAAGCCGATCCGGAAACGGGGCTCTTCGACCGCAAAGGACTGCTGGATCGACTGGAGCAGGAGGTCTCCAGGGCGTTGCGCTACCAGCGCCCACTGAGCCTGGCGGCGCTCTTCCCACAAAGCGTGCTCGGCGACCGGGTGCGAAGCTGCGCGGGACTGATCCGCGGCCGGCTGCGCGCTCCGGATCTGCTGGCTCACCTGGGCGACGGCGTCTTCGCTCTGGTGCTCCCCGAGTCGCCTCTCGGTGCGGCGCGGGGCATCTGCGCTCGCATCATTCCGGAGCTTTACCGAATGACGGGCGTCGTCTTCAAAAAGAAGGCGGTGGATGTAGCGAGGGATGGCCGCAGGGCGGACGCAGTCCTCGACCAGCTCTTGGGCGGGCGCGGCCCCGCGTAGTTACAATGTGGGCGTTGATTCATCGCGTCCTGCCATGCCTGCTGAGCGCTGCGGCTCTCTTCTTCGGCTGTGCCGCCGGCCCGCCCGCGCGTCCGCCGATCGACGAAAGCGCAATGCGCGAAGCGATCGACTCCGCGCATAAACACGAGGGGGATTACGCCTCCTCGGGTGCCTACGCGCATTACCTCCGCTCGCGGATCGCCCATTTCGCGGGCGAGCACCGCCGAGCGGTGGACGAGCTTCGACTCGCGCTGGCGACCGACGACGGAAATCCTTTTCTGACCACCGCGCTTGCCGATGAATATGCGCGGCTGTCGGAGCTCGACCGCGCCGAAAGGGAGCTGCAGCGGCTCCTCGAGCGCCATCCCAACTATCAGCCGGCGCAGTTGCTGATGGGGAAGGTTCTATACGAAGCGCAAAAGTTCGATCTGGCCGCGACCCACCTCCGGCGTGCCATCCGTTTGCGGCCAAAGGATCCGGAGGCCTATTTGGTCCTGGCCCAGCTTCAGCTGGAGCGGAGCGCGCCCGATGAGGCGGTCAAGACGATCGAGGCATTCAGCGCCGCCGTTCCGGGAGAGCCGATCGGGTACCGCAGGCTCGGGCTGGTTCTGGTGGATAAGGGCGACTACCCGCGCGCCGAGAAGTTGCTGCTCAAATCGATCGAGATCGACCGCGGCGACGCCGAGACGTGGGTGGCCTTGGCGCAGCTTTTCCAAGCGACGGACCGGCCGGACAAAGCCGAGCAGGCCTACGACAAGGCGCTGATCGAGGACCCGGACAACCGCGACGTCCTGCTCGCGGCGGGCCGGCTGGCGGTCAACCGAGGGCTTCCGGCCCGTGCGCGCGCATACTTCGACCGGCTCTTGGCTCTCTCGGACGACCCAGAGGTCGCCGCCAAAATCGCGCTCTCGTATTTGACCAGCTATCAGTTTGCCGCCGCCGCCGAAATCCTCGACAGCGCGCGCGCGGCGGGCCTGCGCGACGCGCGGATCTCGTTTTACTCCGGGCTGGTTCACGAGCGATTGCTGCAGTACGCGAAGGCGGCGCAGGCTTTTGCAGAAGTGCCGCGCGAATCCGAGCTGTTCCAGGAGGCCAGGCTGCGGCGCGGCAACGCCCTCTCCTTGGCGGGGCAGCACGCGCGCGCGCTGGAGCTGTTCAAGAACGCGCTGGCGGAAAAGCCGGACTACCCCCAGCTCTACGGCGCCTACGCCCGAGCGCTTGAAAGAAGCGGCGCGAAGCGCCAGGCGGAAAATCTATTGAAGACGGCCCTCGAGCAGCGTTCGGACCCGGAGCTGATCGAAGCTCTCGCCGAGCTTTACCAGCGGCAGGATCGCTCGTCGGAAGCGATCGCTCTGCTCTCCGCGGCGCTGGCAAAAAATCCCCAGGATGAGAGCCTGAACTACGGGCTGGGCGCTGCCTACGAGCGCAAGGGGGAGGTCGATAAGGCCATCGCGCAGATGCGCCTATTGCTGAAGATCAATCCGGAACACGCCAACGCGATGAATTTTATCGGCTACTCTCTGGCGGAAACGGGCAGGGATTTGGACGAGGCGGAGCAACTGGTGACGCACGCGCTCAAGCTTCACCCCGACAGCGGAGCCTTCCTCGACTCGTTGGGCTGGCTCTACTTCCGCCGAGGCGATTACCAGCATGCGGTCGACACGCTGGAGCGCGCCGCCACGCTGGATCCGGACGAGCCGCTGATCAACGAGCACCTGGGAGATGCTTATCGGCGCACCTCGAAGAATGCCCAGGCGATGGAGGCGTACCGACGAGCCCTCAACGCGCTGATCGCCGCGCCCGAGCTGCAGGAACAAAAGGGGCAAAAGCAAGGGCTCGAGCGCAAGTTGAAGATGCTATCCACCGAGACCTCAGGCCGCTAGAGTCCCGCTGGCGCATGGCTCGGCACGATGAGGGCTTCTTCAACGCGAAGGACAACCTCCGACTCTTCTGGGAATCAGACCTTCCGGACAAACCCAGAGCACATCTTGGAATCGTCCACGGATACGCAGATCACTCCGGCCGGTATCGAAAGTTCATCGACGCGCTAGTCGCCGATAACTTCGCGGTTCATGCCTTCGACTACCGGGGGCACGGACAAGCGGACGGGCGGCGAGGCTACTGTGAGAAATTCTCCGACTTCATCGGTGATCTGGATGTCTTTTGGAACCGGGTTCGTGCCGCGGCGGGTCCGAAGAAGGCTTTGCTCGTCGCCCATAGCCATGGCGCCTTGATGGCCATCCACCACCAAGCGCAGAATCCACCCGACCTGGCCGGCCTGGTGCTTTCGGCGCCCTATCTCAAGCTCGCGCTCCGAGCGCCGCCGCTCAAGGTCTTGGCGGCGACGATGATCGAGAAGGTCGTCCCCTGGCTCCCGATCAAAAACGAGATCGTTCCCGAGCTGCTCACCCGCGATCCCGAGGCCCAGAAGGCGGTGGAGCGAGATCACCTGTACAATCGCACCGTGACGCCCCGCTGGTTCCTCGAGGCCAGTGCCGCCCAGCTGCAGGCGCTGGAGATGGCGCCGAAGATCCGGTTACCCATCTATGTGGTATGCGGCTCCGACGACGGGATCGCGTCCACCCCCACCACGCGCGAGTTCTTTCCGCGAATCGGAAGCGCAGACAAGCAGTATCAGGAGTACCCGGGCATGCGCCACGAGGTGCTCAACGAAGTGGGGAAAGAGGCGGTTTGGAAGGATATCTCCAGCTGGATCTCGAAGCATCTCTGACGTAGCGTTCGCGTTTGGCGTTCCACGCAGATTGAGACAGATTCTCGAGGAGACATGGCGCAGAGCGAACAGGTCGGAATCATCGGCAAGGGAATCGTGATTAAGGGCAACCTGACGGGCGGCGGGGATCTGGTGATCGAGGGGCGAGTGGAAGGTCAAATCGCGCTCAAGAATCACCTGACCATCGAAAGCACCGGCAATGTTCAAGCCGACATCGAGGCGGACGAGCTGACCATCAACGGCGAGGCGAGCGGCAACATCGACGCCTCATCCAAGGTGGCGATCAACGCCTCGGCAAAGGTCGCCGGGGACATCAAGGCGCCCCGAGTGGTGATCGAGGATGGTGCGGTGTTCAACGGCTCGATCGAGATGGAAGTGAAATTGCCTGAAGACGTATAGGCCCCCAGATGATGGAGAGGGAAGCAGAACACATGGCGAACACTGTTATTGGCTCGAGCATTGTGATTGACGGAGAGATCTCCGGCGAAGAGGACTTGGTTGTTCAGGGCACGGTGAAGGGGAAGATCTCGCTCAAGGAGAGCCTCTTCGTCGAGGGCTCCGGCATCGTAGAGGCGGACATCCAGACTCAAAACGTGGAAGTGGCCGGCAAGGTGACCGGGAACATCAACGCCAGCCAGAAGGTAGAGCTGAAATCGGATTGCCGGGTCGTCGGAGACATCCGCGCTCCGCGGATCCTGATTGCTGACGGAGCTTCATTCAAAGGCAACGTCGACATGGACGCGAAAGGGCGCTGATCGATGGCAACCAACAAAGAGATGACAGGCGGTGCCGCGGGGGCAACCGTGATTGGGCCGACCATCACCATCAACGGGAAGCTCAGCGGGGACGAGGACCTCACCGTGCGAGGGCGCGTCGAGGGCGAGGTGACGCTGACGAAGACGCTCTTCCTCGAGGTCTCTGGCGTCGTCAAGGCAAACGTCTCGGTGAAGAACGCGGTGATTAGCGGCGTTGTCGTCGGCAACGTTCGAGCCACGGAAAGCGTCGAGCTGACCAAGGAAGGGAGGATGGTGGGGGACATCGCTGCTCCCCGCGTGATCCTGGTTGACGGCGCGAGCTTCCGGGGGCGGATCGAGATGGGAGATGCGTCGGTGAGCCGAGCCGCTGGAGATCGCGTTGGTCGGCCGGCGCGAGTGAGCGCGCGCCCTTCTGCCCCGCCCAGGCCGCCGCCGCCGCCGCGAGCCGAGGCAAGGGGCATGGCCAACTCCAAGTCGACGGTGACGCCGATCCTCTCGAAAATCGAATCGAAGTCGCCGCCAGTTCCTCCGGCGTTGGCCGCCGGCAAGAGGAAGGTCGTGGTCAGGAAAAGAGAGCGCTGATCCGCTCTTGAGGACATGGAAGCCGAAGATCGCCAGATCGCCCCGTCGGTGGAGGAGTCGCTGCTTGCCGAGGGCGAGGGGCAACGCGAACACACGCCGACGCCCGTCGGCGATGCCCAGGCCTTTGTCCCCAGTCATCCTGTTCCGGAGCTGATCCCGATCAACCGGGTGGACGAGGATCCTCTGTTCCAGGTGCGGCCGCTCGGCGATCTCTCTCTATTGGCCACCGATGTGGCCAGGCTTGGTCAGCTGTTTCCCATCGACGTTCGCGTCAAGGCGCCCGAGCGGTACCAGCTCATTTGCGGCTATCGTCGCGTCGCAGCCCTCAAGTTTCTACAGCGCGATCAAGTGCTGGCGCGGGTGCACCTGAACCTGTCCGACGAGGATGGTCTGCTGATGGCCTTGGCATCGGCGATCCACGGTTCGCCGGCCTCGCGCGAGGACCTGGGGAACTTCCGAAGCGCGCTTCAGAAGCAAGGACGGCTTTCGCCCGCCGCCGCTCACATGCTCGAAAAAGCCCTCGCTCCCGACTCCGGCCTGGCTCCGGAGAGCGCGGAGGAGGAAATCGACGCAGACGAGCTCGCCGGCGATGCCACCATGCGCCTCGGTGAGATCAACCAGGATCTGGCGCTGCTCGCCGAAGTGTTCACGTCGCTCGATCCGGATCGCAAAGAGGAGCTGTTGCGCCAGCTGCGGTACTCCGCCGAGCTGGTCGCGTACTTGGAGGGGCTCTGAGGGTGGAGGACTGGCTCGCCGGCGACCGCGCCCGACTGCTTGAGCTTCTCAAGCGGCTTTCGTACGAGCGCCGCCAAGTGAGGTTGGCTTCGGGCAGGGAGTCGGACTTCTACATCGACTGCAAGAACACCGCTCTCACTGCCGAGGGCCACTTTTTGATCGGGCGATTGTTGTTTAACGCGATCCGAAAGAACGCTCCCTCTGCGCGGGCGGTTGGAGGGCTCACGCTCGGCGCCGACCCCCTCGCTTCGGCGGTGAGCTTGACCAGCTACCTCGCCGGGCATCCAATGCCATCGTTCATAGTTCGCAAGGAGCCCAAAGGCCACGGGACCGGGCAGTGGATCGAGGGTCGAGCCGCATTGAAACCAGGTTGGGACGTGGCCATTCTGGAAGACGTCGTCACCACCGGTGCTTCCACTTTGAAAGCGATCGAACGAACCGAGTTGGAAGGCTTCAAGGTGGCTCATGCGTTCGCTCTGGTGGATCGGCTCGAGGGTGGGCGCGAGGCGCTCGAGTCGCGCGGCTATCGACTCGCGTCGCTTTTCACGCGAAAAGACTTCGCCTCATGAGCTGGATTGCTCCATCGATCTCGGGTTGCCTACTGGTACTGATTGCGACTGGATGCGCGTCAACCCCTCCGAGGGTCGGCGAAAAAGGGGCAAGCGTTCCCAGCTCTGCGGAGGAGAAGGCGTACCAAGAGACTCTCGACCACTACACCGACCACGCAGAAGTCTACGACCTGCTGAACCTCCATATGTTCACCGCGGTCACCTATCAGAGCTGGCCATTTCGCGAGGCGAGAGTCCACCGTCTGGCGACCTTCCAGGTCCAACCTCAAGCTATCGTCGAAAAGAACCTTGCCATCGAACGTTCGGCGTTCGATTCATTCCACGAGTTTTTCTTCGGTGTGCACATTCCCTATTACCGCTACGATGATTTCGACCGGCGCAACAGCATGTGGAGGATCGCCTTGGTCACCGACGCGGGAGAGACAACGCCGACCAGCGTTGAGCGCCTTGGGCGCGCCGACCTGAACATGCGGGCGATCTACCCGTACATGGATGACTTCTGGGTCGCCTATCGCATCCGCTTTCCACGGAGCACCACCAACGGCGAGCCCGTGATTCCTGCGGGCACGAAGCGAATCATGGTGCGCATCGCCTCGACGCTCGGCAAAGCAGAGCTTTACTTCCCCGCCGAATAGCTAGCTCAAAACCGCACTAGACGGCCGGCAACCAACGCGATCGCGGCCGCACAGGCGAGCAACGCGGGCGCGAGGTACGAAAACACGCGCGGCCCACCGCGAAGCGCGAAACCGAACGGCAGGCCGAACAAGAACCCGCCGAGGTGTCCCTGCCAACTCACGTGTGGAAGAAAGCTGATGATTGCCACTTGAACGAGCCACACGCCCAGTTGGCGGCGGCCGGCCCGGGTCGAAATCGGCAGCATCACTCCGGCCCACCCCAGAATCATCCCTGATGCGCCGACCATCGGCTGATCGAAGGCGAAGAACAGGGCAACCGCTGCCGAGCCCAGACAGGTCGCGAGGGAGATTATCAAGAAACGCCAGCTCCCCAGTATTCGCTCCAGCGGGATCCCCAATGTCCAGACGACGGACATGTTGAAGAGGATGTGCAGAAGGTTCCCGTGCTCAAACGCATACAAGAGCAGTCGCCACCAATCTCCAGCTTGGACGGCGGGCCCGTAGAGGGCCCACGGCACGGTGTGCTGCCGAACATCCAGGAGGTAGCGCAGCACCGAAAGGGCGATCACCCCGCCGGAGACGATCGGCGGCGGCGCCCGCTCGCGCGTCACCGGACGCGAGGAGGGATCCGGCGTCAAAACCTGCCGGTCGCGAATCGTCATCGAGCCCTCGGGCGGCGTCGCTGCACGTCAAAGCTCCCGCGACACGACGGTGTCCCGATTCCAGTTGTGGTCATCGCGGCTCGGGTAGTCGAGCGTGAAGTGCAAGCCGCGGCTCTCCTTGCGACGCGTTGCGCATTCGACGATCAGGTGTGCGACCTCCGCGATGTTTCGCAGCTCAATCACGTCCCGAGTCACCTTGAAGCGCCAGTAGTAGTCGCGAATCTCCTCCCGCAGCAAATCGAGGCGCCGCCGAGCGCGCATCAGGCGCTTGTCGGTGCGGACGATTCCGACGTAATTCCACATCAAGCGCCGAATCTCGTCCCAGTTGTGCGTCACCACCACGCTCTCGTCCGAGGCGACGGCGGAGCCCGGATCCCACGGCGGCGGCTCTTCGCCCAGCGGCGCGTCGCGGAGCGCCCCCGCGAGCTTGCGCGCCGCGCGGTGGCCGAACACCAATCCCTCGAGGAGGGAATTGGAGGCGAGCCGGTTGGCGCCGTGCAGCCCGGTGTGAGCGACTTCGCCAACCGCGATCAATCCAGCGACCGTCGTCTCGCCGAACAAGTCGGTCACTACTCCGCCGCACTGATAGTGCGCGGCCGGAACGACCGGTATTCCCTGCACCGCCATGTCGATGCCGAAAGCTTTGCAGGTGGCGTAGATGTTCGGGAATCGGTCCATCAAGAAGGCGCGCCCCAGATGGGTCATGTCCAGGTACACGCATTCATCGCCGGTGCGCTTGAGCTCGGCGTCGATCGCCCGCGCCACCACGTCTCGAGGAGCCAGCTCGCCAAGAGCGTGGTAGCGGCTCATGAACTCATCGCCGCCCCGCAGGCGGAGCTTGCCACCTTCGCCGCGCAATGCCTCGCTGATCAGGAAGTTCTTCGCCTCCGGGTGATAAAGGCAGGTGGGGTGGAACTGGTAGAACTCCATGTTGGCGATCTGCGCGCCTGCTCGGTACGCCATCGCCACGCCGTCGCCGGTCGCCACGTCGGGATTGGTCGTGTACAAGTACACCTTCCCCGCCCCGCCCGAGGCCAGCACGGTCACTTTCCCCAGAAAGGTCTCGATGGTCCCGCTCTCAAGTAGGGCGTAGGTGCCCAGACAACGAACGCGTCCGCGGCTAGCCCTGCTGTCTCGGATCAGGTCGATCGCCGTGGTGTTCTGGAAAAAAACGACGTTCTTGGTTTCGTCGCACGCGTGCAGCAGCGCGCGCTCTACCTCACGCCCGGTGATGTCGCCCGCATGGACGATGCGCCGCTTCGAGTGTCCACCTTCGCGGGTGAGGTCGAACTCGCCGACTGCGTTTCGATTGAACTCCGCGCCGAGCGCGACCAGCTGGCGCAGGCGGTCTGGGCCTTCCCTCACCGTCACCTCGACCGCTTCGCGTTTGCACAGCCCTGCCCCGGCGACCATCGTGTCCTGGACGTGCTGCTCGAACGAGTCATCGTTCGAAAGGACCGAAGCAATTCCCCCCTGCGCATACTGAGTGTTTCCCTCTTGGCGCGCGCGCTTCGTCAGCACCGCCACCGTCCCATGCTGGGCAGCCTCGAGGGCGAATGAAAGACCGGCGACGCCCCCACCGATGACGAGGTAGTCAAATTTGACGGGCATGAATTCCTACAGGCGTTTAACGCCCGAGAACATCACAGACAAGGCGATCCTTGAGCCAGCGGCCACTCGGAGCTAATGTTTTTCTCGTCGATGCGCGCTCTGACACTCAGCACGGTGGCGCTGGGAGCACTGCTGGCCTGGCCAGCTAGCGCTCGCGCCAACGGGATATACAAATACGTCGAGAAGGACGGGACGATCGTCTACACGAACGTGCCGCCTACGGGAAAGAAAGCCAAGCGCGTCCACGGCACCTTTCACCGAGCACCGGAGGCGTCCGAACCCGCCGCAGCCAAGCCGCCCACGCTGGCGGACTACGAGCCCTACATCAAGGCCGCCTCGGCGCGCTATCGGATCCCAGACGACCTCGTTCGCGCGGTGATGCACGCCGAGTCGAACTTCGACCCGCACGCCGTCTCCCCGCGCGGCGCTTCGGGGCTGATGCAGCTGATGCCCGAGACCGCGCAGGAGATGTACGTCAAGGACATCTTCGACGTGCAGCAGAACATTGAGGGAGGGGTGCGTTACCTGCGCGTTCTCGCCAATCAGTTCGAGGGCGACATGGTCAAGATTCTCGCCGCCTACAATGCCGGACCGGATGCGCTCAAAAAATTCGGCGGCCCGCCCCCTTTCGAGGAAACTCAGGATTACGTGCGCAAAGTGATCCAGCTCTACTTCCAGTACAAGGAGCAGTCCAAGCTCGCCAAGGCTGAGCCGAGATAGACTCCATGGCCACCACGACGGCCCAGCCGGAGAGCGAAGCGGGCGGAGGCTTCCTCCAGCTGCTCTACCAGGGCGGCGAGTTGCTGGCCGCGGGCAACGTGGCCGAGGCGAAGGACTACCTCGAGAGGGCGCTGACCATCCAACCGGACAACGAGAAGGGGAAAAACCTCCTCGGACTGACCTACTTCAAGCTCGGCCTCTTTGAACGCGCCGGCCACCTCTACGAGACCCTGGTCCAAGAGAACCCCGCCGATCCCACGCTCCGCGTCAATCTGGGCCTGGTGTATTTGAAATCCAACGAGCTGCCGCGGGCGATTCACGAGTTCGCCACCGCGACCGAGCTAGCGCCGGACCACACGAAGGCGCACAACTACCTCGGGCTCGCACTCGCGCAGTCAGGTCAGTACGAAAAGGCGCGCGAGCACTTCGTGCTCGCAGGCTCCGACGCGATGGCGGAGAAAATGTCGCAGGCGCTCGCTGCCGGTTTGGGGTCGGCGAGTCCCAGCGATGGCGTCGCAGCGATGCCGGTGGAGCAAGGAGCGAGTAGTTTCGACGCGGGAGCCAACGTCGGCGAGTCGGGCTTCCCGAGCGCCGCGGCGTACGAACAGCTGTCGGACCAAGCAGGAGGCTGGGAGGGCGAAGCATCGTTTGACGGAATCGATGGTCATCCAGCGCCGTTGGGAGAGCAGGCCGGCTTCGACGACGATGGGCCGACGCAGCCTCAGTACGAGCGCAGTGCCCGGCCAGCTCCGGTCACCGTGTTTCCGTCGGCCGCGCCCATTCCGCAAATCGCCAGCGGACCATCCGAATGGATTCCGTCCGATTACCAGGCCGCGAGCGCGCCGCCCCTGCCGCCGCCGTCCGCGCGACTGGCGGACTTGGCGCCCTCGCTTCGCATTCTCGGCCAGGCTCCGATCGAGCCATTCGAAGTCCGCCCCGACCTGGTTTTGATTTCCGTTCGAGGCGAGCTGCTCACCCGGCTTTCGGGGCTGATTGCCTACGGCGGCGTTCTCGACTTCAAACCGGAGCGAAAGCGATTCCGCGGCCGCCTTACCGATCGCAGCTTCGGCGATGGCGCCGAGCAGATGACGCGGGCGAAGGGAAACGGCATCCTGATGCTGGACCCGCAAAAGCGCATGTTCTTGGCGACCGACGTCGGCGGCGAGTCCGCCTATTTTCGCGAAGACGTGGTGTTTGCATTCGAGGAGGCGCTCGCTTTCGAAAACGGCCGACTTCCCTCGGACATGACGCCCGATCTCGACCTCGTCTACCTCCGAGGGCAGGGTCAAGTGCTGCTCTGCCCGGGAGGGCCGCTGCGATCAGTCGAGGTCACGTCCGTTCGACCGGTCACCGTACCGCTCGAGAATCTGGTGGGATGGTACGGCGGCCTCACGCCGCGCATCGCGATCCTCGCCTTCGACGAGAACGGCAAGGTGATTCGGGCCGGCGTCGAGCTATCCGGAGATGGATTCCTGCTTTTTAGCTCTCCTTTGAGCTAGAACCGAAGCCGTGGAACAAACGCAACGGCGTCAGAAGCGCGAAGAGCGGCGCCGGCGGCGCTCTCTGCGAGAGCCGAGCATCTTGCTCCAGGAGTTCTGGAACCTTCCCAATATGCTCACGTTGGGCAGGATCCTGCTGATCCCGATTTTCGTATGGTTCACCTACGACGCCGATCCCCTCTACTCCTTCTTCGCGGCGGCGCTGTTCACGCTGGCGGCAGTGACCGACGTGATCGATGGGTACCTCGCGCGCCGCTGGAATCTGGTGACGGTGGTGGGGAAGTTCATGGACCCGCTTGCCGACAAACTGATCGTCATGGCCGCGATGGTGATGATGGTTCGCCTCGGCCGACTCGCGGCGTGGGTGGTGATCGTCCTGCTTGCGCGCGAGCTCGTGGTCAGCGGCCTGCGGACGATCGCCGCCGGAGAGGGAATGGTGATCGCCGCAGGGCAAGAGGGGAAGTGGAAGACCTCGCTTCAGCTGTGCGGCATCATCAGCCTGTGCGTGCACTACACGCATCCGCTGAACCTTTTTTGGGCGACATACCCGGTCAATTACAACAGCGTCGGACAGGTTTTGATGTACTTGTCGACCGTCCTTTCGCTCTGGTCCGCGGGCTTATACTTCAAGGGCTTCCTCTCGATGCTCGCGAAGCGAAGCCAGGGGCGCTCCGGTAACCTCCCCAACGCTCAGCGGATCGCCGGTTAGAGCTCATTGTTGCATTGTGGATATCGCCGGGCGCACGCGCGGTCCCAAAACCTGTTTGCCTGAGAGCAGCCGGCTGCTATGAGCCCGCGAGTGAAAGGGGGTTACCACAGCCATGGTCTTCGATACTTTGCTTGTGTTCGCGCTGTACGCCCAGACGCCCAGCGCGACGAACCCTGATGCTACAAAGCCTGAAGAGGCGGCGCCGCAAGTCGCGGGGCAGGCGCCACCCGCGGCTCCGCCACCGCCGGCCCCGGCGCCGTCCAACTGGGCCGGCTCGGTCAATCTGAGCCTGATCTCAATCACCGGCAATGCGACCGCGATCACCTTCAGCGGGGCAGGGCTCGCGGAGTACAAGACGCCCCATTGGATCTATGGACTCAAAGCGAGCGCGACCTATGGGCTTGGCAAGCCTCCAACGAATGATCCCAATGCGGAGTCGCAAGTGTTGGCGCTCGCGGCCAGCCTCCAACTTCGCGTCGATCACCTCTTCACCGAGCATTTTACGGTTTATCTGCTCGGGGGCGCAGAGACGGATCATGTGAAGAGCGTCGAATTCCGGGGCATCGGAGAGGCGGGGGTCGGGCTTATTTGGGTCGAGGTCAAGGCGGCCGATTTCACCCGAGTGCTTTTCCGCACCGATCTGGCTTTCCATTACGCCAACGAATCGCGTTTCCAGTATTACCCGACGCCGATGTCGCTTCCCGGTGCAACGCTTTACGCCCCCAAGCTCGGCCTGGCGTTTCGCTATTCATTCTCGAAGGATGTGAATTTTAGTGAGTACGTCGAGTTCCTTCCCAATGTCGCCGGCGACAGCAGGGTTGTCATCAACAATCAGACCAAGCTGGCGATGTTGTTGGTGGCCAAATTGTCTTTCACGGTGGGCTTCACGGTGAATTACGACAGCGCTCCGGCACCAGACAAAAAGCCGACCGACACCGCGCTCAGCGTGGGATTGGAGTACAAACTATGAAACTGCCGACGAATGTAAAGGTAGTAAGTGAGTTCAAGGCTTTCTTACTCAAACAAAACGCGCTCGCGCTCGCTATCGGCGTGGTGATTGGCGCCGCAGTTGGGAAAGTGGTGAGTGGGATTGTCGATGACTTGATCATGCCCATCGTGGGTACTCTGCTGCCGGGCGGAGAATGGCGGAACGCGCAATTCACTCTCTCGGGCACCAACGCCATCAAATACGGAGATATGCTGGGGCGTTTAATCGACTTTTCCATTGTTGCTCTGGTCATATTTTTCATCGTCAAGCTGTTCGTCAAAGAGGCGCTCGCGGCGCCGACCAAGACGTGCCCGCAGTGCCAGGAGACGATCCCCGCGGCCGCCACCCGATGCCGCGCTTGCACGCAGCCGGTTTAAACAACGCCGGTCGCTCTTGTTGCCAGTCGCGTTGCCGATGCTGTCGAACGACGGGTCGGCGGACTATTTCTCGACCGTCGCGTCGGTCGCCTGAAGCATCCACGCGTGAAGGGCGTTCGGCTCGCTTGGGAGATCGTCGCGCCACAACCGGATGGATCCATCGCTGCTCGCCGCCGCGACCGAGGTGCCGTCGGGTGAGAAGGTAAGTGATTTTACCTCGTTTGTGTTGTCCGCATTGCCCGGCAGCACGCGCGATTCGTGCGTGTCAATGTCCCAGATTCGGACGTTGCTCCTGTTCAGCGCGGCATCCCAGCTCGCCGAAACCAGGCGCCGACCCTCGGGTGCCGCATCCAGAGCCGTTATCGGGCTCGGATGGCCAACAAAGACGGAAGAAGCTCCCGAGCTTAAATCCCAGACAATCAGCCTTTTGTCCCAGGCGCCCGACACGAGGCGATTGCCGTTGAAAAAAGCCAAATCCACCACGCGGAGGTCGTGGCCATTTAAAACCTTGGCTATGCCGCGCTGCACGTCCCACAACCGCAATGTATCGCTGCCGGAAGCGAGCCATCGACCATCCGCTGAGAAGGCAATGTGGTAAACGCGGCGCTCGTGCTCCAAGGACAGTGTCTTCTGAGTCTTGAGATTCCGGAGCAACACTATCCCCCGAACTTGAGCAACCGCGTCCTTTCCGTCGGCCGCGATTTTTTCGCGGCCGGCCGAAGCGACCAGAGTCCCGTCGGGCGAGATAGCAACGTCATCAATAACTTCTTTGTGTTCGCTCAGGACCTGATTGGCACCGGACCAACGTTCCCAGAGTCGAACGGTTTTGTCCGCGCCCGCGGAAATCAGCGCCTTTCCATCCGTTGAAAATGCGAGCGCGGTCACCGCCGCTTGATGACCCCTGAAGACGCGGGTTGGTCCCTCCGGTAATTGCCAGAGCCGCACAGTTCCATCATCGCTTGCGCTGGCAAGAGAATCTTCTTCCGGTGAGAACGCGAGTCGATTGATTCGCTTTTCATGGCCGCGCAGCTCGCGAAGACCGGCAGATGACGCGTCCCAGAGCCGAACGGCAGCATCATCGCCGCCAAACGCGAGAAAGCGACCTTTGGACGAGAAAACAGCATGTCTCACCGGTTGATTGCCTTGAAATAAAATTCTCGAGGCAGGCTGTAGATCCCAGAGGCGGGCGGTATTGTCCCAACTGGCCGAGAGAAGCGCCTTACCTACAGGCGAAAACTGAACCACCGACACGGGACCGGAGTGCCCGCGAAGGATTTTCTTTTCTCCATTAACTAAATTCCAAAGCCGCACCGTGCCATCAGTGCCGCCTGAGGCGAGGAGTTGGCCGTCCGCAGAAAACGAAACGTAGGTCACCGCGCCTTGGTGACCTGACAAGGTTTGAATCGATCGCCCTTGCGCGTCCCAGAGGCGGATCGTTCCATCTTCACCGGCGGAAGCGATCTGGCTTCCGTCTGCGGAAAAGGTCGCGTCATACAGGATGCCTCTGTGGCCTGTGAGCTCACGTCGCTGTTCACTGGCCAAATCCCAGAGCTGCATCGTTCCGTTCTCACTGCAGGTCAAAACCCGCCTTCCATCGGGCGAGAACAGCGCGACGGTCGCAGGCTTCTCGTGCTTGGTCAAAACACGACCTGCTCCACCCGCGATGTCCCAAAGCCAAACAGTTCCGTCGTAACCGGTGGACACCAAAGACTTGCCGTTGGGCGAGAAGGCGACGTATCGCTGTCGGCGGTCGAGATCTTTTGATGCTTCCCCGCCGGGGAAAGCCAACGTTTGCGCCCTGCCGCTCACTATTTCCCAGACCCGAATGGTTTGATCACTGCTGGCCGACGCCAGCAGGTTGCCGTCGGGGGAGAAGTCGATGTGCCAAACTTCTCGGGTATGGCCAGCCAGCACCCGCTGGCTTGCGCTGACGAGATCCCACAGGCGGATGGTATTGTCGGAGGATGCGGACGCCAACGTCCGATTGTCGGGCGAAGCGGCCACCCAGGTGACGACTTTTTCGTGACCGGACAGTACCTGGGCATCACCCGTCTCAAGGTCCCAGACGCGGAGAGTCTTGTCCGCACTTGCCGCTGCCACCCGCTTCCCGTCGGGTGTGAATACAGCGAAGAAGATTTGATCTCGATGACCTCGAAGAACGCGCCTCGCAATGCCTCTCTGCAACGCATCTGCCGCGATGGTTCGCACCGCTCCCCACGCTGGTGCGCTCGCCGGATATGTCTTGAGCCAGGCGATGGTGCTGGAGGGATCGGTTTCGAGCAAGCTTCGCGATTGGATCAAAATCATGTCATTGGTGCGCGCTTCGGCGCGATTTCTCTCTTGAACAATGCGCTTGACGCTTACTGCTGCGGTCGCAGCCAGAACGGTAAGAAGGACGATTGCGACAGTAACGGTTCCGCGATGGCGACTGATCCAACGCCGGAAGAGGGACCACGTGGAGTAAGCATGCGCGCTCACCAACTGGCCCGTTTGAAATCGCTTCAAGTCAGCCGCGAGCTCGGCGGCGGTCGGGTAACGCTCGGACGCTTTGGGCGCCATGGCCTTGGTCACCACGGTTACAAGGTCCGGTGGAACCAGCGGCTCGAGCTCCGCAAGTGGACGCGGCGCTAAGCCCGCCGAAACCCTTTGAAGGACCCTTTCCCCACTTTCTCCTGCGTAGGGCGCCGCGCCGGCGAGCAGCTGGTAGAGCATCGCGCCGAGCGCGTAGACATCGCCTCGTTGGTCGGCCGGAGCTCCGCGGGCCTGCTCTGGAGCCATGTAAGCAGGCGTGCCAATCACTGATCCGAGAACCGTGAGGTCATTGCGGCTTCCGGCGTACTGCGGGAGCGGCTCCGATGGGTCGCCCGCCTCCGAGAGGGTTTTTGCCAATCCCCAGTCCACCACCACCGTCTCGCCGAACGCGCCGACGAGCACGTTCGCCGGCTTGAGATCGCGGTGAATGATGCCTTCGCTGTGCGCGTATGCGATCGCTTCAGCGACGGCGATCATGTTGGGCAAAAGCGCCAGGCGCTCAGCCAAGGTGCGAGCTTGCTCGATGAGCTCCAGCAGCGAACGGCCGGAGACGAGCTTCATGGCGTAGAAGGGCGCGCCCGTGGTCCAGTAGCCCGCTTCGTAGACGGGCACGATCGAGGGATGCTGCAGATGGGCGGTGATCAGGGCCTCGCGGAGCAGACGCCCTGTCAACTCCGGGCTGCTGCGAATGAGCTCCTTGAGCGCCACGGAGCGCCCCAAGCGCCGGTCGTAGGCTTTGAGGATTCGGCCGAGGCCGCCGCGAGCGACTTCGCCTGCGATGACGTACGTGCTCGGGGGGACCAAGGGCGGCTCGGCCTGGCCTGCATTGGGAGGCGTGTTGGTTGAATCATCAGCCTTGGCACGTTCCGTTGCTTTGGGCTCCTCTCCCGACTGGCGCCACTCGATGGTCGGGGCGAACATTCCAGTGGGGGTTACCGCGGCCCGCGGACGCGTCTTCTCCGCATCCTCCTGGCTAGGGGTCTCCCGGCTCTGATCTCCGTCCCGGCTCATGAAACGAACCTTTGGCCGCTGTGTGAGCTTATGAAGAAGTTTCCTTTACGCTGGCCCCCGTTTTTGCTCGTGGTAGCACGCATCGGAGGGAGAGGCCATGCATAGTCTGAAACTTACGATGGTCCCCAATCAGGCCGGTGGACCCTCCTCCGTAGCTACGGCCCGCGAACGGTGAGCAACTTGCTGCCGGAAGCGGTGTCCCAGTTAGTGGATCCCCCGTTAGCTATCGCTGGCCCACTCTTTGCTGCTGATCGAGACAGCGAACGAAAGAAAGGGAAGAAAACGATGAAAACCAATAAGCCGACTGCGAAAAACGGCGCAAAGAAGCTCGTCCTGCATCGTGAGACTCTAAAGACACTCGCTCCCAGCTCGCTCAGCGAAGTCCACGGCGGCATATTTCTTCACTTTACGTTGGTCTGCATCATCGTCACGGCGCCTGAGACCTTCGATGGCCCGGAATGCATGCCCTGGTAATTCGCCAGCTCTGCTTGACGGCTCCGAAAGCCGTCATTCGCTTTCAGCAACATCTCTGACCAGTTTCGTTGCCAAAGTGTTACGTGCGTGGATGCACGTGGGGCGGAGCAGCATTAACCCGTCATAGCGCAATTTGGTGTGAGCCCCGGTCTGAGCTTGCGCGGCCGCGCCAATCACGCCCTTGATTCAGCGCTGGGCGCCTACTGGCCCGCGGTCGTGACTTCAGTGAGATGTGATGGTCGCGCGCTCGCGGCGGACCTACCTCGATTAGCCGCGTGCATGACTCGCCGGAGCTGCAACGGACTGATTCGCTAAGTTGATCCTGCGCTGGTGCCGAACGTTGGCTCGGGAACCGGATTTCGCCGCGAGGAGAGGCGTTACTTCCCGCTCTTTAGGCCGTGCCGTCGCAGCAGCCTCCAGAGGAATACGCGGTCGATGCCCGCCGCCTCGGCGGCTTTGCCGATCTTCCCCTTCTGGACGTGCAGCAGGGCCTCGAGATAGCGGCGCTCGAAGTTGGCGACGACCTTGTCCCGCGCCTGCAGAAAAGGGACGGAGAGATTGATCGGCTCGTTGCTCGTTGCCGCCGGCGATTCGTCCTCGTCGTGCGTCGGCAAGGCGCTGCCGAAGACCGAGCATCGCTCGAGGTAATTTCGCAGCTCGCGGATGTTTCCCGGCCAGGCAGCGCGTTGCAGCGTCGCCATGAAATTCGGGCTGCGTAGCCACTCATTTTCCTCGATCGAAACGCCGAGCAAGGGCAGCAGCGATTCCACGATGGGTGGTATGTCCTCCGGCCTCTGCCGCAGCGGCGGCAGGAGGATCTTGAGCACCGCGAGTCGATAGTAGAGGTCGGGGCGGAAGCGCCCGGCGTTGACCTCGGCGCGAAGGTCGCGATTGGTCGCCGCGATCACCCGCACGTCGACCGACTTCGACGTATTCGAGCCAATGCGGCGGACCTCGCGGTTCTCCAGCACCCGAAGCAGCTTTGGCTGTAAGTCCGGGGAAAGCTCGCCGATCTCGTCGAGGAAGATGGTGCCGCCTGAGGCTTCCTCGAAGGCGCCAATGTGCCGCTCGTTCGCTCCGGTGAATGCCCCCTTCTCGTGGCCGAACAGCTCGCTCTCGAGCAGATTCTCCGGGATGGCGCCGCAGTCAACGACCATGAACGGACCGTTGCGCCGAGTGCTCTCGCGGTGGACCGACTCGGCCGCTGCGCCCTTGCCGGTCCCTGTCTCGCCCTCGAGCAGGACCGTTGCAGTCGTCCCCGCAGCTCGCTCGAGCAGGGCGAACGCGGTCCGCATCAGCAGCGAGGAGCCCACCAGCGATCCGAAGCGCGTCCGGTCCGAGAGCGGCAGCTGGTTGCTCTCCGTGCCGAATTGAAATCTCGCCGCCGTCGCGCCCAGGCGCAGCATGCTGCCGCTCCTTGGAATGCCAGCAAGCACCTGAACTCCGTCGAGAATGGTCCCGTTCCGCGAGCCCAGGTCGCGCACCACCGGCCCCTGCGGCGAGATGCGAATCTCGCAGTGGAAGCGCGAGACGGTTGGGTCTTCGATCACCAGATCGTTGAGCGGGTGCGAACCGATGGAGCAGTTGTCCTGCCGCGATTCGTAACTGAGCCCGACTTTTGGACCTTCGACGACGTTCAGCCGAAAGCGGCGCACCGACGCCATCGGCGTGCGAAGCACGTCGGTCGCGGGGAGCGTCTCCATCCCGGCTGTCTCCTTCTTGGGCGCGTCGCCTGGCTCTTCCGGTTGCACGCCATCACGGTAGCACAAAAGCCCTGGAATTCTGTCGCGCGGCATCGGTGCCGCGGAAAGCTCTGTTCGCACGCCCGGGTCCAATCGCGAATGCGGATCAGTCGTACGATCGAGCGACTGCCTCCCGACCGGGCTCGATGGCTTCATCAGGTCTCCTTGGGGCGAGGCCGAGTGCAGAAATCAAACCAAGCGATCGTTAGAGCGATGAACAGGTGCTCCGCTGCAATAAGGCGTTTCGCGCCGGCAACGACTCGAGCAGAAATGTTGCCGACGATGAACGCTCTCGCCGGTCCAACGGCCGCGGAAAGGCGTCGAGCTCAGGGCGCTCGGTGGCTGTAGCGAAGCGGGAGGGAACCGGTGGGGCCTGCTGGCTCACGTCGCATGCCCTTCCACGGATGGGTCGCGCGCTTGACGGTCCAGATTCGCGTCGCTATACCCGCAGGCATCCTCGCGGGAATAGCTCAGTGGTAGAGCATCGCCTTGCCAAGGCGAGGGTCGAGGGTTCAAATCCCTTTTCCCGCTCTCTCAAGCCCAAAAAAACTATGGGCTTTTTCCTTTTCTAGGTTCCATGTCCTCCGTATGTCCTCCTGTCCTGCACGGGCAGGTCCAGGAGGTCGACCGCGCTTCGATTCACGTGCGGACTCAGATGCGCGTAGCGCATCGTCATCTCGATGCTGGCGTGTCCCATGAGCTCTTGTACCGATTTGAGCGGCACGCCGCGCATGACTAAGTGGCTCGCGAACGAGTGGCGAAGGTGATGCCACGTTAGCCGCTTTGCCAACCCTGCTCGTTGGCAGGTGAGCCGTACCACTCCCTTGACTTCGCTATGGCTGAATCGGGAACCGTCGCTCTTGCAAAAGACGTAGGGCCCCTTGAGATGCCGCTGTCGCTGAAGGCACGCCTTCGCGACTTCGGACAACGGAATCTCGCGGCTACGGCCACCCTTGGGTGTTCCCTCCTGCTTTTGCCAGAGAGTCCGACGAACGACGACCTTTCCGCTTCGGAGATCGACGTCTTCCCACTTCAACGCCAGCAACTCGCCAAGTCGAACGCCCGTCTTCAAAGCTACGGTGAGCATTGTTCGCCAGGATGAGTCGGCTGCCTCGAGAAACCGTTCGGATTCGTCGCAGGTCAGGAACTGAAAGTCCTTGAGCGGTACGCGAAGCTGGCGAATACGCGGCGCGTGGCTCAGCTCTCCCCACTCGACCGCCAAGTTGAGGAGTTTGCGAAGGACGGCAAGATGGTTGTTGACGGTCTTCGCCGACAACTTCTCGCGCAGCTTGCGCGCCTTGTAGGCTTCGACTTCGGGCGCGAAGATTTTGTCCAGGCGAGTGTTCCCGAACACTGGCTCGATGTGATTTTTGAGTGCCAAGCGCTTGGCAAGAACTGCGCTTGGTTTGTTATTGTTATCGCTGTAGATGAGGAACCTCTCCTTAAAATTGCTAAGGGTTGGAAACCTCGGTGACCTCCTTTCCATAGGTACGGTTCTGGAGGGATTCGCGAAGTTGGCGTTCGTGCTGCTCAGCGCCCCGCCTGGTCTGAATGGGCGAGGTTTGCCGAACCGCTTGAACGCTGCCGTCGGCATGTTTGTATTTCACGTCGACTATCCACGTGTCCTGCACGATTCCCTCTTTGTCCTTCCACTTCCTCAGTCTTACGCTCATTGCTAATCTCCGAGCGCAGGACCGCCCTTACCCCGAAACGCTTCTAGCAGGGCTGTCCGACTGACGCGAATGGTCCGGCCGAAGCGAATTGCCCAACGGGGGCGCGTCAGCCGAATCACCTCGTAGAGAGTTTTTCGATTTACGCGTAGGAGGTTGGCGGCTTCGTTGACGGTGAGAATGTCCACAGACTCCGGTTGGTGCGTGTTGCCGAGCATCTTCCTCCGGCCTTGATCGTTGCCCTCCACCTCCATTCGTCAGCGTTTTCCAGATTTCCCGCTCGCGCTTTTTTCCTCCAAGAGGGTCTGATATCTAAGCGCGAGCAAGTGCCGGATGTATTCTCGGTGGGAGGGGAGTTTCAGGTTCTTCATGTCGGTTTCCAATACCTGTACCTGAAGCTGAGGTAACCCGAACATCGTTCGGTGGTCGTCGATGAGCTCACGAACGAACGCGGTTGTGCTCCCTAACCGTTTGGCTTCCTCCTTGAGTATGGCGGTCTGTTCCGGCGTGAAGCGGAATGACTGAGTGAAGTAGTCGTCTCTTGCCGGGGTTCTGGGCATGGGATTGGTACTCCTCGAGCTTTCCAACCTTTACCATCGATCAGAATCCAAGTCAATTGTAAGATAGATTTACTTAGGTTATAAATCCTGGGAGACAAATTACCTTCACATTTAAAGAAGTGGAGGTATTATGTCTCCGAGAATGGAAGCCTCTGGACAGCGGTTTCGGGCGGCCAGGACTCTCTTTCGCAAGAGGAAGGGATTGCTGCGCATGTCGGAAGCTCTCAAATTCGGAATCACGCGCAAGACGCTTTACGCCATGCGGGACGCGGGCGTGCTGGAGCCTCTAAGTCGTGGGTTGTATCGCCTCAAAGACATGGAGCCCCTCGGGGATCCGGATCTAGTTACGGTCGGTGCGCGAATTCCGAAGGGTGTGATCTGCCTCATTTCAGCCCTCGCCTACCATGAGCTGACTACTCAGGTGCCGCACGCGGTTGACGTTGCCCTACTGCGCGGCTCAGAGCGACCGCGCGTTGATTACCCGCCGGTTCGGCTCTTTTGGTTTTCGCGGGCGTCGTTCCAAGAAGGGATCGAAGTTCACAAGCTCGACGCCGTGCACGTCCGAATCTACGGACCCGAGAAGACGGTGGCTGACTGCTTCAAATATCGCAACAAGCTGGGTATGGAAGTGACGCTCGAGGCGCTCCGCCTCTGGCGGCAGAGGCGGGGCTCTAAGATTGAGACCCTTCTAACCTACGCCCGGCATTGCCGTGTCGAGAAGGTGATTCGGCCATACCTGGAGACGCTTGTTTGAGGCCCATCACCAACCTGGCTGCTTCAGTGCGCGCGCGCCTTGCAAATAGCGCCCGCGCGACGAAGCGCCCGTTCAACGAGCTTTTGCAGTACTACGCCATGGAGCGATTTCTCTATCGACTGTCTCGTTCAGAGCATCGCAGCCGCTTCGTCCTGAAAGGAGCACTCATGCTCCGTGTTTGGGACGCACCGCTTGCTAGGCCGACCAAGGACGTGGATTTTCTTGGGCGTCTGAATAATTCGATCCCAAACTTGGTTGCAGTGGTTCGCGATGTCCTTTCCGTCGATGTGGAGCCTGATGGGATGGCTTTCGACGCGTCCACGATCAAGGCTGAGAGCATCAAGGAGGAGGCCGAATACGAGGGCGTTCGAATTCGATTCACTGCAGTTCTCGGAAAGGCACGTGTGTCCACGCAGGTAGACATCGGATTCGGTG